>Ga0066709_100000491_pt1 | contig 21460 bp, 15 predicted proteins | sample GraSoiAngelo_158_FD_79665 | JGI IMG/M metagenome (GOLD analysis project Ga0066709, IMG submission 79665) | Grasslands soil microbial communities from the Angelo Coastal Reserve, California, USA - 14_1009_16_30cm | ecosystem: Environmental > Terrestrial > Soil > Grasslands | place: USA...
AACGGGATCATGGCCGCGTTCGAGCACGCGGGCGACGAGCGGCCGCGGTTCATCCAGGCGCGCCACGAGGAGCTGGCCGCATTCATGGCCGGCGCCCATGCAAAGTTTACCGGCCAACCCGGAGTGTGCCTCGCGACCTCGGGGCCCGGCGCGATCCACCTGCTCAACGGCCTTTACGATGCCGCCATGGATCACCAGCCGGTGGTGGCCATCGTGGGGCAGTCGGCCACTACGGCGCTGGGCGGCGAATACCAGCAGGAAGTCGACTTGCAAAACCTCTTCAAGGACGTGGCGCACAATTACGTGACCACGGTGACCGCGCCCTCGTCGGTCCGTCACGCGATCGATCGCGCCTTCCGCATTGCAATCTCGGAGAAGTGCGTCACCTGCGTCATCGTTCCCAAGGATCTGCAGGAAGAGAAAGCGGTCGAGCAGCAGGAGCACGCGCACAACACCATCCACTCGAGCGCGGGCTACTCGACCCCGCGCGTCGTCCCGCGCGAGCAGGACCTCAAGCAGGCCGCCGAAGTGCTCAACGCGGGCGAGAAGGTCGCGATGCTGGTGGGCGCGGGTTGCATGCGGGCCGGCGACGAGGTGATCCAGGTCGCCGACCTGCTCGGCGCCGGCTTCGCCAAGGCCCTGCTCGGAAAGGCCGCCGTCCCCGACGAGGTCCCGGGATGCACCGGGAGCATCGGGCTGCTCGGCACCAAGGCCTCCTGGGAGCTGATGAGCGGCTGCGACACCCTGCTGATGGTGGGATCGTCGTTTCCTTACTCGGAGTTCCTGCCCAAGCAAGGACAGGCGCGCGGCGTGCAGATCGATCTCAAAGCCCGGATGCTCGGCATCCGCTATCCGATGGAGGTGCACCTCCACGGCGACGCGGCGGAAACCCTGCGGGCGCTGTTGCCTTACCTCAAGAAGAAAGCCAACCGGAGCTGGCGGCAGAAGATCGAGGCCGAGATTCGCGAGTGGAAGCGGATCCGGGAAGCGCAAGCGCGCGTCACGGCCAGGCCGCTCAACCCCGCCTACGTGTTCTGGGAGCTGAACCCGCGCATTCCCGACCGCGCCATCTTCACCGTCGATACGGGCAGCGCGGCGGCGTGGTACGCGCGCTACCTGGACTTGCGCGCCGGCATGATGGGCTCGCTGAGCGGAAATCTCGCCACCATGGGGCCGGCGATGCCGTACGCGATCGCGGCGAAGTTCGCCTACCCGGATCGACCGGTGTTCGCGCTGGCGGGCGACGGCGCGATGCAGATGAACGGGATGAATGATCTGATCACCGTGGAGAAGTACTGGAAGGAGTGGAAGGACCCGCGCTTCGTCGTGCTGGTGCTGAACAACCGCGATCTGAACATGGTCACCTGGGAGCTGCGCGCGCAGTCCGGCGAGCCGAAGTTCGACGGCTCGCAGGAGATCCCCGACTTCCCGTACGCGGCTTACGCCGAGTCGCTCGGCTTCATCGGTCTGCGGGTGGATCGGCCGGAGGATGTGGCTAGCACCTGGGAGGTCGCGCTGAAGGCGGATCGGCCGGTGCTGGTCGAGGCGGTGGTCGATCCGGAGTTTCCGATGATGCCGCCGCACATCACGCTGAAGGAAGTGGCGGCGTACGCGAAGTCCGTACTCAAGGGAGATCCGGACGCGAAGCACATGATCGGGGAGACGATCAGGACCGCGGTGGCGAGCGTGTTCAAGAAAAACGACTGACGCCTCACAACGAGCGGTGGCTTTTCGTTCGCGCGGATCCGGCCAGAAGTCTGGAACCTCCGCACGCACCGCTGCTTCGCGCGCTCGCTGTGCGGTTGATCCGCACCTCACACAGGAGCAAGCTTCCGCTGGATGCTGCCTGGCCGCGCCACTCCCGAAGGCACCGCGCGCTTCCGCGAGGCGAGCGCCGCGGCGCCAGGACACTTCCGTCCGGCTGCGGGAGGCGTCTGGCTCTCCTCGCTCGGGATCGGGACCTACCTCGGCCGGGACGACGCGGCGACCGACGCGCTCTATGCCGCCTCGGTGCGCCGCGCGCTGCAGCTCGGGCTGAACGTCGTCGACACCGCGATCAACTACCGCAACCAGCGCAGCGAGCGCGCCGTGGGCGCGGCCCTCCGGGAGAGCGGACAAGCCCGCGACGGCATCGTGCTTTGCACCAAGGGCGGGTATCTGGCTTTCGACGGCGCGCGCCCGCACGACGCCCGGGCATATGTCGAGGAGACATTCCTCAAGCCGGGCATCTTGACGGCGGACGAGATCGTCGCCGGATGCCACTCCATGGCGCCCCGCTATCTCTCCGATCAAATCGACCGCAGCCGACGGAACCTGGGAGTCGGGTGCATCGACGTTTACTACCTCCACAATCCGGAGACCCAGCTCGGCGAGGTGCCGCGCGACGAGTTCCACCGGCGCCTGCGACTGGCCTTCGAGGCGCTCGAGCGCGCTTGCAACGAAGGCCGCATCGGGTGCTACGGGACCGCGACCTGGAACGGCTACCGGCTGGAGACCGATGACGAGGAGTATCTGTCGCTCGCGGAGGTGCTCGCGGCGGCCCGGGACGTCGCCGGCGACGAGCACCGGTTCGGCGCCGTCCAGCTGCCGTTCAATCTAACGATGGACGAGGCGGCCACCTTCCAGAACCAGGGTGACTCCACCCTTCTGCAGGCGGCGAGCGCCGCGGGACTGATGGTCTTCGGCTCCGCCAGCGTTCTGCAGGGGCGCCTCGCGCATCAACTCCCGCGGCCTCTGCCGGAAGGGCTCCGGGCCTTGCGGACCGACGCGCAGCGGGCGCTGCAGTTCGCTCGCAGCACGCCGGGGATCGCTTGCGCTCTGGTAGGCATGAAGACGCCGGCGCACGTGGAGGAGAACGCCGCGCTGGCCAAGCTCGCCCCTCTTTAGGCGCGACCACCGAAGGGCGTGATAAGACAACGCCATGCCCGCCCATCGCACCTCGGAAGAGTGGATCGCCGAGTACGCGACCAGCCACACGCACCCGGTCAACCGCGCGTGCCACACCGTCGGCATCCCGATGATCGCCCTGTCGGTGGTGCTCGCGATCGCGGGCTTCGCCGCGCACGGACTCTGGGCTTGGGCGGTGGCGCTGTTCGTCGTGGGCTGGATCTTCCAGTTCGTCGGTCACTGGTACGAGAAGAAACCACCCGAGTTCCTCAAGGACTGGCGCTTCCTCTTCGTCGGCCTGCGCTGGTGGTTCGCGAAGCTCCGGGGCCGCGCGTAGGTCCCTGCGGGGACGGCCGAATGACCCGCTCAGGCGTAGCCGCAAAGGCCCTCGGCGGCAGCGGCTAGGGCTAGTTGGGCAGCGCGTTGCGCGGCCCCCGTCCATGCCTGGTGATGGTGGTCCGCGCCGAATGCAGCGGTTTCTCCTCCGCCGCCACCACCTTCTCGGGCCGCCTGGTCGTTGCCGCGAAGGATGCGAAGTCGACCATGGCCATCGCCGCCATTGCAATCCACAGAACCGCGAGCGCAATCGGGAACCAGTTCTTCAGCAATCGCATGGCGATCTCCTCCTGCGTGCCCTCTCCCAGGCCTTACGCAACAGGAGTGACCGCATTTCAGCCGCGGTTTCAGGCAGAAGCGCCGATGCTTTCGCGCAGCACGGCGCTGGCCGGAGCCAACATGCCACCTGCCCACACATCGTACCCCAGCGCGCTCGGGTGGAACCCGTCGGGCGAGAACAGCTCCGGGCGCGAGGGGAGGACGTCGCGGCTCCAGGCATACAGGTCCACCAGGGTCAGGCCGTGCCGGGCCGCCGTCGCCGTGACGTGCTCGTTGAACAGCTCGATCCGCCGCTCGTAGATCGATCTCGGTACCAGCCCGCCAATCGCCGGCGCCAGCGCCAGATCGGGGATGTTGGCGATGGCCATCGGCGCGCCGAGCTTGCGCAGTTGCACCACGATCTCCTCCAGGTTGACCGCGAACGCAGCGTCGGCCACTTGGAGTCCGACGTCATTGATGCCGATCCCGATCGTGATGAGCCGCGGGCGGGTGTGGAACGCCCGGGGGACCTGGCTTTCGAGCAGGTCGGAGCTGGTGGCGCCGCTCTGACCGAGGTTCAGGAGCTTGAGCGCCGGGTACGCCGTCCGGAGCTTGCCGGCCAGCCGGTCGGGCTCTCCCCCGCCGGTCTCGGCGCCGACGCCCACGGCGGTGGAGTCGCCCAGCGCGACGTAGAGGGGTTCCGCCGGCACTGGATCAATGTACGCACCAGCGCGCTTCCGCCAACAGGTGGGGCGACCGCCTACACGGGCAGATAAACAGGCGAATTTGCCCCCCGATGCTAAGCTGGCGAGCGACGATGATCGCCGGAAAGGACCTGCTGAACCAGTTCAAGGCCGCGTCGTGGAAGGATCCCGACGAGATCGACGCTTTCGTCGATTCGGCGGTCGCGCCCCAGACCCCTGAGCTGCTGAAGATCCTCGATATCGTCTCCGCCAAGACCGCGGATGGCAACCAGCATCGCGCGCGGCTAGTGGTGTTCGCGCGGCTGATCGACAAGAACCCGGACAAGGCCCTGTTCGGGCCGTTCGTGAAGGCGCTGAAAGGGGCGGAGCCCGCGCTGCGCATCACCCTGGCAGCGCTCTTGCCCAAGGTGAACAGCCCGACCGACCATGCCGGCCTGGTCGATTATCTGCGCTCGACCGAGGCCGGACTTCGCGCCATCGTCGCGCGGACGCTGCAGCAACTCGGCGGTACCCGCACCCTGTACGACCTGCTCACGCGGGCCGCCGGCGAGCCCAACTTTCCGGGGCGCATCGAAGCGCTGGACGTCATCGTCGGGTTCGCGAAGCATCAGGCGATCCCAGCGCTGCAGGCGGCGCTCCAGGTAGGGACGCCGGCGGAAAAGATCCATGCGCTGAAGCATCTGGGCAATGCCGCCTTGATGGGGAAGGACCCCGCCGCGGCGCTCAAGGCCCTGGCCCCGCTGCTAGACGCGCAAAAGGAGCAGGAGCCGGTGGTGATCCAGGCCCTCCTCTCCTTCTCGGCGCTGTCCACTGAGGACGACTGGTTCGAGTACGTCGGCATCTTCCTCGACTCCGATACCGTGGGGATGGTGAAGGCGGCGGTGGACGGCCTGCGCCGGTTCAGCTCGACTCGCGTCATGGCGGCTCTCGAGCGCAAGATGCGGGCGGGGCCGCGCGTCATCCGGCTGGCGGTCCTGGGCGTCCTCGAGGCAATCGGGACCGACGCGGTGCTGCCGCCCCTGGTCGAGGCGCTGGCGCACAAGCAGATCCCGGTGCGCAACCGGGCCGCGGAGGTCCTCAAGCAACTTTCGATCGAGGGCAAGCTGGACGTCTCGCGCACGGTGATCTGGCTGCTCCGGAGCCGCGACGTGAACGTCCGCCGCATGGCCACCGAGATCATCCGCAGCGTGCCCGATCCCGACCAGCAGCTCTGGCCGAAGCTGATGGGCGTCCTGCGCGACGAGGACTGGTGGGTCCGCGAGCGGGTGATGGACGCCCTCGTCGAGTTCGGCGGCCAGCGGCTGACCGCCCACATCGTGCCGTTGCTCGCCGATCCCCGGGACGTCATCCGTCGATTCGCGGTCACCGTGCTCGGGCGCCTGAAGGACCCGAAGGGGCTGAAGTCGCTGGTGCAGACGGCGACCCAGGACACGGACTGGTGGGTGAGGGAGACCGCCATCGAGGCCGTGGCGGCCATCAACGACGCCCGCGCCGTCCCCTACATCGCCCACATCATGGCGACAGAGCCCGATCTGCAGCCGGTGTGCATCCAGGCGCTCATGGAAATGGGTGCCAACACCGCGGCGGCCCAGGTCGCCCCGCTCTGCGGCTCCGGGAACGCCGACGTGCGGTATCTGGCGGTGAAGTTCCTGCAGAAGTTCGACTGCAGCGATCACGCAGCCGCAGTCGCGAAACTGCACGACGACCCGCACCTCAAGGTCCGGGCCCTGGCGCGCGAGGCCATCAGCAAATGGCGCGTCACCGCCCAGGGGCAGGCGGCGCATGCGGTCCCCCTCCTCGACCGCTTCCTGGTGCAGCTCGCGCAGCAGGAGGGCGACGACCTGATCATCGCCTCGGGCAGGCCGGTGTTCATGAAGAAGGTGGGACGGGTGACGCCGCTCACCTCCGACAGGCTCGACGGGGACGCGATCGAGGCGCTCATCCTGCCGCACCTTTCCACCGAGCAGGTGATGGCGCTGCAGGCGCTCCAGGACGTCGACTACTCACACGAGGTGAAGAGCGAGGGCCTGCGCTTCCGGGCCAATGTCTTCAACCAGCTGGGCGGGCTCTCCGGCGTGTTCCGGCGCAACCGCGGCCAGGTCCCTGCATTCGAGAAGCTGGGACTCCCTCGACTGGTGCGGACCTTCGGGGATCTGAAGAACGGCCTGGTGCTGGTAGGAGGCCCCACCGGCTCGGGCAAGTCCACCACGCTCGCCGCGCTGATCGACTACATCAACCGGACCTCTTCCCGGCACATCATCTCGCTCGAGGACCCCATCGAGGTGATCCACAAGCGCAAGCAGAGCCTCGTCAACCAACGCGAAGTCGGCACGCACACGCGGAGCTTCGCCGCGGCGCTCCGGTCGACCTTGCGCGAGGACCCGAACGTCATCCTGGTGGGCGAGATGCGCGACCTTCCGACCATCGAGTTCACGGTCGTCGCCGCGGAGACCGGCCATCTGGTGTTCGGGACGGTGCACACCGTCTCGGCGGCCACCACGGTGGACCGCATCGTCAGCGCCTTTCCGCCCGGGCAGCAGCAACAGGTCCGCTCGACCCTGGCCGATTCGCTGCGCGCGGTGATCTGCCAGTACTTGATGAAGGAGAAGAGCGGACCCGGCCGCGTGCTCGCGGTGGAGCTGATGGTCAACAACGAGGCGGTCTCCAACCTGATCCGCAAGGGGAAGGCGTTCCAGCTGCCTTCGGTGATCTCGACCTCCCGCGAGCAGGGCATGCAGCTGATGGATACCGATCTCATGCGGCTGGCGAAGGACGGAAAGATCAGCGCCGCCGACGCGTACGTGAAGGCGGTGAGCAAGAAGGATTTCGAGCAGCTGGTCGAGGAGGAGGAGAAGGCGGCGCAGCAGAAGCGGGTGCCCATCTTCAAGGCGAACGCGGCTGCGTCTTTGCCCGCGCCAGCACAGCCTGCGCAGCGCGCGCCGGCGCAGCCCGCGCAGCCCGCGCAGCCCGCGCAGCGTCCCCCCTTGGCCGGCGGCGTGAGGAAGGCCTAGATGGCCCGGATCGACTCCTTCCTCCGCCTGGTCGCGGAGCAGGGCGCCAGCGACCTGCACTTCCATGCCGGGAACGTCCCGATCATCCGGCACGAGGGAGACCTGATGCCGCTGCCCTTCCGGGTCCTCTCGGAAGTGGAGACGAGCCACTTCCTCCTCGAGCTCCTGGCCGACGAGCAGCGCGCGCAGTTCGAGAAGACGCAGGAGACCGACTTCGTCTACTCGATCGAGGGAGTGGCGCGGTTCCGGGCGAACATCTTCGTGCAGTCGCAGGGCCTGGGCGCGGTGTTCCGCGTGATCCCAAACAAGGTCCCGACGCTGGGGGAGCTGCGGCTGCCGCTCGCGGTGAAGCGCCTGACCCAGCTCGGCAACGGCCTGGTGCTGGTCACGGGGCCGACCGGCTCCGGCAAGAGCACCACGCTCGCGGCGATGGTCGATGAAATCAACAAGAGCTCGCAGCGTCACGTGATCAGCATCGAGGATCCGATCGAGTTCCTCCATCAGCCGATCAAGGGCGCCATCACGCAGCGGCAGGTCGGCAAGCACGCCGAGTCCTTCGCCGGCGCGCTCCGTTCCGCCCTGCGCGAAAGCCCCGACGTGCTGGTGGTGGGCGAGATGCGCGACCTCGAGACCATCCACCTTGCCATCGCCGCGGCGGAGACCGGCGTGCTGGTGATCGGCACCCTGCACACGAACAGCGCCTCCAAGGCGCTCGACCGCATCATCGACGTGATCCCGGAGGAGAGCCGCGACCAGGTGCGCAGCACGCTCTCGGTGCTCCTGCGCGGAGTGCTTTCCCAGCACCTGGCCAAGCACGTCAGCGGCGAGGGGCGGGTCGCGGTAATGGAAGTGCTGCTGCAGAACTACGCGATCTCGAACCTGATCCGCGAAAACAAGACCTTCCAGATCGACGGATACCTCGACACCTCGTCGAACGACGGCAGCGGCATGCAGAGCCTGAACGCCTGCCTCTTCAAGCTGCTCAAGCAGGGCGAAATCACCATCGACGAAGCGCTCAAGTTCGCCAACCAGCCCGAGTCGGTCAAGCGGCTCGCAGCCGAGCTACCCGAGGATTGATGGACGGCAAGGCCCGCGACAAGGCGCTGGAGCGCGCGCGCAGCCTGGAGAAGGCGGGCCAGGGCGACGCGGCGGCGAAGCTCTTCCGGGAAGCCGGCGCGGTGGAGGAATCGGCGCGTGTGCTGGGCATGCTGCGCCGCCCCCGCGATGCCGCCCAGCTCCTGATCGACAGCCTCGGGGTGCCAGCGGCCCAGGCGGGCCGGCTCGATCCGCCGGGGAAGAAGCGCGCGCTGATGGCCGCCATCTTCCTCGGGCGCGCCGGCGACAACCAGCAGGCCGTGCAGCTGTTCCTGGCGCTGGGCGAGCAGCAGCGCGCGGTCGAGCTGCTCCAGAAGGCGGGCGACGCCGTGGGCGCGGCGAAGCTCGCGGCGATGAAGCCGGGCCAGTTCGAGACCGGCCCGATGCTCGCGCCGGCGAAGGCGACCGCGGTGGGCGGGCACGCGGTGTCGATGGTGACCGCGCAGAAGCTGGAGGCGCAGGGCAAGCTAGAGGCGGCGCTGCAGTCGTACGTGCAGCTCAAGCGGTTCGCCGAGGGTGCCCGCGTGGCCAAGGCGCTGGGACGGACCGCCGACGCCGCGCAGCTCTACGCCGACGCGGGCGTCCCGTTCGAGGCGGCGCAGGCGTACCTGGAGGTGGGCGATACGGGGAAGGCGCTCGAGAACCTCTGCCGCGTTCCCGACGAGGACCCGCAGTACCGCGTAGCCGCGGCGATGGCGGTCCGTGTCGCCACCAACCTGAACGTGCTCGACTTCCGCTTCGAGCACTTCATCGGCCCGTATGTGCGAGGGGGTCCGCGGAATACGGCGGAGCTGCAGGTGTTCGATCTGCTCGCGGCGCTCTACGAGGCGAACGGCTTTCCCGAAAACGCCCGCGAAGCGCTGCAGAAGATCCTCGCGGTGCAGCCGACCTACGCCGGCGCCAAGGAGCGGCTGGCGCGGCTGGAAGAGCAGCTCCGGCCCTCGGCGATGGTGGCGCGGCAGGTGCTCTCCAATGCAGATCTGCACAAGAAGCGCATGCCCTCGCTGCCGGATCTAGGCGAGCTGCCGGACCTGCCCGGTGGCGACTCCGCCACCGTGCTCCGCAGCGATCCCGAGCTGGTGAAACGCGTCACCGGACCGGTCGCCTCGGGAGCGATCGCCACCAAGAGCGGCGAAGCGCTGGCCGAGGCGGAGGTCGTGGAGGGCGTTCCGGAGGAGAAGTTCGAGGTGGGGAACACCGTCGCTGGACGGTACCGACTGGAAGCAAAGATCGGGCAGGGCGGGATGGCATCCGTGTTCCGCGCCTTCGATCTCGAGCTGGAGGAGAACGTCGCGCTGAAGGTCTTCGACGTGGCGCAGTCCTCGGACGTCCTGGTGGCGCGCTTCAAGCAGGAGCTGAAGCTGTCGCGCCAGCTCATCCATCCGAACATCATCCGCCTCTACGACATCGGGGCGCACCAGGGACACCGCTACATCAGCATGGAGCTCCTGGTGGGCAAGACCCTGAAGGAGCAGATGCGGCAGCCGATCGAGTTCCGCACCGCCCTCGGCTACCTGATGCAGGCATGTCATGGCCTGCAGGCCGCGCACGATGCCGGGGTGGTGCACCGCGACGTCAAGCCGGACAACTTCTTCGTCACCGAGGACGGCGTGCTCAAGGTGATGGACTTCGGCATCGCCAAGCAGTACGAGACTCCCGGTGTGACCGTGGCCGGCTCGATCGCGGGGACGCCGCTGTACATGTCGCCCGAGCAGATCGGAAACTTCAGCTCCGTGACCCGGCTCACCGACGTCTACGCCCTGGGCGTCTGCGCGTACGAGATGTTCACCGGCCAGGTGCCGTTCTTCCATGCCGAGCTCGTGCCCCTGCTGATGATGCACGTGAACAACCCGCCGGCGCCGCCCCGGCAGCACAATCCTCGGCTTCCCGCCGAGTTGGACGCCGTCATCCTGCGCCTGCTGGCCAAGGACCCGGCGCGGCGTTACCAGAGCTGCCGCGAGCTGGCCGAGGAGTTGGGCAAGATCCGCGACGGCCGCGCATGACCATCGCCGCGCAGCGGCCGGGCCTCGCCGTGTCAGGCAGGTTCTGAGGGAGTAGAATCGGGCCCATGGCCCACCCATTGGCAGGCAAACCGGCGCCCCGCGAAGTGCTGGTCGACGTGGAGAAGCTTCTCCGGCTCTACTTCGAGGAGAGACCTGACCCTTCGGACCCGCAGCAGCGGGTCGCGTTCGGCACCAGCGGCCACCGCGGCACCTCGCTGAAACGCGCGTTCAACGAGGCGCACATCCTGGCCGTGACGCAGGCGGTCTGCGATTACCGCAAGGCGCAAGGCACGACCGGACCGCTCTACCTGGGCAAGGACACGCATGCGCTGTCGGACCCGGCGCAGCAAACGTCGCTCGACGTGCTCGCGACGAACGGCGTGCACGTGCTCTGGTCGCGGCGGGCCACGCCCACGCCCGTGATCTCGCATGCCATCCTCACCTACAACCGGGGCCGCACGGGCGGATTCGCCGACGGCATCGTGATCACGCCTTCGCACAACCCGCCGGAGGACGGCGGAATCAAGTACAACCCGCCGAACGGCGGCCCCGCGGACACCGCGGCGACCGGCTGGATCGAGAAGCGCGCCAACGAGCTCCTGGGCAAGCCGGAAACCATCGCGCGCACGGGCCGCTCGGGGACAAGGGAGGAGCACGACTTCATCGCGCCGTACGTGCGGGACCTCGGGAACGTGGTCGACCTCGAAGCGGCGCGCGGGCTGCACCTCGGGGTCGATCCGCTCGGGGGAGCGAACCTGGACTACTGGGATCCGATCGCGGCGGAGTACGGCCTCGACATCACGGTGGTGAACCGCACGGTCGATCCTACCTTCGGGTTCATGACGCTGGACTACGACGGCAAGATCCGGATGGACTGCTCCTCGCCGTACGCGATGGCGAAGCTGGTGGGGCTCAAGGACGAGTACGATCTCGCCTTCGGAAACGACACCGACTCGGATCGGCACGGGATCGTGACGCCCAGCATGGGGCTGATGAATCCCAACCATTACCTGGCGGTGGCCATCCAGTACCTGTTCACGCGGCGGGAATGGCCTGCGCGCGCGGCGGTGGGGAAGACGCTGGTGTCGTCGGCGCTGATCGATCGCGTGGCCAAGAAGATCGGGCGCACGCTCCGGGAGGTCCCGGTGGGGTTCAAGTGGTTCGTCGACGGACTCCTCGACGGCTCGCTCGGGTTCGGTGGAGAGGAGAGCGCCGGAGCGTCGTTCCTGCGCCGGGACGGCAGCGTCTGGGCCACGGACAAGGACGGCATCATCATGGATCTGCTGGCGGCGGAGATGCTGGGGCGGACCGGCAAGGATCCCGGAGTACTCTACCAGGAACTGTCGGCCGAGCTGGGCCGGCCGGTGTACACGCGCATCGACGCGCCGGCCACGCCCGCGCAAAAGGCCGCCCTCAAGAAGCTCTCTCCCGACGCGGTGCGCGCCGACACGCTGGCTGGGGAGAAGATCGTTGCGAGGCTGGTGAGGGCGCCGGGGAACGGCGCGGAGATCGGCGGTCTGAAGGTGGTGGCGGAGAACGGCTGGTTTGCGGCCCGCCCATCGGGCACCGAGGACGTGTACAAGGTCTACGCCGAGAGCTTCCGGGACCAGTCGCATCTCCAGCGCATCGTCGACGAAGCCAAGGCCATCGTCGCAGAGGCGCTTCGCTAATCGGGGACACCATACGCAATGCACCGTGCCAACCGCCGTGTTGGCACGGTGCATTGCGTATGGTGTCCCCACATCGCCCCGCTTTTCGCGGTGCGTTAGAATCTCGGGATGCCCTTCGATCCCAATGCCTCCTTCGGCAAGTCGCTGTTCTTTGGGGACATCCTCGAGGACCAGCTGTTCCCGTACCCGGAGATGCCGCGCGATCAGGCCGAGCTGGTCCAGCCGATTTGCGAGACCATCGACAAGTACATGGCGGAGATCGACACCCGCAAGCTGGACCGGGTGGGCGAATTCCCACCCGAGCTGCTCCAGTCGCTCAAGGAGATAGGACTTTTCGGGCTGATCGTTCCCGAAGAGCAGGGCGGGTTGGGGCTCTCCAACACCGGTTACGCGCGGGTGATGCAGCAGGTCGCCTCGTGGGACGGGTCGATTGCGGTGACGCTCGGCGCGCACTCCAGCATCGGCCTCAAGGGCCTGCTCCTGTTCGGGACCGCGGAACAGAAGCGCCGGTTCCTGCCCAAGCTGGCGACCGGCGAGATGATTGCCGCCTTCTGCCTCACGGAGCCCGGAAGCGGCTCGGACGCGTTCTCGATCAAGACCAGCGCCCGCCGCGAGGGCGACTTCTACATCCTCAACGGCCAGAAGCTGTGGATCACCAACGGAGGCATCGCCGATTTCTACACCGTGTTCGCCAAGACCACGCCGGACACCGCGGATCAGAAGGGAAAGATCACCGCCTTCGCCGTCACCCGCGACCTCGGCGGCGTGACCAGCGGCCCGCACGAGGACAAGATGGGAATCCGCGCCTCCAACACGACCGCGGTGTACTTCGACAACGTCCGGGTGCCCGCCGCGAACGTGTTGGGCGAGGAGGGCAAGGGCTTCAAGGTGGCCATGAGCATCCTCAACCACGGCCGCACCGGGCTGGGGGCGGGCGCGGTGGGAGGACAGCGGCGGCTCCTCGAGCTCGCCGTGGCGCACGCCACCGAGCGGAAGCAGTTCGGCCGTCCGCTCGCGAGCTTCGGCAAGATCAAGGAGAAGCTCGGGCGGATGGCGACCAACCTCTACGTCAGTGAGTCGCTCTGCTACTTCGTCTCCGCGACCATCGACCGCGGCGGCGTGGACTACTCGGTGGAAGGGGCGACGACCAAGGTCTTCAACTCCGAGGCGGTCTGGACCGCCGCCGACGAGGCCCTGCAGATCGCGGGCGGAATGGGCTACATGCGCGAGCAGCCCTACGAGCAGGCCGTGCGCGACTCGCGGATCAACCGGATCTTCGAGGGAACGAACGAGATTCTGCGCCAGTACATCGGGCTGACCGGGTTGCAGAAGCCGGGCGAGTACCTCAAGGGCCTGGGAAGGGACTTGTCGAACTCGCTGAAGGACCCAATCAAGGGATTCGGCCTGCTGCGCGATTACGCGGTGCGGAAGGCGCGGCAGACGGTGCCGATGCAGGCGGTCCCGTACGGCCGGACGCCGCAGATCAGCAAGGCGCACCCGGCGCTTCAGGAGCAGGTGATCTACCTGGAGGACGCGGTGCAGTCGCTGGCCGCTCTCTGCGAGACGTCGCTGCGCAAGTACGGGCGCAACATCGTCGAGCAGCAGCTCCAGGTCAGCCGCATCGCCGACATTGCCATCGATCTGCTGGCGCTCTCGGCCACCCTGGCGCGCACCAGCCGCATCATCGAACAGCGCGGCCTGGAGAATGCGAAGGTCGAGATCTCCATGACGTACACGTTCTACTCGGACGCCCGCACCCGGGTCCGCAGCAACCTGCGCGCGAGCACCGGGCACAACAACGACGAGGCCATCCAGCACGTCGCCGACGTCGTCGCGGCCTCGGGCGGGTACAAGAACGACATTCTCAAGTGAGGACCGGGCGCTCCAGCGCGGGAGCGCCCGGTTGAACCTCGGTCAGATCGACAGGACGCCGGTGCGGATCAGGTAGGCGAGCTGCGCCCGCTGTCCCGAATCCAGCACGGCCTGGATCTTGCCGAGCGCCGTGACCACCGCATCGCGGAGCCGTTCCGCGCTCTTGACGCGAAGGTCGCCGCCCTCGCGCGCGCGCGCCTCGTTGAACGTTTCCAGCCCGATGGCGTCCGCGAAGGCCGCCACCGTCCGCCGATCGTCCACCGCCGCCTGGGCGCGCTCGGTCTTCAGCTCGTCCAGGATCTTGGCGAGCTGGGCGACCTGCTCCTCGCTCAGGTTCAGCTTGTAGGCGAGGAACCGGAGCGGCCTGCGGACCCCGAATGCGCCGGAGCCGAAATCCTCTCCGGAGCCGCGCCACGAACCCGCCTGCCAGCCCGGTCCGCCTTCACCTGCGTAGGCGCCTTGGCCGTCACCGCAGCCGTGCCTGCGCGCGTTCTTCCACCACCACATCATGCCTGGGTGCATTGCTTCCTCCAACTCGCCGGGGCTCATCCGCTCCCGGCGGGGACTCAGGCGTGGGCACCATGCCTCACGCCTCTAGACTGAACCTAACCGGCCCGCGCCCGCAGTCAACACCGCACCATCAACCACGCTGCAGATCAACCGCCAAGCACGCCAAGGAATAGTTTTGTTGCTGGTACATCAAACACAAAAAACTTGGCGTGCTTGGCGTGCTTGGCGGTTGAAATGAAGCAACAGATCCCTTTTCTGCCTGCGGCGTTCTTCTAGGCCGGAGGTTTGCCATGGTTGCTGTCCTGTTGCTGGTTGCGGCTGCGAATGTGCCGCGGATCGATGTGGCGTTTGCGCTCGATACCACCGGATCGATGGGCGATGAGATCGACGTGGTGAAGGAGAAGATCGTCGAGATCGCGCGGAATGTTTCGGCAGGGCAACCTCGACCGGACGTGAGATTCGGGATCGTGGCGTTCCGCGACCGCGGGGACGCCTACGTCACGAGGGCGTTCCCGTTCTCGCGCGAGATCGCGGACGTCCAGAAGACGTTGCGCAGCCTGTCCGCCGAGGGCGGCGGCGACGAGCCCGAGGCCGTCGCGGAAGGGATCCATGCCGCCGTGCACGAGCTGCAGTGGGACTTCTCCAAGGACACGGCGCGCATGATCTTCCTCATCGGCGACGCCGGTCCGCAGCAGTACCGCGACGGAAAGGACTGGCGGAAGGTCACCTCGGAAGCGGCGGAGAAGGGGATCACCATCAGCGTCATCGCTTGCTCGGGCCTTTCGCCCGCTGGCGAGCGCGTGTTCGAGAAAATCGCCCGCATGGCGGACGGGCAGATGATGCACCTGACCTACACCCGCGTGGCGCGCGCCACCGACGGGCGCAAGTACAGCGTGCTGAGCGAGGGCGGAAGGACCTGGGTCGCCGATCGCGAGCTGGACGACTCCGAATGGAAGAAGGGCGGGGAGGCCCTGGCGAAGGAAGGCAAGGTGCGCGCCGCCGCGGCCCCACCCGCGGAGGCGATCATGGCGGCGCCAGCGAAGAACAATCTCGACGCGGAGATCGCCCGCGGCGTGCGGGCCAAGGCCGAGAAGCTGGGCGTCGGCTACTGACGCGGCAAGATGGCTGCGTCCGCTGGTGGATGGGGTACAGTTCGCCGGCGGGATGATGAACGTCCACGAGATCCTGGAGAAGGCGCGGGCCGCGGGGCACCGCCTGCCCTACAACGAGGCCGCCGTGCTGTTCGCGGCGGCCATCCGGCTGGCGGCCGCGCACGGCTCCACCCTGCGCGGAAGGCTCGTACAGATCGACGAGGCGGGAGGGCTGCACGTCGAGGCCTTCGACGAGCACGCCCCGGAAGCGGAGCCGGGGTATCTCGCGCCCGAGCTGCTCGCCGCCGATGCGCCGCCGCGGACGGAGCCGCGCGTGCAGGTCTACGCCGCCGGAGCGCTCGGGTATGAGCTGCTCACCGGCAAGCTGGCTCCGCAGCCGGGGCAACCCCCGGGTCCGGAGCTGTCGGGCGCGCTCGGAGACGTTGTCCGCATCGCCCTGGCGCCGGACCGGCGTGCCCGTTTCGGCGACCTGAAGCAGCTGCACGACGCTGTGGAAGTGGTGCAGCCCCGCCCGCCGTCCGAGGGAGAGCGGAACATCCTCTCCGCGTTGCGGATGCGTTTCTCGCGTCCGCCCCCGGAGAAGGAGGCCCTGGCGCGGCTGATCGAGAAGGTGCACCAGCTCGAGGGACAGGTCGCGCAGCTCGGCAAGTCGCAGGCGCGCCTGGAAGCGACGCACCAGCAATCGATGGAGATGATCGAGCGGTTCGAGGACGGCCAGCGGCGCTTGAACGAAACAGGCCGGCGGAAGCAGTCCGTCGTCGCTCCGGCCGTGTTCGCCGCTTTGTTCACCACGCTCGCCGTGTTGGCCGCCGCCTGGGGCTTGGGGATGCGCCTGCCGCTCCCGGTCGTTGCCGGGTCCCAGCCCGAGCCGGTCGCAACTCCTGTGGCCCCGCCGCCGCCCGAGGCGCCGCAACCGCCAGTCGAAAAGCCGCGAGGCGAAAAGCCGCCGGCTGAAAAGCCGCCGATTCCGGATGCCTCCGTCGCCGAGCTCACGCCAGCTTCGCCCGCCGCCGGTGCTCCAGGGCCGGACGCCGGGGCGGTCGCCGTCGCGGACGCGGGAGAGGTCGACGCGGGGGCCACCGTGGCTGCCGAAGTCGACGGAGGATCTCCGCCGGTTGCGGCTGCGCCCGCGCAGCCGCCGCCGCCACCGGTCCAACGCAAGCCCGCGCCGCCAAATCCGCGCGCGGCCATGCAGCGCGCTCTGGCGGTTTCGCAGGTGCGTCATGGAGAGGCCGCGCTCGAGCAGGGCCGCGCTGACGAGGCGCTGGGCAGCTTCCGCGCCGCGCTCGAGAACGAGCCCACCCTGGCAGCCGCTTTCCGGGGCATGGGGATGGCGTACGCCATGCAGGGCCAGGACGCGCAGGCGCTGCAGTCCTATGACAGGTACCTGCGGCTCGCGCCGGGAGCTGCCGACGCCGCCGAGATCCGCCAGTCCATCCGCGAGCTGAAGGCGCGCGCGAAGGTGGGCGCGAAGCAGCAGTAAGCCCCTCCGCGCGGCAGTCGTCCTTCGTCCAATTGCCGCATCCACGCGGCCGTGTTGATTCGGGCCGGAGGATGGTGATGACGATGAGAAAGCTACGAGCTGCCGCTCGTGATGAACTACGCGATCATGCATGAGTACGCCAGCGTCGTCGCTTTGATCAATCTCGCGTGGCGAGGTGGCGATGCACGAGTTGGATTGCCATCGCGCCCTCGCCTACCGCCGAGGCCACGCGCTTGACCGAACCGTGGCGCAGGTCGCCGGCGACGAATGCGCCGGGCTCGCTGGATTCAAGCGGCAGGGGATCACGTTCGAGGGGCCACCAGCGGCGCCGGTCGGGGCCGGCCAGGAGGTCGGCGCCGGTCATGAGATAGCCGTGCTCGTCGCGGCGCAGCCAGCCTTCGACCCCCTCAGTAAAGGGTTCGCCACCGATGAGGATGAAAAGCGCGTCGATCGGCATCCGACGTTCCTCGTCGCGGGTGCGGACGACGGCGGCAGCGAGGCGCATGTCGCCGTCCGCCGCGATCACGTTGGCGTTGGTGATGACGTCGATGTTGCTCGCACCCTTGATGCGCTCGATGAGGTAATGCGACATGCTCTTGGCGAGCTTGTCCGCACGAGCGACAATCGTGACCCGCGCCGCAACCTTCGCGAGGTGCAGCGCAGCCTGGCCCGCCGAGTTTCCGGCGCCGACCACCATGACCGTCTTGCCCGCTAGCGCCGCCTCCTCGCCCGGAGACGAGCCGTAGGTGATCCCGCGTCCCACGAACGTGTCGAGCCCTGGACCGGTCAATATCCGCCAAGCGATGCCCATCGCGATCACCGTCGATCTGGTGTGCACGTCGGCGTTGCTCGACAGCATGACCCGCGGCCGCTCGCCCTTGGCGCCGGGACGACCGTGAGCGAAGACCCCGGAGAGGATTTCGACGCCGAAGCGCTTCGCCTGGGCGAGGGCCCGCTCCGCAAGCTCCGCACCGGACAGCCCCTGGGGAAACCCGAGGTAGTTCTCGATGAGCGAGCTGGTGCCTGCCTGTCCGCCAGGCGCCTCGCGCTCGACGAGCAAGGTCCGCAAACCCTCGGACGCGGCGTAGACCGCAGCGGTCAAACCCGCCGGGCCGCCGCCCAGGACGAGAAGGTCATACTGGTCGCGTGACGGTCGCGTGGGCAGACCAGCGCGCGTTGCCAGCTCCGTCCGCCAGTACATCGTCGTGATCGCAGCTTGCAGTTGGGTGTCGCCGCTCATTCCTGGCCCCAGCTGTTGAAAGTTTTCAGGGGCCTCCAACATGGTTCCATCCTCGAAGAGCACGGCGGGCAAGCGGCGGCCGGCGAGTCGACGGCCGAGATCGCAGAACTTCGCGAGCGGATCGGTCTCCACATCCAGCCATTGATGCGGAACGCCGTTGCGGACGAGAAAATCGCGCGCCGCGCCGTTGGCGGGAGCATTGGGGCCGGTGATGACCGTGATCATGGCTCGCAGCTATAGCGCGTCGGAGACCGATCAGTTAGCCGTGGTCCCCGCCGCCTGCGAAGTTCAATTTTCATAGCGGGCAAGGTGGGTCCCGATGTGGCAGAATCGGCTCCTTCTCCAACAGAGGAGGAAGCCGTGCTGTCCTTCCGTGGCACTCCCGTCCTGGTGGCAGTCCTCGCGCTCGTGCCTGGATGGGCGCTCGCCCAGCACGAGCACGATCACGCGCACCTCGCGCCAGAAAAGCTCGGCAAGGTCCACTTCCCGACCTCCTGCAAGCCGGAGGCTCAACCGGCGTTCGAGCGTGGACTGGCGCTGTTGCATTCGTTCGCTTACGCCCAGTCCGCGACGGCCTTCCAGGAGGTTTCGGCGAAGGATCCCGCTTGCGGCTTGGCGCAATGGGGGGTCGCGATGACCTACTTCCACACCATCTGGGGGCCGCCCACGGAGGACGAATTCGCCGCCGGGCGGGCGGCGGCGCAGAAGGCCGCGGCCGTGGGCGCGACGAGCGCTCGTGAGCGCGACTACATCGTTGCGATCGGCGCCTACTACCAGGGCGATGGCGTGGCGCATCCGACGCGCGTCGTGGCCTACCAAAAGGCAATGGCCGGCGTGGCCGAGCGCAACCCCGACGACCACGAGGCGCAGATCTTCCATGCTCTGGCAATTCTCGGCGTGGCCTACAACTCTCCGCCCGACAAGACCTACGCGCGGCAGAAGGAAGCGGCGAAGATCCTGAATGGCTTGCTGGCTGTCGAGCCCGATCATCCGGGGATCGCCCACTACATGATCCACTCGTTCGACTATCCCGAGCTGGCCGAGCTGGCGCTGCCGGCGGCCCGCGCGTACGCCCAGATCGCGCCTTCCGCCGCGCATGCCCTGCACATGCCGTCGCACATCTTCACCCGCCTGGGGATGTGGAAGGAGTCGATCGACTCGAACATCGCCTCCGCCCAGACGGCGCAGGCGTGGGTCGCCAAGACGCACGCCGGGGCGACCGCGTTCGACGCCCTGCACGCGACGGACTATCTGGAGTACGCGTATCTGCAGACGGGACAGGACGCCAAGGCGCGCGAGTTGGTGGACAACGTCTCCAGGGTGACGAGCTTCGACGTCCCGCAGTTCGCCGCAGGCTACGCGCTGGCCGCCGTGCCGGCCCGTCACGCGCTCGAACGCCGCGCCTGGAAGGAGGCGGCGGCGCTGACCGCGCAACCGGCGACGTTCCCCTGGGCGAAATATCCTTACGCCAAGGCGATTACATTCTTCGCGCGGGGCGTGGGCGGGGCGCGCGCCGGCGACCTGGAAACGGCGCGCCAGGCTGTGGCGACGCTGACCGAAATCCAAGCCGCGCTCCAGGGGCAGAAGGGATTCGACTGGGCGACCCAGGTCGAAATCCAGAGGCGGGCCGCGGCAGCCTGGCTGGCTCGCGCCGAGAAGAAGGACGCCGAAGCGCTGGCGCTCATGCGATCGGCGGCCGACCTCGAGGACTCGACTGACAAGCATCCGGTCACTCCCGGGTCGATCCTGCCGGCGCGCGAGCAGCTCGCCGATCTCTTGTCCGAGTTGGGCCAGCCGGTGGCAGCGCTCGCCGAGTACGAGGCGTCGCTCCGTTCGGCGCCGGCGCGTTTCAACAGCTATGACGGCGCCGCGAAGGCGGCCGAGCGCGCCGGAAAGAAGCAAGAAGCGAAGGCCTTCCGCGAGCGGTTGGTGGCGCTGTGCGGTGGGTCGGTGCCCGCCCGGGTCGCGGTAGTGAAGACGGCTGCGCAATAGGCACGACCTCACAAACAGGGTGCGTCCAGCGTTAGCCAAGGCATGACCCGGATCGCCCCATCGTCGCGCGCCAGGATGGGTCGCAGCCGCCTCGGCGGCGTGCCGGCGGCCCTGCCGCCCCCGCTGGCTTTCGCAGAGCGCCAGCTCCCTCTGCCCCTGGGCCCTGCCGCCGGCCGCAAAGACGCGGACCACGGCCGCCGCGAGACGTGCTTGCCCGGGGTGGTGCACGTCGCGGGATGGCTCGATTTCGAGATGCAGCGCTCGCTGGTCGCTCAATTCCGGCGGTGGGCGTTGCCGCCCGCCGGTCTCCGGCACCCGCGGGTTCCGAGCGGAAATCTGATGAGCGTCCAGTCCGTGTGCCTCGGTTGGCACTGGGAGCCGTACGCCTACTCGAAGACGGCGGACGATACGGACGGCGCGCCGGTCAAGCCGTTGCCGAGGGAAGTTGCGGACGTGGCGCGGGCGGCGGTCGCGGAGGCCTACGGTCGGGACAGCGCCGAGGCGGCCACCTACGCACCCGATGCCGCGATCGTGAACCTGTACGCGCCGGGCGCGCACCTCGGTTTGCACCAGGACGGCGAAGAACCCAGCGACGCCCCGGTGGTCACCCTCTGCATCGGCGATAGCTGCGTCTTCCGGTTCGCCGGCGTCGGCCGGCGCACGGCGCCGTTCACGGACCTGGAGCTTCGCTCCGGCGATCTGCTCGTGTTCGGCGAACCGAACCGGCGCATCTACCATGGCGTGCCCAAGGTCCTCGACGGCACGGCTCCCGGCGGGCTCGGCCTTCCTCCCGGCCGGCTCAGCCTCACCGTGCGGGAGACCGGCCTTTGAGGAACGCCATGCCGCCAGTGGCAAGTCGCGTCGACGAGCTGAACTGGCCAGCGATCTCCGGCGTGCTCGATGAGGTTGGGTGCTCGCTCACGGGCCCGGTGTTGAGTCCGCCGGAGTGCCGCATGCTCACGGGCCTCTACGGCGACGACGGCCGGTTCCGCTCGACCATCGACATGGCTCGCCACCGGTTCGGCCAGGGCGAGTACCGATACTTCGATCGGCCGCTGCCGCAGCTGGTCGTGGCGCTTCGCGCGTCCTTCTGGCCACATCTGGTGGTGATCGCCAGGGAATGGGCCGGACGGCTCGGGCAGCCGGCGCCGTGGCCGGACGACCTCGATGACTGGCTCGAGCAATGTCACCGGGCCGGTCAGACCCGCCCCACACCGCTGCTGCTCCGGTACGGGCCGGGCGACTGGAACGCGCTGCATCGGGACCTCTACGGCGAGCTCGTGTTTCC
>Ga0066709_100000492_pt1 | contig 21456 bp, 19 predicted proteins | sample GraSoiAngelo_158_FD_79665 | JGI IMG/M metagenome (GOLD analysis project Ga0066709, IMG submission 79665) | Grasslands soil microbial communities from the Angelo Coastal Reserve, California, USA - 14_1009_16_30cm | ecosystem: Environmental > Terrestrial > Soil > Grasslands | place: USA...
CTCCTTGAGGAAGCGCGAGACCGCGGTCAGCCGATCGCTCGACTGGATGCTGAACTGGGTGATCCGGTAGAAGGCCGGCTCGACTCCCACCACCGTGATGTCGGTGCCGTGGAGCGTGGTGACCACGCCGAGCTGCCGCGGCAGCAGCAGCTGGCGCGCCAGGTACGCGCTGGCCGCGAACGGCATGGCGTAGTGCACGTGCAGCACGTCGAGCGAGTAGTTCTCGGCCACCTCGACCATCTTCGCCGCCAGCGCGAGGTTCGTGGGCGCCTGCTCGAACACCGGGTAGCTCGCGGTTCCCGCCTCGTGGAAGTACACGTTCGACTCGAACGCGCGCAGCCGGAACGGCAGGCTGTGGGCGATGAAATGAACCTCGTAGCCGCGCCGCGCCAGCGCGAGGCCGAGCTCGCTCGCGACCACGCCGCTGCCGCCGAAGTGCGAGTAGCAGGTGATGCCGATGCGCCGCATGCGCGGCGCCTTGCCTGCGGCGCGCGCCGGGCGCGCGGCGGCGGCCGCCCTGGGGCCGCGCGGCTTGCGGGGCGCGGCGGGCGCCGCCGCGTTGTGCGGCCGCCGGGGGGCGCGCAGCGCGGGACTCACGCGGATCCCCCGGGGGGACCGCTCCACAGCAGCGCGCGCGCGTCGCGTACCGCGAACGGGCCGGCGGTGCGGTAGCCTTCGCCGTACATAGCCCCGATCATCGCTCCCCACGTCCGCGCCCGCGCTTCCACCTCGGCCAGGAACGCGGGGCGGGTCAGGTAGGTCTCGGGGCCGGGGGCGCCGGCGAGCTGGCTCGCGTGCGCGCGCAGCGCCGCCACCCGGCGCTCCCACGTGGCGCTCACGTCCACGACCAGGTCCGGGCGCTCGGCGCCGCGAAACAGCGCAAACAGCAGCCGGTCGGGGCGATGGCGCTCCCGCCCCGGCGTGAAGCGCGCCAGCCCGGCGAGGTAGCAGGCGCGGCGCACCAGGTGGCACCCCTCCACGTGGTCGGGATGCGTGTCGTCTTGATCGGGGGCCACGACCAGCGACGGCCGGTGCCGGCGCAGGCACAGCACGACGGCCTCGAGCTGCGGCCGGCTCGAGCGGTCGAGCCCGCAGTCGGGCAGGCCCAGGTTCTCGCGCAGCGCCACGCCCAGCTCGGCCGCCGCCGCGCGCGCCTCGCTCGCGCGGCCTTCCGCGGTGCCGCGACTCGCCATCTCACCGCGGGTGAGGTCGACGACGACCACGTGGTGGCCGTGCGAGGCCAGGAGCGCCGCCAGCCCGCCACTCGTCAGCTCCACGTCATCGGGGTGCGAGCCGAAGAACACCGCGTCGGCGGTCACGATCACAGCTCCAGCAGGTAGTGCTCGTGACTGCCCTCCGCCAGGCGGCGCGCGTGACCCGCGGCCAGCTCGCACAGCTCGCGGACCACGGCGCGGCCGCGGAACGCGACCGGCAGCAACGACGCGATGCGCCGCTCCTGCAGCTTCTCGCCGGGCAGGAGCGCATAGCGGATCCTGACCCAGGCGGGATGCTTGAGTTCCAGGCGGTGGCGCGCCTTCGCCGCCACGCCCTCCTCGAGCCGCGCGAACTGGAAGTCGACCTTGCCGCGCGCCGACTCCACCATCTGCGGCAGGCTCGCATCCACGCGCCGCGCGGCCTCGGCGAAGGTCTTGAGCGAGGCGTTCGCCTGCGCCCGGGCCTGATCCAGCGCGCGCCGCACGTCCTCGGGCACGGCGCGCTCGGCGTAGCGCTTAAGCACGTGGTCGGCGCCGGTCACGAGCTCCCACGGCTGCGCGCCCGACGCCTCCAGCAGCTCGACCGCTTCCGCGGGCAGCCACGTGGCGGCGAACCGCGGCACGGCCGCGGCCGCGCGCACCTCGACGCCTTCGAACACCTCGCGCAGCTGCGCCAGGTAGCCGATCTCGCCCGCTCCGCACGCCATCGCCACGGTGGGGAACACGCCGTCCTGCACCGCCGGCCGCAGCGCGACGCTGGGCGACAGCGTCGCCGTGGCGCCGCGCGCGCGCGCGTCGGCGGCGGCGATCTTGGCGCGGGTCCCGTCGCGGATCTCGAACACGAAGGATTCGAGCGCGGCGTCGGCGAGCGGCCGGCGCGCGACGCGCCGCTCCAGCCACGTTCCCGCCTCGCGCACCGCAACGGCCAGCGCTTCGGCGCGCGCCAGATAGCGGTCGATGATCGGCCGCGCCGCGGCGCGGAACTCCGGCCGCCGCGGATCGACGACGACGAGCCCCTCGTCCCCGAACAGCCGCAGCACCAGCGCGCTGAACGCCTCGCCCAGATCGCGCGCCCCACCGCGCGCGCGATCCAGCAGCGAGCGGACGTCGTCGTGGCCTCCGAGCCCGGCCCAGCGCCGGAGCGCCTCCGCCTCGACCGCCTCGAGCGCCGCGGCGCGGATCGATCCCACGAGGCCGCCCTCGGCGTGGAACTCCGCCCCGATCTCGAGCTCGTGCGTGTGGAGTCCCGCGTCGAACACGGTGGCGCTCTTGATCTCGGCGAAGTCGGAGTCCTCGCCGTGCATCCAGAACAGCGGCACGCACGGGATGCCGGTGCGCTCCTCGAACACGCGCGCGAGGCCCACCGCGGCCGCGATCTTGTGCAGCGAGTAGAGCGGCCCGCCGAGCGGCGCGGGCTGCTGGCCCGCCACCGTGCACACCGCTTCGCCGCGCGCGAGCCGTTCCAGCCCGGCGAGCGACGGCGCCTGTGCTTCGAGGCGGCGGTGGTCCGCCCGCAGCGCCTCGGCCAGGGATGCGGGCAGCGGGCCGCGCTTGGCCAGGCCCAGCGCCTTCAACGCCGCGGTGTCGCTCCAGAGCGTCACGAAACGGGTGCGGGCTAGCTCGCCGCCGGCAACCAGATCGTGGACCACGGGGTCGTAGAAACGGTCGAACGGCGGGTCGGGGCGCCCCTCGATCCGCGCGCGGACCCGCGGCGTGCCTTTCACCGCGAGCAACGGGCGGAAACCGTTCGAGGGAGACGTGCGGGGCGCGTCATGCGGCCGCGATCTTAGGCACGCCAAAACGCCCGGTCAACCGCTGCGCCGCGCGTGTCATGCGGCACGCGACTCGCTCGCCGCGCCTGTCATGCGGAACACGACTCGCCGCGCCGCGGATGCTCGCGGCGGGGCTCGGACACTATCGCCGCCCGCGAATCCGCGCGGCGCGCGCGGCGCAGCGGCGCGCTTGACGCTCGCGGCGGGGCTCGGACACTATCGCCGCCTGCCTGGCTCAACCCGTCCGGGTGGGTCTCACCGTCATCCCCCGCGACGTTCGAGGATCGAATGCTCGACTCGCTGCCGCCCGAGGAAGCCAGACGCGGCGCGCTCAGCGCGCTGTGGACGTTCCCGACGATCCTGGCGAGCGCGTTCGTGGTGGCATGGGGCGCGGAGACCGCCCAGTTCTACGTGTCGCAAGGACTGGCGCTCGCGCTGCTCGCGTGGATCCAGGTCCTGCCCGAGTTCGCGGTGGAAGCGGTGATCGCCTGGCACCGCGACATCCCGCTCATGACCGCGAACTTCACCGGAGCGCTGCGGCTGCTCACCGGGCTGGGCTGGCCCATGATCTGGACCGTGCACGCGCTGGCGCGGCGCGCGCGCGGCGAGCCCGGCTTCTGGAGCGCGATCGAGCTCGACCGCGAACACGCGGTGGAGGTCGTGGGCCTGGTGCCCGCACAGCTCTACTTCGCGTGGATCATCCTCAAGGGCACGCTGGACTGCGCCGATGCGGCGGTGCTGCTCGCGATCTACGTGGGCTACCTGCTCGTGCTCAACCGCCTCCCGCCGCGCGAGGAGGAGACGATCTCGGACCTGGGCGCCGTGCCACGGGCGATCATGCTGCTGCCGGCCCGCCCCCGCGCGCTCGCGATCGTCGGCCTGTTCGCCGCCGGCGCCCTGATGCTGTACGTGACCGCACCCCCGTTCCTCGGCAGCATGATCGGTCTCGCCGTAACGCTCGGCATCTCGCAGTTCGTGTTCGTGCAGTGGGTGGCGCCGTTCCTGTCGGAGTTCCCGGAGTTCACGAGCACGTGCTACTGGGCGCGCAGCCGGGGCAAGGCGGGCATGGCGCTCATGAACATGGCGTCCTCGAACATCAACCAGTGGACGGTGCTGGCGGCGATGATCCCGATCGTCTACTCCGCGTCGCTGGGAGCGCCGGCCTCGGTCCCGATCGCGGCGCACCGTGTGGAGCTGCTGCTCACGCTGCTGCAGAGCGTGCTGGGGGTGCTGCTGCTCGCGAACTTCCGCTTCCAGTGGTTCGAGGCGATCGGGCTGTTCGCGCTGTGGTTCGCGCAGTTCCTGGTGCCGCACTGGCGGGAGGAGATCACCTGGGTGTACGCGGCGTGGATCGCGCTCGAGCTGCTCACCGCGCCGTGGCGGCGCGGCCGCCTGGCCGCGTTCGCGGTGTTCCCCCGCCTGTGGCGGCGCACAGCCTAGCGGCCCAGCACGCGACGCCGCATGGAGCGCGCCAGATCCTCGACCACGGCCACCTCCTCGACGCGCAGCGCCTTCATCATCGCGTAGATCCCGAGCCCGCCCACGAGCGCCAGCGCCCCGACGAGCACGAGCTCCCGCGCGAAGCCGCGCGGCACGTGCACGAGCCGCAGGCCGGCGGCGCATGCGCCGCAGGCCACGATGCTGGCGGCCGCCACCTTGACGACCGTGCGCAGCATGCGGCGGCCCTCCAGCAGGCCGACCCGCCGCCTCAGCAACGTCGCGAGCTGGATCAGGTTCACCATCGAGGTCAGCGAGGTCGCGAGTGCCAGGCCCACGTGGCCGAACGGCTTCATGAACGCCAGGTTGAGCGCGATGTTGACCGCCACCGACACGAAGCTCGCGCGCACCGGCGTGCGCGTGTCGCCCAGCGCGTAGAACGTGCGCGTGAAGATGCCGACCGCGGCGAACGCCGGGAGCCCCACGCAGTACGACATCAGCGCCCCGGCGGTCGCGACCGTGTCGTGCGCGCCGAACCGGCCGTGCTGGTAGAGCAGCGCGATCACGGGCCGCGAGCAGACCGCGAGCCACACCGCGGCGGGAACCGTGAGCAGGAACACGAGCCGGATCGTCGCCGACAGCGTGGTCTTGAGCGCCGCCATGTCGCGCGCCACGGCCGCGCGGGACAGCGACGGCAGGCTCACGGTCGCGAGCGCCACGCCGAACACGCCGATCGGAAGCTGCATCAGCCGGAACGCGTACCACAGCCACGACACGCTGCCCTGCGGCAGCAGGCTCGCGATCAACGTGCTGAAGAACAGGTTGAGCTGCGTGGCGGCGAGCCCGATCGTGGCGGGCACCATGAGCAGCGCGACGCGGCGCACGCCGGGATGGGCGCGCGGCCACTCCCACCGGAGCCCGAACCCCATCCGCCACAGCGGCGGGAGCTGCCACACGAACTGGCCGAGCCCGCCCACCACGACGCCGATCGCCATCGCCAGAATCGGCGGCTGGCCGAGCCGGGTGCAGACCGGGATCAGCGCCAGCCCCACCACGATCATGAGGAAGTTGAGGAACGCGGGGGCCAGCGCGGGCGCCGCGAACCGCCCGTTCGCGTTGAGCATGCCCATGCACGCCGCCGCCGCGGCCACGAGCGGCAGGAACGGCAGCATGACCTGGGTGAGCACGACCGTGAGCTCGAGCTTGCCGGGGATGCGATCGAAGCCGGGCGCGAACGCGCGCACCAGCCAGGGGGCGGCGAGGCCGCCGATCGCGCACACCACGCACAGCACCACGAGCAGGGTCATGACGAGCTGGCGTCCGAACGCCCACGCCTCGTCCCGCCCCCGGTTCTCGAGGTACTCCGTGAACGTGGGCACGAATGCCGACGACATCGCGCCCTCGGCAAACAGGTCACGCAGCAGGTTCGGGATGCGGAACGCGACGTTGAACGCATCCGTGGCGAACCCCGCGCCGAACCACGACGCCATCACCTGCTCGCGCACGAGCCCCAGCACCCGCGACAGCAGCGTCGCCGATCCCACGAGGCCGGCGCGGCGCGCGACCTGCCGTTCTTCGCTCACGTGCCGAAGCTCGCGCGCCCGCCGGCGCTCGGGCCGGACCGCCGCCGCCGCCCCGCGGCGCCACCGGTCGTGCGCGCCGCGGTTGCCGCCGCTTCCGGCGCCATGCTAGCGTGCCGCCCCATGTCGTTCGGCCAGGCGATCGCCCTGGGAGTGATCCAGGGCTTGACCGAGTTCCTCCCCGTCTCGAGCAGCGCGCATCTCTACGTCATTCCCAAGCTGCTCGGCTGGGCTTATCACGGCGTCGCGTTCGACGTCGCGCTTCACTGGGGAACCCTCGTCGCGCTGCTCGTGGCGTTCGGCGGGACCTGGTGGGCGCTCGTGCGCGACGCGCTGGCGCGCGACGCCGGCAGGCGCAACGCGGCGTGGAGCACCTGGTTCTTGATCATCGTGGCGTCGATCCCGGGCGCCGTAGCCGGGTTCCTGCTCTCGGACGCGGCCGAGACCAAGCTGCGCTCGCTGCCGTTGCAGGCCGCCACGCTCGCGGTGTTCGGATTCCTGCTGTGGTGGGTGGATCGCATCGCCCCCGTGGAGCGCTCCGACGGCACGCCGGGCTGGCGGGCCGGCCTGGCGATGGGATTCGCGCAGGCGCTGGCGCTCGTGCCCGGCGTTTCGCGCTCGGGCGTGACCATCACCGCCGGGCGAGCGGCGGGGTTGTCGCGCGTGCTGGCGGCCCGGTTCTCGTTCCTGCTCGCGACGCCGATCACGCTGGGGGCGGGCGCGCTCGAGCTGAGGCACCTCCGCGGCAGCGGCATTCCCGCCCCGGTGCTCTTGTCCGGCGTCGCCTCCGCCGCGATCGTGGGTGTCTTCGCCATCCGTGGCCTCATCCGCTTCCTGGGCCGCGCGGGGTTCGCGGGCTTCTTCATCTATCGCCTGGTGCTCGCGGGCGTGATCGTGGTCACGCTCGCCGTCCGCTGATCCAGCGGCCTCGGGCCCGCGCGATCAGCCCGCCGGCAGGTCGCGGCGCTTGAGCTTGTCGGAGAAGTAGCGGTTCAACCGGTCGCGCAGCAGGATGCGGGCGCGGTGCAGCCGCGACTTCACCGCGGCCACCGTCAGGTCCAGGATGTCCGCCACCTCCGCGTTGGAAAGCTCCTCCACGTCACGCAGCACGAACACGGTGCGCAGCTCGTCGGGCAGCCTCGCCACCCCCTCCTCCATCACCGCGCGCGTCTCGGAGTCCAGCAGATCCTTGAGCGGCTGCGTGGTCCAGTCCGGCAACTGCAGCGCCTCCGCGTCGTCCTCGTTGCTCTGCGACTGCTCCAGCGACACGTGCCCGTCGCGGCGCTTACGATACTTCATCAGCGCGGCGTTCGTGGCGATCCGATACAGCCAGGTCGAGAACGTCGATTCCACCTTGAAGTTCTTGATGCCCCGGAACGCGGACAGGAACGCGTCCTGCAACGCTTCGGAGGCGTCGTCCTCGTGGCGCAGGATCTTGAACGACAGGCGGTAGACCTTGTCCTGGTAGCGCCGCACCAGCTCGTCGAAGGCCCGCGTGTCGCCCTGCTGCGCGAGACGCACCAGCCCCTCGTCGGCCGTGCCCTTGTAGTCGACGCTTACGGGCATCGCTCCACCCTGCTCCCGGAGACGGCGACCGCCGCCTCGGGCGCGTGCGGCGCTTCGTGCACGAGCCGGCCCCCGAGCACGGTGGCGACGGGATGCGCCGCGGCAAGCGCGTCCGGGGCCTGCGCATGGAGATCGACGTTCCACGCCACGAGATCGGCTTCGGCGCCGACCTCGAGCGATCCCAGCCGGGGCCAGGTCCCGGCCAGCCGCGCCGGGGTCTCGGTATAGGCGGTGAGCGCCGCGTCCAGATCGATCGCCTGCTCCGGCACGTAGGCCCGCGCCGAGCCCGGCGCGCGGCGGGTGAGCGCGGCGGCGAGCCCGAGCGCCGCCGACGGGGGCTCGACCGGTGCGTCGGACCCGAACGCGAGTCGCGCGCCGGACTCGAGCAGCGATCGCCAGGGATAGCTTCGCTCGCGGCGCGAGCCCCACCACCGCTCGGCGAGCGGGATGTCGGACACGCAGTGGATCGGCTGCATGCTGGCCGCAACGCCCAGCGCCCCGAAGCGCGGGCCGTCTTTGGGATCCAGGAGCTGGACGTGCTCGAGGCGCGGCGGCAGCGAGACGGCGGCGAGCCGCTCCCGCACCGCCTCGAGCGCGTCCAGCGCGGAGCGCACCGCGCGGTCGCCGATGGCGTGGATCGCGACCGACCACCCGTGCTCCACCGCGTGCCGCACCTGATCCGCGAGCTCGCGCGGCGCAAGCAGGTCCATACCGGTCTCGTTCGTCCCGTCGTACGGCTCGAGCAGCGCGGCGGTGCGCGAGCCGAGCGTTCCGTCCGCGAACAGCTTGACCGCGCCCAGGCGAAACCACGCGTCGCCCGCGCCGGTTTCGAGCCCCACCGCGATCGCCGCGTCGAGCTGGGCGTGCGGGACGCTCATCAGCGTCCGCACGCGCGGACCGTCGCCGGCGGCCAGGCGCCGCAGCAGCCGGTGAGCGTCGCGGCCTTCGAAATCGTGGATCGCCGTGATCCCGCAGGCGTGCAGCGCCGCGATCGCGCCGCGCAGCCGCGCGAGGTCCGCGTCGGGATGGGTCTGCTCGAGCGGCGCCGCCAGCCGCATCGCGTGCTCCCGCAAGATCCCGGTCGGCTCGCCCGCCGCGTCGCGCCCCACGACCCCGCCGTCCGGGTCGGGCGTGTCGCGCCCGATCCCGAGCGTAGCGAGCGCCGCGCCGTTCAGCCACAGGTTGTGGTGATCGCGGCTGTAGAGCAGCACCGGCCGCGACTCGCACGCGGCGTCCAGGGCTGTGCGCGCCGGGGGCTCGCTCCACCCGTTCGCGTCCCAGCCCCGACCGACGATCGGTCCCGTCTCGGACCGCGCGCGATGGAAGCGTCCCACCCGTTCCGCGACTTCGGCGGCGGACCCGGCGCCCGAGAGGTCCAGCTCGGCGCGCGCGCGCGCCCAATGCAGCACGTGGATGTGGGCGTCGGTGAGCCCGGGGGTGACGGTGGCGCCGCGGGCGTCGAGGACTCGCGTCTCGGAGCCCCGCCGCGCGACGAGGTCCGCTCCGCTTCCGCGCTCGACGATCCGGCCCTCCGCGATCGCCAGCGCGTCGGCGTTGGCGATGCGGCGCCCGCGCGACCACAGCCGCGCACGCGTGATGATGAGCTCCGGGGCGTTCAGTCGGATGTCTCCACTGGGTTCTCGAGCACGCCCACTCCCTCCACCTCCACCTCGATGCGATCCCCGACCACGACGGGCGCAACTCCCGCTGGCGTCCCGGTCGCGATCACGTCGCCGGGCTCGAGGGTCATGATGTGCGAGATGTAATGGATCAGAAACGGCACCGGGAACAGGAGATCGGCGGTGCTGCCGCGCTGGCGAAGCTCGCCGTTCACCCGACACTCGACGGTCAGACCGCTCGGATCGAGACCGATCGCGATCCACGGGCCGAGCGGCGCAAACGTATCGAAGCCCTTGGCCCTTGTCCATTGGCCGTCCTGTCGCTGGTAGTTGCGGGCGCTGACGTCGTTCGCGCAGATCAGCCCGGCCACGTGTTCGATCGCGCGGGCTTCCGGCACCTTGTGCGCGCGCCGGCCGATCACGACGCCCAGCTCCGCCTCGGGGTCCAGGCGCGTAACGCCGCGCGGATAGCGGATCACCTGCCGGGCTCCGATCACCGCGCTGGGAGGCTTGAGGAACAGCAGCGGTTCCGAGGGCGCGCCGTCGCCGGTCCCGGCGACGACCCCTGTGACGCTCTCGGCGATGTGCGCGCGGTAGTTGAGCCCGACGCACACGATCTTGCTGGGCGCAGTGGGCGCCAGCAGCTCGACGCGCGAGAGCGGATCGCGCGCTCCGGCCTCGGCCAGCGTCTCCCATGGAGGCCCGGCGAGCCGCAGGCACGCGTGGCCCGCGAGGCGGCCGAAGTACACGGCGCCCTGGAATCGATAACGCGCGACGTGGAGCACGGACGGCGTCATGGCTGCGAACCGCCGCAAAAAAAGAGGAGGTTCCCCATCGACGACCGTGTGGAACCCAATACGTTGAGCGACGGCACGTCCGCTTCGCTAGTCAACAGTATCGGGGAGTTATTCGCACGGTTCGGACAGGCAACCTCGCTCCGCTGATCAAGAAGTTTCGAAGCGGAGCCTCGTTTCGTCAAGTCGAAAGGTATGAGAACACATCGCGGTCATTTTCATGAAGGGCTCACGGCCGGCGTTTCGCGCATCACGGCAAGCGCGCGCCGTGCCCCAAGCCCCGCGGTCAATTGCGCCGCTCCAGGCGCTTTGTTAGCCTGCCTCGCCTATGCCCTCCGCTCGACCGCGAGGCCGGCAGGCGAATCCTGCGCAACAACTGCTGCAGCGAATCGAAAAGCGTTCCGCGCACCTCGCGGTGATCGGGCTCGGTTACGTCGGGCTGCCGCTGGCGGTGGAGTTCGCCGAGGCGGGGTTCCGGGTCACCGGCATCGACATCGATGCCAGGCGCGTCCGCGAGCTCATGCGCGGCCGCTCGTACATCCAGGACGTCGCCACGTCCCAGGTGCGCCGTCTGGTGCGCGCCGGCAAGCTCAGGGCCACGACCGACTACGCGGCGCTGCGCTCGTGCGATTCGGTCAACATCTGCGTGCCCACGCCGCTTTCCAAGCAGCGCGACCCCGACGTCTCTTACATCGTGTCGGCGGCCCGTGAGGTGGCGCGCTACGCGCACCGCGGGATGCTGGTGATCCTGGAGAGCACCACCTATCCCGGCACCACCGACGAGCTCGTGCTGCCGCTGCTGGCCGAGACCGGGCTCCGGGTCGGCGAGGATTTCTTCCTGGCGTTCTCCCCCGAGCGCGTGGACCCCGGCAACGCGCGGTTCAACACGAAGAACATCCCCAAGGTCGTGGGCGGCGTGACGCCGATCTGCACGGAGGTGGCGGTGTCGCTCTACCGCCAGCGGCTGGAGCAGGTCGTGCCGGTGTCGTCGACGCAGGTCGCGGAAATGGTGAAGCTGCTCGAGAACACGTTCCGCAGCGTCAACATCGGGCTCGTCAACGAGCTCGCGCTCATGTGCTCCAGGTTCGGCATCGACGTGTGGGAGGTGATCCAGGCGGCGGCCACGAAGCCGTTCGGCTTCATGCCGTTCTATCCCGGTCCCGGCCTCGGCGGACACTGCATCCCGATCGACCCGTTCTACCTGTCGTGGAAGGCGCGCGCTACCGGCTTCGAAGCGCGGTTCATCGAGCTCGCCGGTTCGGTCAACGGGCAGATGCCTTTTCACGTCGTGGACCTCGTGGCCGAGGCGCTCAATCGGCGCGGTCGCGCGGTGCGCGGATCGAAGCTGCTCGTGCTGGGAGTGTCCTACAAGGCCAACGTCGACGACACGCGCGAGAGCCCCTCACTCGACATCATGGAGACGCTGCGGCAACGCGGCGCCAAGATCGAGTACAGCGACCCGTTCGTGCCGACACTGGAGTTCGCCGGCAAGCGTCTCAAGAGCGTGCCACTCACTCCCGCTCGGCTCCGGCGCTTCGACTGCGCGGTCATCGCGACCGCCCACGAGGCGTTCGCGTACCCGTCGATCCTGCGCCACTCGAAGGTCGTGGTCGACACCCGCAACGCGCTCCGGGGCCATAAGTCCCGCAAGATCCTCCGGCTGTAGTGTCCCGAGTCGGAAATTCGTCTGCATTCGTCCTCGGTGCAACGACGAACTTCCGACTCGGGACACCAGCGCGCGGTCAGCGCCCGGCGACGCCCGTGGCCGCGGGCCGCGAGCACCAGGCGACGAAGCCGAACCCGGCCATCAGCAGCAGCACGAACGGCAGCGCGCGTGTGTGGCCGGTGTTGGCCGCGAACACGCCGAGTCCGCCGAAGTAGAGCGCGAACAGCGCTTCCACGACGCCCGAGCGCGGGCGGTGCGCGCTCGGGCGCGGCGCCGGGTGCGCCATCTCGTCGCCGGTCTTGGGCGTGCGCTCCCAGTTGCCGCTCGCGGTGCGGAATCCGCGGAGCGCGGCGAGCGCGTTGTTGACCGAGAGCCCGATGCCGAGCACCAGGGCCGCCACCGCGCCGCGCACGATGCGCCAGGGATCCCTGGAGCCGGCGGCGAGTTGGCCCGCCATCAGGAACAACCCCACCGGCAGGACGCCGAACAGGAGCACGCCCAGCTGCAGCGCCGCCCCCGTCCACGAGCGCGAGTCGGGCACCGCGATCATCACCGGCAGCATCAGCACGGCGAGCCCGACCAGCAACGGATACGTCAGGTTGTTCGTGAGGTGCACCAGGGCCTCGAGCTTGGCGGCGCGCGACGCGCCGCTGGCCCACACGCGCGGCAGCATCTTGACCGCGGTCTGGATCGAGCCGCGCGTCCAGCGTCGCTGCTGGGACTTGAGCGCCTCGATGTCGATGGGCAGCTCCGCCGGACACTCGGCTCGGCGGTCGAACACGAACCTCCAGCCGCCAAGCTGCGCGCGGTAGCTGAGGTCCAGATCTTCGGTGAGCGTATCGCACGACCAGCCGCCGGCCGCCTCGATGCAGGCGCGCCGCCAGATTCCCGCGGTGCCGTTGAAGTTGAAGAAGCAGCCGCGCGCCATCCGCACCTCGTGCTCGAGCAGGAAGTGCGCGTCGAGCATCACGGCCTGCGCCTCGGTGAGCAGCGAGCGACCGCGGTTCAGGTGCCCCCAGCGCGCCTGCACCATGCCCACGCCGGGATCGGCGAAATGCGGCAGCAGCCGCGTCAGGAAGTCGCGCGGCGGGACGAAATCCGCATCGAACACCGCCACGAATTCGCCGCGCGCGCGGGCCAGACCCTCGGCGAGGGCGCCCGCCTTGTAGCCGCGCCGCGCCGGCCGGTGGTACACCGTCACATCCACGCCGCGGGCGCGAAGCTCCGCGGCGGCCGCCGCCGCCAGCTCCGTGGTGCCGTCCGTCGAGTCGTCCAGGATCTGGATCTCGAGACGGTCGCGCGGGTAGTGCAGCGAGGCGACCGCGTCGATCAGCCGCCGCGCCACCTGGGGCTCGTTGTAGAGCGGCAGCTGGACCGTGACCTGCGGCCACTCGGCGAGCCCAGCTCGCGGATCGAGGCGCCCGCGCCGCGCCTTCCACGACCACCACAGCACCAGGTAGCGGTGCGAGGAGTACAGCATCACCACAAGCTGAAGCAGCAAGTACGTCGCCAGCACCACGGCGGACGCGACGCCGCCGCCCGTGGCGAGCGCGGAATGCGCGGCCTCGTGCGGCACGGCGGGCGTCATCGCCGGCGCGCGCCGGACGCCGGAGCCTTCGACCCGGCGGCGGGGCAGACGCCCCGCCGCCACCTGTCACGTCGCGCGCTCAGTTCACGACCTCGAAATCGGCGTCGACCGCGCCGCCGCCGCCTTGCTTCTTCTCGGCGCTGCCCGGCGCCGGATTGTCCGCCGCGCCCGCGCCCGTGCCCGCCGCGCCGGCGCCCTGGTACATCGCGGCCGCAGCTTCGTGCCACACCTGCTGCAACCGCTCGCTGGCCGCGGTGATCGCCGGGGTGTCCTCTCCCTTCAGCGCCTCGCGCACCGCCTTCAGTTCGTCCTCCACCCGGCTCTTGAGGCCCCCCTCGATCTTGTCGCCGTGCTCCTTGAGGTTCTTCTCGACCTCGTACGCCAGGCCGTCCGCGCGGTTGCGAGCCTCGATCGCGTCCTTGCGCTTCCGGTCCTCGCCCGCGTGCTCCTCGGCGTCCTTGACCATGCGCTGGATATCGCTCTCGGTCAGCCCGCTCGAGGCCTCGATGCGGATGCTTTGCTCCTTGCCGGTGGCCCGATCCTTCGCAGAAACGTGCAGGATGCCGTTCGCGTCGATGTCGAACCCGACCTCGATCTGCGGCATGCCGCGCGGCGCCGGCGGAATACCGTCGAGGTGGAACCGACCGATCGTCTTGTTGTCGCGCGCCAATGGGCGCTCGCCCTGCAGCACGTGCACCTCGACGCTGGTCTGGTTGTCGGACGCGGTCGAGAACACCTCGGTCTTCTTGGTCGGGACCGTGGTGTTGCGCTGGATCAGCGTCGTCATCACCCCGCCCAGCGTCTCGATCCCCAGCGACAGCGGGGTCACGTCGAGCAACACGATATCGCGGACGTCGCCGGCCAGCACCCCACCCTGGATCGCCGCGCCAATCGCAACGACCTCGTCGGGATTGACCCCTTTGTGCGGCTCCTTGCCGAAGATCTGGCGCACCAGCTCCTGCACCTTGGGCATGCGCGTCGCGCCGCCGACCAGCACGATCTCGTCCACTTGCGACGCCGAGAGCCCGGCATCCTTGAGCGCCTGCATCACCGGGCCGCGGCAGCGCTCGACCAGGTCTCCCACGAGCTGCTCGAGCTTCGCGCGCGTCAGCTTGATGTTGAGGTGCTTGGGGCCATTCTGGTCCGCGGTGATGAACGGCAGGTTGACCTCGGTCTCCAGCGTCCCCGACAGCTCCATCTTCGCCTTCTCCGCGGCCTCCTTAAGCCGCTGCAGCGCCATCGGGTCCTTCGTGAGATCGATGCCCTCGAGGTTCTTGAATTCGGTGGCGAGGAAGTCGATCACGCGCTGGTCGAAGTCGTCGCCGCCAAGATGCGTGTCGCCGTTCGTCGAGCGAACCTCGAACACGCCGTCGCCGATCTCGAGGATCGAGATGTCGAACGTGCCGCCGCCGAGGTCGAACACGGCGATCTTCTCGTCCTTCTTCTTGTCGAGCCCGTAGGCCAGCGCCGCGGCGGTGGGCTCGTTGATGATGCGCTTGACGTCGAGGCCGGCGATGCGCCCGGCGTCCTTCGTGGCCTGGCGCTGGCTGTCGTTGAAATAGGCGGGCACGGTGATGACCGCCTCGGTGACCTTCTCCCCGAGATAATCCTCCGCGGTCTGCTTCATCTTCTGCAGAATCATCGCGGAGATCTCCGGCGGCGAGAATTCCTGGCCCGACACCTTGACGCGTGCGTCGGCGTTCGGCCCGGAGACGACCTCGTACGGCACGAGCTTCACCTCGGACTGGACCTCGTTGAACTTGCGGCCCATGAAACGCTTGATCGAGTACACCGTGTTCTTGGGATTGGTCACCGCCTGACGGCGCGCCACCAGCCCCACCAGCCGCTCTCCGGTCTTGGAGAACGCCACCACCGACGGGGTGGTGCGGAAACCCTCGGCATTGGGAATCACCTTGGGCTCCCCGCCCTCCATCACGGCCACGCAAGAATTCGTGGTACCCAGATCGATACCGATGACCCTACCCATGAACGAGCCTTCTTTCCGATGGACGCAAGCCACGCCCGCGACCCCAGGGCCGCGGACGTGGCCCGCCGTCAAGTGATGCGGCGATGTTAGCCGACCTGCACTTCAATCTCACGCACCCGCGCTTCCTCGGCCTTCGGCACGTGCACCTCGAGCACACCGTCGCGATACACCGCCTTGACGCCTTCGCTCCGGACCGGGGCGCCCAGCGTAAACGTGCGCTCGAACGCGCCGTACGCGCGCTCGCTGCGATGGACGTTGCCGTCCTTCCGCGACGTCTCATGCTTGCGCTCGCCGCGGATCGTGATCGTATCTCCCATGAGACTCACCTTCACGTCCTTCTGGGAGACTCCCGGCAGGTCCAGACGGATGACAAAGTCCTCCGACGTCTCCTCGATGTCCGCCGCCGGCGCGAACAGCAGGCCGTTGGTCCGCAGTGTCGGACGCGACAGGAAACTGTCGAACAGGCGGTTCATCTCGTCGTGAATGTCGACCAGGTCTCGCGAAGTCGGATTCCAGCGAATGAGAGCCATATGTTCCTCCTTGTTCTTGAAAAGGTGGGACGCACGAGCGTGCGCCGCTGAAACGCTGTTCCACGGAACTGCCGTGAGCAGGGCTCATGCCATCGCCGGGGACGTGATGTAACTCGAAGCGTGATGCTGGATTCGCCGTTCGACCTCGATCTGGACACGAACCCTCCCGTTCAAAGCCGAAACGGGCCCGTGGTTCGTTCCGAAACACCGGCGGGTGCGTGCCGATCCAATGTGAATCGCCGACGCCCGCGGCGCGCGCCCGCCGGGGAACCCAAGTCGCGCCGCCGCCGGCCCGCTCGGCGCCGCGGCGGACCGGCTGCGCCTGATCGGCAACGGCAACGCGACGGCGCGACAGGTCCTGCGCCGGGGTGCGACCGCCGGGGTCGTCTGCTAGCGTGCCCGGGCGATGGTGATCAGTCTGTTCCTGCCGCACGTCGGCGTGTTCGGAGGCGTGCGCCGCTACATCGAGCTCGGCAACGCGTGGACCGCCCTCGGGCATCGGGTCATGCTGTTCCACCCTGATGGCGGCTCCCCCGACTGGCTCCCGTTCGCCGGCGCCTGCCTGCCCTTGGCTCGGGCCGCGCAATACGAGGCGGACGCCGCGGTGTGCGGCGATCCTCACACCTACGAATCGTTCCGCACGCACCGCGCGGCCACGCACGTCTACTACTGCGTGCTGGAGCGCGACCCCGGCCTGCGACGCGCCGCCGCGGACCACGGCGTCCGCCTGGCGGCCAACTCCAGCGCGCTGCGCCGCCTGGTCGCTCGCCGCACCGGGCGTCCGGTGATGGACGGCGCGGGCGGCATCAATTTGGCGCAGTTTCATCCCGATCCGGCGCGCCGGGCCGTGGCGCCGCTGCGCGTGCTCGTCAACGGCCGGCGATCGCGGGCCAAGAAAGGCACCGACCTCATCCTCGCCGCGCTGCGCTCGATCCACGGCAGCGCTCCGGAGTTCGAGCTCGTGCTGTTCGACCACCAGGGCCCCGCCGACACGCGCGATCCGCGCGACGGCGCGCAGTTGCCGGCGAACGCCCGCTTCGTCCTGAATCCGAGCCAAGCCGAGCTTGCCGGGCTCTACCAGTCGTCTCACGTGTTCGTCGCGGCCGAGCGCAAGGCGGGCTGGTGCAACACCGCGGTCGAGGCCATGGCATGCGGGTGCGCCGTGGCGTGCACCCGCAGCGGCACCGGCGACTTCGCCCGCAGCAACGCCACCGCCGTCGTGATCCCGTTTCGGCTGGCCTGGTTCATCTCGCGCGCCGCGCGGCGACTGCTGGAGGATGCGGCGCTGCGGGCGCGGCTCGAGCGGGAAGGACCCCGGGCCGCCGCCCCGTGGAGCTGGGACCGGCTGGCGAGCAAGCTCGCCGATCAGTTCGCTGCCGCGTGAATCGCGGTCACAGGCGCGCGAGCGTGATGCCGCGCTGGCCCTGGTACTTGCCGGCCCGGTCGCGGTAGGACACCTCGCACTCCTCGTCGCTCTCGAAGAACAGCACCTGCGCGATGCCCTCGTTGGCGTAGATCTTCGCCGGCAGCGGCGTGGTGTTGCTGATCTCGAGCGTGACGTGCCCCTCCCACTCCGGCTCGAACGGCGTGACGTTCGTGATGATGCCGCAGCGCGCGTAGGTCGACTTGCCGGTCGTCACGCACAGCACGTTGCGCGGAACCCTGAAGTACTCCACGGTTCGCCCGAGCGCGAACGAGTTGGGCGGAATGATCGCGACCGGGCCCTTGAAGTCGACCATCGATCCCGCATCGACGTTCTTGGGGTCGACGATGGTCGAGTTCACGTTCGTGAAGATCTTGCACTCGTCCGCGATGCGGATGTCATAGCCGTAGGACGACACGCCGTACGAGATCACGTCCGCCCGGATCTGCTTCTCCTCGAACGGTTCGATCATGCGGTGGCGGCGGCACATCTCGCGAATCCAGCGATCCGGCTTGATGGACATGCTCACTCCTTGTCGGGAATCCTCCCCAAGAGCCGCAGGGCGTGGCCCAGTTCCGGAAGCAGGAGCTCTCGCATCGCGAGGCTCGCGCCGGCGGGCGACCCCGGCAGCCAGAACACGAGCTTCCCGCGCGCGACGCCGGCGCCGGCCCGCGACAGCCAGGCCGCGCTGCCGATGTCCGCGCGCGAGATCATTCGAAACAGCTCACCAAAGCCGGGAAACGGCCGCTCGCACAGCGGCGCCAGCGCCTCGGGCGTGACATCGCGCGGCGCCATGCCCGTGCCGCCCGTCGCGATCAGCGCATCGACGCGCCGGTGCGCGAGCGCCGCGCGCGCAGCGGCGCGGATCGCGCGCACATCGTCCGCGGCCCACGACCGCCACGCCACGCGATTCCCGGCGCGCTCGATCAGGCGCACCAACCGGTCCCCGCCCGGGTCGTTCCGCCGGGAACGGGTGTCGCTCACGGTGAGCACGGCGCACCCCACCGGCCTCGGCGCGGGGGTCGCGTGGGCGTGGCGCGGCGCCGGCGCCGCCCGGCGCCGGGGCGGGCGCTTCGTCCGGCGCCCGGAACGCGCGCCTGGCGACGCGCCGGACCCCGCGCCGGGTCCCGCGCTGCGCCTCACGAAGCGGCGAGTGCCGGCGCCGCCCATCTTCCCGCTTCCGCCGCCACCGACGCCGGCGTGATGCCAGCCCAGCGCGCCCAGATCTCGGGCTCGATCAAGCGCTGCTCCGCGAGCACGGCTCGATCCGGCTCCCACGCGCCTCCGCCCGCGGCATGCGATGCGCGGGCCAGCGCCGCCAGCTCGCCGAGGCTCAGCACGTCGGGGCCCCCCACCTCGTACCACGCCTCCCACGCGGCGGCGCCTGCGAGCGCTCGATCCAGAGCCTCGATGACGTCGGCCTCGCACACGGGGTGAACGAGCTTGCGCGCGAGCCGCCCGGCGGGGGCCGCCCCCGCCAGCGCCCGCCACAGCGGTGCCGAAGGTCCGCATAGCGGACCGAGCCGCACCGCGAGCGTGGGGAGCCCGGTGGCGCGACAGCGTTCCTCCAGGCTCCACAGCACCCGCAGCGCCTGCGCGCGCGCGTCGGGATGGACGCCGATCCAGCCCAAGACCAGGATCCGATCCCGGCCCGCAACGGCTTCGCGCGCGATGTTCGCGGCCAGCTCCGGATCGGACCCCGGCCCCACGATCCAGGTGCGCGGCCACGCGCTCGCACCGCACTCTGCGGTCGCGCGGCCGCGCCGCAGGAGCTCCCCGAACAGCCGCGTGACCACCGGCGCCGGCTGCAGGAGCCGGATCGGCGCCCCGGCCGAGCCCGCGCCGCGCAGATCAGACGCCGGCATCCAGCGCCTCTGCGAGCTGGCGGCGGTGGGACAGGTCGTGCTCCACCCAGGCGCGCACCATCTCCGCCAGCGGATACGGGCCATGGGTCGAATGGAACCCGAGCCGCGTCCACTCGGCGCGTCCGAGCCCGGCGAGCACCTTCACGGCCTTCTCGCGCACCGCCCGCCACTCGGCCAGCACCCGCATCGGATCCTGCTCGCGGTAGCGGCGCTCGCGGTCCCAGCCGGTCATGTCGACGTTGTCGAATCGCGGCTCGGGCTCCGTGAGGAATCGATCGAGCCGCGGCACCAGCACGTCGCGGTCGGAATCGCGGAGGTGACAGACCACCTCCAGCGCGCCCCAGCGTCCCGATCCCCCCGGCCCTCGGACGCGCTCCGGCGGCAGGCCGTCGATCCTGCGCGCCACCCACTCGGGACAGTCGCCCAGGGTCGCGAGCAACTGCGACCACTCGAAGTAGGACATGGGCCCGCGGTCGCGCGCCGTGGTGCCGGCGTCGGTGCGGGGTGAAGGATGCGGCAGCGCGAACCCGCGGCGCAGGTAGCTGCGCGACAGCTCGACATAATGCTGCGTGCCGCGCGTGATCGCCTCGCGATGGGAATCGCTCACCGCTCCCACGACGCGCGCCGGCGCGCCGACGACGAGCGAGTCGGGCGGGATCTCTTGCCGCTCGCGCACCAGCGATCCAGCGGCCACCAGCGAGCCGCACCCGATCTTCGCGCCGGACAGCAGCACCGACCCCATGCCGATCAAGCAGTCGTCCTCGACGACGCAACCGTGAACGATCGCCCGGTGTCCCACCGTCACGCGCGCGCCGATCACGGCCGGAAAGCCGGCGTCGACGTGCACGGTGGAGTTGTCCTGGACGTTCGTCTCTCCGCCGATCGAGATCGGAGCGGTGTCGCCGCGGATCACCGTGTTGAACCAGACGCTGGCGCGCGGGCCCAGCTCGACGTCCCCCGTCACGACCGCGCCCGGGGCGATCCATGCGCTGGGATCGAGGCGCAGGTTCGCGACCCACTCGGACGGCGCATGCCCGCTCATGCCAGCCTCGCCTGCTCTCCGACGAACGGGTTGTGCACCCGCTCCCACCCGAGCGTCGTCGCCGCGCCGTGCCCGGGGTGGCACCGCATCTGATCCCCGAGCGGGAACAGCCGAGTGTGAATCGAGCGCTCGAGCTGCTCGAACGATCCGCCAGGCAGATCGGTGCGCCCGACCGACCCCGCGAACAGCGTGTCGCCCACCCACAGGTCATCCCCCGATCGGAAGCACACGCCGCCCGGCGAGTGGCCCGGAGTGTGGATCACCTCCAGCAGCTCGCCGCCGAGCTCGAGCCGCTGGCCATCGGCCAGCTCGTGCACGTCGCCGGGCGGCTCGGCGGGCGGCAGCCCGAACGTGGCGCCCTGCGAGGTCAGCCGCTCGATCAGCGGGCGGTCGGCGGGATGAATCCAGTACTCGCCGCCCAGCGCCTGCTGCACCGCACGCATGCCGCAAACGTGATCGTAGTGCCCGTGCGTGTTGAGCAGCATGACCAGCTCGAGCTGGGCGCTCTGGATCGCGCGAACGACCGCCTCCGGCTCGAAGCCCGCGTCGATCACCGCGGCGCGGCGCGTGCGCTCGCACGCCAGCACGTAGGTGTTGTTGTCGAGCGGCCCCAGGCGCAGCGTCTGGTGGACGAGCATGGTCAGGCCGTGTTCCCGGGGAAGCGATCGCCGCCCCGCGAAGCGCTCGGGGCGCGGCGACCCGGATCGAGACTCGGCGCGCCGCGGCGCATCAGCGCTTGTATCCGATGGCGCGCAGGAATTCGCGGCGCTTGTCGCGCGCTTCGGCGTCCTCGATGCCCTTGGGCGGCGCCCCGTCGATCACTCCCAGGACGCCGCGCCCCTGCTCGGTCTCGGCCACGATCGCCTGAACCGGGTTGCCGGTGGCGCAATGGATCGTGCAGACCTCGGGGCACGCCTTGACGGCGTTCAGCATCGTGATCGGGAACGCGCCCCGGAGCGCGAGGAAGAACGTGTGGCCGGCCGCCACGCTTTCGGCGTTTGCCGTCGCGACGGCGATCAGCTCCGCATCGTTGCCGTCGGCGCGGATCAGGCACGGACCCGAGGCTTCGCAGAACGCCACGCCGAACTTGGCCCCCGGCACGACCGCGGCGATCTCCGCCAGGTCCTCGGCCGTCTTGATAAAGTGGGAATGGCCCATGACGAGGTTGCCCTCGGCGGGGAGCTTGAGCGGAACGGCGGTCAGGTTCATGCGCAGTCATCCCTCCGGCCGCACGCTACGCACCGCCTCGCGGGAGAGTCAAGCGAGCAGCGAGCGGCGGATGGTCAGAACGCCTGGCTCGATCCAAACGAAACCACCGGCTGCCGGCGCCCGTCGCGAGTCGGAGTCACGGGCCACGCCAGGTCGAGACGCAG
>Ga0066709_100000493_pt1 | contig 21446 bp, 24 predicted proteins | sample GraSoiAngelo_158_FD_79665 | JGI IMG/M metagenome (GOLD analysis project Ga0066709, IMG submission 79665) | Grasslands soil microbial communities from the Angelo Coastal Reserve, California, USA - 14_1009_16_30cm | ecosystem: Environmental > Terrestrial > Soil > Grasslands | place: USA...
AACGCGATGTTCATCATGGAGTCGAGCGACACGACGAGCGCGCCCGCGGCGGCGACCCACCGAGACATTCCGCGTATGATGACACGACATGCCCGATCCGATCGGCTGGGCGGTCCTCGTCGTCGGCGCGCTCCTGGGCTCACTCGTCGGCGGCGTCGCCGGCTTCGGAACCGGGATCATCATGTTGCCGCTCGTCGCGTGGGTGCTCGGCCTGCGCTCAGCGGTGCCGGTGCTGACGGTGACGATGGCGATCGGCAACCTCGCGCGGATCTGGTGGAGCCGCGGTGAGGTGGACCGCGCGGTCGTCCTGCGATTCGCGCTCGGCGCCGTGCCGGCGACCACCTTCGGCACGATCGTCTCCGTCGGGGCGCCCGCGGAGTGGCTCGGGCGCTTCGTCGGCCTCTTCCTCATCGCATCGGTGCCCCTGCGCCGGATCCTGGCGACCGACTTCTTCCGCATGCGGCTGCGTTATTTCCCGGTGCTCGGCGTGGTGGTCGGTCTCATCTCCGGGCTCGTGGTCACGACGGGCCCGCTGAACACGCCCTTCTTCCTCGCCTACGGGCTTCGCCGCAGCGCGTACGTCGGCACCGAGGCGGTCTGCGCGATGGTCATGCACCTCGCGCGTGGCGCGGCGCTCGCGCGCTACGCGCTCTTGACCTGGCAGACCTTCGCGGTGGGCGCCCTGCTGGGCGCGACGATGTTCGCGGGCTCGTGGTTCGGGCGCCGCCTGCTCGACCGCATGAGCGAACGCGTGTTTCTCGGCATCATCGAGGTCCTGTTGGTCGTGATGGGCTTGCACTCGCTTCTCTTTCCGCGGTAAAACCGGACCTCGTGGACATCGAGATCGGCGCGACGGCCGAGGTCGGCGGGACGGTCGACGACAGCAAGACGGCCCACGCGATGGGCAATCGCGGCGTCCACGTCTTTGCCACCCCGTTCGTCATCGGCATGCTCGAGGATGCCGCCGGCGCGGTGATGCGGCCGCACTTGCCGCCCGGAGCCGGGTCCGTCGGCACCATGGTCGAGATGAAGCACCTGGCCGCGACCCCCGTCGGATTGACGGTGCGCGCGAGGGCGACGCTTCTCGAGTCGGACGGCAAGCGCTACCTGTTCTCGGTCGAGGCGTGGGACGACAAGGAAAAGATCGCCGAGGGGCGCCACGAGCGGTTCTTCGTGCCGGACATGGAGAAGTTCCTCGCCCGCGCGATGAAGAAGAGCGCCGGCTGATGCCGATCCAGATCAACAAGTCCCTGATCGGCAAGGAGTACCCGCCCTACGCGGTGACGGTGGAGCGCGGGAAGATCAAAGAGTTCGCGCGCGCGCTCGGCGACGCGAACCCGCTCTATCTCGACGACCGCGTGGGCGCGGCCTCCGAGTGGGGCGACCTCATCGCGCCGCCGACGTTCTCGGTGACCTTCCGCGACGAGACCGCCGACACCGCCGCGTTCCTGCGCGAGCTCGGCACGGACATCTCCCGCATCCTCCACGGCGAGCAGGAGTTCGAGCTCTTCCGTCCGCTGCAGCCCGGGCAGACCTATCTGTGTCGCTCGAAGGTGATCGACATCTACGAGAAGGCGGGGCGGAGCGGGCCGATGGCGTTCGTGGTCCGCGAGACCAGCATCGCCGATCGCACGAACGAGATCGTGGCCACCATGCGCCACATCACCATCGTCAGACTGTGAAGTACGCGAAGGTCTACTTCGACGACGTCACGGTGGGCGACGAGCTGCCGGCGCTCGTGAAGGGTCCGATCCAGCAGATCCAGCTCACGCGCTACGCGGGCGCGTCGGGCGACTTCAATCCCATCCATCAGGACGACGAGTTCGCGCGCGCGGCCGGGATGGGCGGCGTCTTTGCCCATGGCATGCTCTCGATGGGCTTCGTCGGCCAGGCGGTGACGGACTGGTCGGGCGCCGGCACGGTCAGGAAGCTCGGGGTCCGGTTCGCGGCGCTCGTCAGGCTGAAAGACGTCGTGACCTGCCGCGGGCGCGTCATCGCGAAGTCGTCCAAGGACGACGTGAATCTCGTCGAGCTCGAGGTGTGGGCCGAGAACCAGCGCGCCGAGAAGGTCGTCGCCGGCCGGGCGACCATCGCCCTGCCGGCTCGAGACTAACCGCCCGGCATCATTCCCCGGGCGGCGACCCAGTCGCGCAGGGCTTCGCGCGTGGACTGGAACGCGAGCTGGTCCCACGGAATCCGGTCGGGCTTGACCCACTCGAGGGCGTCGTTCTCGTCGCACGTCGTGAGGGTGCCGCCGATCACCCGGGCCTTGTAGACGATGATCACCGGCGCCGCCGGGTACGTGTACACGTTCAGCAGCCCGGTCAGGTCCACCTTCAGGCCGGTTTCCTCGAACGTTTCCCGCATCGCGCCGTCGGTGACGGTCTCGCCGAAGTCGACGAACCCGCCCGGAAACGTCCAGAGCCCGCTGCCCGGATTGATCGAGCGTCGCGTCAGGAGGATCGCCCCGTCTTGCTCGGGAATGGTCGCCGCCACGACCTTCGGGTTCAGGTAGAACACGAAGCGGCAGCGGGAGCACACTTTCTGTTCGCGATGGTCGGGCGGCACCGCCTCGACCGCGAGCGTGCCGGCACAGAGCGGGCAGAAGCTCATCGTCGAGGGCGTCAGGACCGGGTTGTCGCTCACTCCCCCGAGTCTAAACCAGCTATTCTGGGCGCGACAATGGCAGGCGATCGGCTTCCGATGGACGCGCTCGCGCTCGTCGCGTGGTTCATCGCGCTCCGATGGCTCGTGCGTCGGCCGCCGCCTTGACACTTCGCGCGGGCGGGTGCTACAAACCGACCGTCGCGCCGGAACGCCTTGCCTGACCAGGAGGTCTTCGTATGCCACGCTTCGTCGTCACGCTCGTCGTCGCCGCCCTCACCGTGGTCCTCGGCGGAGAGCTCGCCACCGTCGGCGGGCAGGCCACCTCGGGCGAGTACCGCATCGGAGTCCTCGAGCCGATCACCGGGCCGCTCGCGTTCGAGGGCAAGCGCCACATGGAAGGTCTCGAGATCGTCCGCGACCTGATCAACGAGCGCGGCGGCGTCATGGGTAAGAAGCTCGTGTTCTCCGTGGCCGACGCCACCGATCCCACGGTGGCGGCCAGCGAAGCCAATCGGCTGATCACCCGAGAAGGCGTCAAGATCATCACCGGCACGTTCTCCTCGCGGCTCTGCGGCGCGGCGAGCGAGGTGGCGGCGCGCCACGATGTCATCTACTGGGAGTCCTCCTGCGTCGATCCCCGCTTCAACAAACGCGGCCTCAAGCACGTGTATCGCACCGAGATCGATGCGACCGGGTTCGGCTGGTACAACATCGAGTTCATCGCCAAGCACCTGGCGCCGCGACTCAATCTGAAGCCCAATCAGATCAAGATCGCCTTCCTGTCCGAGGACTCGTCGTACGGTCAGGGCGTGACCGAATCGGCCCGTCAGCGGGCCAAGGCCGAGTTCGGGATGCAGGAGGTGATGCTCGAGTATTACAACTGGCAGACGCTCAACGACATGACCCCGACGATCTTGAAGATGAAGCAGCTGAATCCGGACGTCGTTCACCACATCAGCTTCAGCAACGACGGCGTGCTCTTCTGGCGCCAATCCAAGGAGCAGAACTTCCTGTTCAAGGCGCTCGTCCACGCCGGCGCGACGGGGTACGGCGGCAGTGACTTCGGCAAGGCGCTCGGCAACGACGCCAACGGCGTGTTCGCCCTGCTCGAGCCCGGCCCCGGCTTCCGCCTCGAGGCCCTGCGGCCCGAGGGCCAGCAGATCGAGAAGGCCTTCCGCGACGCCGTGCAGAAGAAAACGGGCACGTACCCCTTCGGCGCCCACCAGCTCGCCGGCAGCGGCCTCTGGCTGCTCAAGCTGGTCCTCGATCGCGCGCAGTCCGACGACCCGGAGAAATTTCGAGCGGCGGTGATGTCCCTCGACCTGCCGGTCGGCTCCATGATCAATGGCTGGGGCGTGAAGTTCTCCGAGCTCGGGCAGAACGCCAACGACCGCGTCCAGCACTACATGCTGCAGTGGCAGAACGGGCAGCTCGTGACCGTGTGGCCGGAGGAGTTCACGACGCTCCGGGCCAAGTGGATCCCGCTCGGCGCCTGGGACCAGCGCAAATAGACGTCCTCGCCCAACTCGCGGTCGCGACGGTCCTGCTCGGCGGGATCTATGCCCTGATCTCGGTCGGGCTCACCCTGATCTTCGGGATCATGCGCGTGGTCAACTTCGCCCACGGCGAATTCCTGATGCTCGGCATGTACCTCGCCTTCTGGGCGTTCGTCGTCTTCACCGCCGATCCGTACTTCGTCGTCTTCGTCGCGATCCCGCTGTTCTTCGTGGTCGGTCTGGTCGTCTACGGCCTGGTCATGCGCGGGGTCATCCACGCCTCGCACAACGTTCAGATCTTCACCACGGTCGGGCTCTCGACCGTGCTGCAGAACGTCGCGCTGGTCGCGTGGTCGGGCGATTTTCGGTTCGTGCGGCCCTGGCACCTCTCCACGGTGCTGCGCGCGGGCTCGACCATCTTCAACCTGACCCAGGTGGTCGCCTCGCTGATCGCGGTCGCGCTCACCCTGGCGCTCGTGGCGTTCATGAAGTGGACCCATGCCGGTCGCGTCATGCGCGCCACCGCCCAGGACCGTGAGGCCGCCACCTTGATGGGCATCGACACCGACCGCGTCTACCGGTTGACGTTCGCGATCGGCATCGCCGCGGTGGGAGCGGCGGGCGTCCTGGTGGCGCCGCTCTACTCGGTGTACCCGACCGCCGGGCTCCAGTTCGTGCTGCTCTCCTACGTGGTGGTCGTCCTGGGCGGTCTGGGCGACATGCTCGGCGCCATGATCGGAAGCCTCATCGTGGCGGCCGTCGAGGTCGCAGGCTCCTATTTCTTCGGCGTGGCGTGGAAGGAGATCTTCTACTTCATCCTGTTCATCCTCGTGCTCGTCTTCCGTCCGGCCGGTCTGTTCGGTCAGCGCGGCGCGGAAACTCTGGGCGTCTGAGCGTGAGCGCCCTCCTTCGCGCTCGCCGCGGCGCCGTCGTCGTCTTCGGGCTCGCCGCCCTCACGCCGCTCGTCGTGCGCGACGCATACTTCCTCGACAGCCTCGTGCTGATCCTCCTGTGGGGCGCGCTCTCCGCCGCCTGGAACGTCGCCGGCGGCTACGCCGGTCAGGTCTCGATCGGGCACGCCTCGTTCTTCGGCATCGGCGCCTACTCGGCGGCGCTGATGGTGACCCGCTTCGGCCGCGGGCCCTGGCTCGGCCTGCTCGTCGGGGTCGTGCTGTCGATCGGCGCTGGGCTGATCATCGGCGTTCTGTCCAATCGCCTGAAGGGCCCATACTTCGCGCTGTCCACGATCGCGTTCTCGCAGGTGCTGCTGATCGGGGTCAGCCGCTGGCGCGGCTTCACGGCCGGGGCCGAGGGCATCCCCGTTCCCTTCCGCCCGGGCTTCGCGACCCTCGGCCTGGGCCACACGGGCTGGGTCTACATGGCGCTTTCGGTGGCGCTCGTCTGCTACGCGGTCGAGGTCTACCTGGAGCGCTCCCGCGTCGGCTATCAGCTCGCCGGCGTGCGCGAGGACGAGGACGCCGCCGAGGCCCTCGGCATCCACACCCGCAAGCTCAAGGTCGGCGCCGTGGCGCTCAGCGCGGCGCTCACGTCGATCTGCGGCTCACTCTGGGCCCAGTACGTCGGCTTCGTGGATCCGACGTACGTCTTCTCGGTCGACCTCTCGGTGCGCTTTGCCCTGAACGCGATCATCGGCGGCATGGGCACAGCGCTGGGTCCGTTCCTGGGCTCGATCCTGATCACGTCACTGGAAACGTACCTCCGGGCGACCTTCTCCAATTGGGACGCCCGCTTCGCCGGCATCTACCTGGTCATCTACGGCACGGCGCTGATCCTGGTCGTCCGCTTCGTCCCCGAGGGCCTTGCCGGGATCGCGGCGCGGATCCGGATGCGAAAGGCCCACGCGTGAGCGACACGGCGCCGATCCTCGACCTCGACTGCGTGACGAAGCGCTTCGGCGGGCTGACCGCTGTGTCGGGCGTGAGCCTGAGGGTCGCGGCCGGCGAGATCCTCGGGATCATCGGCCCCAACGGCGCCGGCAAGACGACGCTCTTCAACGTGATCTCCGGCTACTACCGGCCCGAGTCCGGCCGCATCCTCTTCGCGGGCGCCGACGTGACCGGGCAGCCGCCGCACGCGATCTGCCGTCTCGGTCTCACCCGCACCTTTCAGCTGGTGAAGCCGTTCGGCAATCTCTCGGTGATTGACAACGTGATGATCGGTGCGCTGACGCGCCTGCCGACGGTGAGCTCCGCACGCCTGGAAGCCGAGCGCGTGGTCGAGATGTGCGGCCTGGCGGCCCACGCCGGCGGCCACGCGCGAACGCTGCCGATCGGGCTGCGCAAGCGCCTAGAAGTCGCCCGCGCGCTGGCGACCCGGCCCCGGCTGCTCCTGCTCGACGAGGTGATGGCGGGCCTGAACCCGACCGAGCTCGCCGGCATCGTCGAGCTGATCCGGCGACTGCACGCCGACGGCCTCACCCTGATCGTGATCGAGCACATCATGGCGGCGATGATGCGGCTGGCCCAGCGCATCGTCGTGCTCCACCACGGCGAGGCGATCGCCGAGGGCGCCCCGGCCGCGATCACGCAGGATCGCCGCGTCGTCGACGCCTATCTCGGCGAGGAGTTCGTGCTTGCTCAGGCTTGAGGGGATCGACGCGTTCTACGGCGATCTGCAGGCGCTGGCCGAGGTCTCGTTCGAGGTGCGCGACGGCGAGATCGTGGCCCTGGTCGGCGCCAACGCCGCCGGCAAGTCCACGACGCTCCGCGTGATCTCCGGGCTTGTGAGCCCACGCCGCGGCCGGGTGCTCCTCGGCGACGACGATCTCACGGCAGTGCCCGCTCACCGGCGCGTCGATCGCGGAATCGTGCAGGTGCCGGAGGGCCGGCGCCTGTTCCCGTTCATGACGGTGGCCGAGAACCTGGTGCTCGGCGCTCACGCCGGGCGGGCTCGGGCCGAGCGCGACGGCACCCTCGCCCACGTGTACGAGCTCTTTCCCGTCCTCGGTGAGCGCCGGACTCAGCTCGCCGGATCGCTGTCGGGGGGCGAGCAGCAGATGTGCGCGATCGGCCGGGCGCTCATGGCGCTCCCGCGCGTCCTGATGCTGGACGAACCGACGCTCGGGCTCGCGCCGGTGCTCGTGGCCAGGATCTTCGACACCGTGCGGACGATCAACGGCCAGGGCGTGACCGTGCTGCTGGTCGAGCAGAACGTGCGCCAGGCGCTCACCCTGGCCCACCGAGCGTGTGTGCTCGAGAGCGGTCGGCTGGTGCTGGAAGGACAGGCGCGCGAGCTCCTCGGCGACGACCGGCTCAAGCGTGCTTATCTAGGGCTGTAGGCCGTAAGTCGGAGGAAGCAGATGAACGTCGACAGAACGCGCCTCGAGCAGTCGATCGAGGAGCTCGGGCGAATCGGCCAGACTCCGCGCGGGGGGCTCACTCGTCTGGCGCTCACCGACGAGGACAAGCGCGGCCGCGACTGGATGGTCGCGCGGATGCGCGAGGCGGGCCTCGCGGTCACCGTCGACCAGATGGGGAACATCTTCGGTCAGAGGCCCGGCACGGCACCGCTTCCGCCGGTGATGATGGGATCCCACGTCGATTCGGTGCCGACGGGCGGCCGGTACGACGGCCAGCTCGGCGTCCTCTGCGGCCTCGAGGTGATCCGAACGCTCAACGACCAGAAGCTCCGCACCCGCCATCCCGTGACCCTGGCGATCTTCACCAACGAGGAAGGCGCGCGCTTTCAGCCGGCGATGATCGCCAGCGGCGTCATGGCGGGCAAGATCGCCCTCGAGGACGCCTACAACGCTCGGGACCAGGACGGGATCCGTCTGGTCGACGAACTCGAGCGGATCGGGTACCTCGGCCCCGAGCCGTGCCTCCCCCGCCCCTTCCGCGCCTACCTCGAGCTCCACATCGAGCAGGGGCCGTTCCTCGAGGAAGAGGGGCTCTCGGTCGGCGTCGTCGAAGGCATCGTCGCGATCGCCTGGTCTCGCCTGACCATGCACGGGGTGCAGGACCACGCCGGGCCCACGCCGATGCGGATCCGCCACGACGCCCTCGTGGCGGCCGCCGAGGTGATCTCGGGAGTTCGGCGGATCGCCCGCGAGATCGGCGGCGAGCTGGTGACCACGATCGGCAACCTCGTGGTGACGCCGAACATCGTCAACGCGATTCCCGGCCGCGTGACCCTCTCGATCGACATGCGCGATCCGAGCGACGCGACGCTCGACCGGGCTCAGGCGCGCCTCGAGCCGATCGTGCGCGAGGCCTGCGAGCGCGAAGGCGTGCGCTACGAGCTCGAGAACTACTGGCGCGTTCCGTACACGCCGTTCGATCGCGGGGTCGTCGAGACGGTCGAGCGCGCGGCGCGGACGGCCGGCGCGCGTCATCGCCGGATCCGGTCGGGGGCCGGCCACGATGCCCAGTACATGGCGGCGATCGGGCCTGCCGGGATGGTCTTCGTGCCGTCGCGCGACGGGCGGAGCCACTGCGAAGAGGAGTTCACGCCGATCGAGGACATCGAGTACGGCGCCCGCACCTTGCTCCTGGCGGCGGTCGACCTCGCCGGCCGGGAGTGAACCTCCTCCGGACTATTCCGGCGGCGGCAGGGCGTCGCCGATCACGTACGGGGCTAGCCGGGGGGGCCGATAGCGCAGGCGGAGACGCGCGACCACCGGCAGATGGTCGGAGGCGACGCGCGCCAGCCGGCTTCGGTGCACGCTGAACTCCTCGCCCTCGAGCTCGGCGTCCCAGTAGATCCGATCGAGCGCGAAGAGCGGGAACATCGCCGGGTGAGTCCGCCGGCGGCGCATCGGTGAGGCGAACTCGCGCCGGAGCCCGCGCGTCACCGGTCCGCGGTGCCACTCGTTGAAGTCGCCCAGGAGGACTCTCGGACCGGCCAGACGCCCGGAGGCGCGGATGAAGGCGCCGAGCAGCCCGAGCTGCTCGCGGCGCTCGCGCAGCGCCAGACCGAAGTGGCAATTGAACACGTGCAGCGGCGTGCCGTCGACATCGAAGTCGACGCGCAGGCAGCCTCGCGGCTCGCGCCAACCGAAGCTCAGATCGCACCGGCCGGAGCCGAGCACCGGGAGCCGGCTGAGGACGACGTTGCCATAGATCCCGGTGCCGTGCGCGCGCGTCTCGCCCATGACGAGCTCCGACATCTCGAGCCGCGCCGCGAGGTAGGCCGCCTGATCGGCGTCCGGGACACCGTCCTCGCGGATCACCTCCTGGAGCCCGACGACGTCGGGGCCGACCTCGCCGATGACGTCGGCGATTCGATCGAGATCGCGGCGGCGGTCGAGTCCGACTCCGCGGTGAATGTTGTAGCTCACGACGGTGAGGTGTCTCACGCCGCGCCCGCCTGGTAGCGCACGAAGTGGGGGTAGAGCTGGATCGGATGCGTGATCGGCGTTGGCACGCTGACGCGCGATGGGTAGATCAGGAACGTGTGCAGCTCGTCGACCGACGGGCCCGCGTGCGCGCCGACTTCCGCCACGAACGAGACGTTGCCCTGCGGGGCGTCGATCCCGTAGATCACGAGGTCACCGGCCGAGGGCATCGTCATCAGGTCGCGGATGCCCTCGACGATCCGCTCGAGGTCGGGCCGCTCGGCGAAGGGCCCGGCGGCGAGCGCGTCGAGACCATACGGTGCGCCCCGCCAGAAGCAGAGCGGGCCCGACTCGGAGCGCACCAGGACGATGCCGATGCCGGGCGAGGCCGAGATCCGCTTCGCCAGCCCGGGATAGCGCGCCTCGATCCACTCGAGCGTGAGCGGCTCCGGCGTCTCGAGAAAGTAGACGAACGCGTTCGGCCCAGCGGCAATGACGCGGATGCCGGCATGCTGGCGAGCTCCGCGCGTGCCGCCGAGCACCCACGGGAAATCCTGCTCGAGATAGTTCACGAACCGCTGGAAGAACCCAGGTGCCCGGTGAGCCCGAAGCGCCCTCAACCCGCTGGTGAGCTCGGCGCGCGGGCGCTCCGCCGCCGAGACCTCGCGGGTATTGTCGGTCGCGAAGAAGTCCTCGAAGAGCGACTGCTCGATCGGCCGGCCGCCCGTCACTCTGAGATAGGGTAGGGTCGCGGCCTGTCCGTGATCGGAGAGCACGTAGAGATCGTAGCCGTGCTCGGGCACCCGCCGGAGCACCCGCCACAGCCGATGGATCGAGGCGTCGACACGGCGCAGCGCCTGGAGCGCGCGCCGGTGCCGCGGGCCCCAGGCATGGCCGGCGACGTCGTAGTCGAGGTAGTTGACGTAGATCGTCGGGACGCCGGCGTAGATGTCGTGGGCGACCGCCAGGGTGAAGAGCTCGCGCAGCCACACCGAGATCCCCAGCTTGATCGCCAGCCACTTCCAGTTGCCCGACGCGGCGGACAACGGATCGGCGACCATCCGGAGCAGCGCGCGGACGACCTCGACGGTGGACGCGATACTTCCCTTCACGAGAACCCAGCCGATCACGACCAGCTTGGCGGCGGCGCGGATCAGTCCCGCGCCGGTCGGGCGCTTGATCATCGCGAACGTCAGGAGATTGCTCGCGGCGCCGCCGGTGAAGACGCATCCGTACGTCCCGCCGCCGTCGACGATGCCGCGCCGACCGGCGGCCTGGGTGTGCTCGACGTGGGCCGCGTCGCCACCGCGCGGGAAGTAGACGTCGGTCTTGCGGCGCTTGTCGTAGTAGTGGAAGCCTGGAATGTCCGGTCGCACGCCGTACATCGCGGCCAGCTGGAAGGCCGGCGTCGAGGTCGGCAGCCCCACGCACATCGGCGCCATGAGATAGCCCCGCCGGTGGAGCAGCCGCGCCAGGAACGGCGCGCGCCCCTGCGCCATCGCCTCCTCGAGGACCGCGCGCGAGAGGCCGTCGATCTGCACGATGAGCAGCCGGCGCTGACCGGGCACCGGCGGCGGCCCGAGCCGGAGCCGGCGCACGAGGCGATCGAACGCGCGCTGCATACCGAGGACGAGGTCGTCGAGCGGCATGGACCCATATTGTAGTATCTGTTCGCCCATGGACCACCCCGTGGTCGGCGCGGTGCGGGAATTCGTCGACTCCGAGGTCCGTCCCGTCGCCGCCGCGCTCGAGCACGCGGACGCCTACCCGCACGACCTGGTCACGCGCATGGGCGAGCTCGGCCTGTTCGGCGCGCTGGTGCCGGCGGTCTACGGGGGCCTCGGCCTCGACGTAACGACGTACGCGCGCGTGATCGAGGAGCTGTGCCGCGGCTGGATGTCGCTGGCGGGGGTCATCAACAGCCACACGATGGCCGCGCTGATCGTCCTGACCCACGGCACCGATGCGCAGCGCCAACGCTTCCTTCCCCGCTTCGCGCGCGGCCAGGCGCGAGGCGGCCTCGCGCTGACCGAGCCGCACGCCGGCACGGACGTCCAGGCGATCCGCACGGTCGCCACGCGCCGCGGGGACGACTACCTGATCACGGGCACGAAGCTCTTCATCACGAACGCGCGCGAGGGCAACACCCTGGCGCTCCTGGCGCTGACCGACCCGAAGGCCGAGCCGCGGCATCGGGGCATGTCCTGCTTCATCGTCGAGAAAGGCCACCCGGGCTTTCGCGTCGTGAAGTCGATCGCCAAGCTCGGCTACAAGGGCGTCGACACGGCCGAGCTGGTCTTCGACGAGTGCGTCGTGCCGGCCGCGAATCTGGTCGGTGGCCTCGAAGGGCGCGGGTTCAAGCACGTGATGAGCGGGCTCGAAGCGGGCCGGATCAACATCGCCGCACGGGCGGTCGGCGTCGCGCAGGCGGCCTACGACGACACGCTCGCTCATCTGAGGGAGATCGGCGCCGAGCCGCCACCCGCGCTCGCCGACATGGCGACGAAGCTCCGGGGGGCGCGGCTCCTCACGTCGTGGGCGGCGGCGATGAAGGATCGCGGCGAGCGATGCGATCTCGAGGCGGGGATGGCGAAGCTCTTTGCCTCCGAGTCCGCTCAGGAGGTCGCCGTCGAGGCGCTCCGGCTCCACGGCAGCGCGGGCGCCCTCGCCGCGCTGAACGTCGAGCGCTACTACCGCGACACGCCGTTGATGATCATCGGCGAGGGCACGAACGAGATCCAGCGGACCATCATCGCGCGGAGCCTCCTCGAGCGATACGGCGAGCGCTTCGGCGCGCTGACCTCCCGCGAGGGAGAGTCCGCGGACGTGCGGCAGCTGGTCCTCGCGGTCCGACAGTTCGTCGACAAGCAAGTCGTTCCGGCCGCCCAGGATCTGGATATCGCCCATGCCCACCCTGTCGGCCTGGTGGCGCGGCTCGCCGAGCTCGGTATCCTCGGCTCGCGCGTCGACCCCCGCTATGGCGGCCTCGGGCTCGACTCGCGGACGGCGGCGATGATCGTGGAGGAGCTCGCGCGAGGCTCGGCCACGCTCGCGGCGATCGTCGTGGCCCACTCGGCGGCGACTCACGCGATCGAACGCGCGGCAAGCGCGGAGCAGCGAGAGAGACTGCTCCCGCCGATGACACGCGGCGAGAGCGTCGGGGCCGTGGCATTCGGTGGCGGGATTCGCGCGACGCGCTCCGGCGACGAGTGGACCCTCGAGGGCGAGACGCCGCCCGTCGATCACGCCGCGCACGCCACCGTGGTGTTGGTGGAGGCGACCTCGCCGGACGGGCCCGTGTGGTGTTTGGTCGACCCGAAGATGGCCGGCGTCCGCGTCGATCCGCCCGTGACGATGCTCGGGCTCCGCGGTCTCGGCGCGTGCCGGATTCACTTCGATCGCTGCCGGGTCTCGTCTCGGAATCGCCTCGGGGGTGTGGTGGGTCGCGATCACGACGTGCTGGCGCTCGTGCGGCTCGGCGTCGCGGCGACGGGCGTCGGTCTGGCGCAGGCCGCGTTCGAATCAGCGCTTCGCTACGCGCAGCAGCGCACGACTTTCGGCAAACCCATCGCCCAGCACCAGGCGATCCAGCTGGCGCTCGCCGGCATGGCGACGAAGGTCACCGCGGCGCGTCTCCTCGCCTACGACGCCGCTGCGGACGACCTGGACGACACGAGGGTTCTGATCGCGAAGGTGTACGCGTCCGAGGTCGCGTACGAGGTCACGCTCGACTCGATGCGAGTCCACGGGGGCTACGGCTACACGAGCGAGTTCCCGGTCGAGCGCTACTACCGGGACGCAGCGCATCTCGCGTCGAGCCCGACCACCAACGCCGCCGACCGCGCGGAGCTCGCCCGCCGCCTGCGCTCGCTCGAGGGGGGCGGCCAGCGGATCCTCGAGCGATGACCCGGGGGTAGTCTTAGGGATGGTCGAGAAGGCCACACCCGAGTCGGATGTCCAGGAGGTCGAGCAGGAAGCGATCGCTCCGCCGTGGATGACGATCCTTCACAACTGCGATTGCCACACCTTCGAGCAGGTCGTGAAACAGCTCCAGAAGGCGATCGGCTGCAGCGAACCCAAAGGCTGGGAGCTGGCCTGGCAGGTGCACAACACCGGCCGGGCGGTGGTCAAGGTCGGCGCCGAAGCCGAGTGCGTGCGCGTCGGCAACATCCTCGCCTCGATCGGTCTCGTCGTGACGGTCGTCCAGTCGTGAGCGCCGGCGCCTCTTTCGCCTACCGGCGCGTCAGCCTCTGGGGTGCCCTGGCCACCAAGCTCGTGGCCGCCTGGGGGCTCGGCTGGGACATCCAGTGGCATATGACGATCGGGCGCGATTCGTTCTGGATCCCGCCGCACCTCATGATCTACGGCAGCGTCGTCGTCGGCCTGGCGCTCGGATGGGGCGTCCTCGCGTACGAGTGGTGGCGCGGCATCCCGACCACGCGTGGATTCCGTCTGGCCGCGCTGGGCCTCGTGCTCGTCGTCCTGGCCGCGCCGATCGACGACCTCTGGCATCGGCTCTTCGGCCTCGACGTGACGCTCTGGAGCCCGCCGCATCTGCTGGCGCTGTTCGGCTCGGCGGTCAGCACCCTCGGCTGTCTTCTGATCTCCGTCGAGCTCTACTCGCTTCGCAGCCGGGCGGGCCGCACGGCGCTCATCCTGGCCGGTGCGCTTCTCTACGGCGGCCTGCGCGTCACCCTGGACCCGTCGTGGCTCTACGCCTACACCTACGGCGGCATCCTCTTCCATGCCTTCGCGATGCTCGCCACGCTGATCCTCCCGCTGGCGCTCGTGACGGCGGCGCGGGTGTCGGCGCTGCGGTGGGCGCCGGTCTTCGCGGTGCTCGTGTCGTTCGCGGTGGGGGTCGTCGGTCAGCAGATCGCGCGCGCCGGGTTCGAGATCATCCAGCCCGTGTCGTTCGTCGGCGACGAGGTCGCCAAGGACGCGAGCTCGCCGATCGCGGTCGGGCGTGAGATCGCGGAGAAGAACCAGACGGTGCCGCCGCCGTCGTGGGCGCTCCGGCTGGCGCTGCCGCTCGTGCCGGCCGCCCTGATGGTGCTGGCCGATCCGCGGCGACGCCCGGGCGCGGCGGCGATCGTCTACGGCGTGGGCGTGTTCAGCGCATATGCGTGGTTTCTCTCGACCCTACCGGCGTACGCGCCGCTCACACCGACGGCGGTCGAGACCGCGACCGCGCTCCTGATCACTGTCGCGTACGGGGCGGCGAGCGGGCTCTCGGCGCGCTGGCTCGCCGCCCGGCTCGCCGGCGACGCGCCCGCGCCGCGCCCCGGGCGCGAGCGCCCGGTGGCCGGCCTCACATCACCGGGCCGATGATCCAGGGCGCGAACTCTTCCTCGCCGACGCCCGACAGCTCGCTCTTCGAGCGCTTGCCCGAGGCCACTGCGATCACCTCTTCGAAGATCTGGCGGCCGACCGTCGCGATCGGCGTTCCCTCGAGGACGACGCCGCAGTTGATGTCCATGTCCTCCGCCATGTGGCGGTACATCAGCGAGTTGGTGGCGAGCTTGATCGACGGCACGGGCTTGCACCCGAACACCGAGCCCCGCCCGGTCGTGAAGCAGATGATGTTGCAGCCCCCTGCGACCAGTCCGGTGATCGACACGGGATCGTGGCCGGGCGTGTCCATGAACACGAAGCCCCGCGTGGTGATCGGCTCGCCGTAGAGGAAGACGTCCATCATCGGCGTCGTCCCGCCCTTGGTCACGCCGCCCAGCGACTTCTCGAAGACCGTCGTGATGCCTCCGGCCTTGTTGCCTGGCGCCGGATTGTTGTCCATCGCCTCGATGCCGCGGCAGTACCATTCCCACCACTTGTAGCGATCGATCAGCTTCTTGGCGACGCCCTCGTTGATCGCGCGCCGGATCAGCAGGTGCTCGGCGCCGTAGATCTCGGGCGTCTCGGCCAGCACACCCGTGCCCCCGTAGCGCACGAGCTCATCCACCGCCCAGCCGAGCGCCGGGTTGGCGGTCATGCCGGAGTTCGCGTCGGAGCCGCCGCAGTTGGTGGCGAGCGTGAGCTCGGAGATCGGCTGCGGGCTCCGCCGCGCCTCGTTGGCGAACGGCAGGAGCTTGGCGACCTCTTGCGAGGCGCGGTCGACCGTCTTGCGGATGCCGCCGGCCTCCTGGATGTTGACGATGGTCGGCTTGCGCTCCGGGTGGCCCGGCGCCGCCATCCGCTGGCGCTCGACCATCACCGCGGCCTGGTTCGTCTCGCACCCGAGCCCGATCAGGATGTAGGCGGCCACGTTCGGATGCTTGGCGTAGCCGGCGAGCACGCGCTGGAGGGCCATGTGGTCCTCGCCGAAGAGCTTGGTGCCGCATCCGGACTTGTGGGTGATCGCGAGCACGCCGTCGATGTTCGGGTAATCCTTCGACACGTCGCGGAAGCGGTCCTTGACGAACTGGCTGACGCTCGCCGAGCAGTTGACGCCCGAGATGACCGCCACGTAGTTGCGCGTGCCGACGCGGCCGTCTTCGCGCTTGTAGCCATCGAACGTGCGCATCTGGTCGGACGGATAGAACTGCACGGGGTGCACGTCCACGCCGATCTCGTAGCGATCCGCGCTCAGATCGCCGATGCCGAGGTTCTGCGTGTGGACGTGGTCGCCGACCGCGATGTCGTGCGTGGCGAAGCCGATGACCTGACCGTAGCGGCGCACCGGCGCGCCGGTCGCCACCGCCCGGCGGGCCACCTTGTGGCCGGGCTTGATGTCCTGACGGACCTCGATGCGGGTCGCGCCGTCCTCGAGGACGGTGCCGGCCGGCAGCTCGGCCTTCGCGACCGCGACGTCGTCCTCGGATCGAAGAACGACCGCCTTCTCGGTGAGCGCGTATGTCGCCATGGCAAGCCTCCGGCGCCAACTATACCGGATTCCCCGGAGATGAAATGTCTAGGCCGAGCTCGGCCCCAGGATGCGGAGCACTGCCGGCGGCTCCGTCTCGAGCTGGATCGTGGTGTGGTCGATGCCGAAGCGGGCGTGCAAGACGGCGTGGAGCGTCTCCAGCAGCCGCTCGCTGTCCCGCACGTCGTCCACGACGACGTGGGCGCTCATCGCCTCGCGCTCGGAGGTGAGCGTCCACACGTGCAGGTCGTGCACCCGGCGCACACCCGGCACCGAGCGCATGGCGTCCTGGATTTCAGCCAGGTTCAGGTGAGCCGGCGTCCCTTCCAGGAGGACGTTGACCGCCTGGCGCAGGAGCCGCCACGTACGGGGGACGATGACGAGCGCGATCGCGCCGCTCACGAGAGGATCGGCGAGCGTCCAGCCGGTCAAGACGACCAGCGCCGCGGCCACCACGACGCCGACCGAGCTCAGCGCGTCGCCGAGCACCTCGAGGTACGCGGCGCGAACGTTCAGGCTGGTCTCGGCCGCGCCGTGGAGCAGTCCGGCGCACGCGAGATTCACGATGAGCCCGACGGCGGCGACGCCGAGCATGGGCCCGCCGAGGATCGCGGGCGGCGCCACCAGTCGCCGGTAGGTCTCGAGGAGAATGCCCGCCGCGACCACGAGCAGCACCACCGCGTTGACCAGCGCGGCGAGGATCTCGGCGCGGTAGTAGCCGTAGGTCTTGGCCGGCGTCGGCGGGCGGCCGGCGATCCAGATCGCGAACAATGCGAGCCCGAGGCCCCCCGCGTCGGCGAGCATGTGGCCCGCGTCGGCCAGCAGCGCGAGGCTGCCCGACCACAAGGCACCGGCGACCTCGACGACCAGGAATGCGCACGTCAGCGCCAGGGTGGCGGTCAGCCGGCCGCGCGAGCGCGAGGCGGCGGTCTGCCGATGCGGGTGCGCCCCCATCCCGCGGATCGTAGCAGGTTCGGCCGCTGAAACGCTCCTTCAGTCGTGCTCGTCGACGTCCGTCGAGGTGTAGCCGAAAAAGATCAAGATCGTGTACTTGTCGAGCTTCGCGCGGCCAGTGGCGAGCGGCGGCGCATGGACGAAGGCGTCGGTCTGTCCGTCGAACTCGTAGAGGCGAACTTCGGCCACGCCCCGGTTACGCTGCGTTTTGAAGAAGGCGATTTCCGGAACCGGGACGTTCACCACCGGCGCCTGGAACGCGGGGATCCCGAAGAGAGTGTAGTCGGTGTCGGTGCCGAGCACGCCGGAAAAGGCCTTGACCTTGAGGTCGGGCGACGTCGAAACGGTCCGAACGCCATGGGCCTTGAGCCACGCGACGATGAATTCCTTGACGAGCGCCTCCGGTCCGCCGTGATGGAAGACCTCCACGCTCACGGCCCGGCTCTGCAACGCTTCGAGGTCCAGCTTCGCCAAGGCCCGCTCGAGCGATCGCATCATCAGCTGCTGGGTGACGCCCGAGGGCTCAGTCGGTTTCGGCACCGGCGAGAGCGAGCAGCCGGCCAGCACGAGACATGCGACAGCGGCGGCGGCGTGACGGGCCGGCTCGGTGCTGATCATCGCTCAGTACCAAGAAGTCTACGACCGCCTGCTAGAATCTCACAATGCATCGAGATCGAACCATCGTCCTGAACGGTCAGCGGTTTCACTACACGGAATGGGGCGCCTCGACGGCGCCGCCCCTGGTCATGCTCCACGGCGTCACCGGCCACGCGCGGACCTGGGACGAGGAAGCCGCCGCGCTCGCGGCTCGCTACCGCGTGCTCGCCCTCGATCAGCGGGGCCACGGCGATTCGGATCCCTCGCCCAACGCCGACTACACGGTCGCCACGCTGTCGGCCGACGTCACGGCCTTCGTCGACACCCTTGGCTTGCCCCGGTTTTCCCTCGTGGGTCTCTCCATGGGCGGTCGAGTTGCGATCGCCTTCGCCGGGCAGGCGCCCCGGCGCGTCGATCGGCTCGTGATCGTGGACATCGGTCCCGAGATCTCCGAGGCGGGACTGATCCGCGTGGGCACGCTCATGGCCCGCTCGCCCGAGCTCTTCACGAGCCTCGAGCACGCCCTGGCGTTCCATCGAGTGACCAACCCGCTCTACACGGAGGCGATGCTCCGCCATCGGGTCGAGCACGGCACGAAGCCGACAGACGGCGGCCTCACCTGGAAATATGATCGAGGGCTGCGCGACGCCGTGCGCGCGGGCACCTGGCGGGACCCGATCGATCTCTGGCCGCTCTGGCGTGACATCAGCTGTCCGATCCTGCTCGTGCGCGGCGCCGACTCCGACGTGCTGTCGGCCGAAATCGCCAAGCGGATGCTCGACGAAAATCCCAACACCCACTTCGCGGAAGTCCCGGGCGCCGGCCACACCGTCCCTGGCGACCAACCCGCCGCCTTCCGCACACTCCTCAACGCCTTCCTCTCCGGCTGAGCCCGGCGGGCAGAAGTAGCGGGTGACGCAGCCGCTCCCACGCCCCGCACCCGACCGCTCCAGCGATCGAGACGACGGCGCGCGGAACCTAACGGTCACGCAGCCGACGAGACGCCTCAGCGCGCATCTGTTGCATGGCACGCGTCTCCTGGTCGGAGTAGCGCTCCTCGGTCCACGGGTCGGCGTGCATGTGGTAGCCGTTCTGCTCCCAGAACCCGGGCGGGTTGACGTCGAGGAATTCGAAGGCGCGCAACCACTTCGAGCTCTTCCAGAAGTACAGCTTGGGCAGGACCAGCCGCAAGGGTCCGCCGTGGTCGGGCTCGAGGTCGCGGCCGTTGTGCTTGAGCGCCAAGATCACGTCGTCCTGCACGAGATCGTCGAGCGTGGTGTTGGTGGTGTAGTCCGGGTCGGCGTGCTGCAGGACGAAGGCGGCCTCGGGGCGCGGCTTCACGCGGCTGATGATCTCGCGGATCGATACACCCTCCCACACATTGTCGAGCTTCGACCAGCGCGTGACGCAGTGGATGTCCGATGTGACGGTGACCCGCGGGAGCGTCTGGAACTCGGGCCAGGTCCACGTTGTCTCGCGCTCCACCAGACCGTGGCAGCGGAAGGTCCAGCGCGCGGGATCGAATCGCGGGGTGCGGCCGTACGTGAGGACCGGCCACTTCGCCGTCAGGACCTGACCAGGGGGGACGCGCGCGTCGAGCGCCGGATCGACTTTCGGCTTCGTCATCGCGGTCAACTATACAACGCGCGCCCAGAAGCTTTCGGCCGGATGGAGTCGCGCCGTATAATCGATCCAGTCGGCGCTACTGAGCGCCGGACGAAAGGACCGCAGGGATGAACGGGGAACGGAAGCTGGCGCTGTTCATCGACTTCGAGAACATCGCCCGCGGCGTCAAGGAAGCGCAGTACAAGGCCTTCGAGATCAAGCTGGTGCTCGAGCGGCTGCTGGAGAAGGGCAAGATCATCGTCCGTCGGGCGTACGCCGACTGGAACCGGTTCACCGAGTACAAACGGCCGTTCCACGAGTGGGCGATCGAGCTGATCGACGTCCCGCAGTCGCGCTACAGCGGCAAGAACTCGGCCGACATCCGGATGGTCGTCGACGCGCTCGACCTCGCCTACGGCAAGACGCATATCGACTCCTTCGCGCTGGTGTCCGGTGACTCGGACTTCTCGCCGCTCGTCTCCAAGCTCCGCGAGAACGACCGCTACGTCATCGGCCTCGGCGTCAAGTCGTCGTCGTCCGACCTGCTGGTGGCCAACTGCGACGAGTTCATCTTCTACGAGGACCTCATCCGCGACACGAAGAAGACCACGCTCCTGCGCGGGATGCCCGAGAAGAAGGCCGAGGCGATGGCCCAGCTCATCGACGCCATCCAGGCGCTCCAGCGCGAGAACAAGGAGACGCTCTGGGGCTCGATGGTCAAGCAGACGATGATCCGGAAGAACCCGGCCTTCAACGAGACCTACTACGGGTTCTCCACCTTCTCGAAGCTGCTCGAGGACGCCGCCAAGCAGAAGATCGTCACGCTCGAGCGCGACGAGAAGAGCGGCACCTACGTCATCACCGCCCTCAGCGAAGAAGGCGGCCGCGCCGCCTGACGGATTCCGCGTGGGTGGCTAGAGCCGCCGGACGCGTCCGCTGTCGCTGACGAAGACTGTCAGGGCCCAGCTCACCACCGAGATCAGGAGCGCCCCCCAGAACGCGGGCCAGAAGCCCGCGATGTCGAATCCGGGAGCGATCGCCGACGTCAGCCACAGGCAGAACGCGTTCAGGACGAACAGGAAGAGGCCGAGCGTCAGGAGCGTCAGCGGCAGGGTCAGGATTTTCAGGACGGGCCTCACCACCGCGTTGATGAGGGCCAAGACCAGACCGGCCAGCAGCGCGGGCCAGAGCGGCTTGCCGCGCAGGGTGATGCCGGGCACGACCTGCGCCGCCAGGTAGATCATGGCGGCGTTCACGATCACCCGGGCGACGAAGCCCGTCAGAGCCTAGCCGCCGAGCGGCGCGATGAGCCGGTCGATCGACAGGGCCCCCGCACCGCCGATCAGGATGGACAGCGCCATCGCGATCAGCACCAGATTGAATTCGTAGCCGTGCCCCTTGCCCGGCGTCATGGCGAAGTTGAGGAAGAAGCCGTGCTTGCCGTGGACCTTCGCGATCGCCACCACCATCACGAGGATCAACCCGAGGGCCGCCGGCCTCGCGAGCAGGCCGATCATCAGCGCGAGCCCGCCGAAGCACTCGGTGAACGCCGCGAGCGCGGTCGCCGCGGGCGGAATGTTCATGTGACGGAAGCCGCCGATGGTGGCCGACAGCCCGTGGCCGCCGAACCAGCCGAACGTCTTCTGGGCGCCGTGGGCAAAAAAGACGACACCGAGCACGACGCGGACGACCAGGTGAGACCACGACGGATAGGTGCTGAACACGAGATCGACCAGGTCTTGCATGGGTCCTCCCTGCCCGTTGCGATGGGCTCGGTCGCATCGTATCCTCGGTCCGTGAAGCGCCGGTCGCGCTGCGCCCGTCGGTCGCCGCGAGTTTACTACAGCTCGATTTGGATGACGCTCTTGCTCGCGCTCGTCGCCGCCGTGTCGCCGCCGCGCGCGCTCGCTCAGGTCGAGATCACCTGGTCTCCGAGCATGGTCAAGGGGCCGTCCGGGGCGCCCGTGACGATCGTGGAGTTCTCCGACTATCAGTGACCGTACTGTCAGCTCGTCCAGCGGTCGCTGGCCCA
>Ga0066709_100000495_pt1 | contig 21412 bp, 20 predicted proteins | sample GraSoiAngelo_158_FD_79665 | JGI IMG/M metagenome (GOLD analysis project Ga0066709, IMG submission 79665) | Grasslands soil microbial communities from the Angelo Coastal Reserve, California, USA - 14_1009_16_30cm | ecosystem: Environmental > Terrestrial > Soil > Grasslands | place: USA...
ATAAGGCGCCCACACAGCTTATTTCAGAGGTGAGACCATGGCCGACTCAATTCGCACCGCGCAGTACTTCAAGACCACGATACCACACAAAGCCGGTGAGGCCGCGCGGACATTGCGCACGCTGCGTGACGCCGGCGTGAGCCTGCTGGCCTTCTCCGGCTTCCCCAGGGGACAGAAGGGTCAGCTTGACTTCGTAACCTCAGACGCTGCGGCGTTCAAGACCGCCGCAAAGCAAGCCAAATGGAAAGTCGAAGGCCCGAAGACCTGTTTCCTAGCTGAGGGTGAAGATCGCCCGGGTGCGGGAGCTGACCTTATGGCAAAGTTGGCCGATGCCAACATCAACGTAACGGCTCTTCAGGCGGTGTGCACCGGCTCAGGCCGCTATGGCGCAATCTTTTGGGTCCAGCCACGGGATGTGAAGAAGGCCGCGAAAGCCTTCGGAATCGAGTCTTAGCGATCCTGGAGCGTCGCGACGGTCACGCCATCTCCTCCCTCGGGTCGCTCTCCTGAACGAAATCCTGACACGTATGGTGAGTGTTTCAGGTACTCCCTCAACACCTGCCGGAGGCGTCCGGTCCCATGGCCGTGAATGACTCTGACCAACTGCGTCCCGGACAGCAACGTCTTGTCGAGAAAGCCTTCTACCATCTCCAGCGCTTCCTCGGCGGACTTTCCGCGAACATCCACTTCTTGAACGCCACGAGACATCTGCACCCCGGCAGCCGGACGGCGCTTGTCCGCCCGACCCACAGGGTGATCATCTTCATCTGAGTTCTCGACCCCCGCCAAGCGGGACACGGCAACGGACATTTCCGACTCCCCCACACGCACCCGTACGCGCTTCTTGCCTGAGGGGACTTCGAGCAACACTCCGCTCGTGCCAAGGCCCAGAATCTCCACGCGATCACCGATGCGGAGCTGGTCCACTGGCCGATAGTCTCCCGCCGGGGCCAGGCGTGCCTGTGCGGTCTGTTCGATGCCTGCCAGACGCGCCTTGGTCTCACGGACCTTCACGAGCCGCTTGTCGGTCTTGAGGTCTTCCATGACCGACTGCACCTCGGCCCGAGCGCGGAGCACCTCGGCCGTGACTTTCTTACGGGCGGTCTTTCGCGTTTCCTTTTCGAGAGCGGCCTGCCGTTCCGCAAGCTCCTTTTGAAGGCTGGCGGCGGCTTCCGATTCAGCACGCATGGCAGCGACACGCGCTGAATCCTCATCCAGTTTTCGCCGGGTCTCCTGCAGGTCCTCGAGCAGCCGTTCCACGGCGCGCTCCTGCGTGTTGACAAGACAGACCGCTTCATCGAGGATCTCTTCATCCATCCCAAGCCGGCCCGCAATATCGATGGCGGAGCTCCCGCCGGGCATGCCGAGAATCAACCGATAGGTGGGCGACAACGTCGACACGTTGAACTCCACGCTGGCGCCCGCAAAGCCGGGATGGGATTGCGCTAACGCTTTCAAGGGATTGTAGTGAGTCGTGGCGACCACCGTGAAGCCGCGCTCCGCGAGGCGCACCAACAGCGCTTGTGCCAGCGCCGCCCCCTCGGCGGGATCAGTGGAGGTGACCGGCTCATCGAGCAGGACCAATGCGCCAGGCGCGGCCTCCCGAAGCAACGCGATCATGTCGGTCATGTGGGCGGAAAAGCTCGACAGGTCTCTCGTGAGGTCCTGCGCGTCGCCGATGTCGGCGTAGACTTCAGCAAAGAACGCCATCTCAGACCCCTCAGCGCATGGAATCAGCAGCCCAGCTCTCACCATAAGCGCAAAAAGGCCGACGATCTTCAGCGTCACGGTCTTGCCTCCGGCATTCGGGCCCGAGATCACCAGCACCCGCTGGCCCGGTCTCAATTCGATGTCATTTGCGACCACCATCGCCTTCCCGGCCCCCTGATCCCGCCGCCGATTCAACACCAGGAGCGGATGGCGCGCCTGTTTGAGCCGCAGACGGCCCTCCGTATTCAACACCGGAGCGGACGCCTCAATCAGGCCGCCCAATCGCGCTTTGGCATGGATGCAATCAAGCAGTGCCAAGAGTTCAAGATTGACAAGCAACGCCTCCTCCTGGGCTCCGGCCTGAGTCGAGAGGTCTTGAAGAATCCTCCGCACTTCCCGCTCCACCGCAAGATCGGCTTCCTTGATGTCATTATTGAGATCCACGAGGTCGCGCGGTTCGATGAACACCGTGGCGCCGCTCGCCGACACATCGTGCACGATGCCAGGCACGTCACCTTTGCGTTCGGCTTTGATGGGCAGCACATAGCGATTCTCGCGCTGGGCGAAATAGGGTTCCTGTAAAAGCGCCGCGAACCGTAATGAGCCAAGGATGTGTTCCAGCTTGGTCCGCATCCGTTGCTTCAGGGCGTTGGCATGGTGGGTCAGCGCGCGAAGATCGGGGGTGGCGGATTCGCGAACATTTCCTTCTTCATCAATGCACCGCTCGATGGCGGAGATCAGCGGACCCAAGGGATCGAGCTGATGCATCGCATGCGAGAGGGACGGCGCCTCGAACTGCCGCGCGGCAAGATACCGATAGATCTCTGAGACGACATGCAGGACAATCTGGATGTCTCGAAAGTCGAGCGCTTGTAATAGCGCGCCCTTTGCCGCCCGCCTCACAGCAGGTCGGATATCGGAAAAGGACGCCAAAGGACATCCGCCGGCATGGGCTTCCAGCGCCGCCATCTCTGTCGTTTCGATGAGAGCACACCGGGCGTCGTCAAGCGTCACCGCGAGCTCCAGGGATCGGCAACGCTCGGCGCCCGGTATGGACACGGTGAGGCCGGCCAAGGCCTCCAGAACCGCATTCCATTCCAGCACGCGGCGGGCCTTTTCGAGCAGAGAGATACTATCAGGCATAGACGACAAGACTACTCCGGGCGTCGGGATATTGGCAAACCACAGGGTGCAGCGAAGTGAAGAGACTGCGGAGAAATCGGAAGGCTTAGTGCCTGCGAAGAAGCTTCCCGGGCGTCCCCTTCCACAGAATCAGTAGCGGGCTGGCCACAAAGACGGACGAATAGGTCCCGACGACAACTCCCATGAGCAACGCCAGCGAGAAGTCGTGGAGCACCTCGCCCCCGAACAACGTGAGCGGAATCAGCACGAGGATCACGGTCAGTGACACGATGATCGTTCGGCTCAAGACCTGATTGATCGCATTGTTGATCGTCGTTGCAAGCGGATCGCGGTGCCGGACTTTCAGATTTTCGCGAATCCGGTCGAAGACGACCACCGTGTCCGTCAGCGAATAGCCGGCCAGCGTCAGCAGAGCGGTCACAATCAAGAGCGTGATTTCCTTTTCCAGGACGTAAAAAATGCCCAGCACCGCAAACACGTCGTGGAAGGTCGCAAGGGCGGCTGCGATGCCGAACCGGAATTCGAAACGTGCGGCCACATAGAGGACGATGCCCAACATCGAAATACTGATGGCGATCAGCGCGTCGTGCTGAAGTTTTTGCCCGATGGTCGGTCCGATTTCGAAACTCGAGTCCACGACGAAGGGATTGTTCGGAAATTCCTTTTTGAAGATCTCCAGCACCTTGTCCGCCACTTTCTCTTCAATCGTCGTCTCGGCTTTGACGCGGATGAGCAGCTTGTTGTCGGCGGCAAATTCCTGAAGTTCCACCTCCTTCAACCCGTGCTTCAGCAGCGCGTGACGGGCCTTGTCGATCGGGATTGCACGCTCCAGCTTCAACTGGACCGCCGTCCCGCCGGAGAAGTCGATGCCGAGATTTGCCGCGCCCCTCCAGATTTGGAACAGGGCGATGAGGCCGACGAGCACGAGTACGCCGGACACCGCAAAGGAGTACCGGCGCATGCCCATGAAGTCGATCGAGGTCTTGCCAAGAATTTCCATCATGATGGTGCGCGCCTTAGATGCTCAGCCGTTCGGTACGGCCCCGCCGGTTCAACAGATCGAAGATCACTTTCGTCCCGACCAGCGCGGTGAAAAGATTGATGGCGATGCCCAGACACAAGGTGACGGCGAAGCCCTTGATGGGGCCGGTTCCGAACAGGAACAGCGCCAGTCCCGTGATCAACGTGGTCACGTGCGAGTCCACGATGGTCAGAAACGCCTTGTCGTAGCCCGCGTCCACCGCAGGCCTGACGGGTTTTCCGGTGCGGAGTTCCTCCCGGATGCGCTCGAAGATCAGGACGTTCGAGTCCACGCCCATACCGATCGTCAGGATGATCCCCGCGATGCCCGGCAGCGTCAACGTAGCGTTCAGCCCGGCCAACGCTCCTAACAGGCACACGAGGTTCAGCACCAGCGCAAAGTCCGCAATGACGCCGGACACCCGGTAATACACCATCATGAACGTCACGACCACAACCCCGGCGACCAGCGTCGAGCGAATCCCTTTCTGGATGGAATCGCGACCAAGCGACGGTCCCACGGTCAGATCCTGGATGATCTTCACGGGTGCCGGCAGCGCGCCCGCCCGCAACACGATCGCAAGATCGTTTGCTTCCTCCATCGTAAAATTGCCGGTGATTTGCGCCCGCCCGCCGCTGATCCGTTCCTGAATCACCGGTGCGGAGTAGATCGTATTGTCCAGGATGATCGCCATCCGCTTTTTGACATTTTCCGCAGTGATCCGCTCGAAGAGCTTGCCACCCGTATTGTCGAAGTTGATGGAGACATACGCATTCTGGAACTCGCCGATGGAGACGCGCGCATCCGTGAGCACATCACCGGTCAAGGCCGCACGCTTCTTCACGAGAAACGGCGTCTTGGTGACGCGTGCCGATTCCTTGTCCACATTCCGTTCGAACAGGATCTCATCCTCCGGCGGAATCTTGGGACCGAACTCACGGAGGATCTCTTCCTCCTTGCCAAGCGGCACACGGCTGGGCAGTTCCCGCGCAATTTTGTGGTCCTCATCGAGCATCTTGAACTCGAGCAGCGCCGTGTTCTTGATCAGCGCCTTCGCTCGGCCGGGATCTTTCACGCCCGGCAACTGCACGACGATCTGCCGAAGGCCCTGTTGCTGGATCAATGGTTCGGCGACGCCGAACTGATCAATGCGGTTGCGAATGGTTTCGAGCGCCTGATTGACCGCGGCCTTCTTGATCCGCTCGGCCTCATCGGCCTTCAACGTAAAGACGAGGCCCTTGTTGCCCGATAAACGACTAGACAATGTCGGAAACTGGTCATCAGCCAGTTTCAGGACCGCGTCCTTGCTTTCAGCGGACGGCGTGGTAACAGTGATCTCGAATGGTCCCGTCCGCTTGATGGATTCCACCTGGATTTTCTTGTCGCCGAGCACATCGGTCAGGTTCGTCACCAGCCGGTCCACCGCAATTTCGACCGCGCGTTCCGACTCCACCTCCAGCACGAGATGAATGCCGCCTTGCAAGTCCAGACCGAGCGTGATGCCCTTGCTCGGAAGGTTCTGCTTCCACCAGTCCGGCATCTTCGAAAATAACGGCGTCGAGGGGAGAAACAGCACGAGGGATACGACGACAATCATCGCTAACAGGAACAGTCGTCCTCGAACTGGCTTCATGACCGGCTTCTCTTAGTCATTGTCATCCCCCCGGACCCGCGCGATGTGCTCCCGGGCGACCTTGATTTTCGCGTTCTCCGCAATCTGCACAGTGACCGTCTCCTTGCCGAGATTGGTCACGGTGCCCCAGATGCCGCCGGTCGTCACCACTTTGTCTCCCTTTTTGAGCTCCTCGAGCATGGCCTTGTGCTTATCGCGCTGCTGCTTCTGGGGGCGATAAATGATGAAATAAAAAATGACGATAATCATGACGAACATGGGGAGCATCTGCATGAGCTGCTCGGTCATGGACGGCGCGGCAGGGGCGGATGCTTGCGTGAGGACCGTCAGGAAGCCCGTCATGCTCGGCAGGCCTCCCGGTCGGCGTAGAATTGCTCGCGAAACGCCGCTAGGCGGCTTTGCCCGACGGCTTCGCGAAGGCGCGCCATGAAGGTCAGGATGTGATGAAGGTTGTGCAGGGTATTCAACCGTACGCCCAGCATTTCCTTCGCGAGAAATAAATGTCTCAAATACGCTCGCGAATAGGTGCGGCACACGGGGCACGAGCACTCCGGGTCCACCGGCGATTCGTCCTTGGCATATTGCGCATTTTTGATCAGGACCCGGCCAAAGGATGTGAATAACCAGCCCGTGCGGCCATGCCTGGTCGGCATCACGCAGTCGAACATATCGATGCCCCGCGCCACGCCTTCGAGCAAGTCTTCCGGCGTCCCGACCCCCATCAGATAGCGTGGAGCGATTTCCGGGAGCTCGGTCACCGTCGCTTCGATCGCGGCATGCATCGTCGTCTTGTCTTCACCCACGCTCAATCCACCGAGGGCATAGCCGTCGAATCCGATTTGCGCGACGGCCGCCGCCGCTTTGACCCGCAGTTGCGGATAATGTGCTCCCTGCACGATCCCAAACACCGCCTGATCCGCCCGGCGTCGGGCGTTCCGGCAGCGCCGTGCCCAGTCATTCGTTCGAGCGAGCGAAGCCTCAGCCGCTTCCAACGGTGCCGGATAGCGAAGACACTCATCGAGCGTCATGGCGATGTCGGAACCCAATGACTCTTGAATTTGGATCGCGGTTTCGGGAGTCAGATGGTGCAGAGAACCGTCCAAGTGGCTTTGAAAGGTCACACCGTCGTCCGAAACGCGGCAGAGAGGAGCCAGACTGAAGATCTGATAGCCGCCGCTGTCGGTCAGGATGCCCCGCGGCCAACCCATGAACTGGTGCAACCCGCCCAACTCCTCGATGGTTCGATGTCCCGGCCGCAGATACAGGTGATAGGCATTGCAGAGAATCATTTCGGCGCCGAGCCCGGTCAGTTCTTCGGGTGAGAGGCCCTTCACTGTGGCTTGAGAGCCGACAGGCATGAAGGCGGGGGTGGACAGGGTGCCATGAGCCGTCTGCAGTTGACCGAGACGGGCGCGTGAGTCCCGTTCCCGATGCAGGATGCGGAACCCGAAGGTCGCCATCACATCCTTTCCGGAGCAGACACGCCGAGGATCTCCAGTCCGTTTCTAATCACGGTCTGGACACCGCGAAACAGGCACAGACGAGCAGCGGTCAACGCAGGGGTGAGGACCTCCCGCTTTCGGTCCTGATCGCCTTCCGCGGCCAGCGGTTTCAAAGTGTCATGACGTTCGAGTTCGCCTTCCAGAACTGGAGGGAGAATCCGATGTTTATAGTAGTAGGTATGCAGGCGCCCGGCGAGATCCTGCAAGTAATAGGTCAGACGATGCGGTTCCAGCGCCTTCGCGCTCGCTTCCAGCATCGAGGGATAATCGGCCAGGGGTTTGATCAAGCTGAGATCGTCCGGCGAATCCAAGACACTCCAGTCCACCTCCGCCGTAGACGGGATCGGAACCCTTCGCTCGGCCGCGACCCGGAACAAGCTTGCGACCCGGGCGTGGGCATATTGGACATAGTAGACGGGATTCTCCGCGGATTGTCGTTTCGCCAGTTCCAGATCGAAGTCCAATTGGCTATCAGCGCGCCGGGTGAGAAAAATAAACTTTGCCGCGTCCGCACCGACTTCTTCGATCACTTCCTTGAGGGTCACCATTTCCCCTGCGCGCTTTGACATCGTGATGCGCTGCCCGCCCCGCAGCAGATTGACGATCTGCACGAGGACGACATGGAGGCGATCTTTGGGATATCCGAACGCCTGCACGGCGGCTTCCATACGCGGGATATAGCCGTGATGATCGGCACCCCAGATATTGATTAAAAGGTCATAGCCACGACCCCGCTTGTCGCGGCGTTCCAATTTGTCACGATGGTAGGCGATGTCGGAGGCAAGATAGGTAAACTCATCGTCCTGTTTTTTAACCACGCGGTCCTTGTCATCGCCGAACACGCTGGACTTGAACCAGAGCGCTCCGTCGCGCTCTTCGAGGAGCCCTTTGTCTTTGAGCGTTTTTAAAGCCTGTTCAACTTTCCCGCTATCGAAGAGCTCTTTCTGTTCGCTGAACCATCGGTCGAAAGTGAGGCGGAAGGCTTGGAGATCGATGTTGATGTTCTTCAGCATCTCTTCGCATGCCAATTTCCCGATTTGTCCCACATTGAGCCCGGCGTTCTGCGTTTCGCGTAACCGGTTCGCGAGATCAACAATATAGGCGCCTCGATAGCCATCCTCTGGAACCGGTGTCTGATTCTGGACAGCGGTCACCGAAGCAGCCATCAGACGGACCTGTCGGCCGGCGTCGTTGATGTAGAATTCTGTGTCGACCTCGTAGCCCACCCGTCGCAGAAGATTCGCCAATGCTCCGCCCACCGCCGCGCCGCGCCCATGGCCCATATGCAAAGGGCCCGTGGGATTGGCGCTGACAAATTCGAGCAAGACCCGTTGACCGTTGCCGAGGCTGGAGCTTCCATACTCGGATCCATGCGCTTCGATCTCCGTCAGGACGCGAAACCAGAGATTTCGCTTCACGGTGAGATTGATGAACCCTGGCGGCGCCACGTCGGCACGCTCGAGCACATCGCCGTGAGCAGGGAGTAGGCACTTGGCAATGATCTGCGCGATCTCCATAGGTGCCCGCCGTTCGCTGGATGAAAGATTCATGGCGAGGGTCGTCGCGAGGTCGCCCCAACTCTCCTTTTTAGGGACATCAAGAATCAAGGGTGGATCGATGGTCAAATTGAGCTCGCGCTTGGCCTTCGCATCATTCAACGCTTCGCGAAGCGTTGAAAGGACTGTTTCTCTGACCACGCCCGCCGACATCGAATGACACTCCACACGACAGCGGCTCTCGAGAACCCCCGAGAGCCGCCGAAAGAGGGGTGAAATTTAGCATAGAGACGGCGGTGTTAGCAAGGTTCGTACCGGCCGAGACAGGGCTTGTCTGACCGTATCGAGAATGGTTTGGACCGGATTGTCGCCTCTGACCGGAATGACGGATGTACCAATGGCCCAGACCTTCGGATCACTCGAACCGAAGATCGCGACAGCCGGAAGACCCAATGCGCTTGCTACATGCATGACACCAGAATCGTTCCCAAAGAATGCATGGCATTGTGACAGGACGGCTGCCACGGTCGACAATTCTGCCCCTGCAAGCCTCGACACCTGCCTTCCCAAATGCTGCTCGACTCGAGCGATGACTTCCCTATCGGCAGGCCCCCCAATCAGGACAATCTGGATTTCATCGCCCAATAAACGTGTGATCACCTCGGCATAGCGTTCGGCAGGCCAGCACTTGCTTGGGCTTCCACTGCCGGGGTGAACAGCCACGACTTGTGATGCATCTGGACTGATCCCGTGTCGTACAAGCCATGCAGCCCCTTCAGCCTTGTCACTTTCAGTCATTCTCAATGATGGCCCCACGCCGAATTCCACACCTTCAAGCTCGGACAGCGTTCCTTTCAGCCGTTCGGCCGCCGACTCCTTCCCAAGTTTTCTGAGCTCTGGCGATTGCACGGTAACCCGCGAGATATCCAAAGATTGAAGGCTCTGTCGTATGCGGCCGTCATGGTCATCTACCCATACGATGGCCAGATCGAACCGTCGATAAAAAGTTCTGCAGGCATCTGAGAGTGACTCGACGCCTGCCAGAAGCTCTGTGAAGTCACGGCCGTCAATCGAACGCATCTCATCCACCGCGCTGCGCCCAGGAAGCAACTCGAGGAGGCCCGGATGTCCGATCATGCAGAGATGCGCCTGGTGATATCGCCGCTTGAGAGCGTCAAGTACTGGAAGGGCAACAAGAGTATCGCCGATCGCGCCGGGATGTACGAGGAGGATGCGGGTCATTCCTCAATCCAAGCTCTCGCCTGCGCGAGGTCTTCAGGGGTGTTGATATTGAAGAACGAACGGAATTGCGGCTCAACCGCCTGGAACGCCGGCTCAGGGAGACGATGAACGATCAGGCCCGGCCGGCGGGCGAGGTCTTGAATCTTCAATTCATCGGTCTCAACCAACTCGCGAAGCGCCGGAAGGCAGGCTTTTGAATATGCCGCATGCATGGGGTGAAGCTTGCCCTGCACCTCGGGGATGACGATATCGCCCAATTCGGCGGCAGCCAGCACCACGCGAATGGCCGCAGGTGAAATAAACGGCATATCGGCGGCCGCTGCAAAGACGCGCTGGCACTTCGCGTAATAAAGGCCCGTATATAATCCTCCCATCGCCGCCCGTCCTGGGATCACATCCACCACAACCCGAACCCCCATTGACCGGAAGGCGTCGGCAGAGTCGGCGACAATCAGAACTTCATCGAACAATCGATCATACGCGTCGAGGACACGCTCAACGCAGGTTCGCCCTCCGAGTTTCATGAAGCGCTTGTCTTGTCCGAGACGAATGCTCTTGCCGCCCGCTATGATGAGGCCCGTCATGCCTCTCCTTCACGCATAAAAAAAGGGGGGTGGTTTGGCCACCCCCCTTACTCGCAGGTCCCGGCTTGGACCGGGATCTAGCTCTTCAATTTCCGCTTGCTGGCCCGGCGGCGAAGAATCCATCCCTCGGCGATGATCATTCCCACCGCCATGAGAATTGGGTATACCTTCGCCTCGATGGGCACCGGAGGTTCAAGGATGCTGTAATAGAAGGCAGAGACCGCCATCTTCAAGCCGGTGTCTCCGTTATGACCATCCCAGGCAAAAAACACCGTCGGGATGTACCGGCCTGTTTGGAATTGAACGTCGGCGTCTTTATCTTCGGTGTTCAAGGCGCGCTTCATCATGACTGTCCAGAGTCCATCCTTGAACTCGCTTTTGACTAGCTTGAGGGTAGCGGTTGACCCGGACCGTTCCTCCAAGGGTTGGTCCCAGCCAGAACCGGTGTACGCCTTCAGCGTTCCATCGGCCTCCCATTTCCAGATGTCTACATGCCGCTTCTCCTCCCCATGCAGGTAGCGGGGTTTTTCAGGGGGAAGGATCTCCTCCCATTTCGCCGGGAACTGGATGGCCACGCCGTCGTTGTACACTTCGTAGTTGTTTTGCTTGGCAGCGATAGACCCTTCTTCTCCGGTCTTCGCCGGGGCTTCGGTCACCGCCACGACATTTACGCCCGGCGCTACTTGGCTTTTTGAACGGTCATCCCATTGGAACAGGAAGGCGATTTCATTCTTGTTGTAGAGGGACTTCACCCAAAGGTCATCAATTCGATTGACGAAGTTCCTGGGCTTGTGGGTGATCTGACCGCCCATTCCGATAATCCGGCGTTCGCGCTTCTGCCACTTCTTATCGTTCGGATCGGCCGGAATCTCGCCTTCGATGAACCCAGACGGCACGACGAAATTAATCTTCGGTTTATCGGTCAGTGGATCGATCGGCAGCGGATTGCCGCTGCTGTCTCGCTCACACAGCGAGTTGACGAAATTCGCGATATGCCACCGCTCCTCCACCGTCGTATTGTCGGCGAACGAAGGCATCGGCGTTCCGTTGACACCGGTCGAGAACGTGCGGAAGATGTTCTTCACATTGTAAGCATCCCTACGGCTCCCGCGGAAGTTCCAGCATTTATGCCAATCGGCTGGCTGGATCGGGAATCCCCAGTCGTCTTTCAGGTTGAAGGGGTTGCCGTCGCCGCGCCCGTCCGTGCCATGGCATTCGACGCACTTCTTTTCAACGACGAGCTTGGCGCCCTTCTCAATGCTCTCTTTGCCGTATGAGACCTGCTTGAGGTCTTTATTATTGATATCCAGGATCGTAAAGGTTTCGGTCTTATCATCGAACTTCCGGTCCTTCACAAGCTGGGTCGTCACGAATGAGAGCACCTGCAAGCGTTGCTGTTCGGTCAGAATTCCGTCCCAGGAAGGCATTGCAGATCCCGGCAGGCCATGAGTGACGGTATCAAACAGGTCATTCTGCCCCGAGACGGGTTTGGTAGGGTCAAAGAGCGGAAGTTCGCCGCTCGCCGTGTGCCGGATCTTAAATGTTCCGGCATTGAAGTTCCGCGGCCGGGGCCACAACCGATCGGCACCCGGTCCGTCGCCGGCGCCGTCCACCCCGTGGCACCAGACGCATTTCCGAAAATAAATCTTCTTGCCGGCATCGACCATGGCTGGATCTGCCTTGGCCGGGTTGGGCCCTTTGATGAAACCGGGGGACATGGCCGGACCGGCGGCCGTCACGTCTCCGGTAGTCGACAGAATGGCAAGGCCCCCAGCCACCCCGAAGGAGATGGCGATAGTCGCCACAATCAGCGTCTTTTTTGTCAGGCGCGAAAAAAGAGCGTTCATTCTCGTATCCCCTAAATTAGATGGATTAGTCCCAGGTCCGCGGGTAGTACCCCGTGTGCCAATATTCAAATAAGATAACCTTCCAAATTTCATCCGTCGTCAGGTGCTGTTCCCAAGGCGGCATCACCGATGCCCATGGGAATCCTTCTCTTGGAAGGTTCAAGCCGCCCTTCGCCACGCGCCAGAACACGAACGTCTCTTGAAGCTGCGCGATCGTGCCGGGGTCCGTGAAGTTCGCCGGAATTGGATTAAAGGCAAAGGCGAACATGCCGCGCCCGTTCAGATTGTCACCGTGACACCAATGGCAATTTTGGAAGAAGATCTGGCCGCCTTCCCGCACGTATTGCAGATACGGCGGAGCCTTTTCATCCCAGGGATTGCCGTCGATATATGTGTTCTGGACCTTGTCGGAGTATTTTCCGTCATTGTCCACACGGAACGGGCTTTGGGCCGTCTGAAGCACGAACGTTTTCCCGTGAACTTTCGTGCTCGCTGGAGGTGCAGGATGCACCGTACGCAGCTCGATCGGTTCGTCTACATTCGGCTTCATGCTGTTGTAACCCATGAACCCAACGAGGAATGGCAAAAGGATGATGACGACTGTCCTGATCATCTTTGCCGCGCCCGTCGTGGCATCAGCGACGGCAATGATTGGCCGCCGGAAATCCTGCCAAGCTTCCTCTGTGGACGACACCCACATAAAAATACCGATCAGGGTCATCGTTGCATAGATTGCCCGCACGCTGAAGGGGATGGGCGGGTAGATCCTATATCTGAAATAGAGAATGGAATAAACGAAGAGGAGTGTGGCCTGCAGCAGTTTATTGACCTTGATCCCCATCTTCTTGTCGAGGAGATAGAAGATGAAAATGAAGAGGAGCGCCTGCAGCCCCATCTCACCCAGCATCTGGATGGGCATATAGCCTTCGACGAGTTTCAATCCTGTCATGTCTGATCTCCTAAAATCTTGAGCCCGGTCAGATCAGGACCCTATTCAATTTTCGGAGGCGCCTTGCCTTCCTCTAATTGGGATAGGTAGTTAATAATTTTATTAATTGCAGCGGCATTCAGCTTCTTGCCGAAATCCTTGGGCATGATGTTGTCGGGGTACGGTTTCACGACATACATGCTCGGCGTCAGAATGGATTCCATGATGTACTCGCGCACGGTCGTCGCCTTGCCTTTGTAGTCCGGATCCTTGAGTCGTTGGGGCGCGTTCGTTTTCTCTACCAGCTTCGGCCCGACCGCCCCGACCGCGCCTGGGATACCGGGTATGGTGTGGCACGCAAAACACAGGGCCTTGGTGAAAATCTCATTCACCGGCTCATCGCCCGTTACGACCGGCGCACCTGGTACCGGACCGGCAGGAGCAGCACCTGGAGCGCCGGCCGGCTTTGGACGATCCGATTCAGGAATGAATTTCTTGTACGCGGCCTCGATCTCGTCAGGTGAAGGCGGGTCGACGCCCTCTCTGGCGAAGAGCCACGTGTCCACGGCAATCAGCTCATCCAGCGTCAGGGCGATCGGTGGCTTATGAATGGCCGGCATCGGACTTTCTTTGTCATTGGTTCCTTTGACTCCGAATCCGGCAACCACATAGCAATTCGGGCAGGCGTGAGATTCGGCAATGTATTCAGCAGCACTCTGAGCCGTCCCGCACCCCGGACACGCCTCCTTCTGCACCGTATCGCGCTTGCTGGGATCTTTTTGGCTGTATTTGGGATCCGTGAGGCGTTCAAGCGCACGGGTTGGAACGCCAAAGAGGTTCGGCGCACGCTCACTGAGGAAGCCCTTCTGAAAACCATGGCACAATGGACATTGCCCCTTGCCAATAGCGCCTTGGGTCCCGCTCGCTCCCACGGCTCCGAAAATGAGTTTTTCACCGAGGTCGGAACGCTCTGATACCGACATTTGCTTAACGTCTGCGGTCTTCTCTTCAACCGGCGGAGGATCCGCCTTAACTTGCGGCAACCAGTTTCCGAAACCTGCCAGACATGCGGCCACAAAAAACATGAAGCCGCCGATCTGCAGGAGAACACGGACCCCCTTAAAGTACATCGCCATCGTAAATGAGGCCACGGTAAACATCACGAGGGAAATCGGGAGAAACCTCGGTTCACCCGGCGCCCCAGCGCTCTCATCGTTAAAATTCATAGCGTAATTTGCGATGGCGATGAAGAGCATGCCGTAGCCGAGGAGGCCGACGACACACTTGAAAACTAATTCGCTGCGGTTTTGGTCGTTTTTTCGAAAGAATTGGAAGTACAGCAAAAGCCCGACGATCACGAGGGCCCCTGGCCACCCCAGGTGAAAGGCCCTGTGCATCAATTGCACAGCGCCGGAATTCGGCAGGATGATTAAGAGTGCTCCCCCAATAAGGACAATCAAGAGCGCAGTAATGAAGCCAAGCACCTTACCTGTAAGCATTCACGTCCCCTCCACCTCCTTGCCGCATATGAGGGGGCGAACCAAGAGCGATTCGCCCGCTCATAATCAACGGCTCGTTATCAATGGCTTGACGCAGGAATAGGCACCTTCTGTCCGCTTGGCGCTGTGACTGGAGCCTTTTTCGCTCCCAATGATCCAAGCCAGAACACGAACAGAATCGTCATCCAGAAGAACAACACATTGAACGAAATCATGTTTGCGCCAAACCCGATCGTATGGGTAAAAGCCCATGGCGAGTTATCGCGCATGATCTCATTGACATGCCAAAACAACCGGACGGATGAACGGATATACCCCATCAGTCCCATCATCCAGGTAAATGAGGTGGCAAGCATGATCAGGGCATATTGCGATCTGACCGAGATCTGTCCCCATGCGATCGGACCTGTATCCTTGGCGCCCTTCAACATCAACGCATTGAGCGTGACACCGATGAATAGGCACGATAGCGTTGAGGCCACCTGCGGAACCGACAGCCCTACTCGAACATTCGCCGGGATATAGTAGCCGTAGATCGCCAGCCAAATAATGTTGATGTAGGCCATCGTGAAGAAACCGAACAGGAAGGAGTTACCCAAGGGAGCCCATTTCACGGTGGGGATCTTGTTGCCCCGCTGGTACATGATGAAGCTGAGCACTGTCGTCGTGATGATGGTATTGATCGCGCCGTTCTTGGCCGACATGACTCCGTAATTCCCCAGCACCGGATGCTGCTGCCCGCCCATGGCCTTCAGCTCGGCGGGAGTCATGACGATCGTATGTGGCGTCAGCCACACGATGAAGCAGGCGATGAGCACGAACACCATGTACTTGATGTACTTTTGGTAGCGCTCGGCTCCGCGCATCCGCTCCATCCCCTGCCAAAGATAGTAGTTCGTGGTGAGGAAGAGTGCTCCGATCATGACGGCCTGGATGATGAACAACCACGCCAAAAGCCCGCCCATCAACGTAATGCCCATTTGCTGGCGATAGGCATAGACCTCACGCATCAGCCAGTACCCGGCAAAGGGAAGAGGAATGAGAAAACAGACGCCGATGAACATGGCCACGTAACCCATCCAGTCATAGTGCGCACGTTCCTCGTCGGTCTTCGACGTGAGGAACCGGTAGGCCGCGTAAGCAGCCACTACGCCGCCGCCGAACGCCATGTTCCCCAGAAGCCGGTGCACGTTGATCGGGTTCCAGAGGGTCGTATGGATGACGTGCCAGATGTTGCCGAGATACCGGCCGTCAGCATCCACACCAGCCGGGGATTGCATGAAGGCGATCCAGGAGTTGGCCAGCATCATCAGAACGGTCCCAATCACGTTCAGCATCACCGACATGCTCACATGGACCCACTTCAGGAATCCCTCTCTCATCTTGTCCCAACCGTAATAATAGATGTAGAGTGTTCCACTCTCCGCTATAAAGAGCAGCGCGTAGGTAGCCATCACTGGCCGGAAAATGCCCGAGAGATATGTGAAGAAAGTGGGATACAGCGTGAGGAAGGTAAAAATGACGATCCCACCCAAGAGGGCTGTGAGGGAATACGCGGTCAGGCTGATTTTGACAAAATCATAGGCAAGTTGGTCGTACTTTCTGCTCAGGGCCTTATCCTTGCTGATGATGCCAAGGTATTCGACCACCATACAGAAGATCGGGACCGCCAGCACAAAGCTTCCGTAGTAGAGATGTTGCTGAAGGCCTACCCACAAGAGTACTCGGCTTTCAAAGTTGTACCGCGGGTAGTCCTTCGGACCGTCGGTCGTCTTCGGCGCCGGCGCTCCGACCACCGGCCCTTCGGTTTTATACCAAACGTCTCGCGATTTTTCGACAGATTTTGCATCGGCAGCCTTCGCCGAGGCCGCTGGGACAGGGTCCGCTCCGCTTGCTCCCGTAGGAAGAGATAGGAACAAGGGCAACAGTAGAAGCCCACTGAACATTCCTAATGCTAAGAATGCCCAGATTTTTTTTCGGGCTTGCTTTGTTATGATAGCCATGGAATAACCTCCTTCACACTGATTAGAAACTTTTTATTTCCTGAAGAGATAGAAATAGTCCAAACCCTGCATATTCATCAGCGAATAATCCAGCCACGTAAAATAGGCCGCCGCAATGATTAACGAGATGACTGCGAATCCTATTTTCTTTCCCGTGCTAACTTGATTGATTTGCTCTGCCATTACCCCCTCCACCCGGTTAAGAAATAACAGTTCTATAGAATCAGCAAGGGCACGGGGTACCTGCAAACCAGTAGAAGAACCAGATTCCCAATGCGCATGTCATGTAAAACATAAATTTCCCGAGCCGTAACAACCACTCAGGATCTTTTACTGTTGGACCCGTACGTGCGATTTCAGCCATGGCTCCCCCGTACTTTAATGTAGGTAATATTTGATCGAGCAGCTTGACACTATCTTGGAGGTTGTGTTACTCACGCACTAAAAATAAGGAAAAACATGGCTAAAGATACAAGATTGTTCGATATTATAGTTTTGGCGGGTATGGTTGTCAACATAATTCTTGCCGTGTTCCTTATCATCTATTACTTCGATTTATTATAGGCTTACCTCTCTTTTTTTTCATTTTTCAGAGTCCCATCTTTAGAGGTTTTTGCGCACCGAAAACCTATCGTCGTGTCACGAAATTCAGGAATCATTTTGAGACGGATTGTCAATCTTGTTTCATTTCCTATCGTGCCCCAAGACGGTCCTTTTATGACCTTAAAAAAACCATCTGACGGACCCGTCGGATTCGGGGTGTTATTTTTATAGGCGTCTTCCTGATACCAATCTTGAACCCATTCCATCGCGTTTCCCGCCATATCGTACACACCATATGGGCTTTTATCTTTCGGGAAACCTCCAACCGGGGATGTGAATTCAAATGGGTCAAGATTTCCAGTATTTGCATAACCCTGCTTGTCTTGGTTGCCCCACGGCCAGAGCAGTCCATTCGTTCCTCGGCCGGCTTTTTCCCATTCTGCTTCTGTCGGAAGACGAGCCGATCGGTACCTGCAATACTCGTCGGCATCCTCCCAGGAAACATAGACTGCCGGTTGACTTGTGGCACTCAACTTTTCGAAGTGTTTTACGTACCGGGACAGTGGTTTTCGGTGTCCAGTGGCATTGATAAAATCCGTGTAGGCCCCGTACGTCACCTCGTAACGGTCGATCCAAAAGGCATCAAGCATCACAGATGATTCCGGCTTCTCATCAAACCCTCCACCATTGTAGCCTCTAAGAAAGTAGCCGGCGGGGACCAGCACCATATCTTCCCGGAGAGACGCCGTTCCAGCCGTTGGCACATGGGTGTCCTTCGACTTTTCTATTTCTATGGCGCTTGGCTTGAGGACGTCGAGGATGATTCCGGCTATCGGAAGTGCTGCGAATAGGAGCGTGACGAGAAAAAAAGCCCACTTGATACGTTTATCGAGCATGCTGAAGAGCCGGATCAGCGGGAGTGAGAACTAATCCTTGGCACACCGAAATCCGATAGTCGCGTCGGTCCGCCACATCTTTGCCTGAAAGCGTTTGGTTACTCTGGCCCCATTCGGAGATTCTCTCCAGGAGCCTCCTCGGATCACTCGATTTTGGCCCTCTTCAGGACCCTTGGGATCCCGGTAAGGGGCCTTCGCATAGTACTTATCGTCATAGGTGTCCGCGACCCATTCGGCGACATTGCCAGCCATGTCATAGAGGCCGTATACGCTTCGGCCTGCCTCAAACTTGCCCGGTGGAGCGAGGTACTTATATCCATCCTCGTCCCCATCGAGATTCGCGTACCGGGGTCCGAAGGTATCTCCCCATGGATATTTCCTCGTGCCTTCCCCCCTCGCGGCCTTTTCCCATTCCGCTTCGCTCGGAAGCCGCTTCCCGGCCCACTGACAATACGCAGCGGCATCGCTCCAGGACATTCCGATCGCCGCGAATTCCGGTTTGACGATCTTCGACGGGTCCTCGTCGAAGACCGGGATGAACGGCTTCCCCCTCTTCGTCATCTTGACGAAGCGTTCATATTCAGCCTGCGTCACCTCATACTGATCAATGTAAAAAGTTTTGAGATACACCTGGTGTTGCGGAGCTTCATCGTAATCGCCGTCATTGCTGCCCATCTTGAACGGCCCTTCGGGAATTTCCGTCATTGCCCGTCCGTCGTCCCCTACAATTGTTTTATAGATGCTGAAATCGCTGGTGACTGAGGCCGCGGTTTCCTGGGGCGCCGAGGGAATATTGGCGAGTAGTTCTTTGTTCTTGGCCGTCTGCCTCGACAAGATCATCATGCTCACGATCATCAGAAAAAACGACACGAACGTCGCGCCCACGCCGATCATCAACCATTTATCTTTCATCGGGTCTTCTCACGCTGGCGCCAGAGGTCAATCAAACTTCCCATTTGCACGCCGATAAATCCGCCCATTGCCCCGCCGGATGCGGCGCCGAGTGGAACGGCATCTCGTCCGGAAAGAAGCCATGCAACCACGCCCCCCATCAGCGCCCCGCAAATAATACTCACAAAGAATCTTCGACCGCCCAGCATGCCGATCAGGAACCCGAAGATCGAGCCGATCGCCGCCGCGATCGAGATGCTTCCAGTCACACCCAGATAATATCCGATCGCTGCTCCCACCGCCCCGAAGAGGGCCGCCCCGAACAACATGTCCAGAGTCACCCGTCCGCGTTCGCAGCCACCTGTTGATCTGAACGGCACGACTTCCGGCTTATTGTTTCGCTAATCCGATGTGCCCAAAATCAACTTCGATTCCAGGCGCTGCCACAAGGGAAATTCCCCAGGCTTGAGGAGCGGGGTCGTGTTTGTGAATTCTCACGAAGTCCGCATAGGCATCGACTCGTTCGTCAACCCATTCGCCGACCGGTTGGACGGCAGTGCGCACGACAATCTCAGAGCCGCTAAACATGCCTCCTTCCTTCAACGCTCCCACCTTTCCCAGCGAATTCCAGACATATTTCGTAAACACGGGAATCATCATCAGGTCCGTGTCCAGGGTAATAAAGACGGCAGCGATCAGGCCCTGGTTCTGAGGAGCGGCGCGCAGCCTCCAACGCCATGTCACGATAGGATAAGTTTTAGGATCCCACGCGACGCGCTTTTTGATACGCATCTGTTCATCCATGCCGGTCGTTCGAAGAAAGGAAAGATTTCCTTCGCGCGAAATGACATAGGCTTTTCGGGTGGCCGCCTCGCTACGACTGACCTGCCAGCCCTGGGGGAACCCATCCGGTTCGGCTTTCGAAAAGTCCTCAAGCGTCTGTTCGGCCGGATTTGAGGGGGACGGGGACGAAGACTGCGCGGCGACAAGCCCGGTCAGCAACGCAAACACAATGAAAAATGCTGCTGCGCCGGCGAATTTGATCTCACATCGAAATTTGCTAGCCATCACCAAGCAGTCCTTCCTTCGACAGCGCGGGACTATAGGCGGCTGGAACGGTGTCCGCCCACACGCGCTCAGGAGCGACCGCCTCTGACGAAGCACGGCTTACCCAGAACAGTCCGATTAAAAGAGCCCAAAAAACTATCATGTTGAATGTGACCATTCCCGCGGCCAGCCAAAGTTCCGGAGTGGCGGCCCATGGCGAAGTGTCGCGCATAATTTCATGGATGTGCCAGCCAAGCCTTCCCGACGACCGGATGAATCCCATCAACCCCATGACCCAGGTGAATGCCATGCCGAGAAGAAACAATGTCACTTGCCCGCGAACCGGCACCCTTCCCCATACGACCGGGCCCAAGGAGTGCGCCCCTTTCAACATCAGCCTGTTCGTCAGCAGTCCCACCGACAAGGCAGTCAACGTGCTGAGCGCCTGCGGTAGAGAAAGACCGATGCGGATATTGGCCGGCAGATGAAAACCGTAGATGGACAGGCCGAGAATGTTCATGAACGCGCCGATGAACACTGCGGCGATGATCAGATTTCCCGTGGATGCCCAAGCCGATATGATCACCCTGTTCGCTCGCCGGTAGCAGATGTAGCTCAACGCGGAAAGAAGAATCATCAGATTGATCGCACCGTTCTTGGCCGACATCACGCCGAAGTTTCCGATCACCGGGTGTTGCGCGCCGCCGATCGCCTTCGCCTCCTCCGGCGTCATGAACAAGGTATGCGGCGTGAACCAGACCAGAAAACTCACCCCCAGACCGTACAAGAGATATTTGATATACCGCTCATACCGATCGGCTCCGGGCATGCGGGCCATGCCCTGCCAGAGATAGTAATTGGCGCCAATGAAGAGCGCCCCCACGGCGATGGCCTGCAGCACGAACATCCAACTCAGCATGCCGCCCATCATTGTCACGCCCAATTGCTGCCTGAACTCATAGACCGATCGCATCAACCAGTACCCCGCGAATGGCATGGGAATCAGCGCCGCCATCGTGAGAAACATAAACACATACCCCATCCAATCGTAATAGCCCTTTTCGTCGTGGCTTTTTGCCGTCAGGAAGCGAAACGCCGCATATCCCAGAACCACCGCGCCGCCCGTCATCATGTCCGCAAGAAACCTGTGCAGATTGAAAGGATTCCACAGCGCGGTATGGAGAAGGTGCCAGGGATTGCCCAGATAACGCCCCGACTGGTCAACGCCGGCAGGAGACATCATAAAGGAGACCCAGGAGTTCGCCAGGAACAGAAGGACCGTTCCAAAGACGTTCAGCATCACACCGATCGAGGCATGCAGCCACTTCCGCAGGCCGACGCGCATCCTGTCCCAGGAAGAATAATAGAGGTACAGCGTCCCGCTCTCAGCCAGGAAGATGAGCGCGTAGATCCACATCATGGCCTTA
>Ga0066709_100000497_pt1 | contig 21389 bp, 19 predicted proteins | sample GraSoiAngelo_158_FD_79665 | JGI IMG/M metagenome (GOLD analysis project Ga0066709, IMG submission 79665) | Grasslands soil microbial communities from the Angelo Coastal Reserve, California, USA - 14_1009_16_30cm | ecosystem: Environmental > Terrestrial > Soil > Grasslands | place: USA...
CTAGCATGCGATGAGGAGGACGCTCATGCGCCGGGTCGCCGTGATCGGAGTTGGCGTGACGAAATTCGGACTGCACGACCGGACGTCGGCCGAGCTGTTCGCCGAGGCCGCGCGAGAGGCGCTGGCCGACGCCGCCGTTCCGGCGAGCGCGGTCCAGGCTCTCTATTACGGCAACGTGGTCGGCGGTGAGACCGAGCACCAGCTCCACACGGGGCCCCAGGCCGCGTCCGTCCTCGGTATCCCGTCCGTGCCCACCACCCGGTTCGAGACCGCGTGCGCAAGTTCGCATGCGGCGTTCCGCCACGCGGTGATGGAGATCGCGGCCGGCGTCTCCGACGTCGTCCTCGTCGGTGGCGCCGAGCGCGTGCTGAACGTCTCCACGGCCGAGTCGACCGAGTACTTCGCCTACGCGTCCGACGCGGTCTGGGAGCAGCCGCTCGGCCTCACCTTTCCGGGCGTCTTCGCGCTGATCGCGCGGGCCCACATGGAGAAGCACGGGACGACCGAGGCCCAGATGGCGGCGGTCGCGGTGAAGAATCATCGGCACGGCGTGCTGAACCCGAAGGCGCAGTTCCAGAAGCCGATCACGGTCGACCAGGTGCTCAAGTCCCCCTACGTTGCCGACCCGCTCAAGCTCCTGGACTGCTGCCCGTTCAGCGACGGCGGTGCCGCCGTGGTGGTCGCCTCTGAGGAGGTCGCCCGGCGGCATCGCCGGCCCGTGTGGGTGCTCGCCTCTGCCGCGGCCTCCGACTCGATGCTGCTCGGCGACAAGCGCGACCTTGCGCGGGTGCCCGCGACGGAACGCGCGGCGGCCGCGGCGTATCGACAAGCCGGCCTCGGCCCCGACGACGTGGACGTCGTCGAGCTGCACGACTGCTTCACGATCGCCGAGATCGTCGCCACCGAAGGGCTCGGCCTCTTCGAGCCGGGCGCCGGCGGCCGCGCCGCCGAGAAGGGGCTCACGAGCCTCGGGGGGAAGATCCCGGTCAATCCGTCGGGCGGTCTGAAGGCGAAGGGCCATCCCATCGGCGCGACGGGCGCCGCGCAGATCGCGGAGATCGTCACGCAGCTGCGCGGGGAGGCCGGCCCGCGCCAGGTCGACGGCGCACGGACCGGCCTGACTCACACCCTCGGCGGCAACACCGCCACCGTGCTCGTGAGCCTCTTCGGCCGTGACTGAGCCCGCGATCACCCTCCGCACCTTCTTCGAGCGGGCGCACGAGGGGCAGCTGACGGCCGTCCGCTGTGGCGCGTGCGGCGAGCTCGCGATTCCCCCGAAAGAGCTGTGTCCCGCGTGCCACGCGCACGAGTGGCAGCCGGTACAGCTGAACGGCGAGGGCACGATCGCGAGCTTCACGGTGATCCGCGTCGCGCCGAGGGCCCACGCGGCCTCCGCGCCGTACGCCCTCGCCGTCGTGAAGCTGAAGGAGGGCGTGTCGATCCTTGGGCGGGTCATCGACATCCCGCTCGACAAGCTCGCCATCGGCCTGCGAGTCCGTTTCCGTCCGCTCGTCTCGGCCGATCAGACATCGGTCGGCTTCGGACCCGCGTAGCTCACGCGGCGGGGGTCACCCAGACCCAGGATGCGCGCGGCGTTGCCGCCGAGGACCTGCTCCTTGGCGCGGTCGGAGAGCGGCAGCGCCCGGATCGCCTCGATGTTCCCCTTCAGCGTCGGCACGCTCGGCCAGTCGGAGCCGAAGAGCACCTTGTCGCTCACTCGCTCGAGGTCGGGAAAGTACGTCAGCAGTCGCCGCGGCGGCAGCCCCGCGATCTCCATGTAGACGTTGGGGCGCAGGCGCGCGAGGGTGTACGCGGTCTCGTACCAGATCGGGCGCCCGCTGTGGGTGATGATCGCGACCAGGTCGGGAAAGTCGACCGCGACGTCGTCGATGTAGACGGGATCGCCGTACTTGAGCCGCGACGCGGGAAAGACCGAGGTCCCGGTGTGCCACTTCACGGGGATGCCGAGCTCCTGCGCCTTCGCGTAGACCGGATAGAGCTTCGGGTCGTTCGGGTAGAAGTAGCTGTACGTCGGATAGAGCTTGAGGCCGTGGAAGCCGTGGTCGCGGACGAGCCGCTCGAGCTGGCGCGCCGGGTTCTCGGTGAGGTAGGGGTTGAGGCTCGCGAACGGGATCAGGCGGGGCTGGCCCGCACAGAGCGCCTCGACCGTCTCGTTGCTGGCGATCGCCGAGGTGATCGGCGCCAGCTCGGCGAGGATCACGCCGTAGTCGGCGCCGGCGTCGTCGAGCACGCGCAGGTAGCTCTCGGCGCTCCCGTAGCGCTCGAGAAACTGCGCGAACGAGCCGTACGTCTTCGCGAGCTCGCGGTCCATGAACGCGACGAACGATTCGGGCGCGCGCAGCGGTCGGTCGTAGCAGTGGATGTGGAAGTCGACGACCGCTGCGCGCCGGGAGTCGGGCATCAGACGGTCGAATAGCCACCGCTCACGCTGATCGTCTGCCCGGTGACCCAGCCGGCGAGGTCGGAGGCGAGAAAGGCGACGAGCGGCGCCACGTCGTCGGGCTGCCCGAGCCGCCGGATCGGGTAGAAGGCGAGGATGCGCTCGCGATTCTTCGCGAGCCATTCCTGGTCGGCGTGCGAGGTCTCGATCCAGCCGAGGCGAGCGCATTCACGGTGATGTCGAGCCGGCCGAACTCCTTGGCGAGCGTCCGCGTGAGCGAGAGCACGGCGCCGCGGGCTCCCGCCGACACGCCGAGCCGCTGCTGGCCCACGCGCGCCGAGTCGCCGACGATGCTGATGATGCGCCCGCCCTTCTGGGCCGCGAGCTTCGGCGCCGCGGCGTGGCAGACGTTGAAGACTCCGTAGAGACAGACGTCGACCTCACGCCGCCACTCCTCGGGAGTCGTCTCGAGAAAGAGCTTCGGCGCGACGAGGCCGGCGTTGTTGACGACCACGTCGAGCCGCCCGAGATCGCTGACGATTCGCGCGACCATCCGGCTCACCGCTCCGTGGTCGGCCACGTCGGCGCCGTAGGCCGCCGCACGGCCACCGAGCCGGACGATCTCCGCGAGGAGCGCGTCGGCCTCCGCCTTCGAGTGCAAGTAGTTGACGGCGACGGCCGCGCCCTCGCGAGCCAGCGTCAGCGAGATCTCGCGACCGACGTCGCGCGCGCCGCGGTCACCAGCGCGACCTTGCCGCCGAGCCCGAGGTTCATCCTCGTCCTTCCGCGCGCTCGATGAGCCGGAAGAGGCGATCGGGGGTCACCGGCAGCTCGGCGACCTCGATCCCCAGCGGTGTGAGCGCGTCGGCGATCGCGTTGGCGATGGCCGCCGGCGCGCCGATCGTCCCGCCCTCGCCCATGCCGCGAAAGCCGCCGAGCGCGACCGGCGACGGCGTTTCCAGATGATGCACCTCTATCCACGGGACCTCGCACGCCGACGGCACCACGTAGTCCATCAGGGTGCCGCTCAGCAGCTGGCCGTGGTCGTCGTACACGATCTCCTCGAGGAGCGCCGCGCCGATTCCCTGGGCGACCCCGCCGTGGACCTGGCCGTCCACGATGAGCGGGTTGACCATGCGTCCGCAGTCTTCCACCACGACGTAGCGCAGGGTCTTCACCTCGCAGGTCGCGCGATCGACCTCGACCATCGCCACGTGCGTCGCGTTGGAGGCGGTGCCGTAGTACGGGTCGTAGAAGCGCGTGGCTTCGAGGCCCGGCTCGAGGCCCTTCGGCAGTTGTCGCGCCCCGGTGTACGCGGCTCGCGCGATCTCGCGGACCGTCACGCTCCGGTCGGGAAGGCCGCGCACGGCACAACGCGCGTCGGTCATCACGATGTCGGCCGGGGCGGCCTCGAGGAGATGGCCGGCGATCAGGAGCATCTTCTCGCGGATAGAGCGCCCGGCGAGGATGGCGGCGCCGCCCGCCAGCACGAGGCTCCGGCTCGCGTAGGTGCCGGTGCCATAAGGCGAGAGCTCGGTGTCGCCGTGGACGACGCGCACGTCCTCGATCGGCACGCCGACCTCGTCGGCCACGATCTGGGCCAGCGTCGTCTCGAGCCCCTGGCCGTGAGAGGCGACGCCGAACACGGCCGTCACCTTCCCCGACGGGTCGAAGCGGATCGTCGCCGCTTCGGTGCCCGTCGAGACGGGCATCCCGGGCGAGACGGGAATGGCCGAGCCGATCCCCGTGAGCTCGACGTACGAGACGACGCCGATCCCGATCCAGCGCCCCGCGGCCCGCGCCCGCGCCTGCTCGGCGCGCAGGGCCGGGTAGTCGAGCGCCTCGCGCGCCTTGAGGAGCGACGCCGTGAAGCTCGCGCGGTCCCACACGATCCCGGACGACGACTTGTAGGGAAAGTCCTCGTCGCGGATGAAATTGCGGAGCCGGATCTCCGTCGGGTCCAGGCCGAGCTGGCGCGCCGCCCGGTCCATGAGGCCTTCGATCACGAAGACCGCGGGCGGGCGTCCCACGCCGCGATAGGGGCCCAGCGGCGCTTTGCAGGTGGCGACGCCGCGCGTGCGCCCCTGGTAGGTCGGCACCCGGTAGGGCCCGGGCAGGAAGCTGATCGTCTGCACGGGCTCGATGGCGGCCGTCCACGGATAGATGGAGTAGGCACCGACATCGGCGGTGACCTGCGCGCGGAGGCCGACGATAGTGCCGTCGCGATTCACGCCGAGCTCGGCCTCGACGATCTCGTCCCAGGCGTGCGTGGTCGCGAGCAGATCCTCGCGCCGGTCGCCGATCCATTTCACCGGACGTCCCAGGCGTCGGGCCATCACGCAGGTGGCGATCTCCTCGGGGTAGAGCGACGCTTTGGCGCCGAAGCCGCCGCCCACGTCGGCCGCGATCACGCGGATCCGGTGCTCGGGCATGTCGAGCAGGTCGCTCAGGACGTCGCGGACGAGGCCGGGGCACTGGGCCGACGAGCGCAGCGTGAGCGTTTCACTACCGGTCGCGTATTCGGCGAGGCAGCCGCGGTTCTCCATGCAGACCGGAGTGTGGCGATGGAACCGGAACCGCTCGCGCACGACGAGCGCCGCCCCGGCCAGTGCCGCGTCGACGTCGCCACGGACGAACTCGCGGCTGACGAGCAGGTTCGTCCCCGCCTCGTCGTGGAGCACCGGGCTCGCGGGCTCGAGCGCGCTCTCCATGTCCTTGACCACGGGCAAGGGCGCGTACTCCACCACGATGCGCTCGATCGCGTCCTCGGCCAGGTACCGGCTCTCGGCGGCGACCATCGCGACGGCCTCACCCACGTGGCGCACCTTGTCGAGGGCGAGCGGGGGAAAGCTCGTGGTCTTGACGGCGGGCGTCTTGGAGGCCGCGCGCACGGGCTTCGCCGAGCGGGCGACGTCGTCGCCCGTCAACACCGCCACGACTCCCGGCAGGACCAGGGCGGCGGAGGCGTCGATCCTCACGATGCGGGCGTGGGCGTGCGGCGAGCGCAGGAAAGCGGCGTAGAGAAGCCGGGGCGGACGGTGATCGTCGACGTAGCTCCCCTGCCCGGTCAGGAGCCGCGGATCCTCGCGCCGCGCCACTCGCGCGCCAACGAGCCGCGGCAGGCCATGTCCCACGCGCGCGCTCTCCGGAGCCCTAGCGCCTGGCGGCGAGCGTCGGGGCGGCGGCGCGAACCGCGTTGACGATCCCCTGATAGCCGGTGCAGCGGCAGAGGACGGCGGAGATGCCTTCGCGGATCTCCCGGTCGTTCGGTGATGGGTTCGTGCGCAGGAAATCCAGGGCGGTCAGCAGCATGCCCGGTGTGCAGAAGCCGCACTGGAGGCCGTGGTGCTCACGGAACGCCTCCTGCAGCGGATGGAGCTTTCCCTCCCGCATCAGGCCTTCGACCGTCAGGAGCTCGGCGCCATCGGCCTGGACGGCGAGCATGATGCACGAGCGGGCGGCCTCGCCGTTGAACATGATCGTGCACGCGCCGCAGATCCCGTGCTCGCACCCGACGTGCGTGCCGGTGAGCCCCAGGTCTTCCCGGATGAAGTCCACCAGCAGCTTGCGGGGCTCGCACCGCCCTTCGTGCGCGACGTCGTTGACCTTCAGGCGGACGGTCACCATGTCAGCCACGCGCGACTCCGATCGCCCTGACGAGGGCGCGCTTCGTGAGCACTCCAGTGAGGTGGCGCCGGTAGTCGGCCGAGGCGTGAATATCGGCGTCGGGATCGACGAGCTCGGTGGCCCGCCGGGCCGCCGCCTCGATCGCGGCGTCGCCCAGCCCGTCGCGCTCGAGGATCTCCTCGGCGGCGCGCAGCCGCACTGGCACCGGGCCGGCCCCCGCCGTGGCGAGCCTCGCCAGCTTGCACCGCTGACCGTCGCGCACGACCATCGCCGCGATGCCGATGATCGCGAAATCGCCGTGGCGGCGCGCGAACTCCTCCAGCGCGTACCCGGCGCCCGCCGGCATGGCCGGCAGCCGCACCTCCGTGAGGATCTCGTCGGGGGCGAGGTTCGTCGTAAGGTAGGTCTGGAAGAGATCTCCGGCCCGGATCACCCGCTCGCCCTTGGCTCCGCGCGCCACGACCTCGCCCTCGAGGGCCGCGAGGACAGCCGGGTATTCGGCCGACGGGTCGGCGTGGGCGATCGAGCCGCCGATCGTGCCGCGCGTGCGGATCGGCAGGTGCCCGACCCAGCGCGTGGCCTCTTTCAGGAGCGGCAGGCGCTGGGCGACGACCGGCGAGAACTCGATCGTCCGCTGGCGCGTCATCGCGCCGAAGCGGATTTGCCCGTCGTGCTCCCGGATGTAGGCGAGCGACGCGATCCGGTTCAGGTCCACCAGCGCGGCGGGCCGGGCGAGGCGGAAGTTCAGCAGCGGCATGAGGCTCTGGCCGCCGGCCAGCACCTTGGCGTCGCCACCGTAGCGGCCCAGCGCGTCGAGCGCCTCCTCGACGCTCTTCGGGGCGTGGTACTCGAATTTCGGGGGCTTCATTGTACCGATGTCCTCTGGGCGGGCTTGGACCGAGGGTGGCCTGAGAGAGAAGCGAGTGGCTCCGACACGCGCGTTCTTGGCGTTTGCGTTCGGAAGTACGTTCTTGCCGCTTGCGTTCCGAAGCCCGTTCTCACCGTTGGCCCTCCGGAGCGGCGTGGCTCCGACGCGCCCGATCGATCACTTTCCATAGCTTCGAGGGGGTCATCGGCAATTCGTTGATCTTGATGCCGAGGGGCGACAGCGCGTCGCTGACCGCGTTCGCGATGACCGCCGGCACTGTCATCGACGACGACTCGCCCAGCCCTTTCGAGCCGAGCGGCGTCAGGGGCGATGGGGACACGATGTGCGCGATGTCGATCTTCGGCGCCTCGGACGCGGTCGGTACGAGATAGTCCATGAACGTGCCCGTCAGGAACTGGCCGTGCTCGTCGTACGCCAGCTCCTCGTACAGCGCACCGCCGAGGCCGTGCAGCGCGCCGCCGTAGATCTGTCCCTCGGCGATCATCGGGTTGATGATCGTGCCGGCGTCGTGGACGGTGACGTAGCGGAGGATCGTGATCGCCGCGGTCTCCGCGTCGACCTCCACCGCCATCACCTCGGCGATGAAGCCGTAGGTGTTGGACGAGTTCACGCGGTCTTCGGCGTCGACGGCTTTCGCCACCGTGAAGCCGAACACCGCAGTCGCCTGGAGCGCCGGCTCCATCCCGTCCGGCAGCGACTCGGTGTTCCAGTGGGCGCGACCGGCCAGGTCCTTGATGGAATACGCGGGTCCCTTGCCGCTCCGCGGGCGCACGGCGCCCTCCCGGAACTCGAGCGAGGCCACCGGCAGCTCCATCAGGTGCGCCGCGTAGTCCACCAGCTTGGCCTTGAGCTTGCGCGCGGCGAGGGCGACGGCGCTCGTCCCCACGGAGCCGAAGCGACTCGAGTACGTCCCCGACGAGATCGACCAGATGCGCGTGAAGGTGTCCATCTCGTCGACCACGGTGACGTCCTGCGGGACGAGCCCGAGCTCGTCGGCGACGATCTGGGAAACGACCGTCTGATAGCCCTGACCCTGGGGCGTCGTGCCGAGGATCGCGATCACACGCCCGAGCGGGTCGATCTTGATCGTCGCTGCGTCCACCGCGCCGGACTTGGGCAGGTACTCGGGCTTCGCACGGAACTGTGGGTCGAGCGCCGTGGCCACGTAGCCCATGTTGGACACAGACGGATCGACCGCCAGCGCGAGCCCGATCCCGACGTAGCGTCCGGCGGCGCGGGCCTTCGCCTGCTCGCGCCGCAGCTCGTCGTACCCGGCGAGCGCGAGCGCCCGGTCGAAGGCGGCGGGGTAGTCGCCGCTGTCGTAGAGCCCGCCGGTCGGGGTGCGATACGGGAACTGGTCAGGCTGCACGAGGTTTCTCCGGCGCACCTCGACCGGATCGAGTCCGAGCCGGTCGGCGAGCCGGTCGATCATGCCCTCGGTCTCGAAATAGAGGTGGCCGCACGCGTAGCCGCGATTGGGTCCGGTGAGGCTCTTGTTGGTCATGACCACAGAGGCATCGACTTCGAGATGCTGGAAGCGATATGGACCAACAAAATTTCCGGTGGGACGAAAGCTACAACCTGGTTCCGGGCTGCGGATGTAGCCGCCTACATTATCGAGCCACTTGAACCGCATGCCGAGGATCGTGCCGTCCTTGTGCGCCGCGACTTCACGATAGGCGACGCGATCGGTCCCGCTCGACGACGCCAGCAGGTGCTCTCGCCGGTCCTCGATCCACTTGACCGGCACCCCGAGCCGCATCGCCGCGAGCGCGATCAGGGCGATGTACGGGTAGATCGACGACTTGATGCCGAACGATCCTCCGATATCGGTGGGCACGATGAAGCGCAGCTTGTTCTCCGCCAGACCGAGGACGCGCGCGGTCAGCGGGTGCATGATGAACGGGCCCATGAAGTTCGACCACACCGTGCACACACCGTCGAGCGGGTCCCAGCGGGCGATGACGCCGTACGTCTCGATCGGCGTCGAGCCGTACTTCGGAAAGCTGAAGCGCTCGTTGACGACGACGTCGGCCTCGCGGAACGCGCGGTCCGGGTCGCCGTAGACCAGCCGCCGATTCCCCGCCAGGTTCGAGCCGACGGCCTCGTGAAGGATGGGCGCGGCCGCGTCGAGAGCCCGCTCGGGATCGACGACGATCGGGAGCGGCTCGTAGTCGACCTGGACGAGCTCGGCGGCGTCCTCGGCGACGTAGCGGTTCTTCGCCACGACGACGGCCACCGGCTCTCCGACGAAGCGCGCCCGGTCGGTCGCCGCGCAGTAGTAATGGATCGGCGCCGTGACGCCGACCGAGAAGGGCTTGGTATGCCTCGCGACGTCTTCGCCGGTGATCGCGCCGACGACACCGTCGAGGGCCAGCGCCGCTGCCAGGTCGTAGCCGCGGATCTTCGCGTGAGGAAGCGGCGAGCGCACGATCGCCGCGTGGCACGCATTGGCGACGGGAGGGTGATCGTCGATGTAGGTTCCGCGACCGGTCAAGAGCCGCGCGTCTTCGACGCGCTTGACCGACTTACCGATCCAGCCCGTCACCTGGCCCACTACCCGCCGGCCAGAACGAACGGCACGCCCGCGTTCTTCGCCACCGCCCGCAGCTGCTCCATCAGGTCGTCGGGCACGGGCACGCCGCTCTCGAGCCGCTCTCGCTTCGTCGCCCGCTCCGGGTCGTCCGCGACCAGCACGGGCTGATCGGCGTCGACGCGCTTGGCGTTGTGCAGCACGTCGATCACCTGGTCGAGGTCCTCCTCGAACTCACCGTCGTCGCGGAAGGCGCGCGGGTCGATCGCCATGAAGAAGTGGCCGATGTTGTGCGGGTCGGACGACTTCTGCGTCTGGTTGCGGATCGGCGAGAACGAAGCCCCGGCGAGCGTGCCGGCGAGGACGTGGACCATCACCGCCAGCCCATAGCCCTTGTGGCTGCCCGCTTCGCGCGAGCCGCCCAGGGGCGTGATGCCGCCGTCCCGATCGGTCACGTGCTGAAACCCCTTCGCCGAGTCGGTGACGACCTTGCCGTCGCCGTCGATGACCCATCCGGCCGGCAGCGGCTTGTGGTTCAGCTTGTAGACGCGGACCTTCCCGGCGGCAACGGTCGTGGTCGCCATGTCGAGCTCGAAGGGCGCATTGCGCCTGGCCGGCGCGGCGAACGCCAGCGGGTTCGTCCCCATGATCGGCTCTGCCGCGAAGGTCGGCACCATGGTCACGCCACGGGTGGCGGACGTCACCATGCCGATCACGCCGCGGTCGGCGGCGATCCTCGCGTAGCAGCCGGCGGCGCCGAAGTGATGCGAGTTGAACACCGCGACGACGCCGACGCCGGCGACGAGGCACTTGTCGACCGCCAGGTTCATCGCATAGGAGGCGGCCGGATGCCCGAGCGACCGGTCGGCGTCGACGAGCGCGGTCGCCGCGGTTTCCCGCGCCTTCTTGAACAGGGGACGCATGTTGAGCCGGCCGTTGCGGAACTCCTGGTCATAGGTCGGCAGCATGCCGATGCCGTGCGAGTCGACCCCACGCAAATCGGTCTCGACCATCATGTCCGCGGTGGTCTCGGCGTGGGCGGAAGACATGCCCCAGGCCTGGAACACGGACACGAGCTGCCGGCGAATCTGCTGCGCGGGAACTCGCATGGTTCGCTCCCCGGATAGAGGTGGCCGTCACCCGCGGCCCACGAACGGCATCTTGTTCGCCATCACCGTCATGAACAGGACGTTCGCGTCGAGCGGCATCCCGGCCATGCAGAGCACGGCGTTCGCGACGTTCTCTACGTCCATCGTCGGCTCGACGGCGACGGTGCCGTTCGGCTGCGGAACGCCTTTGGCCATCCGCTCCGTCATCGGGGTCGCCGCGTTGCCGATGTCGATCTGGCCGCAGGCGATGTCGTACTTCCGCCCGTCGAGCGACGTCGCCTTGGTGAGCCCGGTGATCGCGTGCTTGGTCGAGGTGTACGGCGCCGAGTTGGGCCGCGGCGTGTGGGCCGAGATGGAGCCGTTGTTGATGATCCGCCCGCCCCGAGGGTCCTGGCTCTTCATGATCTTGAAGGCTTCCTGCGTACAGAGGAACGAGCCCGTGAGGTTGGTGTCCACCACGGCTTTCCACTGCTCGACGCTCAGGTCCTCGAGTAACCCCGCCGCGCCGATCCCGGCGTTGTTGAACAGGAGGTCCAGGCGACCGAACGCGTTCTTGGTTTGCGCGAAGAGGGTGCGGATGGCCTCGGGATCACGCACGTCGGTGGGAACGACCAGCGCCCGGGAGCGCGCGGAGCCCGCCTCGCCCACCACCTGCTCCAGGGCGTCCTTGCGCCGTCCGGCCAGCGCGACCTGGTACCCCTCCTTCAGCAGCGCGAGCGCCACCGCCTTGCCGACACCGCTCCCGGCGCCCGTCACGATCGCAACCTTGTTGGCCATGGTCAGTCTCCTGATGGCGTGGTAAACGTCGCCGACAGCCTACCACCGATGCGGCGGCTTCTGGAGGGGCTCGAGGCCGCCCGCGCGGTTCTGCTCGACGACCGGTGAGGTCCGCGGCATGATGTGGCGGCGCCCCCGGCGCCCTGGGAGGTCGGATGGGTCGGATCGTGTACGCGGCCGCAATGTCGCACGTACTCTACCCCGACTACTATGGTGAAAACGTCGGGCCGCACGGCCGACGCATGGTCGAGGCGCTGATCGACGTCGTGCGCGCCATGGGACGCACGCTCGCAGCCGCCGCGCCCGACGCGCTGGTCGTGATCGCCGACGACCACCTGAACGTGTTCTCGTTCGACGCGGTGCCCGCTCTTTGTGTCCGCATCGGGCGGTCCGTGAGCCGCATGGTGCAGGACGACGCGATCGAGTTCGACCGGGCCCTCGAGGGCCTGCCCGAGCGGTACCCGGTCCACGAGGACCTGGCGAACAGTATCCTGGAAAAGGGACTTCAATCCGGGTTCGACTTCGCGGCGTCGTGGTCGGCGCCGCTCGACCACGCGTTCCTGAGCCCCGTGTCCACTCTGTACGGCGATCGACCAGTGCCGCCGCTCGTGCCCTTTTGGGTCAACTGCTTCGTGGCCCCGCAGCCGACGGCTCAGCGCTGCTTCGCTGCCGGGTGCCACATCGCGCGGGTGGTGACCGAAGGCCCGTGGAAAGTCGGCGTCATCGCCACCGGGGGCCTCAGCCACTTCCCCGAGCTCTCGCTCGCGCGCGTGGGCCAGTCGGACGTCGCCTTCGACCGGCGCGTCGTCGGATGGATGGAGGCGGGAGACACCGAGCCCTTGACCGCGCTCACGGCGAAGGAGCTCCACGAGAGCGGCTCGCACGAGCTCCTGAACTGGCTCGTTCTCCTGGGCGCAGTGAGCCCCGCGCGTGCCCGCGTGCGCTTCTTCGGCGAGATGGGGAGGATCGACCTCGCCGCCCTCGAGTGGGGCGTCGCGTGAGCCGCTACGAGACGAACGTCGTCCTCTATCGCCTGAAAAAGGACGCGGCCTTCCGCGATCGCTTCCGCGCCGACCCGCGGCAGGCGCTCGCCGACGTCGACCTCACCGACGAGGAGCGCGAGGCGTTCGTCCGGTGGGATGCTCGCGCGCTGAACGAGCTGGGTGGCTCGCTTCACCTGCTGCTCTCGATCCCCGGCCTCGGCGGTCACTGACGGTCTGGAAAGCTGCCACGGGCCCTGCCCGTCTACCGCGCCAACGGGTGCAAGACGTCGATCGCCCAGCCGACGTTCAGGTGCTCCCCCAGCCAACCCGGGGTGGCGGTCCGCCCGTGCAGGACAAGCCCCTCCGCATCGTTCAGCGTCCGCAGCACTCTTACGGGATCGTCTGGCACCTTGGGCGGTGGCGGGACGTCCGGCAGAACGCGGCCGTCCGGGCGGCGGAACCGAAGCTCGCCATCCGGCTCTCGTTCGAGCTGGTAACCCTCCTCGTGGACGGCCCGATGGTGCCGGCGACAGAGCATCGCGAGATTTGAGAGCGTCGTAGGGCCCCTTTGGGCCCAGTGGCGGATGTGATGGCCCTGGCCGAACCGGACTCCGCACCCCGGGAAGCGGCAGCCGCGGTCTCGGTGGTGCAGCGCCCTCCGTAACGCCGGAGGAATCGTGCGAGTTCGGGCCGCGACCTCTACGACACGGCCGTCGCGGCCGTGCTGCATCACCACTCGGCTCGCGTCGCACGCCAGGCGCCGCGACGTTTCCGCGGAAACGTGCACGCCGTCCTCGAGGACGGACTGGCCGGGAGCGTCGGGGTCAGCTAGCACGGGCGCGTCTACGTGGACCACGACCTGGTCGCGTTCTCCCGGGGCGCCGGGATCGATACCGTGGTGGAGCGCCGTTTCGGCGACGAGGGCCAGCGCGTCCGCCTGCTGCTGCTCGATGGGGGGCGTTTCCTCGTCCACCAGGCTGGCGAACGTCTGCCGCGCCTGCTGATACAAGGTCTCGCGGGCCGCGGTCAGGGCCTGCACAAGCACGGCGCCGACCTCCGGCGCCAGCCGCCCGCGGATGATCACCATACCGTCTTCATCCTGATACACGCGGAGCGAGCGGCTTTGGTGGCGGTGGGCGGTTTCGCGCGCCTCGGCGATCCGGTCCACCCGGCGCCAGCCGCGGACGATGCGCTCGACGTGGCAGGCGGTGCCGGCTCGGCCCACGGCGAGCAAGCGCTCTTCCGTCTCCGGTGTCGCCACGCGGGTCAGTGCGCGCACCTTGGCGTACGAGAGCTCCCCGCGGGCGAGCGCCTGGGCCAGCCGCGGTAGCGTTTCCAGAGCACGCGCGACGCGGACGCGCTCTCGGGCCGCGCCGAGGTCGAGCCCCACGCGCCAGCTCAGCCAGGCGGCGCACGAGCTGAATCCCGAGTTCCAGCCCCCGCGGGCGTCGAACTCGCGGATGAGATCGAGGAGACGGGCGGTCGCGGCTTCGAGGTGGACCGACAGCTCGGCGATCTCGTCACCCAATCGGTCCAGCGAGAGCATTTCCATGACGAGTCCCCCTTCCGCTGGGGCGACTCTACACCCGACTTTCGGAGCCACTTGGGAGGCACGACCAGGGGCGATCGCGGCACGATCGACGTTTTTTCGACGAACGCAGCTGCGATGGCATCTCGGGCCCTACTGTGGACTTCTGAGGCGATGCTCATCGAGTGCTGCCGCGACGCCGCAACTACCCATACCGGAAGCTGTCAAGCGGAAATCGCAGGGGACCGTATCTGAAATCAGACGCTGAACCAATGATCTTCGACTAGAGCTCGCGCAGCGCGACCGCGATGCGCGCGCGCGAGGCGCGGATGGCGGGCGGCACGCCGCCCACGAGCCCCATCAGCAGCGCAAACACGAGTCCCCAGGCTAGCAGAAGTGGCGTGACCCGGAACGCGAACGCCAGGTGGGAAAACGTCTGCCAGTTGATGGTGCCTGTGGTGAGACCATTCAGTGGCAAGACGGCCACGCAGCCCAGCAGCCCGCCGACGAGCGCGATGCAGAGCGCCTCGACGACGAAAGAGAGGACGACACTCCCGCTCCCGAAGCCCAGCGCGCGCAAGGTCGCGATCTCCCGCGAGCGCTCGGCGACCGCCGAGTACATCGTGTTCAGCGCACCGAAGACCGCGCCGATGCCCATGACGACGGCCACGATCGTGCCCAGAACCGTGATCAGTGTGGTCAGCTGCCGCGACTGCTTCGCGTAATAGTCGACCTCGCGGTCGATCTGCACGGTCACGCGGGGATCGGCGGTCAGCGCATCCTTGAACCCGGTGAGCGCGTCGGGGGACGCCAGGCGCGCCGTGGCGGACTGGAACATGTTCTGGGGGCGCTGGTACACCTGCCGGAGCACGCTGAAGTCGCACCAGAGCTCGGAGTCGTACGCGCTGCCGCCGCTATCGAACACGCCCACCACGGTCCAGGTGCCACCGCCGAATCGGACGGTCTTGCCCAGCTCGAGGCCCACGTAGCTCGCCGCCACGTTTCGCCCGACCAGGAGCTCCGTCAGCCCGGGCTGAAAGACGCGGCCGGCGACGATCTTCACCGTCGGTCGGACGGCGAGCGCCTTCGGGGAGACGCCGCGCACCTGAGCGTTGCCCTCGGTGTCGCGGCCCCTCAGGGGGAACGAGGCGATCACGACGACCTCGGGGCTCACCAGCGGGCCGGTGCTCGCCCGCTCGACGCCGGGTGAGTCTTCGATGACCCGCACCTGATCGAGCGTGACGCTGCTGTCCATCTCCGAGGTGGCGCCGGCGCGTCGGACGATCGCGTTGCTGGCGGAGCCGGAGGCCACCAGCGTGGCCTCGAAGCCGCGCGCGAGCGAAAGCATGGCCACGAACACGCCCACCGTGCCCGCGATGCCCAGCACGGCCACCACCGTCGAGGTCCAGCGCGCCCGGAGACTGCGGACGTTGTAGACGAGGGGAATCGCCACGTCAGATCCGCCTGAGCGCGTCGACGACCCGGAGCCGACTGGCCGAGAGGGCCGGGAGGATGCCCGCCATCAATCCCACCACGAGCGCCAGCGCCAACCCGCTGAGGATCGCGCTCCCGGGCAGGTAGAAGAACGGGAGCAGGCCGCCGGTCGGGTCGCCGCGGAGCGTGAAGAGCTTGGCCAGGCCGAGGCCGACGGCGCCGCCGATTCCCGCCACGACGATCGTCTCCGCGATGACCAGCGCCAGCACGAAGGCGTCCGAGAATCCCACCGCTTTGAGCACCGCGAGCTCCCGCGTGCGCTCGCGCACGGCGATGGCCATCGTGTTGCCGGTCACCAGCAAGAGCGTGAAGAACACGACGCTCCCGATGCTCATGATCAGGAGCTGGATATTACCCATCTGCTTGACGAAGGACGCGGCGAAGGCCTTCTCGGTGTCGGTCTTGGTCTCGGCCGGCGAGTTCGCGAACTGCTCGTCGATCACCTTCACCAGACGTACGGCGTCGTCGGGGTTGGCGATGCGGATCGTGTACCAGCCCACCTGGCCTTTCCCGAACGTCTTGCGCTCGTCCAGGTAGTCCCACCGGAACCAGAACTGCGTGGTGTCGTCTTGCACTCTCTTTCCCCGATAGATGCCGCGAATATTGAACTCCCAGTTCCCGGGAAAGATCGTGCCCTTGACCGGAACGCGATCCCCGATCTTCCACTTGAATCGCTCGGCCAGGGCCTCGCCCACGACCGCGCCTTCCCGATCGCCGAGGAACGCCTGCCACTCCGCGTCGGAAATGACGAACTCGGGATACATCTGCCGATAGCTCTCGCGATCGATCGCGAACTGCGGAAAGAAGTTGCGCTCGTCCTGATAGACGCCGCCGAACCAGTTGGCGAACGTCACCTGCGTCACGCCCGCGATGCGGGCCAGCCGGTCGCGGTAGGCCAGCGGCAGGGGCTGGATGATCGAGACGCGATTCAAGACCACCAACCGGTCGACACCGGCCACGTCCACCCCCTGCTGGAACGCGCCGTCGACGACCGCCAGGATGCCGAAGAGAAAGAGGGCGACCGCGAAGGAGCCCGCCGTCAGGGCCGTACGGGTCTTCTTCCGGAACAGGTTGCTCAGGACGAGATGCAGGTACTTCACCGAGCCCGGCCCGCCGTGACGGTGTCCACGAGCACGCCCTTCTCCAGATGCAGGACGACGCGCGCGCGCTCCGCGGCCAGCGGGTCGTGGGTGACCATGAGTACGGTCTTGCCGTGCTCCCGGACGAGGCGGTCGACGAGCTCCAGGACCTCATCGGCGCTCTTCCGGTCGAGATCGCCCGTCGGCTCGTCGCAGAGCAGAAACGTCGGATCGGCCACGATGGCCCGCGCGATCCCGACCCGCTGCTCCTGCCCTCCGGAGAGCTGACGCGGGTAGTGATGCATGCGGTCGCCCAGACCGACGACCGCCAGAGCGGTCTCCACGTGCCGTCGGCGGTCGGCCTTGGCCAGATTGGTCAGCAGCAGTGGCAGCTCGACGTTCTGGAAGGCGGTCAGCACGGGAATCAGGTTGTACATCTGGAAGACGAATCCCACGTGGCGCGCGCGCCACGTCGTCAGCTTGCGCGCCGACATCCGCGTGATCTCGTCGCCTGCCACCGTGACGCTCCCGACGGACGGCACGTCCAGCCCCCCGAGCAGGTTGAGGAGCGTGGTCTTGCCAGACCCGCTCGGGCCCATGAACGCGACGAAGTCGCCGGCGTCGACGTCGAGATTCAGCCCTTGGAGCACATGGATCTCTTCGCCGCCTCGCCGATACGTTTTGCCGAGCCCGCGCGCCCGGATCAGGCTGTTGCCGTCTCCGCGACCATCGATCCTGACCATCTCGCTCCTTATCGCTTCACGCGCACGGCCTGGCCGTCGCGCAGCTCCTTCACTCCCGTGGTGACGACCTGTTCCCCGTCGGACAGGCCCGCGATCACCTCGCGCTCGTTGCCGCGCGCCTGCCCCAGGCGAACCACGCGGCGTTCCACGCGTCCCTCGCGGTGCACGAAGACCGCCGCGGTGTCGCCCTCCTCCAGCAGCGCGGTCCGCTGGACCAGGACGCGGCCGGCGGTGGCCGGCGCGGCGCGCTCTTCGCCGAGGAACGTGACCTTCACGCCCATGTCAGGAAGGATGCGGGGATCGAGCCGATCGAATGTCGCGCGTACCTTGACCGTCGCCTTCTGTCGGTCGGCCGTCGGGATCACGGTGCGCACCTTGGCCGGGACCTGCCAGTCCGGGTACGCGTCGAGCACGGCCGTGACGGGCTGCCCCGCCTTCACCCTCGCGATGTACGACTCGTTCACGTCCACTTCGATCTCCAGCGAGGCCATGTCGACGATGGTCGCGATGCCTGTCCGCGTGAAGCCCCCGCCGGCGGACACCGGCGAGACCATCTCGCCGCGCTGCGCGTCCTTCGAGACCACGATGCCTCCGAAGGGCGCCCGCACCGTGCAGTTGTCGAGGTCTTGTTGCGCGACCTTGACGCGGGCCTCGGCGGCGCCGACCTGCTCGCGGGCAAGCGCAATCCGCGCCCTGAAGCTGTCCACGGCCATGCGCGCTTGATCGCGGGCCTGCTCGGCCACGAGCCGGCGATCCCACAGCTCCTCGACGCGTCGCAGCTCGCGTTCGGCGTTCTCGAGGTTGACGCGCAAGTCGCCGAGCGTCGCCGCGATGGCGTCGCGCTCGGCCATGGCCGAGACCAGCCGGGCCCGCGCGTCGGAATCGTCGAGCCGGGCCAGGACCTGCCCCGGCTCGACCTGCATGCCTTCGTCGACGAAGATCTCGTTGACCCGCGCCGTGATCTTGGCGGCGATGGTCGCCCGCTGACGGGGCGTGACGTACCCGCTCGCGTTCAGCAGAGCGGCCCGGCCGCCCTTGTCCGCGCGCACGGTCGTCAGCTCCACTTCGGGCGCTTTTTCTCGAAACGCGAAGAACAGCCCCGCCGCGACGAGAAGCAACACGACGAGCCCCACGGCGAGCGCACGCCATGCCAGCCGCTTGGGCCCACGCCGTGCACGCTCGTCGATCCTGAGGGCCGAGAGATCAGGGCCTCGAGGATGTTCCGTCACTGGTCCGTCCGACATCTCGCGTTCTCGATTGTGGTGTCTGTCCGAAGGAAGGGGCGGGAGACCGCTCGCCAGCGCCCGCCTCGTTCGAGTATAGCTCAGAGCGAGATGAGACCCCGCCGCACGCCGAGCGTGACCGCCTCGGTGCGGCTCAGCGCGCCGAGCTTGGCGAGGATCGAGGCCACGTGGAATTTCACCGTGTGGCTCGAAATGCCGAGGTGGGCGGCGAGGCGCCGGTTGCTCAGACCTTCCGCCATCATCTCGAGGATCTCCACCTCTCGCGGCGTGAGCGCCGTCGTCTCTCCTTTCGCCGACTCCGCGAGCGTCGGGCGACTCAAGGCATCGGGATGCAGCACCACCAGACCCGCTCTCGTGGCGACGATCGCCGCCGCCAGCTCCTCCGGCGTCGCATCACTGCGGAGGACCGCGCGCACACCGGCGCGACGTGCGCGAGCGGTCAGAACTCCGCGCGTGTCCGACGAGAGGACGATGACGGCCTGAACGCGCGAGCGGTGGCCCAGAGCCTCGAGGGTGGCGGCCAGACGAGGCGGCGGCAGCGCCAGGACGATGATCGCGGAGTCGTCGTCATCGAGGTGCTGCGCGAGCTCGGCGGGGGCGCTCACCGCGACCCGCAGCCTCGGCTCTGGTCGGAGCATCGCCTCGACGCGTGCGGCGACCAGCTCGCTGCCGGCGACCACGAGCACTCGTGTCGAGGAACCGTCGCGCGCCGGAGGGGGTCGCCGGAGGGCCGTCACGCTCAGGCGACGCCCGCGGCCCGCACGAAGCGTCGGACTTGACTCATCGGCACCGCCAGCGCCAGGGAGCCCGCGACTCGTGCGTTCAACCCCACCACACGCCCGGCCGCATCGGCGAGCGGGCCCCCGGAGTTGCCGGGTGCCAGTCGCAGGTCGGCCTGGATCCAGGACACCCCTCCGTGAACGATCGGACCGATTGCGTGGATGATACCGGCGGTGAGCGCCGCGCGAACGCCGCGGGGATGGCCGACGGCGACGACGAGCGAGCCGATCCTGGCGGCGTCCGGATCGCCGAGGGTCGCGACCGGCATCCCGGCGCCAGGAGCGCGGATCAGCGCGAGATCGGCGTCCGCGTCACGCGCCAGCAGCTCTCCCGTGAGACGCCGGCCATCGACGAGCTGCAGCGTCACGCGGGGCCGTCGTACGACGTGCGCGTTCGTCACGACGTACCCCGGCGGCCAGAGCACGCCCGACCCCAGCGCCTGATCCGGCTGATCGGTCACCTCGACGGTGATCCGGCGCAGATCCTCGGCGAGACCGGCGAGATCGAGCATCATCGCGCGTCGGCGCGACGTGGTCGCTCGCCCACGTCGACGGGCACGTCACGTGGTTCACCACCGCGCAGCACGGACGCGACGGTGCGCTCGCCCACCCGATCCGGTCGCAACGCGGTCCTGAGATCGGTGGGGTCGGTGATGCGTATGCCACCGAGCGAAACGACAACGTCCCCGACTAGCAAGCCCGCCGCGGCGGCCGGGCTCCCCGGCTGCACCTCGACCACGACGACGGCGGTCTGCTGATCGAGGTTGATCTGTTGGCGAAGCGCCTCGGGCAAGCGCACCTGCTGGGTGCTCACCCCCAGATAGGCCCGCGGAATGCGACCGCGGCGCTCCAGCTCGTCGACCACGCGATCGACCGCCGCGGCTGGAATCGCGACCTGCAGGTGGCGCGACGCCCCAGACGTGTTGATCCCGACGACTCGCCCCTGGACATCGACCAGCGGGCCCCCGGAGAAACCGGGGTAGAGCGTCAAGTCGAGGTGGAGCATGTCGCCGGTGGCGGCGCTCCGCAGACCTCGTCTTCCTCCGCCGATCGCGCTCACGACTCCCCAGCTCACCCGCGGGCCCGAGCCCAACGCCAGCACGATGTGGCCGACGCGGACCGTGTCCGAGCTCGCCACATCGGCGACCTCGACATCGGGGGCGTCGACCCTGAGGACCGCGACGTCGATCGTGGGGTCACGGCCGGCGACCCTCGCCGTGACGGTGCGACCATCGGGTCGCGTGAGGCTGACCTCGTCGTCCACGTGCACCGTGTGATCGGCGGTGACGACCAGGCCACGGCGCCAGTGCACGCCGGTCGACCCGAGCCGTGCCCGTCCGTTGACCCCAAATGCCACCCGCCCGGCGCGCTCGACGGCGGCGGCGAGGTCGTTCGAAAGATTCAGTAGCCCGTCCATTCGCCCCTCCTCCTGAATAAGACGCCTTCTGTCTCGAGCTTGCACGCGAAGGAGCGACCATGGAATCGCCCGAATGGGTAGTACGGTAGGAGAATGGGGCCGAGGCTCGCCTCTCTCGCCCCCGATTCAGTGCCCGGCGCCCGTGACCGAGGCGCCCTTGAACGTGACCAGGCGCTTGGCCAGCGGCGTGTTGCGGCTCCGGCCCACCCTCACCTGCCCGTCGATGATCACGCAGGAGATCCCGGGAATGTCGCCGCGGGCGATCGCGGTGAGCGCATCACCCGCGAGCGAGGCCGAGGGCGCGTCGCAGACGACGAGATCGGCCGGCGTGCCGACCGCCAGTGTCCCGGTGCCCGCCGCGAGGCGAAAGGCGCGGGCGTTGTTCCCCGTGGCGAGGGCGATCACGATCTCCGGGGGGAGATCACCGAGCGACGCGAGCTCGCACACGCTCTTGATGACGCCCAGGGGCATGACCCCCGTCCCGGTCGGCGTGTCGCTGGCGACGCAGACGCGCGGCAGGGCGCCGGCGTCGCGAGCCCGTTTCACGATGTGGAGGGCCGAGCGCAGGTTTCCGGCCTGGACGATCTGCAGGACCATCTCCGTCTCCCGGATGATCCGGTCGAGTCCCGCCTCGTCCAGCGACGTCGTGCCCCCGTTGACGTGGCCGCAGACGTCGGGTCTGAGGTGCAACAGCACGTCGTGGCTGATCGGGCTCGAGCCGGGGATGGACGTGCCGCCGCTGTGGGACATGACGCAGAGGCCGTGCTTCTGGGCGCGGCGCACCTC
>Ga0066709_100000499_pt1 | contig 21373 bp, 22 predicted proteins | sample GraSoiAngelo_158_FD_79665 | JGI IMG/M metagenome (GOLD analysis project Ga0066709, IMG submission 79665) | Grasslands soil microbial communities from the Angelo Coastal Reserve, California, USA - 14_1009_16_30cm | ecosystem: Environmental > Terrestrial > Soil > Grasslands | place: USA...
CGGTCGCCGTCGCGCTCGTAGTGGTCGCGCACGTGCAGCCGCGTCGGATCGCGCGTCCAGAACTCTATCGATCGCGGAACCACTCTGAATCCAGACCAGAACGGCGGACGCGGCACGACGCGGCCCTCGAACCGTGCGCGCGCCTCACTGACGCGGCGATCGAGCGCATCGCGCGATTCGAGGCTCGCGCTCTGGCGCGACGCCCACGCGCCGAGCTGCGATTCGCGCGGCCGCGTCGCGAAGTAGGCGTCCGCGTCCGCGTCCGACACGCGCTCGACGGTCCCCTCGACGCGAACCTGCTTCTCGATCGACGGCCAATAAAAGCACAGCGCCGCTGACGGATTCGCGCTCAGCGCGCGCGCCTTGCGGCTCTCCAGGTTGGTATAGAACACGAAGCCGTGCGTGTCGACGCCTTTGAGCAGGACGTACCGGCCGGAGGCGCGGCCATTCTCGTCGACCGTCGACAGGACCATCGCGTCGGGCTCGACGGAGGTCTGAGCCGCGCGCTCGAGGAGCTCTTTGAAGATTTCAATCGGATCGTCGATGGACGCGGGCATGCGCGATTCAGGATAGCACTGCCGTATCGCCGGACGGCGCGCAGCCCGCCGCGGCGAACCTCGTGTTCTCGATTGTCAACGCCGATTCTCCATTGGCGTCGAGATTGCGTAATGCGATCGCGTCGAGCTGACGGGAGCCTCGCATGCGGAATCGGCCGGTACTGTTGGTGTCGGTCGCGATCGGTCTTTTTGTGCGTAAGTTTCGGGCGTACGCGCAGGGGCCGCTGCGCGACGGGTCCGCCGAATACCGTCGCATATCATTCTTGGCTCTCATCAATAACGGACACATCGGTATATATGGGATGCCATGGCTGTCGTGAACTGGGAGGAGACCGCACCGCAGATCGAAGCGCTCGACTGGCATCGGCGCGCCAGACACTGGCATCTCGTCCCGTTGGATGAAGGTGAAGCGGACGATTCGCCAGTCGCGCTGCCGCCCGAGGAGCTGATTGCGGAGGAAGAGCCCGAGGCGGCAGCGCCGCAGGACGTACCCGAAGAGGAAGACGACGGGTTCGAAACCGAGCGGCTGTCGGGCGAACGGCCGGAGGCGGGAGTTCCGCGCGCGGATCTCGATCCGGTCCGCGTCTATCTCAAGCACATCGGCCGCTTTCGTCTGCTCACGGCAGCGCAGGAGCAGGAGATCGGCCGCCAGATCGAGACGGCGCGATCCGACGTGCAGGCGTCGCTCGCGGCGGTTCCGGACGCGCTCCAATCGCTGGTCGCCCTGGCCGGCTGCGTGCGCGAGGGGAAGTCGCCGGCGGCCGAATTGATCCTGCTGCCAGACGGCGGCGAGCTGCAGTCCGATCGCGTTGCGCCGGTACTCCATGCGTTCGCCCGCATCGATCGGCTACGCCGCATGGGCATGTGCCCGCGTATCCAGCGGCCGATCGCGTGGATACTCGCCAGGCAACCGATTCGCCCGTCGGTCGTCGACGAGATTGTCGAGAAGGTCGACGATCCTCAGATCCGCGCCGCCGAGGCGCGCCTCACCGAGGCGAAGCGCCTGCTGATCGAGGCGAATCTGCGGCTGGTCGTATCGATCGCGAAGCGCTATCTCGGACGCGGCCTGTCGCTGCTCGATCTGATCCAGGAAGGCAACATCGGGCTGATGAAAGCGGTCGACCGGTTCCAGTTCCGGCGCGGCTTCCGCTTCTCGACGTACGCCACGTGGTGGATTCGGCAGTCGGTGGCGCGCGGCGTCGCCGACTACGGCCGCACCGTCCGCCTGCCGGTGCACATCGTCGATTCGATGAACAAGCTGGAGAAGACGCGCAAGGCGTTCGTCGATCGCAACGGCCGCGAGCCGTCGGAGCGCGAGCTCGCGGACGCCCTGAAGATGGCGGAAGAGAAGGTCCGGCTGCTGCGGAACGCCGCGAAGCTGCCGATGTCGATCGACGCGCCGGTGAACGCCGAAGAAGGGACCGCGTTCGGCGATTTGATGGCCGACGACACGATTGTCTCGCCGGAGGACGAGGCGCTGCGGCGCGGCATGGCGGAGCAGCTCGAGGTCGCGCTCGGCTCGCTCGAGGATCGCGAAAAAGAAGTGCTCCGCCTCCGCTTCGGGCTGACCAACAGTCACGAGCACACGCTGGCCGAGATCGCGCGGCGCCTCAATCTCTCGCGCGAGCGCGTCCGCCAGATCGAGCAGCGCGCGTTCGTCAAGCTGCGCAAGGCGAGCTGATTAACCATCCAAGCCGTGATTGGTATGGCATCGGCGGTGCCGGCGAACGTACAACGTCGGTATGGTCCTTGCCATCGACGCTCAGATCGCAGACGCCGGATACGCGTTCGTCCGCGCCGCTGACGTGCGCGCCGCGCTGGCCGCGTCCGGTTCCCTGTCGGACTGGCCGACATTCGCGGAGAGCTGGAAACATCTGGACGTCGATACGTACCTCGGCGAGCGCGCGCCGTATCGGCGGCGGCGCTTTGCGGTGTATCGCGCCGATGCCACCGGCGCGATCGAACGGCAGCCGCATCAGCCCCATTATCAGGACGTCGACTACAACCGCCTGTTCGGCGGCGTCGAGCGCTGGTTCGCGCCGATCGATTCGAGCGTCGGCGACGGGCCGGCGATGAGGACGATTCTCAGATTCTGCGCGCGCCTGTTCGGATCGCTGGCGCCGGGCGTGGCGTCATGGCGCGTCGAGACGCATCAGTTCCGGATCGAGGCGCGATCGGATCTGCCCGGTGAACCGACGCCGGAGGGCGTTCATCGCGACGGCGTCGACTTCGTGCTCGTGCTCCTCGTCAATCGCGACAACATCGTCAGCGGTACGACGACGGTGTACGACCGCGACGCGCGGCCGCTCGGCAGCTTCACGCTCACCGAACCGTTCGATGCCGCGCTCGTCGACGATCGCCGCGTCGCGCACGGCGTGACGCCCGTCGCATCGCTGGATCCGTCGCGTCCCGGCCACCGCGATGTTCTGGTGGTGACGTTTCGAGCGCTATTGTGAGTGCCCCCGCGCCGAGATCGGCCACACGACCTCGACGCGGTCCCTTCGCGTGCCGCAGATCTGATCGTATTCGTTCACGGCCGGATCGCAGTGCGGGACGATCAGCTCGAGCCGGTCGCCGACTTTGTATTCCTTGTTCGCCGTCTCGTACTGGATCGCGCCGAATTCGTCGGAACCCGCGTTGTACGTGAATCCGTTCTCGCCGATCACGATCGGCCCGGGCTTGTTCAGCGTCAGCGCCTTGGCGCCGGCGTCCGTGGTGAGGCGCTTCGGGAAATACGCGTTCAACACCGTCGACATCACCGTGAGCGACGGCTCGAAGTCGGTGTATTGCTGTTCGTTGTCCTCGCCGCCAATCTCGAGGTACTGGCAGTCCATGAAGATATAGCTGCCGACCTGAAGATCGGTGAACCCGGGCACCTTCGTCATGATGTTGTAGGTTCCGGTGCCGCCGCCGCTGAAGATTTCGGTGTTCAGCCCCGATCGCTTCATCGCCTCGAACGTCTGCATCGACGGCTCGTAGCGTTTCAGCGATTCGTCGAGCCGCTTCCTGAAACCTTTGATGTGCTGCGCGCCGCCGTCGTAGCTGATCATGCCGCGCAGCTTCAGGTTCGGCAGCTTGTCGACGAGCTGCGCCAGGGCGAGCGCCCGTTCGTCGGGCGGAACGCCTGACCTCGTGCCGACCGCCACATCGACGACCACATCGGCGACGACGCCGGCTTCTTTCGCGGCGTCCGAGAGATCGCGCGCGTTCTGCGGGTAGTCGACGGCCTGAATGAACTGACGGTTCGCCTTGCGGATCTTCATCGCCCGGCGAATCTTGTTCGGCGTGACGTTTGCCGTCGTCATGAGAATCGGCTCGATGCCGCCGGCGAACAGCGCCTCGGCCTCGCTGACCTTCGCCGTGCACACACCGATCGAGCCGCCGGCGAGCTGGAGCCTGGCGATTGCCGGACACTTGTGGGTCTTCGCGTGCGGCCGGCTCGCGATCCCCGTCGCCGCCAGCTTCTTCCGCATCGTCGCGATATTCCGTTCGAGCTTGTCGAGATCGACGCAGAGCGCCGGCGTGTCGAGATCCCATTTCGACATGCCGATCACCGACTCTTCAGCCGCGTGCGCCTGTTTCGGAATCCACATCGTGATGCCGCCCGCTCCGGCCGTCTGCAGAAAGTTCCGCCGCGAGAGAGGTAAGCTCATGTCGTCCTCCCGGTTAGCCGCATGGCGAGGATGCCGCAGCCGATGCCGACCAGTGCGCCGACGATGACATCGAGCGGGTAGTGTACGCCGAGATAGAGCCGCGAGTACGCAATTGCGGCGGCCAGCGTCCACCAGACAAGCGCGGCCGGCGCGGCGATCCGCGACAGCACCCATGCCCCGGCGAAGGCGTTCGCGCTATGGCCGGATGGAAACGAGGCGCCGTCGGGACGCGCGCCGATCACGTCGCCCGACATGGCGACGAACGGCCGGTCGCGCTGGAACAGCGGCTTGAAGACGTTGTCGGTCAGGGCGCTCGCCAGCAGGACGGCGAGCAGCATTGACGTGAAGACGGCCAGCTTCCGCCGCCGGATCGCGATGACCGCGCCGAGGCCGAGCCACGCCATGCCGCCGCGGCCGACAACGCTCAGCGTCCACATCACCACGTCGAGCGCCGCGACGCGATGGGCCACGACCCACGCGCGCAGGAGCCGATCGAACGCGAGCATCGGTCACGTCTCGGTTATCGTTTTTCTTTTTCTTCCGCGCGCGCCCCGCGCAGGATGTTTTCGAGCGCGTAGTTGCCTTCGTGACACGCGTACTCGAAGACGCGATCGTCGGTCTTGGTCATCGGCAGCGACACCGTCCACGAACGCGTGAACGCCGTCGGGTCGTCGACGGTGTACTCGTAGTGAAGCGTCTTGGCGTCGATCCGCGTGAAGCGCTCCACGAGGTGAAGGTTCTGATCGGCGCCGCGGAAGTTGGTCTTATCGGTGAAATTCGTCGTGTCGACGACGAGCGTCTGGCCATCCCAGCGGCCGCGTGAATCGCCCTGCCACCGGCGAATCGGCGCCGGCGGATGCGGGCTGCCGTCCAGCGGCACGACACGCGCGTCGTGGATCATCTCGTTGAAGATGATCACCCGGCCGGCGTTCTGGAAGATTTGCACGTAGTTGTTGTACGGACCGGGATTCATCGGCGGCCCGGCGTTGAAGGTGAGGCAGCGCTCGCCGAGCGAGCGATCCTCGGGGCCGTCGGCCGGGTGCTGCCGCCGCTCGGCGGCGCGCGCCGCTGCGCGCTGCTGCGCCGCGGCGGTGAGCGGCGGAACGCGACCGTCGGACGGATCGACCACGAGCGAGCTCGGATGCCTGCCGTTCATCGTCGCGAGCCGCAGGCCGCGATCGAACCAGAACTCGTTGTACGCGCCGCCCACGTCGGCCTCGGGCGAGGCGCCGCGGCGATCGCGATTGCCCTGCTCGATCGTGCGAGCCTCGAAAGCGGCCGCTTCGGCATCCGTCATGTACGGTTTGCCGGAGAATTCCTGTGACCGCTCGAACGGCGTCAGCGTGGAGAAATTCCAGACGCCTTCGATCGAGGGGGCTGGATGCTGGTTGCTGGGCGGTAGTTGCTGGTTGCTGGACGCTGGTTGCTGGTTGCTGGGGGCTGGCGCAGTCCCGAGGGAACTAGCGATTGAACCCGCTGCCGATCCCGAGTTCCGAGCGTCCAGTCCCAAGCCCCCAACCCCCAGCCCCCTTCCATAATTCGGTCTGTAATGCAGATGGCACTGCACGCACGACGTGTAGAGCGCGTCGTTGAGATCCTCCAGCTCTTTGAGGTCGCGCGTCTTCGCGGCGGAGACGGCCTTCACGCTGGCGTCGACCATCAGCTGCGCGTCGGCGAGCCAGCGCTCGCGATCGCGCGCGCGTCGCGGCTCGATCAGCTCGCGCGCGGCCTGCTCGAGCGCCTCGGTGTTCTTCTGCAGCGCGGCCCACTCCGCGTCGGTCCCCGGCGTGCGCGTCGTGATGTAGAAGATCGAATCCGACGCCGGATAGATGATCTTCACCATGAGGTCGCTCATGGTCGGCGAATGTGACGGCTGAAATGCGAGAAGCAGCAGTGACCAGGTCAGCGTTCTCATGGTCGAATCCACCCTCTCCCACAAGGTGTCGCTATTTGGGGACCGGTCTGGCGAACTTCGCCGGTTCGATCGAGACATTCGGCTGCACTTCGGTCAGCACGATGTTATCGCGCCCATCCAGCCACGTGAACGTCCAGCGATATGGAATCATCACGCCGGCGACCGGCCGATAATCCGCGTAGTCGATCTGCGTGGGAACGCGGCCGACCGCCGAGCTCGCGTAGCGCACCATGCGCACGAGCAGTCCCGACTTCGTGTCGAAGTAGAACGTGGCGACGAGGCCGTTGGCCCCTGTGCCTTGAACGACTTGCACGTCGCGATCGGCGATGGTGGTTGAATTGTTGACGCGCCAGCTACCGAGGAATTCCTTGATCCGACCGGGAAACGACAGCTGCGCGTCCAGTCTGGCGCCTTCCAGCTCGCCTCCGGTGAAGTCGTAAATCGCAACCGGTGTGAGCGGCGTCATGATCGAACCGGTCCGCCCATCGAATGTCCGGACCAAGTCGCCGTCGGTCGTGTGGACGATGATCGTCCGCTGACTCGGAGCTTTCGAATAGATTTCCACCGGTCCGCGCGACGCTCCGAGGAACCCTTCACTGGTGCCCCTGGCCACATAACTGGTCAGACTGCTCAATCGCGCGGCTCCGCCAATCGCCTGGATGTATTTGTCCAAGATCGTCTCGGCCCGAGGCAGCCCCGGAACCGCCGGCAGGATGTCGTCCGGTTCCAGGAGCGGTTCCCCGTACACAATGTCCAGATTCGGCGTGACCACGGGGCGATCTCGGCCGCGGTGACACGTCCAGCATGTCACGACTTGCCGTCCTCCGAAGGAGGTGCGGTTGATGCCGTTCACCATCTCCACCATCCTCCGAGCGATCCGCTTACGGGGTGTATCGGCGTCCCACTTCGCGGTGTCATGACACTCGGCGCAGCACATGCTCAGGGCGGCCGAAAACAGTCCCATCGTCCCCATGAATTCGTCGACGGGAATGCCCTTGAGCACCTGGACGTTCTTGAAGACGTCTTCGACCATCTGCGGTTTCTGTCCCGACGCGGCCTGCTGCCCGCTTGCAGCCAGCGCGACGCCAATCATCCACACGACCGTCATGACAACAACATTGATCGATGGCCTCGACCACAGCTTCATATACTTTCCCTTCGGTAGCCGCTTGCGGGGCCAGCGATGTTGGCGGGGACGGAGTGGAGGACGGGGACGGAGCTGGGACGGAGTCGCGTCCGTCCCTACGTCGCCGTTAACGCGTCAGTGCTGCCCGCCGCGTCCGCGGCCGGTCGGCGGCTTCGCGCCACCCTCTGTCGGATCGGCGCCGTCCACCGGCGCGCCGGTGCCCGACGATCCCAGAAACAGCTTGCGGCCGTCCGGGAACGTCACGTTGCGGCCGTTGGCGCGCAACTGCGAGTGATCGCGCGCCTGATAGCCGTCGACGACGATTTCGGTGCCCGGCTTCAGCGAGTCCTTGGTGATGCCGCGGCGGAGCAGCGTGTTCGGCGTCCCGCCTTCGACCATCCACTCTTCCTTCGTCCCGTCGGGCTTCGCGACCTCGACGTGAATCCACGCGTGCGGATTCACCCACTCGATCTTCGTGACCGTTCCCTTCAGCAGGACCGGCCGGTTCGGATCGAATTCTCCGCCGAACGCGTGGTGCGCCACGACCGGCACGGCTGCCGCCGCTACGAACGCCATCAACATCAGTGCTCTTCGCATATTTCTTTCAACCTCAGGCTTGGCCCCTCAATGTTACCTCAGGCCGCGCACGTCGAAATCACTGTTTCTGATCCGATTTCTTCTTCGCTTCGTCGGCTTCCTTCAGCCGGGCGCCGCGGAGAATGTTGCCCAGCGCGTAGTTCCCTTCGTGGCAGGCGTACTCGTACAACCGCTCGTCGGTCGCCGGCCACGTGTATTCACCCGTCCATGCGCGCGTCCACGTCTTCGGGTCTTCGACGGTGAACCGGTAGAGCAGCGTCTTCGGACCGGTGCGGGTGAAGCGTTCGACGATGTGGAGGTCGGGCGACGATCCACGGAAGCGCGTCTTGTCGGTGAAGTTCGTCGTGTCGACGACGAGCGTGTCGCCTTCCCAGTGTCCAATCGAATCGCCCATCCATCGGCGCACCGTCGGCGGCAGGTGCGGCTGATTCATCCGGACGACGCGCGCATCGTGCACCATCTCGGTGAGGATCATCACCGAGTCCGCCGTCTGCACGATCTGATGCAGGTTGTTGTAGAAGTAGTTGGGCAGCGCGGGCGGACCCGAGGTGGATCCGAATCCGATCAGACAGCGCTCGCCGAGGGGACGGCGCTCGGGATCGTCGTACGCGCCAGGCGTCTTCTCGAAGCCTGGATCGTTTTCCTGCGCCGTCTGGTCGGAGGTCGGCGCCTGATTGCGGAACGCCGTGGCGCGCTGGCGCGCTTCAGCGGTCAGCTCGGGGACGCGGCCGTCCTGCGGATCGATGACGATCGACGCGCGCCTCTGTCCGTCGACGATCGTGTAGCTCGATCCCGAGTCGATCCAAAAGCTGTTGTAGCCGCCGACGTTGCCGGCCGCGCCGGCCGATCCGTCGCCGCCCTTGGGCGGCGCCGCGCGGTTGCCGTCGATCGCGCGTCCCTGATACTCCTTCCGCGCCGCGACCTGCTGTTCGAGCTTTCTCGCCTCGGCTTCTGTGTAAATCGGCGACGCGCCGTTCGGACGCTCGACCGGCGTGAGCGTTGCGATGTCGTAGATGCCGGTGAGATCGGGATGACCGTCCGGCGTTCGCGGGAGGGACGTCGATTTCGCGGTCTGCGCCTCGGGCGCCGAAGCCTGGGCGAAGGCGGCCGACACGAGCGCCGCGGCGAGCGCAAAGGCAGCGGCGAAGAAGAAAAATCGATTGCGCATGGCTATTGGCTCAGCGGCTTCTTGCGCCATTTTCCGTACATCAATTCTTCGACGAACTCGACGCACTTGAAGTCCATCAGCTGTGCGTTCTTCTCGAGCCTGCGATAGAGCGGCATGCTGATCTTCCACGGCCGCGTGTAGACGTCCGGATCGGTGAGCGTCGCCTCGTACGAGATGACGTCCGGGGCCGTCCGCGTGTAGCGCTCGACGACCTTCAGTTGATCGCTGTGGAAGTTGCCGGAGCGATCGAGCCAGCTCGAATCGTTGAATCCGCTCGCCTCGATCACGAGCGTGTCGCCTTCCCATTTGGCAACCGACTGGCCCATCCACGAATCAATCGGCGCGGGTCCCGGATCCTTCAAATAGACGTTGCGGACGGCGCCGTCGTATTCGTAGGCGATGAAGAGCGCCGTCGGGCTCTGAAAGATCTGGAACGGATAGGGCATGTAGGTCGCGCGCGGCACGCCCGGGAGATAGCACTTGATCTCGGGATCGCGCTCGAGCCAATGCTCCTGGTTGTCTTTCTTCTTCGCGAGCGCATCCGGCTTGTACGGAATCTCTCCGCCTTCGACGACGCCCATGCCCGGCGGGACGGCGCCGACGGCGCCGAGCGCGAGCACCGGCGCTGCCGGCACCGGACCGTACGGACCGGCGCGCAGCGCCAGGGCCGGACGCGCCATGTGCATCTCGATGTCGTAGTTCGCCTCGTTGAGCGCCTGCCACATACCGTTCAAGTCGGGTTTGCCGTCGGGCGTGCGCGGCGCGCGATACGCTGCCGTCGGTCCCTGGCCGGCGAGGGGAATCGCCGCGGCCGTGATGAGGGCTCCGCACGCGGCGGCGACGAGCGTGACGATGACGGTTTTCAGCCTTGGCATGGGCACATCCTCAGCGCACTGACCGCGAATGTCAAGAACGCCTCGCTCGGCTGAAAGCCTCGCGCTACGAGCGTCATTCGGTTCGGATTCCCGTAGCGCGAGCCTTTCAGGGCGAGCGAAATCTCGTTCGTTCAGATTCCCGTAGCGCGAGCCTTTCAAGGCGAGCGAAGACGCGAGGAATCTGTTGACTTCGCCTGGAGGTGCCCCGAGTATCAACGCATTTCAGGAGGGCTCATGCGTCGAGCGGTGATGGCCGTCTTCGTGTTCACCGCGTCGCTGCTGTGCGCGGTGGACGCGCTCGCTCAGGAGCGGGCGAGCATCGTCGGCGTCGTCCAGGATTCGTCGGGCGCGGTGCTGCCGGGTGTCACCGTCGAAGCGTCGAGCGTGGCGCTGATCGAGCGCGTGCGCAGCGGCGTCACCGACGGGTCGGGCCGTTACGCGATCATCGATCTTCGGCCGGGCACGTATACGGTGACGTTCTCGCTTCCGGGCTTCAAGAGCTACAAGCGCGACGGCATCGTGCTCGAGGGCGCGTTCGCGGCGACCGTCAACGCGAGCCTGAGCGTCGGACAGGTCGAAGAAACGGTGATGGTCAGCGCGGCGTCGCCCGTCGTCGATCTGCAGAGCACGCAGAACCAGTCGGTCATCAATCGCCAGGCGCTCGACGTGCTGCCGGCCGCGCGCACGATGCAGGGCGGCGCGAGCCTCGTGCCCGGCGTGAGCTTCTACAGCCAGGGCTTCACCAGCAACATGTCGATCCACGGATCGCTGCGCGAGGATCAGCACATCTATTTCGATGGCATGAACATCGGCCAGAACCTCACACAGAACGGACAGCAGGCCAACGGCGTGGGCGTCAACGAGCTGGCGCAGCAGGAATTGGTATACGACGCCGGGTCGCAGTCGGCGGAAGTCGCCGTCGGCGGCGTGCGCATGGACTCCATTCCGCGCGAAGGCGGCAACTCGTATTCCGGGATCTTCCGCGTCTTCGGCGGAACCGGATCGCTCCAGAACGACAACATCACCGACGAACTGCGGCCGTACATCAGCCAGGGCAACGCGCTCGACTACACCTACGACGTGAACGCGGTGTTCGGCGGGCCGATCAGGCAGAACAAGCTGTGGTTCCTCCTCGCGCAGCGCGTGTCGCAGACCAACAACCTGATTCCTCTGCCGACCCAGTACTTCGCGCAGGGCGGGCAGTCCGAATCGGGCGGACAGGTGGCGCCGCATTCGACGGTCCGGCTGACGTGGCAGGCGTCGCCGCGCAACAAGATCGTCTGGGCCTTCTACAAGTCGCAGGGCGGCACGAAGCGGTTCGACGTCGGCTGCACCGCGACGAGCTTCAACAGCGTGTCGTGCATTTCGCCCGAGGCCGCGTACTGGCTGCCGACGCCGCTGCAGTACGCCTCGCAGGTGAAGTGGACGTCGCCGATCACCGGCCGCTTGCTGCTCGAGATCGGCGAGTCGTTCGCGGTGCCGACCTACAAATTCGGATACCAGCCGGAGGTCGGCGCGCTCGACATCCAGCACGTCAACGCGACGACGAGCGTGCGGACCGTGGCCTCGAGCACGGCGCCGCAGGATTATTTCAGCCAGACGTGGAATACGGTCGCCAACCTGTCGTACGTCACCGGCTCGCACAACATCAAGGCTGGCATCAACAATTCCACCGGCTACGAGCGCACCAAAGTGATCCGCAACGGCGACACCGCCGCGCTCACCTACGTCAACGTGAACGGCGTGCCGACCTCCAGCACCGTGACGGTGACGAACTCGCCGTACGAACGGTTCGAGAACCTGAACGCGAACCTCGGCGTCTTCGCGCAGGACAAGTGGACCTTCCCGCGCCTGACGCTCACCTACGGCGCGCGCTACGACTACTTCAACGCGTCGACGCCGGAAGAAACCGATTCGGGCGGCCGATTCATGACTGCGGCGGCGCAGGCCGCGCGGGCGAAGATCGCCGCGGTATCGTGCGTGCCGTGCTGGAATGACTGGGCGGTGCGCTTCGGCGCCTCCTACGATCTCTTCGGTACGGGGAAGACGGCGCTGAAGATGTCGATCGGCAAATTCCTCGGCCAGCAGGCGCTGGGTCTCGCCACGTCGGTGAATCCGGGGGGGAACCAGACGGATGCGCGCGCGTGGACCGATCTCGATCGGAACGGAACGATCTTCGACGCGAACGGCAACGTGCAGTTCAACGAGATCGGCGCGTCGCGCAACAACAACTTCGGCATCCCGGGCATCGGCACGACCCAGTTCGATCCGAACCTGCCGCGGCCGATCAACTGGGAGGAGACGGTCTCGGTGCAGCACGAGCTGATGCAGAACGTCTCGATCACTGCCGGCTTGTACCATCGCACGTTTCAGCACCTGCAGTACACGAAGAACACGCTCGTGGACCCGAACACCGATTACACGCCGTTCACGATCACGATCCCGAAGAACGCGAATCTCCCGGACGGCGGCGGACAGACCATCACGATGTACAACCTGAACGCGAACAAGCTCGGCATCGTGAACAACGTCTTGACGTGGTCGGATACGAACTCGCGCGTGTACAACGGCATCGAGGTGAGCGGCACCGCGCGGTTCGCGCGCCGCGGATTTCTCTTCGGCGGCATCACCACCGAACGCACCGCCGCGAACAACTGTGACGGTCCTGTGACGACGGCGGCGAACGCGACGCCGTCGAACCCGAACAACTATCGCTTCTGCAATCAGGTGCCGCCGTTCCAGACGCTGTACAAGTTGTCGGGCGCCTACACGTTCCCGTACGACCTGAACCTGAGCGTGACGTTCCAGGCGCGGCCTGGAATCGGCGTCGGATCGTTCTACACCTTCAACAGCGCCATCGCGGGCGTCGCGCTCACCGGCGGCGGCAACCTGACGGTAAGCGTTGTGGATCCGACGACGCAGTACTACGATTACGTGAAGACGCTGGACGCCCGAATCGCGCGGACGTTCCGGTACGGGCGGATGCGAATGGAGCCGTTCGTCGAGATCTTCAACCTGCCGAACTTCTCGACGGTGTTGACGGTGAACGAAACGATCGGCCCGAGTTATTACACGCCCGGCATCATCGTGCAGGGAAGACGGCTTCAGCTGGGAGGGAGAATAGATTGGTAACGATTGTCCTCCTCGCGCTCGCCGCGACGCCTGCGTTCGCCAGGAATGTCGCGCCGGATCGACGCTCAAGGTGACGATGCACTACGACAACTCGCGCGCGAACCGGTACAACCCCGATCCAACCGCGGAAGTCCGCCGGGGCGAACAGACGTGGGAAGAGATGATGCTCGGCTACTACGGCACGATCGAGCTGCCCGGATCGACGGCGACGAGAACGCGGCAACGGTAGGGGCCTGCGGGTATCTATGTTGATTGAGTTGACTTTCGCTCTCGCGATGCAAGTGCCGGATGGCGCGAAGATGTACGAGGATCACTGCGCCGCGTGTCACAACGGATCCGATCCGCGGACACCGGCCGCGTCGGTGTTGCGCCAGAAAACGGCGGACGAAATTCTCGCCGCGCTGGCGACGGGCAAGATGCAGCAGCAGGGCGCGGAGCTCACCGATGCGGAGCGGCGTGCGGTCGCGTCCTTCCTTGGAGCGACCGGAACGGCGGCGTCGAGTGAGCGTATACGTTGTACCGCCGGGACGTCGTTCGATCCATCCACCGGACCGAAATGGGCCGGCTGGAGCAACGATCTCGGCAACACACGGTTTCAACCCGCCGCGCAGGCCGGCCTCACCGCCGATCAAGTTCCGAAGCTCACGCTGAAGTGGGCGTTCGGATTCCCCAATGCAACCACCGCGCGGGCACTGCCGACCGTGGCCGGCGGACGCGTGTTCGTCGGCAGCCAGAGCGGCATCGTCTACGCGCTCGACGCGAAGACCGGCTGCACGCACTGGACGTTCCAGGCGAAGGGTCCCGTGCGGACCGGCATCGTCATCGGACCGCGAAGCGGCAGCGCCGGGAAATGGACCGCATATTTCGGCGACGGCCGCGCGAACGCCTACGCGCTCGACGCCGCGACGGGCGAGCAGCTCTGGACGCGCAACCTCGAAGAGCACCGCAACGCGAACATCACCGGCACGCCGACGCTCTATCAGCAGCGCCTGTACGTGCCGATCGCGTCGAGCGAAGAAGGACAAGGGCTGAACGCGAAGTACGAATGCTGCACCTTCCGCGGCAGTCTCGTGGCGCTCGACGCGGCGACGGGATCGCTCGTGTGGAAGACGTACACGATCAACGCCGAGGCGAAGCCGGTCGGCAAGAACGCGAGCGGCACGACGCGGTGGGGACCGTCGGGCGCGGGCATCTGGTCGTCGCCGACGATCGATCCGAAGCGCCACGTCGTGTACGCGGCGACCGGCAACATGTACACCGAGCCGCAGCAGCCGACGAGCGACGCCATCATGGCGTTCGATCTCGACAGCGGCGCGATCAAATGGACGTCGCAGGTCACGGCGAAAGACGTCTTCGTCGTCGGCTGCAACATCACCTTCAATCTCGCCGCGCCTCCGGCGCCGGCGGCGAACTGTCCACCGGCCGAGGAGCTCGGTCCCGACTTCGATTTCGGCAACGCGCCGATCCTCGCGACGCTTGGCGACGGCCGCGACATCATCGTCGCCGGCCAGAAGTCAGGCGTCGGATGGGCGTTCGATCCCGACAAGCGCGGCGCGGTGCTGTGGCAGTACCGCGCTGGAAAGGGCAGTGCGCTCGGCGGGCTGGAGTTCGGATCCGCCGCCGACGCCGATCAGGCGTACTTCGCCGTGTCCGACACGATCGGTCCGAATCCTCCAGGAGGTTTGCACGCGGTGAAGCTGTCGACCGGCGCGCGCAGCTGGTTCACGCCGCCGCCGCCGCCGAAGTGCGGCAGCGGACGCGGCTGCAATGCGGCGATTCTCGCCGCGCTCAGCGTCATTCCGGGTGTCGTGTTCACCGGATCGAACGACGGCGCCGTCCGCGGCTACTCGACGAAAGATGGCTCTCTGCTGTGGGAGTACGACACGAACCGCGACTTCGAGACCGTGAACGGCGTGCCGGCGAAAGGCGCCTCGATCAGTGGACCCGGACCGACCATCGCTGGCGGGATGGTGTTCATCAATTCCGGCTACGGCGCGCTCGGCGGACGACCGGGCAACGTCCTCCTGGCGTTCGGCGTCCAGTAACAATCGGCGATTCAACCGTTCATGATGGTGGCGTTGACGGCCTGGGCCGCCGCAGGGTTGGTGGTCGCGGCGGGTGTCACGGCGCCGCAGTCCGTCGCTGACGAGCGTGCCGCGGCGGCTTTTCTGCGCGAGGTGCAGCGCGACGTCGCGCGCGACGATCGCCGTGCGCTGTCGGCGCTCGTGCAGTATCCGCTCACGGTCTTTGCCGGCGCCGTCAAGATTCCGATTCGCGACGCCGACGCGCTGCTGCAGAACTACGACGGCGTCTTCACGTCGGCGATGAAAGCCGCCATCGCGCACGCGACGTCAGCAATCGATCTCAATGTGTTGCGGATCGAGCCGGTTGGCGGCGTCCTCAAGATTACGAGGATGACCGTGCCGCTTGGCGCGGCATCTCCGGGACCGCCCGCGAGCGCGGGGCGGCCCGCCGCCCGCGAGCCGCAGCGGCTGTTCCTCGACGTCGGCCGGATTCAACGCGCAGGCACGCTCGCCCGCGGCGAGCGCGACACCTACGTGCTATCGGCACGAAAGAACCAGCTGCTGGAGCTGCGCGTCACCGGCGTGAGCGGCCGCGACATCGTCGTGCGCATCGCAAGCGCCGGGAGCGGCGCGCCGGTCGATGCGCGTGCGCGCGACGGCGTCAGGACGTGGATCGGCCGCCTCCCCGACGATGGGGACTACCGCATCGACGTCGTGCGGCTCGCCGCCGGCGCCACCGAGCTTCCATACGTTTTTGTGATCAGCATGCGCTGAGGCCTTCGACTTCGCTTGTGGCTTCGCCCCTTCGACTTAGCTCGCGGGGCTTCGCGTCTTCGATTTCGCTCGGGGCTTCGCCTTTCGAGGTCGCTCAGCGTCGCTCAGCTTGACGAGTTGAAGATGCGTGCCTATCTCATTACGGGGATGAGGTGCGAGATGAGGTCAGTTGCAGTTTTGTTCGCGGCGTTCCTGCTCGTGTCATGCGACGACAAGCCCACCGGCAGTCACATCGTCTCGTTTTCGCCGTTTCCCCTGGAGCCGTCCGCCGCGTTTGCGGCCAACATCTCGCCGCAGATCCTTCCGCTGACGTTTTCGCCGCTTGGCTGTCCGCTGGGTCGAACCTTCTCGACGGCATTCGATCTGGTGATCGCGCCGATCGGTACCGGCACTTTCTTCATGGACCGTGTGGCGTTCAGGTTGATCGACGGCTCGAGCCACGGGACCTCGCCCATCACCGTCGACCGCGGCGTGCTCAACTCCATGTTCGGATCGACTCAGATCATCGGACGCCGCGCGTTCACGTTCCAACCGCAGTTCGCCTGTACTTCGTTGCTGCCCGTGTTCCTGTCTGGAGACGTGCGGCTTCTCGACCGGTTCGGGACGGCGCAGTTGATCGGCGTCCAGGGACGGTTCTGAACCGCCGTCGTTACGGCTGCTTCGTGTAGTGCGCGTTGCCGAGACGTCGGAACGCGCTGCCGTCCACTGAGAACTCCTCGGTCACGTCGAACGCCGTATCGGACGTGACCGAGAGTACCCGCCGCAGCTGATACATCTTCCCGGAAGCCGCGACCGGCGAAGTTTGAAAGACAATCGCGAGCGGACTGCGCTACGTTCCGAGGCTCAACATCTCGCTTCCATCGGTCCGCCGCTCGACGTAGGCCACAGTGTAGGTGTCCGGATCGATGCCGATCGTACTACTCGCCTTTCCTGACAAGCGTGATCACGATTGGAGTCTCGGTTCCCTGCGGCGGCTTGAGCGTGCCGCGCCATTCGCCTGCAACCGGATCGCCCGGAGCGGCGCCGCGCGACTGCGCCAGCGAACCGACCGACAGCGCGAGAGAGAAAACTCCGAGACCGACGGCGATGACTGATCGCATAGCGCGCATTCTATAATTTCGGGCGATGCGCACGATGTTGCCGCTCGTCCTCGCCGGAATCGTCTGTTCGCTCGCCTGCAGCGGAGGTCCGCAGCCGCCGCCGTTCAGGCCGGTCGCCGACGTCAAGCAGTTGATGCAGGGCGCCATCGATCCGAGCGCCGATATCCTCTGGGAAGCGACCGGCGAAATCATCACTCTGGAGGGAACGACGCGGCGCCGCCCGAAGAACGACGAGGAATGGGCCCAGGTTCGCAACGCCGCGATCGTGCTGACCGAATCGGGCAACCTGTTGATGATGGTGCCGCGCGCGAAGGACGGCAGCGAGTGGATGAAGCGATCGCAGGAGTTGATCGACGTCGGCAGCGCGGCATGGAGGGCGGCCGAAGCCAAGAACGTCGATCAGCTGTTCACAATCGGCGGCGACGTGTACGAGGCGTGCTCGAACTGCCACCAGCGATACATGGAAGCGATCGTGAACGCGAACAAGTGAGCGCCTGCGGCTTGAGCGTAGGCCGGTAGGGCGGGTAGGTCGCGTAGGTCACGTAGGCCCGGGTAGGGTTCACATTCGCTTCCCGTTCATCACGACCGCGTTCGTCGCGAGCTTCACGCGGGCGGTGCGCTTCGCGTCGACGTTGTCGACGAATTCGAACTCACCGTTCTTCAGCTCGAGAATCGCGACGTCCGCCGGCGCGCCGGGCCGCAGCGTGCCGAGATCCTTGAACGCCCGCACGGCCGCCGCGGCGTGCGTCGTCACGGACGCCATCGCCTGATCGAGCGGCATGCCGAGCATCAGGAACTTCGACACGACCGTCGGGAGATCGAACACGCGGAACGTGCGCCCCGGTCCCGTGATGTCGGACGAGATCGTGTCGGGCCAGAAGCCGTCGCGCGTGGCCGCGTCGACGATCGGCCACGTGATGTGGCCGTTCCGGCCGTTTCCGACGTCGAATCGAATGCCGCGCCGTCTGGCGGCCCGCACCTCCGGCAGGACGCGGCCGTTGTCGTCGAGGACGGTGTGCGGCGGCGGCGAATACGGGTGCGTGACGATGTCGCCGGGCTCGAGCAGTTCCAGAATTTTCTGCAGCGGCGAAAACGTCTGGCCGACGTGGAGCATCACCGGCAGCGGCCCTGCAGCCTGCCGTGCGCGACGCAGCGCTTCAAGATCCTGATCGCCGCACACGGACTCTGAGAGTCGCACCTTCACGCCCACGATCCACTCGCGGTGCCGCGCGATCGCGCGCCGCGCGGCGTCCACGTCGGCCGCCGCCATGTCCTTCAGTTCACCGGGTCCGGTGACGCCGGTGCGCGCGATATTGAGCAGAATGCGGACGCGGTTCGGCGCCGCTCGCGCCACGCCGACCAGCGCGTCGATGTTGTCGGCGCCGGCGGATCCGCCGTCGACCATCGACGTCACGCCGTCGTGGAGCAGCGTCGCCGGTGTCAAGTCCGGCGCGCCTACGTGCACGTGCAGATCGATCCAGCCGGCCGTCACCAGCTTGCCACTCGCGTCGACAACGTCGGCTGCTTCGCCGATCGCGATGGTTGGTTGAACGGTTCGAATGCGGCCGCCCTGAATCGCGACGTCCGTCACGCGATCGAGACGTTGTCCGGGGTCGATGACGCGGCCGCCCTTGATCAGCACGTCGTATCGCGCGGCGCGGACGCGACGCGCGCCGATCGCCGAGGCGGCGCCGAGGCCTGCGAGGAACTCGCGTCTGGTGAACACGGAGGGGATTATAGTGACGGCCGAGCCAATGCGCTCGCGCTCTTCGATCTCTGCGCCCGCGAGGCGCGCCGGTCGGTTCGCCGTCGACCATTCGCTCGTGCTGCCCGCGGGTGTGGCAATCGCGCTCGTCTGGGCGAATACATCTGCGGCGAGCTACACGTCGTTCGCGCGTGCGCTCGATTTTCCCGTCAACGACATCGGCATGGTGTTCTTCTTCGCGCTGGCTGCGAAGGAGGTCGTCGAGGCCACGTGTCCTGGCGGCGCGCTGCATACGTGGCGCCGGGCGGCGCTGCCGGTCGTCGCCGCGATTGGCGGCATGGCCGCGCCCGCCGCCATCTTCACGGCTTTCGCGCTCACGACCGGTCATCGCGCGCTCGCTCGCGGCTGGGCGATTCCCTGCGCCACCGACGTCGCCTTCAGCTATCTCGTCGCGAAAGTGATTTTCCGCGACCATCCAGCCATTCCATTCCTGCTGCTCCTCGCGATCGCCGACGATGCGTTTGGCCTCGTCATCCTCGCGCTGTTCTACCCGGTCGGGAACGTTCACGTGATCGCGGCGGCGCTGCTCATGTCGGCTGCGCTTGCCGCCGCCTTCGTGATCAGACGACGGCAGACGCGCGTCTTCTGGCCGTACGTGGCCGCCGGCGGCGCCTTGTCGTGGACCGCGCTGTTCTGGGGCGGATTCCATCCTGCGCTGGCGCTCGTCCCGATCATGCCGTTCGTGCCGCATGCCACGCGCGACCCCGGCCTCTTCGTCGACGCACCGGCAGGCGAACACGATCCTCTGAGCGAATTCGAGCATCGCTTCAAGTACCCGGTGCAAGCCGTGTTGTTCCTGTTCGGGCTCGTGAATGCCGGCGTGGTCATCACGGCCATCGGACCCGGAACATGGGCGGTGCTCGTCGCAATCGCCACCGGAAAGCCGCTCGGGATCGGTCTTGCGGTGGCCGGCGCGGCACTCGCGGGACTCCGACTCCCTCAGCGTCTCGGCTGGTCCGACATTGTCGTCGTCGGCTGCGCCGCCGGGATCGGGTTCACCGTGGCGCTGTTCTTTGCGACGGCGGCGTTTCCGCCAGGGCGTTACCTCGACGAGACGAAGCTGGGGGCGCTGCTGAGCGTCAGCAGCGCTGGAGTGGCGTTAGCGGTGGCGGCGATTCTGCGGGTGGGACGCTTCAGGGCTTCGCAGGCGGCACGTCTTTGATGATGAACACCTTCTCACCCCGCCTGATGAGGCCGAGCTCGCGGCGTGCGACTTCTTCGATCGCGCGCGGATCGTCGTTGAGGCGCCGCACATCCTCGCGCAGCCGCGCGTTTTCGGCACGCTGGCGTGCGAGGGTGGTCGCGAGCTGGTCGTACTCCTGCCGCGCGCGGAGCATCGCGAGCAGCCCGCGCTCGCCGAATAGGCCGTCGACAACGATCAACGAGGCGACGAACATCAGCAGCCAGTGAACGATGCGGCGGCCGCGGGCTGGACGCTGCGGTTGCGGAGCGCGTCGTTTGAGTGCGGATGTGGCGACGTCCTTCGGCACGCGTCAGACACAGTACACGATTTGCGACGCGAGTACAAGAGGTTCTCCATGCCAGCGATTCTCGTCCTCACGACACTGCCGAACGACGACTCGACAACAGCTGAGCTCGCGCGAACGTTGATCGTCGAGCGACTCGCCGCCTGCGTCAACGTCCACGGACCGATGGCGTCGACGTACCGATGGAAGGGTCGGGTCGAGCGCGACGCCGAGCGTCAGGTGGTGATCAAGACGACGCGCGACCGGCTCGAAGCGCTCAGGAAACGGATCCACGAACTGCATCCGTACGAGCTTCCCGAGTTCGTCGTCATCGATATCGATGGCGGCAGCGACACGTATCTGGATTGGGTGAAGGCGGAGACCGCGTAGTGCCATCCGCTTTCACGCCGACTGGTGAACTGCCTTCGTTGAATCAGCACCAGCCCAGAACTAGCCGCCGCTACTGATTCGGCGAAGACGTGCACTGATGGCATTCGCCCGCCATCAGGCGGACTTGTGCCTTCGTGCACGCAGATATTCGAAGACCATCGGCAGCAACGACACGATGACGATGCCAATCGTCACCAGCGAGAAGTTCTCCTTGATGATCGGCACGTTGCCGAACAGCCAGCCGGCGCCAAGGCACAAGCCAACCCATCCGACGGCGCCGATCAGGTTGTAGAGCGCGAACGCCGCCGGCGGCATCGCGGCCGCGCCGGCGACGAATGGCAAGAACGTCCGGACGATCGGCATGAAGCGGCTCAGGACGACGGCCTTGCCGCCGTACTGGTCGAAAAAGCCGTGCGCGCGTTCGAGGTGATCGCGGTTCAGCAGCCGATGCGAGATGCCGCTCGAATCGCTCGCACTGAACACGCGCGGTCCGACGAGGCGTCCCACCGTGTAGTTGACCGCGTTCCCCGTGAACGCCGCGACGGCCAGGAAGACGAACGTCGCCGGCGCGCTCAACGCGCCGGTGGCGCACAAGGCGCCCGCCGCGAACAGCAACGAATCGCCCGGCAGAAACGGCGTCACCACGAAGCCGGTCTCCGCGAAGATGATTGCGAACAGAAGTCCATACACCCACGCGCCGTAGGTGTGAACGAACTCCAGCAGGTGCTTGTCGAAGTGAAGGACGAAATCGAGCACTTAGCTGAGATCCAGCGCCTGCGCCAGGTCTTCCTTCAGGTCCTCGATGTCCTCGATGCCGGCGGAAATGCGGAC
>Ga0066709_100000500_pt1 | contig 21363 bp, 15 predicted proteins | sample GraSoiAngelo_158_FD_79665 | JGI IMG/M metagenome (GOLD analysis project Ga0066709, IMG submission 79665) | Grasslands soil microbial communities from the Angelo Coastal Reserve, California, USA - 14_1009_16_30cm | ecosystem: Environmental > Terrestrial > Soil > Grasslands | place: USA...
ACCCGGAGAGACCCTTCGCGAGTCCCACGAAGTGGAGGTGCGCCGACGAAAGGGACTCGGAGAGCACGGCGCGCGACTGGTACGGCATGAAGCGGACGAGGCCGTCGAGCTCGAGGCGCCTGGCCAGCGCGACGGTGTCGGCGTGGCGGGCGCCAAAGCCGACGATCACGATCTGCAGGTCGGGGAGATCACGGAGGAACGTCCCGGCCCGGACGAGCGTCTCGAGATCCTGTGCATGACCGACGTTGCCCGAGTGCATGACGATGAAGCGGCCCATCAGCTTCCGTCGTCTCGCCCACTCGTTCGCGCGCGGCTGAGGGACGATCGCGGTCGTGTCGACCCAGTTCGGGATCACGGTGATCCGGTCAGGGTCCGCCCCCTTCTCCTCGAGGCGGCGCTTCATGGTCTCGCCGATGGCGACGATCCCGTCCGCGCGCCGCAGGTAGAGACCGACGAGCGACCGGAGCATGCCGACCAGCATGGGGTTCTCGAGCCGCTTCAGCTGGACGGCGATCTCGGGGAAGCCGTCCTGGCTGATCACGAGCAGCGGCACGCCGAACCGGCGCGCGACGACAAGACCGACATCGCCGACGATAGGGGGATCGGTCATGCAGAGGACGAGGTCGGGCTTCGGCTGGCGCAGGGCCGTGCGGACGGACTCCGCGAGATACGAGACGTAGTTTGCCGCCCGCCGATGGAGCTCGGAGCGCTCGTAGGCCGTCGACCGGACACGAACGATGCGCACGCCGTTTCGCTCCTCTTCAGCAGGCAGCTCGTCGTGGCCGAGCAGGCGCCCGGTGACAACCGTGACGTCGAAGTCGTCGGCAAGCGCCTCACACAGCTGGGAGAGCAGATGGGCGGTCGCCTCGACGCCCGGCCAGTAGTACTGGTTGAGAACCAGGAGTGTGGGTCTGGCAGCAGCCACGCCGGCGAACGGTAACGTCTCGGACCGTGGCGGACGGGTCTCTACGGATCCTGCTCGCGAGCCCGGCGTACTGGCCGGCACGCGCGTTCGGCGGGCCTGTGGTCGTCGCACGCGAGCTCGTGCGCCGTCTCGTCGACCGCGGTCATGCGGTCGACGTCGTCACCACGACGCTCGTCGACCTCCACGAGAAGCCGTCGCGGCGCACGAGCGTGGCCACGGTGGACGGAGCGCGTGTCCACTACCTGGCCACACCGCTCCACTACCGCTGGATGGGCATCACGCCGACGCTGCCGTGGTGGCTCGCGAAGCTGCCGAAGCCCGACGTGGTGCACATCTACGGCTTCCGCGACCCGGTGACGACGGTGACGGCGGCGTGGTGTCGGCGCCGCCGAATCCCGTATGTATTCGAGCCGTGCGGAATGTTTCGGCGCCGGTTCCGCAAGGTCGGCCTCAAGCGGATACTCGATTCCTCGCTGTACCGATCGGTTCCCTGGGGTGCTGAGGCAATCGCCGTCGTGTCCGACCTCGAGGGCCGCGACGTCGCAGCACGCGGGTTACCTCGGGAACGAGTTGCTGTCCGCTGGAACGGGTTTCCCGACCCAAGCGAGATGCCACTTCCGTCGGGCCGGTTGCGGAACGAGCTAGGGATTCCCGACTCCGCACCAGTCGTACTCTACGTTGGTCGAATCGCCGCCGGGAAGGGCGTCGAGCACCTCCTCGAGGCGGCCCGTCAGCTCGAGTCTGTACACGTCGTGCTCGTCGGCTCCGACGACCGCCACGGCACGATGAATGTTGTCGCCGCCGCTCAGAGCTCCACGGTCACGGGCGGCCGAGTGCATGTGTTGCCGTTTGATCCCGTCTCTCCGCTCTGGCTCTACCCCGAAGCAGATCTCTTCGTCCTGGCGTCCGCCGGCGACAGCTTCGGGCTCGTTGCCGCGGAGGCTGCGGCCGCGGGAACGCCGGTCGTCGTCACGGACCGCGCCGGGATCGCGGGCTCGTTTCGTGAAGGCGAGGCGATCGTCGTCCCCGACGATCGCGATGCCGTGGTCGGCGCCGTCAAGAGAGTGCTCGGCGACGACTCCTTGCGTGCCCGGCTCTCGGACGGAGGCAGGACAGCTGCGCGCCGCAACTCATGGGACCGTGTTGCCGATGTGCAGGAGGAGATCTATCGTGCCGTGGCCTCGCGCACCGCCTCGACGAACGACTCCACGGACGGTCCGTAGCCCCAGTTCGAGACGAGCCGGCGCGACTCGGCACCTGCTGCCAGGCGGGCGGGGGCGTCCGCCGCGAGGCGCGCCAGAGCCGCCGCCGCCGCGTCGACGCCACCTGCCGGCACCAGGCTGCCGTTGACGCCGTCCTGGAGCAGGTCGGCGGCGGCTCCGACGTGGTCCGACAGCACGAGAGGAAGGCCGCACGCCGCTGCCTCGTTGACGACGACTCCCCAGGTCTCGCGCTGCGAGAGCAGGGCGAACACGTCCGCGGCGACGTAGGCCTCGACGACCTGCGCCCACGGCCTGTCACCGGCGAGCACGAGGCGGACACCGAGCGTCGACGCCAGCCGTTCGAATCGCGCCCGCTCGGGTCCGTCCCCCACGAGCACGAGAGCGAGTCTCGGGTCGGCAACGTCCGCGACTGCACGGACGAGGAGGTCGTGACGCTTCTCCGGCGCGAGCCGCGCAACCGAGACCACGACCACGTCCTCGTCGCCGAGACCGAGCTCGCTGCGCAACTCGGAACGGCGGGGCGCGAGCTCGTCGGCCCGTTCGCCGAGGGCCTCGACGTCGACGGTGTTCGCAAAGACGCGGATGCGCTCCGTCCGCCCCCCGCGGGCGAGAACCGACTTCCGTGCAAGCGTCCCGACCACAAGCACGTTCGCCGCCCCGCGGACGAGTCGGGGCACCACCGCACCCTTGACCGCGGCGCGCCAGCCGGCCCGCGGGCCGACGTCGTGGCTGACGACCAGGAGGATGTACGGGACGTGCTCGAATCGGCACCAGAGGAGCGCCGCCTGTGCCGCAAAGGTGCTCCAGCCGGAGACGACCACGACGTCGGGCCGGGCCCGCCTCAGCTCACGCCAGATCCCCGGGGTGACGGGATAGTCGTGGTGGACGAGTCGTGAGGCAAGCGGCAGGGTGACTCCTTCCAGATACACGGCCCGGTGACGCGTCTCGACGTCCCACGTTCTGCCCCCAACCGTTCGCGCCGCGTAGACGACCGTGAGGTCGACGTCGTCGCGCGTACCGATGCGGTCGAACAGCGGCGAGCGATAGGGCGTCGGCTCGGGTGAGACGACTGCGACCTTGATCGGATCGGCCCGGCCGACGTCCAGGGTCCGCAGCCACCGCTCGGCGTCGTGTCGCGCAGTGCGGGTCTCGAGCCTGCGGCGGCTGCGACCGGCGACGAGCCCGACGGGAAGGCCGGGATCGAGCCGGAGTGCTCGTCCGAGCACGTCGCCCACCGAGGCGCCGCCGGCCCGGGCGGCGGCACGCGCCAGGGCGCGCGCGGCGCGCGAACGGCTCTCGCGCGGCAGACGCCCGCGATCATGCTCGAACGCGCTGGTGAGTGCGACGAACGCATCGGCCGCGTCCGCAAGGCGGTCGGCCGCCACCGGCTCTCCGCTGCCTACCAGCCATGCCAGCTCGGCACCGTCCGCCCTCAGGCCGGGCGCGACGCTCACGATCTCGCGCAGCGCAACCTTGCGCTGGAACGAGCGCTGGAGATCGCGGCGCCTCTGCGTGGCCTGGCCCGGGTGCACGCGCTTGAGCAGCAACGGCTCGCGGAGATTCCTCCCTTTGGCGATACGCAGCAGCCGCGCCCAGAGGTCGTAGTCCTCGCTTTCGGCGAACTCCGTGTCGTAGCGAAGGCCGCCGCGATCGAGCGCCCTGCTGTCGACGATCACCGACGGGTGGAAGAACGGGCTCGAGAACAGCAGCTGCCAGCGGACGTCCGTGTCCCCGGACGGCATGTGATGGAGCCGCGCGGTGCGGCCGCGCGCGTCCAGCTCGAGCGCGCTCGTGCCCAGAAGCGCGAGATCGGGCGCCGACCGCAGAACGGCGAGCTGCCGCTCGAGCCGCGTCGGCATGGCGACGTCATCGGCGTCGAGCCTCGCGACGTAGCGTCCCACAGCGGCATCGAAACCGCGGTTCAGCGACCCCGCCAGCCCGACTTGCGCGTCGTTGCGAAGCACGACCAGCCGCGGGTCGTCGATCTCCGCGAGCAGCTCGGCCGTGCCGTCGGTGGAGGAGTCGTCGACGACGACGACCTCGACGGCCTCGAGCGTCTGGCGAAGCAGGCTGCGAACAGCCGCACCGAGCGTCCCGGCACCGTCATGGGTCGCGAGCACGCATGAGACGAGCGGAGGGGAAGCGTTCACGGCATCGGTCTAGTAGATGATTTATCGGTAATCAACGTCGCGCGGATGGTGGTCGAGACACGGCACCGTTGTCGCCGCTCGTCCTCGCACGTATACACCGATACGCGCTGCGGCGATCGACGCCAACGGCTTGGTCTCGCCCATCCCCCCATCGACGCCAAATCACCGATCAACCATCTCAGGCGAGGAACAGGCGGACGATAGCCTGTCCGTTCTGAACGCACCGGTGCTCACCTTCGATCTCGTGGTCGCGACCGTCGGCCGATCGAACGAGCTCGACGCGCTGCTCGAGTCGCTCGAGAGCCAGACGCACTCGGCATTCCGCGTTCTGCTGGTCGATCAGAACGACGACGACCGCGCAGGTTCCGCCGCCGATCGGCACCCCGCAGTCAGCGTCGTGCGTCTGCGCTCCGAGCCCGGCCTCTCCCGTGCACGCAACGCAGCTCTCCAGCAGATCGAGGCGGATGTCGTCGGCTTCCCCGACGACGACTGCGCGTATCCAGCCGACCTGCTGGAGCGGATCGCCGCCCGTCTCGTCGAGCGTCCCGATCTCGACGGAGTCACCGGGCGAGCCGCAGATGAACACGGCGACGGCTCACCGCGCTGGCCGGCGACCCGCTGTCCGGTGACGGCTGCGACCGTGTGGAACCGGGTCAACTCGCACACGCTCTTTCTACGCCGCGACGCTGTCGCCCAGGCAGGTCGCTTCGACGAGTCGCTCGGCCTCGGATCGGGACAGCCGTGGCACTCGGGCGAGGAAACGGACTTCGTCGTCGGTGCCCTGCAAGCGGGTGCACGTATCGAGTACGACCCGTCTTTCGTCGTGGTGCATCCACAGCGGCGACCGACCGCCCCCGAGCTCCGGGCGCTTGGCGCCCGGGACGGTGCCAGTGTCGGATTCATCCTGCGGAAGCGGCGCTACCCGGTCCGGGCCGTAGCCCGGATGCTCGTGAGGCCACTCGGGGGCGCGGCGCACGCCGCTGCGCGGGGTGATCTCACCCGGGCGCGCTTCCACCTGGCGACCTTCGCCGGCCGCGTTCGGGGCTATCTGGCGGTCACCCGCGACGTGTGAGCGACGCAAACAGCTCTGCGTGCCGGTGGAGCCAGGGCTCGAGCGCGAAGCGCTCGACGGCCCGCGCACGGGCCGCATCGGCATAGCGTCGACGCTCGGAGAGGACACGCTCGACGGCGGCGGCCAGCGCGCCGGGCGCCGGTGGGTCGTCGCGCGCGAAGGAGGCATCGTGCTCGACGCCGATCCCCGCCTCGTCGCCGACCAGCTCGACCACACCGCCGCTCGCCGGATAGACGACAGGGAGCCCGGATGCCATCGCCTCGAGCACGAGCGTCGGGCAGGGATCGTTGACCTTCGTGTGGAGGAGCACGTGCGCGCGATGGAACAGCGCCGGCGCGTCGCGCTGTGCGTAGCGACCGACGAGCTCGACGCGGTCGCCGAGGCCGAGCTCTTCTACCAGCGGCGCCGCCGGTGCGACCAGACGCCCGGAGACGAGCAGGCGCGCGCCCGGAGCCGAGGGAAGGAGGGCGGCCAGCGTGCGCAGCCCGAGCTCGAGCCGATAGGCCTGCGTCTGGTCGCCGCCGAGGAGTAGCACCGGCCCCTCGGCGGGCGCCGCCGCCGCTGGGCGGAACAGGCCGACGTCGACCGCGTTGTAGAGGATCTCCCAGGCGCCGTTCGGCTCTCCCAGGAACTCGTCGGCGGCCCGTTTGCAGAACTCGCTCTGGTAGAGGACGTGGTCCGCCACTTCCATGACCCGGCGGAGCGGGCGGTTGAAGGCGTCCGTTCGCGAGCCGGCCCACCCGGGGTACCCGACGCCGTTCTGGTTCATCACGACGGGGATGCGGCGCCGGCCGGCGTATGCGAGCAGAGGCCCGAGATCGCGCGGTAGCCACGTCGAGCCGAGGTAGAGCAGGGTGAAGCGCGCAGGGTGGTTCGGGAACTTCGCCGCCAGCTTCTGGAACTTCGCCGTCCCACCGGCGACCGGCTCACCCCGTGCCGGTACGCGGTCGTGCCCGTAGGACACGCGAAGTCCCGTGGCCGTCCAGCCGAGCGTCAGCAGACACGCCCAGCGCGCTGCCGCCCGCACGTACCTGCCGGCGCGCTCGGGCGTCCACTGCACGCTGGACAAGCTAGTCCCCCTGCTCGACGAACCCGTCGAGGAGCTCGGCCCAGCGGCTGTCGAGCGTCTCGTACGTGTACGCCTCTGCCGTTGCGCGTCCCGCCTCGCGCAGGCTGAGCACGAGACCGGCGTCGTCGCGCACGCGTAACGCCAGCTCAGTGAGTGCCTCCGCGTCCTCGACGTCCGCGAGGAGCCCGCTGCGGCCGTCTTCGACGATCTCGGGTACCTGCCCCACACGCGTGCTCACGAGCGGAACGCCTGCTGCGAGCGACTCGAGCGCGCTCTTCGGGCCCCCCTCCTGTCTCGAGGGCACGAGGTGGACGTCGAGTGCGTGATACGCCTCGGCGAGCCCGGCTCGTGCGTCGATGCGGGCATGCCTGTACCGGATGCCGCGTGCGTCGAGCTCTGCCCGGACGAACCCGCGGGCAGGGCCGGTCAGCAGGACGACGAGGTCGGGAGCGCGTTCCTTGATTCGCGCCAGCGCGTCCACGAGGACGTCGGGGCCTTTGACTGGCTTGGGCTCCAACCCGTCGCCCCAGCCGACCCCGTCCTTCTGGAACGAGCCGACGACGAACGCGTCGTCCGGCAGTCCGAGGGCGCGCCTCGCGTCACGCCGGCGCTCGTCGGTCACGAGCGGGAAGCGCTCGATGTCGATTCCGAGGGGGATGCGAAACACGTGCTCCTCGTCGACGCCGGCGGCGACCGTCAGCTCGTGCATCTCCGCATGTGTGACTTGGACGCGGTCGACTCGGCTCGCGTTCTTCCGCAGGGTTTCGAGAACCTCGTCGAACTCGGGGTGGCCGTCGGTTCCCGGCCGCCCGTGGAAGTAGGCGAGACCCAGGCGGTGAGAGGACTCCAGCCAGCGCGGGCGCAGCGCCGAGAAATGGCTCGGCAGGAAGACGGCCTGGCGACGGGCGTGCCGCGCCCATGCCGCCGGCGCCACCTCGAAACCGACCCGACGCGCCACCGCGGATATCTGGCCGGCATCGTCGTCGATCGACCAGCCGCTGCCGTCGCCGACGACGAAGAGCCGCGAGGCCGGCGCCCAGTCTCGCGTCCGAGCCGCAACGACACTGCGCATGGCTGCGTCGGCCAGCGGCCGCACGACACGCCGCGCAACCGAGCGCGGCGTCATCCGCGCAGCACCTCGAGATAGCGGTCGGCGACCGCGGCGATCGGAACGAGGCGGATGGCGGCCCGGCGGTCGTCGAGCTCGGAGCCGACACGCTCGAGCAGCCCTGGGATCTCCTCAGGCGCATCGAACCCGAGCCCGGCATCGCCGACGAGCTCAGGATGACCGCCGCTTCTCAGGAACAGCGCGGGCAGCCCGCAGGCGAGCGCCTCCAGCAGCGCGTTCGAGCAGGGGTCGTCGCGGCTCGGCGCCAGGTAGACGTCGTGATCGCGCAGCAGGCCGGCGAGCTCACCCGACGGCACGGGTGGGACGACGCGAGCACGCCGGAAGCCCACGGCGCTGCGCCCGACGAACGTCAGCGTGTAGCGCACTGCGTCGAGATGCTCGTCGAGCCAGCTCAGCGTCTCCGATCCCTTCCGCGGGTTGTCGGACCAGCTCGTGGCGATGACCCGGAGCGGCAGCCCCGGCCGAGGGGACCTCGACTCCGGCGGATGGAAGATCGCCGGATCGACGGCATTGGGGATGACAACCGGTTCGCGCAGATCGAGATCGAGCTCGAGGTGCTTCTCCAGGCTGTAGCGCGACTGGAAGACGGTCGCGTCCGCGAGTGCATGGTTCACGCGAAGGATGCGGCGGTCGGTGCCGTCGTCGAAGCCGCGGTAGACGCCGATGGGCCCGTCGACGCGGTGGACCATCCGCGCGTCGCGGCGCGCGAACCGCCGCAGGCGGTGGAAGTCGAAATTGAACGAGTTGAACAGACAGGCCGGCGTGCAGGCGGAGATCCGGTTCTCCTCGACGGTCAGGTCGCGCGCGCGCAGCTCGCCCGCGAGCGCCCGCAGGAACTGATGCCCACCGCCGGAGGGGGGCGGCACGAACTCGTGGAACAAGGCCAGGTCGGCGTGACCGCCGCGTGTCCGGAGGAGGTCGAGCTCCGTCTGCGCGAGCGCTTCCAGGCGGCCGGTGACGCGGCGTGAACGCAGGAGAGCCGAGCGCGGGAGCCTGCCGGGGTTCATCGGCTGGAGTGTCGCGCAACCGCGTCCGCGAGCACGTCGTGCATCGCGTCCGCGTAGCGCTGCCAGCACAAACTCTCGGCGAGGCTCCTTGCCTCGACGCCGAGCGAATCGGCGAAGCCCGGGTCACCGGCGACTCGCTGCAGCGAGAGCTCGAACGCGTCCTCGTCCCCGGTCGGGACGAGGAGGCAGTTCACACCGTCGCGAAGCCCGTATCCCGTCTCGATCGCAGCGGTTCGGGAGACGACGACCGGCCGGCCCGACGCGAGCGCCTGCAGGAGCACGGTCGTGGCACCCGAGTAGCTGTTGTCCCGGACCGGGAGCGCGACGACCCGCCCGCGGGCGAGACGTTCGCGAACATCCTCGAACGAGATGCCCGCCTCCACCTGGACGTTGGGCGGAGCCACCGCGCCGAGTACCCGCGCCTGCTCCGGGGCGACGACGAGGCGAAACCGCCAATCGGGATGCCGCGCGGCGATGCGCAGGAGCAGCGGGTAGTCGCGATGCGGGTCGGCGACCACCGAGACGACCTCTGCGTCCGGCTCTCCGGCCACCGGATGGAAGAAGACCGTGTCGACCCCGAACGGGACGAACACGACCCGGGCGCCCGATGCCGACCCGATCCCCTCACGGATCATCTCTGCCTCGTAGGCGCTGTACGCGACGAAGACGTCGACGCGACGGAGCGCGGCGAGGTGCAGCCGACGCGCGGGGCCGTGGAGCCGCTCGAGCCGCTCGGGAAGGCCGACCGAGACGTACACGAGGGCCGTGCGCAGCAGGCCGGCCCGGGCGAGCAGCGTCAACGGGATGCCCATGCGGTCGATGGTCGCGACGACCACGTCCGCGCGGTTCACCTGTCGCAGGCAGGCCAGCGCGGGAGCGAGATCACCACCCGTGCCCCGGAGCCGCCGCAACCCGCCGTTGACCGCGCGGTCCGCCAGGCGGGCCCAGCGCGGCGGAGCACCCCGCTCGAGGTTGTGCGCCACCGAGACCCCGCGTAGCCGCTCCTGGTCGAGCCCGTACAGGACGTAGCGCTCGGCAGAGCCGGGCTCGGCATGCAGGGCCGCTCGTCGCCGCGGCGTGTCGGCGAAGAAGTAGAAGGCGCTCAGTGCTGGGCTCACGGTGTCGGCCATCGCGTCGTCGAGGTTCGAGTATCGCCGCCGGAACCGGACGCGGCGATCAGTGGTCGCTCCGGGAACTACGCTCATGCTTCGCGGGGCTGCAAACCGTCGCAGGGCCGTGTCCTCGGTCGCCCACGTACTTGTCCAGTACGCGGGCTCCCTGCATCCTTGCCCTGCTCGGTTTTCGCCGGCGAATCACGCCCGTATTTCCCGGAGAGACCACTAGCTTCCGTCCCACCGGCTAACGTGGGAATCTGCGAATGCACCGCCAGCGAAACCTCTCCGCGCGACTGCCGGCCGGCCGAACGCGCTCGATTGCGGCGCGGCTCGAGCGACGAGGCGTCGCGGCGACGTACGCGCTGCACGACGGTGCGCTCGCCAACCGGAGCGCTCGCCGCCGCTTCAGCGCCGCCGCGGCGCCCCTCGACGAGCTGCAGCGCAACCTGCTGACCGAGCTCGACGCGAACGGCTTCGCCGTCGTCCCGTTCGCCGACCTGGTCCCCGAGGCAGCCCCGGTCGAGGAGCAGGGCGCTGCGTTCATCTCGCGGACGGAGGCTGCGCTGGCCGGAGGGCCGGGGTCGGAGGATCTCCGCCGGCGGCCGGGCAAGGAGTTCGTCATCCGGGCCCACAGCTTCGACGGCGTCGTGCTCGGGCTCGACGACGCGTGGTTCGGTGCGTGCCTCTCGAGCACGATGCTCGATCTGGCCAACGCGTACCTGCGGATGTGGGCCAAGCTGTCCTACGTCGATCTCTGGTACACGGTGCCGCAGGAGGAGGGCTCCGAGCGCAGCGCCTCTCAGCTCTGGCATCTCGACTTCGACGACAAGCACCTGCTCAAGGCGTTCCTGTATCTGAACGACGTCGATGCCGCCGCGGGCCCGTTCGAGTACGTCCCGGGCAGCCAGGCGCGGGGTCGCTACGACTCGATCTGGCACTGGTCGCCTACGCGCAGCGGCCGGATCCCGGACGAGGAGGTGCGGAGAAACGTCCCCGCCGACGGAGTCAAGACGTTCACCGCTCCCCGGGGGACGCTGATCCTCTGCAATACGAGCGGGCTGCACCGCGGCGGCTTCAGCACCGCGAAGCCGCGCGTACTGGCGACGGCGACCTACTGCTCGCCGGCGTCGCTGCGCGCGCTCAGCCGGCGGAATTTCTCGCCTGCGCCCGAAGCTCTTGCCGCCCTGCGCCCGGCGGCTCGGTTCGCCGTCGATTAGTGGTCTCGAGGCTCAGGTCCACTCGAGCAAGGGGCGGATGACACCGCTCATGTTGCCCGTATAGCGCCCACGCGCGCTGTCGCCCTCGACGGGATCGTGGACGTTGAAGGAAACGACCTCGCGCACCTGCACGTGCGGGTCGAGCTTCGGGCCGCCGATCGAGCAAACAGCGACGTCGACGGTGTGGAGACCCTCGCTCAGCAGGTTGCCGGGGATCCACGCAGTCGCGACATACTGGCCGGGCGGCGAGTGCTCGCTCCAGCGCTCGCGCGTGTCGAGCGCGTTGAAGGCGACGTCACCCTGACTGTCGATGACCTTGATCTTGGGGAACACCGGCTCTCCGTGCCGTACGACGTCGAACGTGATCTCGATCCCGACCTGGCGCCGAATGTCAGCGGCGTCGAGCACCGTGCCGTTCTCGCCGACCACCCGCACTTCGCGTAGCTTGACAAGACCCTGTCCCGGCGCCGAGGCGGGATCGGGCCAGGATCGCGTCGATCCGGCACCGGACTCGTGCTGCAAGTAGTGCGCGACGACCGTGGTCGCGTCACCGTCCAGCGCGAGCTGTCCACCCTTGAGCAAGATCGCCCGGTCGCACAGACGGGCAACGGCCGCCATGTTGTGCGAGACGAAGAGCACCGTCCTGCCGGACATGCCGTACTCCTCCATGCGCCCAAGACAACGGCGCTGGAAGTCGGCGTCGCCGACGGCCAGCACCTCGTCGATGAGCATGATCTCCGGCTCGAGGTGAGCGGCGACCGAGAACGCCAGCCGGACGTACATTCCGCTCGAGTACCGCTTGACGGGCGTATCCATGAACTTCTCGACCCCGGAGAACTCGACGATGTCGTCGAACTTCCGGGTGATCTCCCGCCGTTTCATCCCGAGCACGGCTCCGTTCAGGTACACGTTCTCGCGGCCCGTGAGCTCGGGGTGAAATCCGGTCCCGACTTCGAGGAGGCTCCCCACCCGGCCGCGGATCTCGGCGCGACCGAGCGTCGGCGTGGTGATCCGCGTCAGCAGCTTCAGCAGCGTCGACTTGCCGGCACCGTTCCTGCCGATGACGCCGAGCACCTCGCCCTCCTCGACGCGGAAGGAGACGTCGGCGAGCGCCCAGATCTCGGCCGGTGGCTCGTGGGCGTGTCCCGACGCCAGGCGCTTGGCACTGCGGGCGAGCGAGTCGCGAAGCGTCCCGTAGGCAGCCCTGAACTGGCCGATGCGGTAGCGCTTCGAGAGCCCTTCGACCGCGATCGCCGTCGCCATCAGATGTTGTCCGCGAAGCGCGGCTCGGAGGAGCGGAAAAACGTCAGACCGCCGAGGAACAGTAGGACGACCACCGCCAGGCCGACCGCCGCCTTTGCCGGATCAGGCGCCGTGCCGCCCAGCATGGCCCAGCGCCAGCCCGCGATGACCGTGCTCATCGGGTTGAAGGCGAGGATCCACTGCCACTTCTGTGGGATCCGGTCCAGCGCGAACGGCACCCCGGACAACAACGGCAACACCTGGAGGAATACCGGGACTGCGTATTGCACGTCTCGGAAGCGCACGTTGAGCGCCGAGAGGAACAGCCCGGCACCAAAGGCCGTTATCAGCGCAAGAGCGAGGAACGCCGGTGCGAGCAACGCGGCCGGCCAGCTCGGCCACGTGTGGAACCACGCCATCACGCCGAGCATCACCGAGAAGGACATCGTGAAGTCGACGACCGGTGTGAGCACCGCGGCGAGGGGAAGGAGCACACGTGGGAAGTAGACCTTCGACACGAGCGACGAGCCCGAGACGATGCTCATGCCGGAGCCGGTCAGCGACGACATGAAGTACTGCATGGGGAGCAAGCCGCCGATGACGAGCACGGGATATTTCAGGTGGCCGGCCGGAAACTTCGCGAACCTGCCGTAGACGACGACGTAGACGACCAGCGTGAACATCGGAACGAGCAGCGCCCAGGCAACGCCGACTAGCGTCTGCTTGTAGCGCACCTTGACGTCGCGCCAGACGAACGTGAGCAGAAGCTCGCGGTAGTGCCACAGCTCGGGGACGTAGAGACGCGGCCAGCGCCGCGCGGGCTCGATGACCACGAGCCGGCCGGACCGGCTGCCGCCCTCGTCGTGCACGATGGGCCGTGCCGGAATCGCCTCTCGAATCCGGAGATCGGTGTCGGTCACGCGGACTGATGCTAGCCGTCGCGTCTGCGAGCAGCCTGTCGCACCAGCCCGCGGAGCCTCCGTTCGAGGCGAACGGCGGGCCGCTCCTCGAGCAGCTGCAGACGCCGGTTGAGGTCGTCCAGCTGCCGCTGAGTGCGGACGATGCTCGCGTCCCCGAGCACGGCGACGTCGGCGGCGAACAGTGCGTCTTCCACGATCGACGGAGGCGTGAGCGTCAGGCCCGGGCGGTGACCGCCGGGCAGCGCGAACCGTCCCGTGCTCGGGTCCGCGATAGAGCCCAGCGCGTCACGGAGGCGAACGTCGCGAATGAGCACGCCCGCAGCGAGCCCCTCCTCTAGCGCTTCTGGATCGATCGCCATGCCGTCGAACACGTTGTCGCCCGCCTGAGCCTGGGTCTCGGAGGCGAGACGCCGAAGGTAGCCGCCACGCTTCGGCCCGAAGTGCGTGTCGGACTTGACGGACTTCACGGCGACCTGCTCCGAGCTGCGAAACGGGAAGTGCAGGATCTCGATCGGATACCACCCACGCAGCAGCTGGTGCCGTGAGTCGACCGATGTGTGGTTGCCCCTGCCCACGATGACCTCCGCATCGGCCCGGTGGGCAACCTTCGTGTTCGGCCGGAACTTGCTCGTCGGATCGTTGACGGGGTGGGACGGCGCGAACCTCGCGGTCATCCGCTCGTAGAACGGAGAGCCGTCATCCGGAACCGGAACGAACGGTCTCCATAGGCCCATCACGACGCCGTAGCGTGCCGGCAGCGCATCGAGGACGGTCTTCAGGTCATGGCCGCGAGGCCACCAGAACTCGTCTGCATCGCTGTTGATCACCCAGTCGGCACCGAACTCGGTCGCAGCCGCGCGCGCCATCGTCGTCCGCTGGTCGCCCAGGCGGAACGGTTGCGAGTGATCGACACGAAGCTCCAGAACACCGGCCTGCCGGTAACGCTCGAGGATCTCGACGGTGCCGTCGGTCGAGCCCGTGTCCGTCGCGATCACGAAGTCGACACCCGCGTTCAAGTGGAAGGCGAGTTGGGCGTCGAGGATGTCGGCCTCGTCCTTGACGCACACGGTCATGACCACCCGCACGGCAGAACGGTAGCCGCTGCTCAGGAGAGCGCCGCGGTATACGCCGCGAGCGTGGCCTGTGCTGCCGCCTCGAGCCCGTAGAGGTCGACGGCGCGCCGGCGCGCAGCGTCGCCGAGCCGCCGGCGCAGCGCCGGGTCGCCGAGGAGCCGCTCGAGCCCCGCGCGGAGGGCAGGCGGATCGTTGGGCGGCACGAGCAGACCGGTCTCGCCGTCGACGACCGCATCGGCGAGGCCCCCGACAGCCGTCGCGACCACCGGTCTCCCGTACGCCATCGCCTGGCGGGCGGCGACGCCGTACCCCTCGCGCCTGGACGGACAGACGACGATGGCGGCTCGCTCGAGGTAGGAGCCGATCTCGGCCGGAGGTACGAAGCCCACCGCAGCCGGGACGTGATCCCGCAACGGGCCGTCCCCGACGACGACGAGCGGCAACCCGTCCCCGGCCTCGAGCAGCTCGAGCACACCCTTCTCCTCGGAGAGCCGCCCAACGTACAGGATGTGCGGCGGCTCCTCGGGCTCGCCGGGTCGATCGGGGATCTCGACACCGGCAGGAACGACGCGAACGGTGCGCGCTCCCAGCTCTCGCGCAGCTTCCGTCAGTGCGTCGGAGGCACCGACCACCAGCCTGGCCCGCCTGAGCACCGGTCTGAAGAGCCACGGTGCGCGCCGGGCCAGCTCGATGTCAGTTCCCCACACCTGGACGACGAGCGGTTTCCGCGTCGCGAGGCCGACGAGACCGGTCGGCAGCCAGTGCGCGTGCACGAGATCGGCGTCCCGCGCGGCGCGCCGGGCAGCGTGCACGAAGCCGGCCAGAAACGGGGGCACAAGGAGCAGCCTCCACGGCGCCCGCCGCAGGTTTGCGGCGATGCCGTTCCCGTAGGCGATGCCGAAATGGCGAAACGAGGCGGGAGAGACGACCTCGACCTCCGCCCCGGCCCGACGTAGCTCATCGACGGCGTCCCGGACGAAGGCGCCCGCCACGTCGCCGGGGCTGCGCGGGTAGGACGTCGTCAGGACGACGACCTTCATCCCGCCCGCAGCCGTACTGCGAACACCGCCGGCGCCGAGACGACGAGCAGCGCGAAGACGAAGAAGTAGTAGAAGGACATCGTCAGGTAGAACGCGTTCGCCGCGAGCGTCGACACGAGCGCCGCCGTGAGGCCCCACGCCAACGGGCGAACACGGGCAGCGAGGGGATCGCGCAGCGCCTGCAGGCTGCGACCGACGGCGCGGATGGAGCCGAGCCGCCGGAACAGGTACCAGACGAACACGGCGAACAGAACGGTCCCGACAAGCCCCGTCTCGACGACGAGGGCGACGTAGAAGGAGTGCGGCCCGAAGTTCGTGCGCCCGGTGACGAACTCGTAGTAGACGGAGAAGTTGTTCAGACCGAGACCGAGCAGCGGGTGGGAGTGGAGGATCTGCGGGATGAAGTCGTACACCGCGAGGTGGGTAGACGTCCCGTTCGCGTTCGTCTGCACCCGCGAGCGGAATACCGTCTCGAAGAAGTGCTGGCGGCGCGAGACGATGGCGAGCAGCAGCAGCGCCACCCCGGCGAGGGGGACCAGCACGCGCTTCGAGACGAGATGTCGCCTGTACGGAACCGCCAGCACGAGCAGCCCGCACCCGAGCCCGAGTAGCCCGCTGCGCGACAGCGTCGCGAGCTCCATGACGAGAAGAAACGCGAGCAGCGCCATCGCAGGGATGCGCCACCGGCTGCCTCGCCCGAGCCGCAGGTACATCGGCAGCAGCACGAGCAACGGGATCGTCAGCTCGATGCCGAGATGATTGGGGTCGCCGGTGAGCGCGTTGGGGCGGTAGACGCTCTGACCCGACACGGCGCCGTAGATGTTGATCTGACTCTGACCGCCCGTGAGCGGAGAGAGAACGGCGGCATCGAGGTTCCCGCCCGTGGCGACGGCGACCCCCAGCTGGAGCAGCCCGTAGACGGCGCTCGCCGCGATGCCGGCGATGAACGCCCCGAGCGTCTGCCAGTAGAACCTGTCGCCACGCCGGACCACGAGCGCTGTGCCTGTGACGAGGAAGAGGAAGTGGAGGAGGAACTTGACCATGCCCTTCCCCCATTGATCGAGCGCGTCGGTCGTGCCGAGGTTGAAGAAGCCGAGCAGGTACACGAGCAGGAACGCGACGAAGAACGCGAACGTTGCGCCGGCCGGCCTGGCGAAGCGCCCGTCCCAGCGCTCGAGCCGACGGGTGACGAAGGTGACGAGAAACAGCGCGGTGAGGACGTCCGAGAGGGACAGGTCGCCGCCGATCGCCCAGTGCACCTTCGCGAACGTGACCGTGAAGACCGTGGCGAAGAACAGCCACTCGGTCGCGCCACGCCCGGAGCCGCGCCTCACGCCGGGCCTCCGACGACGGCGGCGATCGCGTCCACGACCCGTGCACCGGCACGCCCGTCGACCTCCCCCACGACCTCGCGCGCGACGCGGCGGCGCTCCTCGGCGAGCTCGGCCGGATGCGCGAGCGCACGGTCGATCGCTGCAGCGACCTCGCCGAAGTCAGCGGCACGGTAGAACGCCCCCGACTCCATCAGCTGCCGGTAGTGCTCGCCCATCGCGTTCTTCGCCGCCCAGCTCTCGCCGGCGGGAGCCCCTTCGTCGTAGAGGACACAGACGACCGGGCGGTCGTTGACGACGCTGTCGAGCAGGATCGTCCCGGCGTTGGCGACGACACAGCTCGCGTGCTGCAGGAGAGTGGCGAGCAGCTCCAGGTCGGTGTAGCTCGGCGTCTGGACGACGATGTCGTCACGGTCGAGCGCCGCGGCGAACCGCGTTCGCCATTCGCTGTCGCGGGGATGGGGCCGGAAGAGAAGCGAAAAGCGCTCTCGTTCGGCGCGCTCGTCCCACCAGCGCACGATCCGCTCGACGAAATGGCGCTCGTACGGCGTGTTGGTGGGGGTGTTGCCCATCACGATCACGAGCTCCCGACCCGGGTCGAGCCCGAACCCGCGAAGCGCCGAGTCGAAGTCCGCTCGTGGCCGCTGTCGCGTGTAGATGTCGGTCTGCGGCCAGCCGGTGACGACGATCCGCTCCTCCGCAATGCCGTGGTAGCGGACGAGGTCGGCGCGCATGATGTCGTTCTGGACGATGTACCGGTCCAGATACGGCGAGATCACGCCCTTGCCGACCGTGTGGTCCCAGCTCGCCACGTACCCCACCGTCGCCAGCCGCAGCCTCCTAGCCGCCAGGAGGAACGGTACGACCCGCTCGGTCTGGACGTTCGAGAAGACGACCGCGCGGCATTCGGCTCGCATCGGCTCGAGCACGGCGGCGGGAACCCACCGGCGCGTGCCGTAGTGCCAGTGCAGCATCCGCCGGTCGACTGCCCGGTGGCAAGGTAGGGGACCGACACGGGCGATGTCGAGCCCATAGTTCTTGTGGCCCCGCTGCATGCGCTCGAGGTGGAACCCGTGACGGAGGTTGAGTCGGATGGCCAGCGGGTAGAAGCCGACCTTCCGGTCGAGCCAGCGATCGACCCGCCGGAAGACCTTCTGCCTCGTGTCGACCTGAACGGGCAGGAACTCGTCGCGGGAGCTCACGTCCAGCCCGTCGACGCGTCCCGTCCACTCGGCCGACTGCTCGGGCGACATCAGCGAGACGAGACGCATGCTCCGTCCGACCCGATCGCGCAGGCCGTCGACGATTCCACAGTCGAACAGGATCCGGGTCGAGAGCGGCTCGGGTAGGACGAGCCACACCGAGTCTCTGGACGCGCTCATGTTCCGCTCATGAGAGCGACCGAACGCCGAGCCGCTCGGCAATGCGCTTGGCGAGCGACCCGCCGTCGAGTTGGTGAAACCTGAGCACCTCGGGAGGGGTGCCGCACGCCGGCCAGCCGTCGACGCCGAAGACCGTGAGCGATCTGCCGTCGATCAGCCCGGCATCGGACAGCTCCCGGCGAAGCGCATCGCCGAGACCGCCGACGGGCGCGTGGTCCTCCAGCACGAAGACGTCCGCATGCGGAGCCACGGCTTCCGCGAGCCACTCGAGGTCGAAGCGATTGAGCCACGGCAGGTCGACGACGCCGAGCCGCGTCCCCGTGGCGCGTAGCGACTCGGCGGCAACGAGTGCCTCGTGGAGCATCACCGGCCCGTACGCGATGAGCAGTGCGGCGTCGCCTTCGTGGAGAACGGTTCCACGGCCGGGCTCGAGACGCCAGCCGCCGTGGAGCTCCAGACGCCGGGGGGATGGGCCGATCGCGAGCCTGATCGCGACGTTCTCGATCGCCTCCTCCACCGCCCAGCGCACCAGCGCACGGGTCTCCTCCGCGTTCCCGGGCTGCACGACCGCACAGTTCGGCAGCGCGCCGAGCAGCGAGATGTCCCTCAGGCTCTGGTGCGACTTGCCCGGGCCGGCAGGGATCAGCCCCGCATAGTGGAGCGCGTAGACGATCTTGCTGCGCTCGCTCGCGTTGTTGTAGATCTGCTCGTTCGCCCGCGAGGCGAGGAAGCTCGCGAACGAGTTGGCGACCGGAAGGAGCCCATGGCGGGCAAGACCTCCGGCCATCGAGACCATGTCCTGCTCGGCGATCCCGTTCTCGACGAACCGGGCCGGATGCGACAGCTCGAAGGCTCGCACGCGGCAGTCGGATGCGAGGTCGCCGTCGAGCACGACGAGTTCGGGGTGGGTGTCCGCCAACTCCAGGAGCGCCTCGCCGTAGGCCTCCGCGACGTACTCGGCGCTCATCTTCTGGCGCACGGCCGGGGCGCCGGCGCCGGACTCCGGCTCCCCCTGCAGCGAGAGGGCCGGCTCGTCGTCCAGGGGCTGAACGGCCTCGAGACGGAGCGGTGGGAGGCCGAGCGCGGCAAGGCGCTCTTCGATGCGTCCGAGGAGCTCGCTGTGCGCGGCCACGAAGTCATCGTCGCCCGGTGCACCGGCGTGCCAGCGATATGTGCCGGCGCCGTCCGCGAGCGCACGCGGATGCTCCATGAACGAGACGCCTCTGCCCTTGACCGTCCGCGCGACGAGGATCTTCGGGAGCCCGTCCTCCACACGAAAGCGTGCGAACACCTCCCGGAGCGCCGCGTGATCGTGGCCGTCACAGCTTTCCACGTTCCAGCCGAAGGCGGCCAGCTTCGCGCCGAGATCGCCGAGCGCGAGAATCTCGTCCGTCGGCCTGTCCGACTGGAGCTCGTTGCGGTCGACCACCACCCAGAGGCCGCCGACCGCCTGGTGCGCAGCTGCCTGCAGGGCCTCGAAGTTCTGCCCCTCCTGCAGCTCACCGTCGCCGACCATCACGACGACCCGCCCGCCACGGCCGAGAAACCGCTTCGCCCAGGCGATGCCCCGCCCCTTGGAGATGCCCATGCCGAGAGAGCCGGAGTTCGCCTCGATCCCCGGCACGCCGACGTCGGGATGGCCGTCGAGGCCACCGAGGCGGCGCAGGCGCAGTAGCCGCTCGGCAGGGATCACACCGAGCGCGTGCAGCGCCGCATAGAGGCCCGGGACGTCGTGTCCCTTCGACGAGAAGAACACGTCCCGATCGGGATCGTCCCAGCCAACCGTGGCGACGTCGAGCTCTGCGAAGAGGAGGTGCACGACGAGATCGAGTGCGCTGAAGCTCGAGCCGAGATGGCCGGAGCCTGCGCGCTTGACCGCCGTGAGCGCATTGGCACGGCACATGTCCGCGAGCAGCGCGAGCACTTCGTCAGCGTCACCGCCGGCAGTACGGACGCGTTCGAACTCCGACTGCGGAATCAGGCTTGGCACAGGCCTGGTCGTCACCACGCAGACGTTAGCGCCCCGTCTGGGCGGCCCTCCGCTCGCCCACGAGCCCGGCGGCGCCGAACACGATCAGGGCAGGCGCGAGCGGGATGGCGAACGCGATGATCGTGTAGATCATCAGCGCGTTGAAGACGACGAGGATCAGCGCGCCGAGAGCGAGTGCGATCGCGAGCAACGCGCCCCGAGGCCGCCTGGCGACGAGACCGGCGGCACCGGCGACGAGCCAGAGGAGCGGCGGCGGGAACAGCTTCGACGAGCGGCTGAACTGCCGCGTCAACCAAACGCTGCCGGCATACGGCGGCACCCGCGACGTGAGCCGCGACCTCCTGGCGTCGATCTGGTCGAACCGCCGCTGCTCGGCGGGATCGGAAAGGACGATCGTGTGTGCCGTCGGCGACGTCCAGACCTCGTGGATGCTCCCGTCGGGCGTGGTCGAGTAGAAGCCCTGGTGGGCGGCCGGAATCAGCTCGCCGCCGGTTGGGCGCGGCAGCGTCTTGCCGTTGACGACGATCGTGTCCCCCGTCGACGCGCCCGCGGGCCCGGAGGCCGGTGCGCTCGACGTTGGAGCGCTCGCCGTTGGAGCGCTCTTCTCGGGAAGCGCGACGAAGAGCGGATGCCAGAGCTCGCGTAGCACCGTGCCGGTCACGCGCCGTGCGTACGTCGCCGGATGGGCGCGCACCGCCTCGAGGCCGACCTTGCGGAGCTCGGCATAGTCGCTGTTCCAGCCCCAGATCCTGTCCGACAGCCCGAGCAGGTCCTCGAACTCCCTGTCGCTGCCCCGCGCGAAGAAGTCGTGCAGCGTGACGCCATAGGAGCGATAAGGCTCTTGCGGCAGCAGATCCTTTCGAACGGCGTCGGCGAGTTTGCGGGATGCCGGTCCGTTGCCGGGCGCCACGATGTGATCGGACGTGAAGGCGCGGAAGAACGGGAGGTACGCCGTGCCGCCGCGGGCGGCGGTGTAGTCGTCGTAGCGAAGACCGTTGTTGACTGCCCAACCGCCCAGGACGACTGCCGCTGCCGCCACACACGTCACCACGCACGCGATCCGCTGCCGGAGCGGAATCGAAAGCGCGAGCGGGACGATGGCAAGCGCGACCAGGGCCTGGTTGCCCGGACGGGCGAGCGCTGCGGCGGCGACCATGAGCCCGACGACTGCGAAGCGGGCCGCCGTCGGCCGGGCGACGGCACGCCGGAGCGTGAGGGCCCACCCGGCGAAGGCCGCGGCCGCGACCGCGTCGCTCGCGAGCTCGTGGAACAGGATCCCGTATCCCGGATAGAGAATGAGCGCCACAGCGGTGACGAGCGCGGCGCGGTTGCCGAACGCCAGCGCGACGCGCGTCCAGGCGAGCACGGACGCAGCGAAGAGAAGCGTGAAGACGACCTGGGCTCCCCAGCCCCCCGTCAGGTCGGGTGGGACGCCGACCACGAACGGGGCCAGCCGCGTGCGGAACCGCAGCCACATC
>Ga0066709_100000501_pt1 | contig 21362 bp, 5 predicted proteins | sample GraSoiAngelo_158_FD_79665 | JGI IMG/M metagenome (GOLD analysis project Ga0066709, IMG submission 79665) | Grasslands soil microbial communities from the Angelo Coastal Reserve, California, USA - 14_1009_16_30cm | ecosystem: Environmental > Terrestrial > Soil > Grasslands | place: USA...
GAGTGGCCCCTGCTCGTTCTTCGCGGCGTGATACTCGAAGTTCTCGGCGAGGTCGCCGTGCGCCCGTGCGGTCGCGATCGCCTGCACGACCTCCTTCCGCTTCGGGCCCTCGAGCTCTGCGAGCTCGGACTCGAGCTGCGCATGGGCGGCGGGCGTCAGCAGCTCGCCGTCGTCGTCCCCCCGGGCCATGGCGGAGCTAGTGGCCGCAGCCGCAGGAGCCGCCGCAGCAGCCTCCGCCGCCGCCGAAGCTCGGCTGCGTCGAGGCCCCGTGCGTGGCGAAGACGCTGAACTGCTTCCGCACGTTCGCGGCGCTGCAGTCCGGGCAGGCGACCTGCTGCTCGTCGTTCCGGACGAGCTCCTCGAAGTGCGACTCGCACTCCATGCAGACGTATTCGTAGATCGGCATCGTCGCCGCAGAGGCTATCACCCGGGCGTTTGAATCGCGCCCCGACCAGAGAACTACGCGCCATGGGTCTCAGCGCCGAACGTGTCGCGAAGAACGACCTGGCCTTCAAGGACGCCAACGACAGGATCAGGGGAGCGGCGGCCGGCCACGGCATCGCCGAGCGGGTACCGTTCATCTGCGAGTGCGCCGACTCCGGCTGCACACAGATCCTGCAACTCTCGCTCGCGGAGTACGAGATGATCCGTACGCACGCCCGCCGGTTCCTGCACGCGGTAGGCCACTACACGGGAGAACATGAGATGGTCGTCGAGGAAAAGCCCGGCTACACGGTCGTGGAGAAGGTGGGTCGGGCCGGGGAGATCGTCGAGGAGATCGACTCCGATGCCCGACGATCGTGACGCCCACCGCACGAAGCAGATCGGCCTGAACGAGGCCGTCTTCCGGGAGGTCAACGAGCGCGTCGAGACGATCGCGCAATCGTTGAGCAGCAAGCCAGACAGCATCCTCCTCGTCTGCGAATGCGGCCGGATCGACTGCACCGAGCGCTTCGAGATGTCGGTGAGCGACTACGAGGCGCTGCGGTCCGACCCCACGCTCTTCGCCGTCGCGCCAGGCCACGCCATACCCGAGCTCGAGACCGTCGTGGCCGCAGACGGCCCGTACGAGGTCGTCCGCAAGGAAGTGGGCAAGGCGACGGACATCGCCGTCGAGACCGACCCGCGGTCGCAGTAGAGGCTCTACTCGCCCCGCCGGGCGCTCGCCTCGATCGTGATCCCGCCGCGCGCCTTCTGGATCACCGTGACGTCGACAGGACAGGCGAGGACATCGCTCAACCCGTCGGCGATCCTGACCGCGAACGCCTCGCAGAAGATGCCCTCGTTCCGGAACGACTGCAGGTAGAGCTTCAGCGACTTCGACTCGACGCAACGCTCGCGGGGAACGTAGGCGATCTGCACGCGGTACCAGTCGGGCTGCGAGGTGACCGGGCAGAGCGCGCTCACCTCGTCGCTCTCGAGGCGGACGAGCCCGAGGCCCTCGGGCGCCGGGAAGGTCTCGAGCGCCTGGAACGTCGCCAGCGGGTCGCCCAGCGCCTCGAACTCGGGAATCCCTATGACCCCTTCCCGGACGGCATCTTGACCGTCACCTTAACCGAGCAGCTCGGCGAGCTCGTCAGGCCTGCGTGCGGGATCTCGTGCACGGTCTGTGTCGCCGACAGCGTGTGCGTCCCGACGGCGAGCGAGACGGTCAGCGACCAGGTGCCGTCCGCCCGCACGGTCGCGGTCCCGATCGCCGTCGAGCCGTCGTACAGCGTGACGAAGTCGCCGGCGTCGCCGGTGCCGCTGACCGTCACGGGCGTCGTCGTGCTGGTCGCGGCGGGCGGCGAGACGGACGTGATCCGCGGCGGATCGGCGTAGCCCGTCGCGAGCAGCAGTGCGTCGGTGACGGCGACGGCGCCGTTGCTGCGCGCGACGAGCCCGAAGGCGATCAGGCGCCCGAGCGCCGAGCGGCCCAAGAGGTCGAGGGTGCTCTCCTCGGCCGCGGTCAGCCGGCCGCGGATCGCAATCCGGTGCAGCAGCGCCTCCGATGTCGAGTCGAGCCGCAGCTCGTCGAGCTCCTCCATCCGGATCGACGGCGACTGCACGACCCTGTAGCCGAGGCTGTTCCGGTCGGAGTGGCGGACGACGTCGATCTCCTCGTCGCGCTCCCGACCGGACTGGGCCGCCCACGCCGGATCGGACGGGCCGACGAGGCCGAGCTCGCCGTTCGGCTCGCCCCCGCGGAGGACGTTGCCGCGCGTCGGATCCGCGCCGGCGCTCAGTCCGAGGTCGACGAGGAACTCCGCGAGCTCGTCGTCGTAGCGGTCGACGAGCGGCCGCTTGTTGCCGTTGTCGCCCTGGCCCTCGTTCGTGTTCCACGGGACGGCGTACGTGTTGAACTCGTCGCTCCAATCGATCAGCCGGTCGGAGGACGTGTTGCCGATCAGCACGTCGCGGCCCGCGCCGCCGAAGGCGAGATCCGCGTACGGGACGCCGCTGCCCTTCGGGTCGGGCGTGTCGTTGGCGAGCGGGTCGGGCGAGAGCAGCCAGCGCGCCAGCCGCTGGAGGACGGCGGCCTGGTCGGCGGTGAGGCCTGAGCCGACCTGTCCGAGCGCCTCGTCCATGAATGCAGTCAGCTCGCGCGTGCGGCCGCGCACGTCGCCGCGGGCCTCGGCGCGCTGGGCCTCGAGAAGCTCGTTCGTCAAGGCGCGCGCCGACTGGATGCTCGCCGCGTATGCGTTCGTCAGCGCCGTCAGGCTCGCGTACGTGACGATGCCGGTCACCTTCGTCGAGTCGAGGTTGTCGTCGGCCTGGAGCAGGTCGTCGCCTGTGCCGCCGAAGAGGAAGTCCTGGTTCGTGCCGCCGACGAGCCAGTCGTTGCCGCCGTCGCCGAAGAGGACGTCCTTGCCGTCGTCGATCGTCGTCGTCGGCCCCGTGTCGAAGCTGCTCTGCGACTCGAAGTTCAGCAGGAAGTCGACGCCGCCCCCGAGCACGATCTTCCGCAGCGGATCGGCCGCGTTGTACCAGCGGAACATCGTCGTCGCCGGGTCGTAGCCGAGCACGTTGCCGGCGCTGTAGTACGCCGCGACGATCGCCAGCGGATTGCGCCCGTCGCCGTAGTAGAACGGCAGCGCCTCGGCTCCGGACATCGCGTCGTCGCCCGCGCCGCCGTGCATCGAGTCGTTCCCGAGCCCGCCGTACAGGATGTCGTTGCCGCCGGCGGCGAACGGCGTGAGGATCGCGGTGTAGTGGAGCTCGCCGGTGATGTTGACCGTCAGCTCGACCTCGTCGGCCTGCTCCAGCGTGACCGGCGTCATCGCAGCGATCCCGCTCAGCGGCTCGGGGACGCCGTTGCGGCTCGCGAGCAGCAGGCCGTCGTCGCCGAGGATGCCGTCGTCGCCGGTGCCGCCGGAGATCCAGTCGCCCCCGGCCTCGCCGTAGAGCTGGTCGTCCTGCGGGCCGCCGAAGATCGTGTCCGCGCCGGTCTGGCCGTGGATGACGTCGTCGCCGCCCTCGCCGTAGAGGAAGTCGCCGGCGCCGACGCTCGCCGGGTCGGTCGCGCCGTAGTCGAGCAGCACGACCGCGCGCGGGACGATCCGCAGGCCTCCGTACGTGTCGTAGGGGTACGAGAGATACCGGCCGTCGGTGCCGACGAGGCGGAAGATGTTGGCGTCGTCGCCGGCGATCACGTCCGCGTCGCGCCCGTGCGCGTCGACCGAGGAGTCGCCGGGCTCGTTGCGGCCGAGCAGCGTGCCCGCGCCGCCGAAGATCACGTCGTTGCCGTCGGTGCGCGTGCCGGCCGCGTCGATGTAGAGCGACGAGCTGCCGCCGATCAGATCGTCCTGGCCGAGGTCGCCGTAGATGACGTCGTTGCCGCCGCCGCCCTCGGCGTAGTCGTTGCCGTCGCTCGCGGCCGCGGCCGAGGTGCCGGCCGGGACGTCGATCGACGCGTCGCCGTGGATCGTGTCGTTGCCCATCTGGCCGAAGAGCAGGTCGTGACCGGCGCCGCCTGCGAGCGCGTCGTTCCCGTACGTCGTCGCGTCGGTCGTGCCGGCGTCGTAGAGGACGATCGTGCGGCCGGCGATGCCGTCCGGATCGGCGAGCGCCGTCGAGCCGATGTTGGCGACGATGTGTCCGGCCGCATCGACGCTGTAGATCGTGGCTTCCGTGAGCGAGCGGATCCGGAGGCTGATCGCGTCGCCGCGGCGCAGGATCAGCGCGTTGTCGCCGGCGATCACGTCGTTGCCGGCCCCGCCGTCGATCCGGTCGCCGCCGTCGGCCGCGCCCGCGACGTTCGAGCCGCCGATCAGGTCGTCGTCGCCGGAGCCCGCGCGGATCGTGTCACCGCCCTGGCCGCCGATCACGACGTTGCGGCCGTCGCCGACCGAGATCGTGTCGTCGTCGCCGGAGGCCGCGCGGGTGAAGGTCGACTCGTAGACGTACGGTGCCGGGCCGGACGGCAGCGCGAACGCAAGCGGGATCGTCCCGGTGAGCCGGCCGAAGTCGCCGAAGACGAGGTCGTCGCTCGGGCCGGTCGTGATCACGTCGCCGCCGGCGCCGCCGATGACGACGTTCGCGCCCGCGCCGGTGATCGTGATCACGTCGCCGTCGCCGGAGGCCGGATCCGTCGCCGCGATCTCCGTGAACGCCGCGGGCGACGCCGCCACGAAGCCGAAGTCGCCGAAGACGATGTTGTGCCCGCCCGTGTCGACGATCGTGTCGACGCTCGCGCCTCCGAAGACGATGTCGTCGCCGCTGCCGGCCGAGATCGCATCCGCGGCGCCCGCGTACGGCTCGGTCGTCTCGGCTCGGACGAGCAGGCCCCGGTCGAGGACGATCCGGCCGCAGTCGCCGAAGACGACGTTGTTCCCCCTGCCGCCGTCGACCGTGTCCGCGCCGCCGCCGCCGAGGAGGTAGTCGTCGCCCGCGTTGCCGGCCAGCACGTCGTGCGCACCGGCCGTGCCGAACGTGAAGAGCGCGTCGGGAACGGTGAAGAAGGCGTCGGCGGAGACAGGTGCGGCGAGCGGGGTCGCGACGGCTCCGCCGCCAGACCACACGTCGTACCCGCCCGCCGCAGGCGGCCGCAGATAGACCACGCGGCCGAAGTCGCCGAAGAGGTAGTCGCTGCCGCTCCCGCCGAGGAGCTCATCAGAGCCGCCCTCGCCGAAGGCGGTGAGCGGCAGCGCCGCCGCAGAAGCGTCGATCGTGTCGTCGCCGCCTTGCCCGTCAACGACGAGCAGCCGGCCGGGGCCGGCGGCGGCAGAGATGGTGACCTGGTCCCCGCCCTCGCCGGCGAAGAGCGTCGTCGACGTCGTGGCGAAGGGCGCCGGGGTCAGGTCACTCGCGAAGACACTCACGATCGAGAACGTGCTGCCGCCGGTGCCGCCGTAGATCGCGATCCCGTGGCCGAACAGACCGGAGTCGGCGGCCTGGGCCCAGTAGCCCTGCCCGCCGAGGTCGCCGCCCGTTGCGGCGTAGGTAATCGCGGCCGGTGCTAGGCCGATGATCACACCGGCCGCGAGGGTGACGGCGGTGTCGCCGTTCGGGTCGAGTCGGTCGCTGACACCGAGCGTGTTGCTGCCGGTGGCGGTGTCGATCGCAAGCGCGCCGAGAATCAGGTCGAGCGATCCGTCGAGAATCGCGGCGTTGAGGACGGCGAGGTCGCCGCCCGAAGCCGCCGCGGCTCCGGCCAGCGCGCCGAGGTCGGCGCGGTCGGAGACGTAGACGACGTCGTCGCCGCCGCCCGTGTCGATCGTCGTCGCCGGCAGCGTCCCGCGGACGTTGAAGCGGTCGTTTCCGGAGCCGAGCGAGATCGCGAGCGTCTCGAAGTCGTAGTAGTTGAGGCCCTCGAGCCGCAGCGGCGCGCCCGTGACGGCCGGCGCAGCAAGTCCGCCGAGCTCGCCCTGGAAGCCGATCAGGTAGTCGCCGCCGAAGGCCCAGACGAAGACGCTCCGCGCGCAGCGGCTTGTGCCGAGCGTCCCGCACGTCGCGCCGGGGAAGAGCAGCTGCTGGAGACCTGCCTGGACGTCCGCCGCCGACGTGCCGGCGCCGAAGTTCGCTGACAGCGCGCCGATCGCGATCGTGATGCCGCCCGCGCCGGGCGTGACGGTGTAGACGCGGTCGACGCCCGCGCGCGCGACCATGTCGAGGCCCGTCAGCGTCGCCTGCGTCAGCGTGCCGAGGTTGTCGTTCGTGTCCGCGCTGTCGTCGACGACGAGCGCGTCGGTCCCGGCGCCGCCCTCGAGCGCGAGCAGCGCGTCCAGCTCGTCGACGGTGCCGTCGTGGCCGACCCTGACGGTGTCGTCGCCTGCGCCCGCGTCGATCGCCGTCGGGCCGGAGATCGTCTCTACCTGGAACGAGTCGTTGCCGGCGCCGCCGGTGACGAGCGTCGTGCCGCCGTGCGTGCTCGCGATCCGGAACGCGTCGGCACCGGAGCCGAGGTGGAGGGCGACAGCCTCGAGGTTCGAGTACGTGATCCCGACCGCCATCCCGAGGCCGGTCAGCGTCGTCGAGTCGAGTAGGCCGGCCAGCGGCGAGGTGACCGCGCCCGCGTTCGCGTTCAGCGTGTCGACCTGGTTCGGCTCGATCACATTCAGCGACGGGTTCGCCGGGATCGGCAGCGCCGAGGAGCTCTCGCCCGGCAGCAGCACAGGCGGCGGGATCGCAGGCGTCGCCGGGCCGACGCGGCCGTCGACGATCAGCGGGCCGGCGACGTTGCTCAGCCCGTTCGCACCGTCGCCGACGTCGATCGTGTCGCCGCCGAGGCCGCCGTAGATCGTCGTCACGACGCCCGCGCCCGTGCCGAGGACGATGAAGTGGTCGTCGCCTGCGGTGCCGTCGAGCGTCAGCGACTCGACGTTGACGTACGAGACGTCGATGCCGGTGCCGCTGATCGAGGTCGCGGTGATGACGAACGTGTCGTCGCCCTCGGTACCGATCACGAGCAGGGTGTCGAAGCCGTCGCCGCCGTCGATCGACACCGGCGCGTTCTGGACGTACCTGACGGTGTCGATGCCTTCGCCCGCGTCGACCGAGGTGTGCTCGTCCACGCCGAGGAACGTCCGGATGACGAAGCTGTCGTCGCCGGCGCCGCCGTTCGCGGAGAGCGGCGCGCGGTTGTGGAAGATCGAGAACGTGTCGCCGTCGGCGCCGCCGTTCAGGGCCGTCGCGAAGCTGACGCCGTTCGAGAGATCGCCGCGTGTCGTCGTCGTGAAGTCGACCGGCCACACGAGGAGAACCGGCTGCCCGTAGAGCTGTCCGACCTGGAAGAGGTCGTTGCCGTCGCCGCCGTTGACCGTCGTCGCCGAGCTGTTGTCGTCGAAGGCGAACCGGTCGTCGCCCGTGAGCCCGTCGACGGTCAGCGACTCGACCGCGCCGTTGTAGACGATCCGCTCCGCGTGCGTGTACGCGCTCCCGTCGAAGCCGGTCAGCGACGCGACGAGATCGTGGCGGAAGAGGAACTGGTCGGCGGCCGCGGTGCCCTCGATCGTCAGCGTGTCGACGCCGCCGCCGGAATCGAGCACGCGGATCTCCGAGTCGCCGTTCCCGAACGTATTGATCCGGTACGCGTCGTCGTTCGCACCGCCGTCGAGGGTCAGCAGCGCGCCGATCCCGTTGGCCGCGCTCGGCGACACCGTGTCGGGGTTGACCGCAATCGCGTCGTTCCCGCCCTGGCCGTTGACGAAGGTCGGGCCGGCGATCGTCTCGACGACGAGCGCGTCGTCGCCGGGGCCGCCGTTCACGATCGTCGTCCCCGCATGCGTCGAGAGGATGCTGAAGGCGTCGCCGCCCGAGCCGAGCTGGACGGTGAGGAACTTGAGGCCTGCGTACGTGATTCCGGCGGTGCCGAGGCCGATCAGGTCCGTCGAGGTCAGCGTGCCCGCGTTGCCGGCCGGATTGCCCGCGTCGCTGAGGTTCATCGTGTCGCTGCCGCCCTGGCCGTCCACGATCAGGTGGCCGGCGATGCCCGCGACCGTCGCGGCATCCGAGGAGACGTTCACGGTGTCGTCACCCGAGCCGGTCAAGAGCGTCGTCAGCGCGCCGCCGAAGGTGCTCTGGACGGAGAAGACGTCGCTGCCCGAGCCGAGCTGGAGGTTGAGGGTCTCGAGGCCCGCGTACGTGATCCCCGCGGTGCCGAGTCCGGTCAGGTCGGTCGACGTGAGCGTCCCGACGCTTGGGCCCGTGTTCCCCGCGTCGCTCACGTTCAGCGTGTTGCTCCCGCCCTCGCCGTCCACGATCAGGTGACCTGCGATCCCGGCGACCGTGCCGAGGTTCGCCGGCGCGTCGGAGGACACGTTCACGGTGTCGTGCCCTGGTCCGGCGCGCGTCGTCGTGACGGTTGAGGCGTTCGTCGAGAGGACGTCGAAGCGGTCGTCGCCGGCGCCGAGCTGGATGTTCAGGAGCTCGATGCCCGCGTAGGTGATGCCGGCGGTGCCCAGGCCGGTGAGGAGCGACGAGGTGAGGCGGCCGCTGTTGGCGAGCGCGTCGCCGAGGTCGCTGACGAAGAGTGTGTCGCTGCCGCCCTGGCCGTCGACGGTCAGCGGCCCGGCGACGGTGTTGACGGTGCCGAGGTTGAGCGGCGCGTCGGAGGACGCGTTGACGGTGTCGTCGCCGTCGCCCGTCTGCAGCATCGTCTGCGACGAGGTGCCGTGGATGTCGAAGTGGGTGCTCCCGGCCCCGAGCCGGATCGTCAGGTTCGCGATGCCCGCGTAGGTGATCCCGGCGCCGAGCCCGAGGCCGGTCAGGGTCGTCGCCGTGAGCATGCCGTCGTTGCCGGCGCTGCTCGCGTCGCCGGTCTCGTCGACGTAGAGGCTGTCGCTCGCGGACGGTGCGCCGCCGTCGATCGTCACGGCGCCGGCGATACCGTTGACGATGCCGCCGCTGTCGACGGCGCGCGAGAAGAAGGCCGCGTTGCTGCCGAGCTCGAACACGTCGTCTCCGTCGTTGCCGTTCAGGATCACGGTCCCGGCGGCCGCGACGAGCTTGAACCAGTCGACGCCCGTGCCGCCTGTGACCGTGAGCGTGCTGACCGGAGCGGTCGAGCGGATCGTCACTGTGTCGTTGCCCGGGCCGAGGTCGATCATAGTCGCGACGCCGCCCGCCGTCGAGGCGACGTTCATCGTGTCGCTGCCCGTGCCGAGCGCGATGTTCAGGGTCTCGAGGCCGGAGTAGGTGACGCCGCCCGGGGCGAGGCCGAGACCCGTCAGGGCCGTCGACGTGAGCCTGCCGAAGTGGCCGAGCGGGTCGCCGGAGCCGTCGACCGTGAGGAGGTCGATGCCGGCGCCGCCGGCGACGACGAGCGCCGCGTCGATCGCGTTGAGGGTCCCGCCCGTGTTTGTCCGCCCGAGCTCGTCCGCGTTCGACCCGACCGCGAGCCAGTCGTTGCTGGAGCCACCGTCGAGCGTGAACGGCAGGTTGTTGCTGCGGACCGCGAAGCGGTCGGTGCCGCCGCGGAGGTAGACGCTCACGAGCTCGATCGGCTGAGCGACCGTGACCGTGGCGGAGCTCGTCCCGCCGGCGAGCGTGAAGAGCGTCGTCGTCGCGTCGCTCGTCTCCGCGCGGCCGGTGTCGTTCCCGTCGGTGCCCTTGAGCACGAGCGTGTCGCTGCCGGCGCCGCCGCCGTCCTCGAGCACCGTCGTCGAGCCGCCAGCGTTCCCGTTCAGCTCGACGATGTAGAGGTCGTCGCCGCCGTAGCCGTTGAGCGTCGCGCCGCCCGTCCACGGCAGCAGGCCGGTGTGCAGCAGGCCGTTGACGAGGATCGACGTCGTCGGACCGCCCACGGTGAAGACGTTGCGCTCGGTGCCCGTCGGGTCACCGCCGAGGATCGCGTGCTCGAAGACCGTCGGATCCTCGAAGGTTGCGGTGCCGAAGCTGCCGACGGCGAGCGTCTCGCCCGCGCCCGTCAGCGTCGCGGTGCCCATCACGAACGCGTTGTGCCAGAGCCCGAAGTCGGTGGAGTCGAACTCGAGGACCGTGTCGTCGCCGCTCGAGTCGACGTATGTGTCGGTGCCCTCGCCGCCGGAGACGGTGTCGTTGCCTGGGCCGGAGTCGATCACGTCGTTGTCCGGCGTGCCGGCGATCGAGTCGTTGCCGGCGCCGCCGTTCAGGTTCGTGTGCGCGAAGTGCGGACCGGTCACCGAGGCGCCGTTCAGGAAGTCGTTTCCGTCCAGCGCGTTGATCGTCAGAACGTCTCCGTCGCCTACGACCGAGTTGATCGTCGTGAGCACGTAATGGCCGGCCCAGTTGACGGTCGTGTTCGAGCCGGCCGAGGTGCCGAGCTGCGCGACGTCGTCGCCGTTGCTCAGGTTGAGCGTCACGGTGTCGGCGCCCGCGTGCGCGATGAGATCGACCGTGCCGTCGCCGTTCGTGTCGAGGGACCTCGAGGACAGGTCGGCGGTGACGCGCTTGATCCCGGCCAGGTCGAGCGCGCCGGTGAAGGAGTACGAGTCGCCGCCGCCGACGCCCCGGAGGACGAGGCCCTCGGTCGTCGTGATCGTCAGCGAGCCGAGCAGCGTCGCGCCGCTGTAGCGGCCGACGATCACCGAGGAGGCGGAGACCGTGACGCGGAAGTCGTCGGAGCCCGTCGTGCCGGTCAGCTGGGCGACGTCGCCGACCGTGGACGTGACGTTCGTACCGCCTGCGAACGTCTCGCCCGCGACGAGGTTGACGACGTCCTCGCGGTAGAGGTCGTCGCCGCTGTCGCCGTTGACCGTGTCGGCGCCGCCGCGACCCTGGAGCGTGTCGTTGCCGTTGCCGCCCGAGATCACGTCGCCGCCCGCGCCGCCCAGGATGTTGTCGTTTCCGTCGCCCCCGGTGAGCGTCGCGCCGCTCGGCGAGTCGTTCGACAGCGTGTCGTTGCCCGCGCCGCCGTCGAGGAGGAGCGTCGCGGTGTTCCCCGCGGCGGCCGCGCCGACTGCGAGCACGTCGTCGTCGCCGTCGCCGTAGAGCTTGGCGCTGCTCGAGCCGAGGTACGAGAGCGTGTCGTTGCCGCTGCCGCCGTGCGCCTCGAGCGGCACCGCGACGCCCGGCATGACGTGGAGCGAGTCGGTGCCGTCGCCGAAGTCGGCGAAGATCGACCTGACGCCGTCGAAGTCCTCGGTCTTGCCGAAGGCGATCACGCGCAGCTTCGAGCGTCCGGAGATCGAGCTCGGGCCGAGTGAGGAGATCTGGTAGTCCTCGTCCGCGATCGGCGTCCCGCCGACCTTGCCGACGTTGCGGTTGCCGCCGAGCGCGCCGACGTTGAGCGTCAGCACCCCGCTCCCGACGTTGAGGCCCGCGAGCTGTGGCGCCGGCGGAGGCGTCGTCACGTTGGTGAGACGCGCCGGCAACGTGAACGTCGCGACGGTGATGTCGAAGCTCTTCAGCTCCTCGATCCAGTCGTTCTCCGGCTTCTGGACGTCGACCCATTCGTCGCAGTGGCCGCCGAAGAAGCTCCAGATCTTGCAGCCGAGGGTCCCGAGGAAGTTGACGACCGCGAGGCCGGCGTCCTCGGCGGCGTCGAGCGTCATCCGGACGACCTTGAGCACCGTCTCGAGGAACCAGCCGCTGCCCTCGACGTGCACCTTGAACGTGACGGTCTGGCCGAGCGTGCCGGTGACGCTGCCACTCGCGCTGATCCCGAACAGGTTGATGCCCGCGAACTTGGCGCTGAACGAGCCGCCGATGCTGAACGCGAAGTTCGTCCCGTCGAACGAGGCGTGGATCGTGCCGCTGCCGCTGATGCCCGTGCTGTCCCAACCGAGCACGATGCTGCCCGTGAACGTCAGGTCGAAGTGCCCGTTCGACTGGATGTTCCCGTAGGCGCTGAGGCTCAGCGGCCCGAACGTCGCCGTCAGCGCTCCCGACTGCGGCACCGTGATCGACCATGCGCTGTGGTCGACGACGATCGTCATCGTGCCGCTGACCTTGATGATGCTGAGGATGTTCACGTCGCCGTGGACCGCGAGCCGGAAGTAGCTGTTCGAGCCCGTCGTGTTGATGTTCAGCTGCCCCGACAGGTTCACGTCGAACAGCGAGAGCAGGTTGAGGCTGAACGCGACGTCCAGGTTGACGATCACGCCGTCGTCGTAGATGCCGAGGTTGCCCTTGACGCTGAACGACAGCGGTCCGATCGTGAAGGCGAGCTGCGCGATCAGCTCGAAGGCGCCGCTGCGTATCGAGATCGCGGCGAGCCCGGTCGCGCTCGCGAAGTTCAGGAAGTTGAACGAGCCCGAGAGGATCGCGACGATGTAGCTGCCGTTCGCCTCGTAGTTGACGGTGCCCGTCTGCTGGCCGAGCAAGATCGCGACGGCCGTCAGGTCCGGGTTGCCAGGCGACGAGAAGATCTTCGGCGCGCCGCCGTGGACGACGTACGTGTTCTTGGTGCACCCGGGCTGTGTCGGGTCCGTACACACGAGCCGAGTCTTCAGCGTCGTTGCGAGCGTGCTCAGCGTGCCCGTGTAGTTGAAGAGGATGTTCAGCAGCCGATCGGGCACGACGACAGACTGATCGACGCCCGTCGTGTTCACGATCACGCGTGCAGTGACCGTCAGCCCGAGATCCGGGATCCCGAGCGACAGGTTGACGTCGAGGTCGGCGGCGACTCCCTGGCCGTTGATGATCAGGACGCCGAGCGCGGTGATGCTGACCAGGCTGTTGCCGGAGCGGCCCATGTCCGGCCCGAGCTGCAGCTCGCCGGCGGCGAACAGCTTCAGCCCGGTCGGGTCGACCTGCAGCGAGAAGGCGCCGTCGATCAGGAAGAAGTTCGCGACATTCAGGACCGCGGTCGCCTGGATCGTCACGTTGAATGTCCGGAACTTGAGGTTGATCGGGTGCGTCGGGTCGCCCGTCTCGACCGCGAAGCCGTCCGTCCCGAAGCTCGCGACGAAGTCGATCGCCGAGCCGCCGCTCATCAGGCCGGCGCCGAGGTTCAGCTGCACGAGCAACGTGCCCGTCAGCGTGACGCCCGGGATGTGGACGAGGCCGAACGACTTGATGTCGAGATCCATCGCGACGAAGACCGACGGGTTCGACGACAGCACCTCCGTGCCAACGAACAGGCCGAGGTTGAGGTCGGTGATCTGGATCCCGATCGCGGTCGTGCTGAGGTTCGTGCCGGTCTTGTCGAGGACATACGGGCCGTTGATCCCGATGAAGGCGCTCACGTGCGACGCGCCGATCGTCATCGTCGTCAGGTGCGCGGTACTGCCGTCGCTGAGCGTGACGTCCTTCTGCGGCCCAAGGTTGAACGCGATGCTCCCTTGCAGCGTGATCACGCCGAAGACGTCGAGCTGGATCCACGTCGCCTTCGCGCGGACGAGCGCCGTCGCCATGTCGAGGTCGACGGTGGTCGTCGGGCTCGACTTGACGCCGAAGTGGCCGCCCGGCATCGACGAGAAGTCGATCACCGGCAACAGCGGCAGCCCGCCGATCGTCGGGCTCGAGATGTTCAGCGCGACCTCGAGGCCGTCGACCTGCGCAACGAGCCCGTTGATCCCGACGAGCCGGATCGTCGCCGCGCTCGCCTTCAGCGCCACGTAGCTGCGCGGGTCGAGGTTGTTCGTCGGCTTGCCGATCAGGATGCCGAACGTCAGGTCGTCGATCACGAGCCCGATGGCGTGGTGGTTGACCTCGGAGTCGACGAGCTGGCCGTCGGTGCCGCGGTTCGGGATCCCGTCACCGTTCGTGTCGACCCAGTACGCCCCGTGGATGCCGACGAACGCCATCACGTTGCGAGCGCCAATCGTCAGCGTCAAGATCTCCGTGCTGTGCAGGCCGAGGACGTCGCCGGGGATCGTGATCCCCAGCTGGTCGAGCACGTCCGCCGGGTTCCCGAGGAGCCCGCCGACGAGCGGCACGGTCATGACCGGGCCCTTCTCGAAGTAGATGCTGCCCGTGATGTAGACGAACTGCGAGAGCTGGATCGTCACCTTCTCGGCGCCGCCCGCGATCAGCGGCGTCGTGAAGCCGAGCGCGCGGAAGTCGCCTGCGGTGTTGATCGCGACGTGGTAGCCGTCGCCGCCGAAGCTCTGGATGAAGTCGATCACCGGGGGCGAGCCGCCCGGGATCGCCGGCCAGCCGGGTGCGTACGAGCCCTGGTTCAGCTTCACCTCGACGCCGGCGGCCTCGAGGATGATCTCCGGGATCCCCGCGAGGCCGAGGTTGTCGGCGCTCGCGTCGAGCGCGAAGAAGCGGAGCTTCGCAGCGTTGAGGATCGCGTCGGTGCCGGTGAGCGGCTCCGCGTTCATCAACACCATGCCGAGCGTCACGTTCGTCAGGAAGAGGCCGATCGCGTGCGCGTCGGTGAGCTCCTGGCGCGTGATGTGCCCGTCGGCGGCGGCCGCGTCGAGCGAGTCGGTATAGCCGACGAAGACGTCGACGTGGCCGAGGCCGATCTCGATCGTCTCGACGGGGAGGTTCCAGATCATCGACCCGTCGTCCTTGATCCCGAGCTGCCCATCGTCCGTGTTCGAGTGGTGCAGCGCGGCGATGTAGGGCGCGGCCTGGATCGCCGAGAGGCCGGTCTTCACGTCGACCTGCCTGACCGGACCCTTGTTGAAGCTGAAGGAGCCGGTCACATACACGAAGTCGCTGATCCGCAGCAGGATGTTGTCCGCGGATGCGCCGATCAGCGGGGTGTCCCACTTGATCGCGACGAAGCTGCCGCTCGTGTCGGTCGGGACGTGGTAGCCGCCGGTGCCGAAGCTGAGGACGAAGTCGACGACGGGGGGCGCGCTGATGCCCAGCACGGCCGGCCACGGGCCGGTGAAGCTGCCGCGGTTGACGCGCACCTGCACGTTCGTCCCGCTGAGCCAGATCTCCGGGACCCCCTCGAGCACGACGGCCGACGCAGTGACGTCGAGCGCGAAGAACTTCAGGAACGAGGCGTTCAGCCCGAGCGGCTGGATCGCCAGCACGCCGGTCAGCCGCACCGGCAGCGCCCGCATCATCACCATGCCGAGGCTGACGTTGCCGAGGAAGAGGCCGATCGCATGCGCGGCCTTCAACTCTGCGTCGGTCAGGCGCCCGTCCGCCGCGGCCGTGTCGAGCCCGTCGGAGTAGCCGACGAAGACGTCGACGCCGTTGAGGCCGAGGCGGACCGTCTCGACGCGCAGGTTCCAGATGATCGAGCCGTCGTCGTTCCGCGCGATCGAGCCGTCGGTCGGCGCGGTGTCGCTCACGGGCATCGAGCCGAAGACCGGCTCCGCGGTCAGCGGCGTGACCGTGATCCCGGTCCGCACCGCGACGAGCTCGACCGGACCCTTGTCGAAGCTGAAGCCGCCGACGACGAAGACGAAGTCGCTGACGCGGAAGAGGACGCGGTCCGCGGAGGCGCCGATCGTCGGCTGCGTGTACTTCAGCTGCAGCGCGTCGCCGGCCGTGTTCGTCCTGACGCCGTAGCCGTCGGCGCCGAAGCTCGCGACGAAATCGATCACCGGCTGGATCCCGCCTGCGGCGACCGACGCCGCCGTCCACGGCCCGACGAACGAGCCCTGGTTGACCCGCACCTCGAGGTTGTTCGCCGAGAGCGTCAGCTCGGGCACGCCGAGCAGCTCGACGTTCGCCGCGGTCACGCGGAGCGAGAAGAACTTCAGGAAGGACGCGTTGAGCCCCGTCGGCTGCAGCAGGACGCCGGGGATCGAGACCTGCTGCGCCCGCATCAGCACCATGCCGAGGCTGACGTTGTCGAGGAAGAGCCCGATCGCGTGCGCGGCGACGAGCTCGTCGTGCGTCAGGTCGCCGTCGGCGGCCGCGAGGTCGAGCGAGTCGGTGTAGCCGAGGAAGACGTCGACGTCGTGGAGGCCGAGCTCGATCGTCGAGACCGGCAGGTTCCAGATCATCGAGCCGTCGGCGGTGCGTGCGACCGAGCCGTCAGCCGGAGCGTCCGCCGAGATCGGCATGTCGCCGAAGAGCGTCCGCGCGGTCAGTGCGTCGAGGCCGCTGAAGCCCGTCCGCACCGCAACCGGCTTGACCGGACCCTTGTCGAAGCTGAAGCCGCCGGAGACGTAGACGAAGTCCGAGACCCGGAACAGCACCTTGTCGGCGGAGGCGCCGATCGTCGGCTGCGTGTACTTCAGCGCGACCGTGTGCCCGGCGGTGTCGGTGCGTACCTGGTACCCGTCCGCACCGAAGGTTGCCGTGAAGTCGACGACCGGCGGCGCGCGGCCGCGAGCGAGCCCGGCCCAGACGCCCGGCGCGTAGGAACCCTGGTTCACGCGCACCTCGACGTTGTTCGCCGAGAGCCACAGCTCGGGCACGCCGACGAGCGCGACGGCGCCGGCGTTGAGCTTGAGCGTGAAGAACTTGAGCAGCGCCGCGTTGAGGCCGCCCGGCGGCAACGGCGTCGCGGTGACCGGCTTCGTGCGCATCAGCACCATGCCGAGGTCGACGTTGCCGACGAAGAGGCCGATCGCGTGCTGCGCCTCGAGCGAGGCCTGCGTCATCCCGCCGGCGGTGGCGGCGGTCAGCGAGTCCGTATAGCCGACGAAGACGTCGACGCCGTGCATGCCGAACTGGATCGTCGCGACCGGGAAGTTGAAGATCTTCGAGCCGTCGGCGTTGCGCGCGAGCGAGCCGTCCACCGGCGCCGAGTCGGCGACGGCGATCGAGCCGAACAGCGACGTCAGCTCGGCGCTGCTCAAGCCGGAAAGGCCCGTGTTGACGGTGACGAGCTCCTCCTTGCCCTTGTCGAAGCTGAAGCCGCCGCTGATCCACACGAAGTCGGAGACGCGGAAGAGGACGTTGTTCGCGGACGCGCCGACGACGGCCGCGATGAAGTCGAGCACGACCGGGTCGCCGCCGGTCGCGATGGAGAAGCCGCCGCTGCCGAAGCTGGCGACGAAGTCCACGAACGGCATCGAGCCGGCGAGCCCGAGCGGCGGCCACAGGCCGGGCGTGAAGGAGCCCTGGTTGACGCGCACTTCGAGGTCGGTCGCCTGGATCCAGAGCTCTGGGACGCCGACGAACGCGACCGACGCCGCGTCGAGCTTCATCGCGAAGAAGCGGAGGCGCGCAGCGTTGAGGCCGACGGCCGCGGGGATCACCGGCTGCGCGCTCATCAGCAGCATGCCGAGGTCCGCGCCGCCGATGAAGAGGCCGACCGCGTGCGCTGCCTCGAGCTCTGCGAGGGTCAGGTGCCCGTCGGCGGCGGCTGCGTCGAGGCTGTCCGTGTAGCCGAGGAAGACGTCGACGCCGCCGAGCCCGATCGCGATCGTCGAGACCGGTAGGTTCCAGATCGTCGAGCCGTCGTTCGCGCGTGCGAGGGCGGTGCCGCCCGGGTCGGAGTCGCTCTTCGTGATCGTCCCGAAGATCCCGTCGAGCTGCGCCGAGCTCAGGCTCGACGGAAGTCCGGTGCGCACGTCGACGTACTGCGTCGGGCCCTTCTCGAAGCTGAAGCTGCCGCTGACGTAGACGAAGCTCGCGATCTTGAACAGGACGCGCTGTGCCGACGCGCCGATCAGCTTGCCGGCGAAGTCGACGACGATCGGATCGCCGCCGGTGACGATCGAGTACCCCGACGGGAAGCTCGTCGTGAAGTTCACCGTCGACCGCGACGCGGCGGGATCGAGCGCCCAGGCCTTGCCGCCGTTGACCTTGACGGTGATGTTGTCCGCGAGCAGCGTCAGCGACGGAACGCCGAGCAGCTCGATGTTCCCGGCGGTCGCCTTCAGCGCGTAGAAGCGGAGCTTCAACGCGTCGAGCGTCGCGACTCCGGTGCTCTTCGCGGTGAAGAGCACGAGGCCGACGTTCACGTTCGTCGCGTGCAGGCCGACCGCGTCGGCCGACGGCGTGCCGTCGTCGGCGAGGTTCGGGTCGTAGCCGACGAAGACGTTGATCCCGGAGGCGGCGATCGTCAGGGCCGAGGCGCTGAGGTTGCAGATCTTCGTCGAGTCGGCCGTCCGCGCGAGCGTCGTCCCGGAGCAGTCGGCGCTGACCGGGAGGCTCGAGATCGCGGACGCCGCTGGGCTCGCGCTCGTGATGCCGGTGTCGACGTCCACCGGCGTCGCGGCCCCGATCCCGAAGGTGAAGGCGCCACTCAGGTGGACGAACTGCGAGATGTGGAGCGAGAACGTCGTCGTCGCGGCGACGATGGGTGCCGTGTAGCTGAGCATCACGCCGCCGGCGTCGATCGGGTTCGCGCCGAGGTTCAGGTAGCTGTCGTCGTTCGCCTGCTCGTTGATCGTGACCGTGAGGTTCGAGAGCCCGGTCGTGAACTCGACGAAGATCACGAAGTGCGGGTTCTGGATCGTTCCGCTGAAGACGTGCCACGCGCGCGTGCCGCTCGTGACGATCGCGAGCCCGAAGCTCGACAGGCCGCCCTCGATGCCGATCGGATGGTCGAGCGGCTCGACGCCGATGAAGCCGGTGCCGCTCGTCCCCGAGAGCGTCAGCACCGACGCGACGACGCTGCCGCCGTCGCCGAGGTCGACGCTGCGGGTCGTGTGCACGAAGTCGTAGTCGCCGGTGACCTTCACGAAGCCGGCGGCGGCGACGCTGAGCTGGCCCGCACCATCGTCGACCGTTCCGGTCATCCCCGCGCCGCTCTTGAAGTCGAACGCGTCGTCCTGCGTCGGCGCGCCGACGAGGTTCTCGACGCCGTGGAACTCGACCTTCGGCCCGCCGGCGGTCGCCTGCCAGTCGCCCTCGTCGACTGCCGTGACGTGGAACGCACCGTCGACGTCGGGCACCGAGAACGTGTCGCTGCCGCCTTCGCCGTTGATCGTGATCGTCTTGCTGTAGACGGCGCTGATGTCGTCGACGTTGAAGCGGTCGTTCCCGTTGCCGGCGTTGACCGTGATCGAGCCGGTCGGGACAGCGAAGTCGGTCACCTCGAAGGTGCCGCTCGACTGGAGGCGGAGTCCCGTCGGGCTGGTCGTCAGCGTCGCGACGTCAGCGAGGTTGCTGAGGTCGAAGACGACGTCCGTGAGCGAGCCGGTGTTCGTGATCGGCTCGAGGCCCGCATACGTGATGCGCTGTCCGTCGAGCAACAGCGTCCCGGAGTGGCCGTCGATCGGCGCCGAGCCCATCGTGTGCCAGGAGCCGTCGAGGACGAGCGAGTCGAAGCCGCCCGCGCCGCCGTCGAACGTGCCGGCGAGCGAGCCGCTGTGCTCGAGGACGAACGTGTCCTCGTTCTCGGGGGCGCCGCCCAGGTTCTCGAAGTTCTTGAAGTGGATGCCGTCGACGACGCCCGTTCCCGGACCGTCAACCGTCCACGTCGTGTCGTCACTCGGGCCGAACAGCGTGTCGTCGCCGGCGCCGCCGTCGAACGTGACCGGGATGCCGACGGGGCGGTCGAACGAGAACGCGTCGGCGCCGTCGCCGCCAGTGACGGTGAGGCTGGTGATCGTCGCGAGCAGACGCGTCGTCGTCGCGCCGTTCAGGGTCACCGCGAGACCGTCGCCGACGACCGCGATTCCGATCGTGTTGCTGCTCGAGTTCGGTCCGATGATCCACGCCGCCGGCGGGGACGGACCGCTGCCGGGTACGGCTGCCGCGCCGGGCCGCGGCAGGTCCGCGGATGTCGGCGCCGGCGGGGCCGGCGTGCAGGGCGCCGCGCTCTCGCCTCCGGCTGCGGTCGGACGGGATGAGCTAGCGCCGCCGCCCGCGGCGGCGCCGGAGACCGCGCCGGGCGCGACCGCGGGGCACCAGGGCTCGACCGCGGGCGCGTCGCCGCTCGGCGTATGCGTGCCCAGCGGGACGCTGCCGATCGCCGGAGGCTCGAGCGAGCCGAGCGGCACCGTGGTCGAGACCGTTGCATCCGCGGCCCGCGCGATCGGCGGCCCCGCGGCCTGGACGGCCGGGACGTTCAGATCGGGGATCGGCTGCGGCACCACCGTCGGCGCCGGAGCCGGAACGGTCACCGGACTTTGTGGCTCTGAGCCACTAGCGCCGAGGAGCGGAGCTTGTGGCTCTGAGCCACTAGCAGCGAGCTGCGGGCCCGGGGGCGGCGTAACCGGAGCGGGTGCGGGAGGCGCCACGACCGCGGGCGGCGCAGCCGCCGGCGGCGGCCCGCTCACGGGCGCGGGGTCGACGACGGGCTCCGACTGCAGGGCGTAGAGCTTCGGCTGAGCGTCCTCCGCCGGCGCGGCGTCGGCAGGCGGACTTTGTGGCTCTGAGCCACTAGCCTCAATGGCCGGCGCGGGAGTCGGGTCGCTCGCCGCGGCCATGTCCGGCGCGGGAGTCGGGTCGCTCGCCGCGGGCATGTCTGGCGCGGGCGCGCCGACGACGTCGACGTCGACGGGCACGTCTGTCGCCGCCGGCTTCGGCTTCTTCGGCAGCACGACGGCGTAGCGGTTGTGCTGCACCGGCACGCGCGTCGCCGCGCCGCGCGTCATCGCGCCACGCGTCGCGTATGCCGGCGGGAGGCCTTGCACGGGCGAGAGCGCACCGCGTCCGGGCGCAACGCTTCCACGCCCGGGCACGATCTTCAGATGCGTGGCGGCCGGAGCGGCGGGCCCGCGATGCGCGACCGACGGGATGCGCAGCGCGGGAAACGCAAACGTCGGCACGCGCAGGTTCGAAAGCGTCGCGCGCGTGCCAGGAGTGCGCAGCGCGACCGCGATTGGGACGGCGTACGCCGACGCGAAGCTGCCGACGGCGACGCCGCCGATGACGATCGCGACCCAACGTCTGCGCAGCGCGAGCAGGCTGACGGCATGCGGCGCTACGCCATCGATTGCGTACGACGAGATCCCGATCTCCTCTCCCTCGGGCCGCGACCACGGCCCCTCTCTCCCACCAGTACGGTCGCATGTGAGCAACGGCTAATGCAATGGGCCGTTCGGCCTATTGACACGTCCCGCCGTTGTGAGTCGGACGCAAAGTGGTGTCGGACTGGAGATCTACCCGAGCTTCTGCTCGAGACGCGCGCGCTCGCGGTCGATCTGGCGGCTCAGCTTCGCGATCTCGAACGCGCGCCGGTTGAACTCGATCGCGGCAGTGCGCTGCGCGCGCGTCGTCGTCGGTGGACGCGAGAGCTGCAGCTGCAACCGCCGCGAGAGCGTCTTCGCCGCGACGAGGTCGCGTACGCGCAGCGCGTCCGCGAGCTGCGTCGCCGTCGGACCGACCGCGTGCAGCCACGCGACCTGCTCCGCCTGCCAGGCGCGCAGCACCCGCGGCGGGTCGAGCGCCGACAATCTCCGTGCAACGCCCTCGACGCGGACGCCGTACGCGTGCAGCGCAGCAGTGCGGGCGAGCACGTCGCGACCGCCCGACGCCACCCGCGCACGGAGCGTCCTGCTCGACCGCCGCAAAGCGATCAGCTCGCGCCGGGCCGGCCGCAGGAACGCGTCGAGCACACGCAGCTCGCGTGCGAACGCCGCCTCGAGCCGGTAGAGCTGCACGAGCTCCCGGTGGATCCGCGCAGCCGCCGGCGGCGGCTCGATCGCAGCGACCTCGTCGCCCGCAGCCGCGATCGCTCGCGCCGCAGCCGCCAGACGAGC
>Ga0066709_100000504_pt1 | contig 21344 bp, 21 predicted proteins | sample GraSoiAngelo_158_FD_79665 | JGI IMG/M metagenome (GOLD analysis project Ga0066709, IMG submission 79665) | Grasslands soil microbial communities from the Angelo Coastal Reserve, California, USA - 14_1009_16_30cm | ecosystem: Environmental > Terrestrial > Soil > Grasslands | place: USA...
CGGCTATCGACGTAGACGCCTGCGGCTGAGGGTTTCCGGACGTGGGTTCGATTCCCACCGCCTCCACCATACTCGACAGCGGCACTCTTTCGTGACCGCGAACGACCCGGCTGCGGTGCTGTTCGACTTCGGGGGAACGCTGGACGCCGACGGGCTCCCTTGGAAGGAACGCGTGTTCCGGCTGTTCCGCGCGGAGGGAGCGGTCGTGACCCGCGAGCGGTTCGACCCGCTGTTCTACGGGGCCGACGACGCGCTCGTCGGTACGCTGCCGTCGACGACCTCGTTCGAGGACACCGTCGCGCGGCTCGTCGACGGCGTGGCAGCCGCCCTCCAGCTCCCCGATCCCTCGATCGCCCACCGTGTGGCGCGCCGCTTCCTCGCCGACGCGCTGACCACGCTGACCTCGAACACGCCGCTTCTGCGCGAGCTGGCGCAACGCTACCGGCTCGGGATCGTCTCCAACTTCTACGGAAACCTGGCGCGAGTGTGCGACGATGCCGGTATTCATTCCTTCTTCGATGCTCTCGTCGATTCGGCCGAGGTCGGGTGCGAGAAGCCGGACCCGCGGATCTTCCAGCACGCCCTGCAGGCACTCGGCGTCACGGCGTCGGCGGCCACGTTCGTCGGCGACTCGTTGCCTCGCGACATGGCCGGCGCACGCGGCGTCGGCATGCGCCACATCTGGCTCGCGGGGGCGGAAGAGCCCACGGCGAACCCGTGCTGTCGAGACGACCGTCGAATTCGCTCCCTGGGGGAGCTGGAGGCGATCCTCTTGTGATGGCGCCGCTCAGGGGCGGCATCATTGCCGCGGGTGAGGGCAGCCGCTTGCGCCGGGCCGGCTTCACGATGCCCAAGCCGATGGTGCCGATCGCCGGTGTGCCGCTGATCGAGTCGGTGATCCGGAACTTTCGCGCCGCGCGCATCGCGCCGCTCGCGATCATCGTCAACGAGCAAGAGCAGGAGTGCGTGGACTGGGTGCGCGCCCGCTTCCCAGGCCTCGCCGTCGACTTCATCGTCAAGACGACGCGGTCGTCGCTCGAGAGCTTCGTCGAGGTGATCGCGCGCCATTCCGGCGGTCGGATGCTCGTCTCGACGGTGGACGCCTGGTGCGTCGAGGCGGACTTCGTGCGCTTCGTCGACGCCGCGGCGCGGCGACCGGCCGAGGCGACCGTGCTCGCGGTGACGCCGCTGATCGCCGACGAGAACCCGCTACGCGTCGCGGTGGCGCCCGACGGCCGCGTGACCGACGTGGGTGGCGCCGCCGGCGAGCTCGTCACGGCCGGGATGTATCTGGTGCCCGAGCGCGTGCGCGCGGAGACGCCGCCGGCCGGGCTCGATCGGCTGCGCGACTTCTTGCAATGGCTCGCCCGCTCGGGCGCGCCGGTGTACGGCGAGGTCATCGAGCGGGTGGTCGACGTGGATCGGGCCGACGATGTGGCACTTGCTGAAACGCTGGCCTTGGCGGGGCGGGTATCATAGATCGGTTGAGGAGGATCGCGTGAGCAACTCGTGCTGGGGTATCTTTCGCGAATCGACCCACTCGCCGGGCCGCGAGTCCGACGACACCGAGATCTTGCGGCTGACCGGCAAGCATCTGGAGGCCAAGGGGTTCCAGGTCAAGCTCAAGACCGCGGACGAGGTCCACGAGATCGACGACGCGCGGCCGCGCTTCGTGTTTCTCATGTGCGAGCGGGTCGAGGTGCTCCATCGCCTACGCGCCCTCGAAGCGGGCGGCGTGCCGCACGTGAACAGCCCGCGCGCGGTCCACAACACCTATCGCGACCGGATGATCGCGGTCCTCGACGAAGCGAACGTCCCGTTCATCCAGAGCCGCATCGTCTCGACTGCCGAGCCGGCCGCGCCGGGCGCGCTGCCGGTCTGGGTGAAGCGGGCAGACGTCCACAACACGCAGGACGGAGACGTCGTGTTTGCGCCGACAGAGGCGGTCGTGGCAACCGCGCTCCAGGGACTCGCCGAGCGCGGGATCGCGCGCGCCGTCCTGCAGCCGCACGTCGCCGGCGATCTGATCAAGTTCTACGGAATCGGCGCCGGCGGCGGCCCGCACCGCGAGCCGCCGTGGTTCCGCTGGTTCTACCACAAGGACCAGCAGCTGGTGGGCCACCCGCTGGACCCGCGACAACTCGCGCGCCTCGTGCGCCGCGCCGCGACGGCCCTCGGCCTCGAGGTGTACGGCGGTGACGCGATCGCGACGGCGACGGGCGAGCTCGTGCTGCTGGACGTGAACGCCTGGCCGAGCTTCGCGCTCTACCGCGACGAGGCCTCCGCCGGCATCGCGGCGTACCTGGCCCTTCGATTCGCGGGAGGCCGGCGGTGACGGAGCGACGCGAGGTCGGTCCACGCTCGCAGAAGATCGTCGCCCAGGAGCGGCGCTACCTCTCGCCGGGCTCGCAGGGCTTTTCGCTCTACGCCGGCCTCGCGATGGCGCGCGGCGTCGATTGCACCCTGATCGACGAGGACGGCAACGAGTACATCGACTTCATCGCCGGCATCGCGGTGGGCAGCGTCGGTCACTGCCATCCCCACTACGTGGAGGCGCTCAAGCGCCAGGTCGAGCGACTCACGTTCGGCAGCTTCACGACGGAGACGCGCGCGAAGTTTCTCGACCTGGTGGCCTCCGTCACGCCCGAGGGCCTGACGCGCATCCAGATGTTCTCCGGCGGCGCCGAGGCGGTCGAGGCCGCGCTACGGCTCGCGCACGCGGCGAGCGGCAAGTCCGAGGTGCTCGGGTTCTGGGGCGGCTTCCACGGCAAGACCGCCGGCGTGTTGCCGCTGCTCGGCAGCGAGTTCAAGCACCACCTCGGGCCGTTCGTCCCGGGCCGCTATCTCGCTCCGTACGCCGACTGCTATCGCTGCCCGCTCAAGCTCCGGTATCCGGACTGCGGCATCGCGTGCGCGGAGTTCGTGCGCGACGTCATCCGCTACCAGACCGCCGGCGAGATCGGCGCGATCATCGTCGAGCCCATGCAGGGCACCGCCGGGAACATCATCCCGCCCGATGGGTTTCTGCGCGCGGTCCAGGCGATCGCCAGGGAGCACGGAGCTCTGCTGATCGGCGACGAAATGATCTCGGGATTCGGCCGCACCGGCGCCATGTGGGGCTGCGATCACGACGGCGTCGTGCCGGACATCATAACGGTCGGCAAGGGGATGGGCGGCGGCTTCCCGCTCGCGGCCGTGATCTCCTCCGACACGATCACCGCGGCCAAGCCCTGGTCCAACCCGAGCGCCGCCTCGTCCAGCTACGGGGGGAACCCGCTCGCGGCCGCCGCCGGCCTCGCCTCGCTCGAGATCATCCTGAAGCAGGACCTGGTCAAGAACGCCGAGCGCGTGGGCAAGGTGATGCTCGGCCGCCTCGAGGCGCTGAAGGAGAAGTACCGGTGCGTGGGCGAGGTCCGGGGCCGGGGCCTGATGCTCGGCATCGAGCTGGTCCGCGACCGGACGACGAAGGAGCCGCTCTCGAAGACCGTGACGCAGGCGCTCTACCAGGAATGTCTCCGCCGCGGGCTCGTCTCGATGACCTACGCGCCCTCGGTCCGCATCAACCCGCCGCTCACCATCCGCGAGGATACGGCGCTGGCGGGGCTCGCCATCCTGGACGAGGCGCTGGAGGCGGTCGTGCGAGACCACGGGCTCCAGTAGCATGCTGCGCGGCGCGATCATCGGCCTGGGCAACGTCGCCCTTCACGGTCACCTGCCCGGCTGGCGCCGCCGGCGTGACGTCGAGATCGTCGGCGTCACCGACTCGCGGCCCGAGCAGCGAGCCTTCCTGGACGCGCATGCGCCCGGCGCGCGCTGGTACGCGACGCCGGCCGAGCTCCTCGCCGAGGCCGCGCTGGACTTCGTCGACATCTGCACGCCCCCCCGGAGCCACGCGCCGCTGATTCGGAGCGCGCTCGAGCGCGGCCTGCACGTGCTCTGCGAGAAGCCGCTGGTCGGCGACCTCGACGACCTGGCGCCGCTCGCGCGCCTGGCGGCGAAGATGGAGCGCGCGCTCTACACCGTCCACAACTGGCACCACGCGCCGATCGTGCACCGAACGGCGGAGCTGATCCGTGAAGGTCGCATCGGGCGGGTCAACCACGTGGTCTGGCACACCCTCCGCACCCGCCCCGCGTCGGCGGGCGACGAGCGCAACGGGAACTGGCGGGTCGATCCTGCCGTCGCCGGCGGCGGGGTCCTCACCGATCACGGCTGGCACGTGTTCTACGTCGTCAATCGATGGGTCGGCGAGTCGCCGCTGTCGGTGAGCGCCAGGCTGGAGCGGCGACGCCACGTCTCGTGGGACGTGGAAGACACGGCGAGTGTCCGTGTGACCTTCGCCGAAGCGACCGCCGAGATCTTGTTGACCTGGGCGTCGGACGTCAGGCGGAATTGGGCCGAGGTCCGTGGGACCACGGGCGTGCTCGAGCTGCGGGACGACACCCTGGTCTTGAAGGGTGACGGACGGGGCGTCGATCGCGCTTGGCCGTGCCCGCCGGCCATGTCCGACGGCTCGCATCACCCGGATTGGTTCGACGCAGTGGCGCGCCAGTTCCTCGCCGAAGCGACGGGGGCGGGCCCGCGTGGGGCGAACCTCGCCGAGGCGACGCTCTGCGTCGCGCTCGAGCACGGCGCCCGCGAGTCGAGCCGGCAAGGGGGGCGCGACGTCGCGGTCTCCGGAGTCCTGACCTGACGACTGCGGTCGCCGTCTCCGCGCGGTCGGTGGAAAGCCTGCTCCTCGTCGTCCCACCCGAGCCCGGCGTGAGCGCCAGCGTGTCGCCGGACGCGGTGGTCGCGGGGCTCCCGTTGCTGCGGCGGATTGTCCTCGCCGGCACCCGCGCGGGGTTCGCGCGCGTGATCGTGCAGGATCCCGACGCTGGCGCCGGCCTCCCCGGCGGGACCGCGGCGACCGCGCTGACCGACGCCTCCCCGGCGCCCGACTCGCGACGGCGGATCGTGATCCTCCCCGCCAACGTCGTGCCCCAGCCACGATGGCTCCTGGCACTCCGCGACGCGGAGATCGAGACCGAGCGGCTCTACGTCGACGCGTCGATGACCGCGATGATCGACACCGAGGATCCGGCAGCCGTGCTCGCCGCGGCGGCGCGCTGCCGCGGCGTTGGGGAGCTCGTGGCGGCGCTGCGCGCTCGGTTCGGCTGGGCGAGCCTCGAGGCCGACGGTACGGGGCGCTTCCCGCTCACGGCGTCGTCCGACACGAAGCTGGCCGAGACCTGGCTCCTCCGGAGCCTGATCAAGCAGCGCGAGGGGTTCATGTCGCGCCACGTCGAGCGGAAGATCTCGCTGGCGCTCACGCGCCGGCTGGCCGCCACGCACGTGACGCCCGACGCCATGACGCTCGTGAGCCTCGCGGTCGGGCTCCTGGGCGCGCCGTTCTTCCTGTCGTCGTCGCCCGCGTATCAGCTGGCCGGCGCGCTCCTGTTCCTGGCGCATTCGATCCTCGACGGCTGCGACGGCGAGCTGGCGCGGCTCAAGTTCATGGAGTCGCCGCACGGCGCCATCCTCGACTTCTGGGGCGACAACGTCGTGCACGTCGCGGTGTTCGTGTGCATGGCGGTCGGCTTGGCCCTCGCCCAGGAAGCGACGTGGCCGCTGGCGCTCGGCGCGCTCGCGGTCGTCGGGACTCTCGGGGCCGCGGCCTGTGCGTCGCGCCGGACCATGCTGGACACCGCGCTTGGCGGCGACGCCACGTGGACGGCGCGCCTGACGGAGGCATTCTCCCATCGCGACTTCATCTATCTAGTGATCGCGCTGGCGGCCGTCGGGAAGGCCCACTGGGTTCTGATCCTCGCGTCCGCCGGCACGCCGATCTTCTTCCTCCTGCTCCTGTGGGTCGGCGCGCGGCGGCGCGCCTGAGGCGCCGTGGCCGGATTCGTCGACGTGCTGCTCCGAGGGCTCGCCCTGTGCGGCCAGGCGCTCGCCGTCGGCGGTGTGCTGTTCGCGGCGCTGCTGCTCCGTCCGGCCCTCCGCGAGAGCGCGGCGGCGCGCGGGCACCTCGTGAAAAGCCTTGCGCTGACGGCCGCGGGCGCCATGGTCGTGGCCGGAGCGCAAGCGCTGTCCCTCGCCGTCCAGCTCTCCGTCCTGGGCGACGCGACTGCCGGCTGGCCTCTCGCGGAGATCGTGGGCACGAGCTACTTCCGCGCGGGCCTGGCGAGGATTCTGGCGTGCGCCGGGCTGGTCGCCGGCTGCATGGCCCTGTGGAGGCGCCCGGAGCGGTTGGGGTGGTGGGTGGCGCTCGCCGGATTCGCGGTGCTCCTTGGCGCGGGGAGCGCCTGGACGAGTCACGCGGCGGGTCGCCTCGGGCCCCGGGCGGTGCTCCTGATCCTCGATGCGCTCCACCAGCTCGCGGCGGGGGCCTGGATCGGCGGGCTGCTCCATCTCACGGTCAGCGCTCTGTCGCGCGCTGAGGTCGCGTGGTCGGTGCCGCTGCTCAAGCGGTTCTCCACGGTCTCCCTGGTCGCCGTCGCGACGCTGGTCGTCGCCGGCGTCGGGCTCACGCTGTCGTACGTGGATGGTCCGCAGGCGTTCCTCGGCACGTCCTACGGCGTGATGATCCTCACGAAAGTCACCGTCCTCGGCGGGCTCCTCGTGCTCGGCGCGGCGAACTTCTTCGCTGTGCGCCGGCTGTCGGAGGGGTCGCCCGTCTTGCTCGCGCGATTGCGGCGCTTCGTCGAGGTCGAGTTCGGCCTCGGCGCGACGGTGCTGTTCGTCGCCGCGTCGCTGACCTCGTTGCCGCCCGCGCGGGACGTCGTCGTCGAGCGTGCCCCGCTCGCCGAGGTCGGCGTACGGTTCACGCCCCGGTGGCCCGCGCTGACGTCGCCGAAGATCACGGAGATGCCGGTGGACGATCGCAACGCGCCGCGCACGGCCGCCGACCGGGCGTGGTCGGAGTTCAACCACCACGTCGCCGGCCTCTTCGTGCTCGGCATGGGATTGCTGGCCGTCGTGCACGTGATAGGCCGGGTGACCTGGGCGCGTCACTGGCCGCTGGTGTTCCTGGGCCTCGCGGGCTTCCTGCTCGTCCGCAACGACCCCGGCGCCTGGCCGCTCGGACCGCTCGGCTTCTGGGAGAGCATGTGGTATCCCGAGGTCCTCCAGCACCGCGTGTTCGTCCTCCTGGTCGTCGCCTTCGGCGTCTTCGAGTGGCTGGTCCGCACGGATCGGCTCCGGGTCCCCGGCGCCGCGCTCATCTTTCCTCTGCTGTGCGCCGTCGGCGGCGGGCTCCTCCTCACCCATTCGCACGCCGGGCTGAATCTCAAGGAGGAGTTCCTGATCGAGGTCACGCACGTTCCTCTGGGCATGCTGGCCATGACCGCGGGATGGGGACGCTGGCTCGAGCTGCGGCTGCCGGCGCCCGCCGGCCGGCTTCCGCGTCGTATCTGGCCGCTGGCGTTCACGCTGGTGGGCGTCGTCCTCGTCTTCTATCGGGAAAGCTGAGCTGAGATACCTTCGCGTCGCCCTCCTGGTGCTCGGTGTGGCGCTGCTCGCCACGCTGGTCGCCCAGAACGATCCCGCGACCGTCCTGGCTTCGATCACGGACCTTTCCTGGCGGCTGGGGATCATCCTCTGTTTTCCGGTCGCGCTCGTGATGCTGTTCGACACGCTCGGCTGGCGCTTCGCCTTCCTGCGCGAGGCCGTCGACTTCCGAGCGCTGGTCGTGGCGCGGCTCGCTGGGGAGGCCTTCAACCTGACGACGCCGACCGCCGCGCTCGGAGGTGAGGCCGTCAAGGCCTGGCTCCTGCGCGGTCACGCGCCGATCGATGCAAGCCTCGCCTCGGTCATCGTCGCGAAGACCACGATCACGCTGGCTCAGGGACTCTATCTCCTCCTGGGAGTCGTGGTGGCGTGGCGAACCGTCCTGAGCGGCTCGCTCCTGCTCTACGGCATGCTCTGGCTCCTGGCCATCGAGGCGGTCGCCCTCGCGGTGTTCGTCCTGGTGCAGACGCGCGGCATGCTCGGGTGGGCGTGGCGGCTGCTCGAGCGCTGCGGCGTCCGCGCCGTACGGGGGCGCGCGACGCTCGGGCGCGTCGACGACGCGCTCGGCGAGTTCTACCGGACCGCGCCTCGGCGATTGGTGCTCTCGATCGGCTTCCACTTCGTTGCCTGGCTCCTGGGCTCGGTCGAGACGTGGCTCATCCTGAAGTTCCTCGGCAGCGAAGTGTCGCTCGCGACCGCCACCGTGATCGAAGCATTCGGCACGGCGATCAAGGTCGCGACGTTTCTGATTCCGGCGAGCCTCGGGGTGCTCGAGGGCGGCTTCCTGGCGACCTTCGTGGCGCTCGGGCTCTCGTCGACTACGGCGATCTCCTTCAGCCTCGTGAGACGCATTCGCGAGGTGGTCTGGATCGCCGTCGGCCTCATCGCGTTCGCCGTCATGCGACCCCGCGCCGTGTCCTCGTCCTAGGCTCACTTAAAGAGCCCGGCGCGAGGTTTCCGTTGTTAGAATTGGCATCCGATGAGCGTCAGAGGCCTGGCCGGCGCTGTGGTCGCGCTCTTGCTCGCCTGGGCGGGTAGCGCGGGCGCCGTCTTGCCCATGGTCACTCACGACGGCCGCCCGTACGTCGAGCTCACCAAGGTGGCCGCCTCCCTGCAGACCAGGGTCGACGCGACCCCCGTGAGCACGCGGGCCCGTCTGCGCTCGGGCGACAACGTCGTCACTCTCACGCGGAACTGGTCGCAGGTGCTCGTCAACGGGAAGCCCGTCGTGCTGGACGCGCCGGTGCGGGTCAAGCACGGGGTCTGGCTGGTGCCGCGGTCTTTCGTCGGTCGCGTTCTTCCCACGCTCGTGGCCGGGGCGCCGGCCGCCGCGGCCCCCGTGCGGCTCGTCGCCGCGGCGGCGGAGGTCGCCCTGGCGGATCTGCGGGTCCGGTCGTATCCGTCGTTCACGCGTATCGTCGTCGAAACGTCGGCGGCCGTCGCCCATCGCGTCGAATCGAGCGGACCCAAGGAAGCGCGCGTCCGACTGATCGGCCTCACGAGCGGCGCGCAGGCCGACGACGTCCGCGACGGGTTCATCGCGGAGGTCCGTCTGGAGCGGGCGGGGCCTGACGGCCTCCTCCGCGTGGTCTTCGAGGGCACGGCCGGGACGATCCGTGCCACCACCCTGGCCGACCCCCCGCGCCTCGTGCTCGACGTCACCCGACCGACCGAGCCAGCCGTGCGGGAGGGCCGCGAGCAGCTGGCGCCGCTCAAGATGATCGTGTTCGACGCCGGCCACGGCGGCCACGACTCCGGCGCCACGGGACCGACCGGGCTCATGGAGAAAGACCTGGTGCTGGACGTCACGCGTCGCGTGACGAAGCTCGTCGAGGAACGGCTCAGCCTCAAAGTTCGCCTCACGCGAGACGCCGACTACTTCGTCACCCTGCGCGACCGCACGAGCTTCGCCAATCGCGAGCGTGCGGACCTGTTCGTGTCGATCCACGCCAACGCCCACCGCGAGTCGGCGACGGACGGGGTCGAGACATACTTCCTCTCGTCGGAGGCGACAGACAGCGCCGCGCGCCAGGTCGCGGCGCTCGAGAACGGCGTCGTTCAGCTCGAGCAGCCGGGCGGGCGCCCCACGGGGCGTGTGGACATCGTGAAGGCGATCCTCTGGGACCTGGCCCAGTCGGAGTTCCAGGCCGAGTCCTCGCGCCTGGCCGAGGTGGTCCACGATTCGATGACCCAGTCGCTTCGCATCTCCAACCGGGGCGTCAAGCAGGCGGGCTTCTACGTCCTCGGCGGCGCGGCGATGCCGGCGATCCTGATCGAGATCGGCTTCGTCACCAACCCCCGCGAGGAGCGGCGCCTCAAGGACACGAAGTACCGCGACGAGATCGCGCGCGCGATCTTCGCCGGCCTCGCCGAGTACAAGCGCGCCTGGGACCAGCGGGCGCGGGCGGCCGTCGAGTCGCCGTCGCTCACGCGGACGCGCTGAGGCGATGCCGCGGCGCGACGGACGCGGCCCCGACCAGCTCCGGCCGGTCACCGTGACGCGCGACTTTCTCTTGCACCCGGAGGGCTCGGTGCTCGTGGAGTTCGGCGCAACCAAGGTCATCTGCACGGCGTCGGTGGAGGACAAGGTCCCGCCCTTTCTCAAGGGGCAGGGCCAGGGGTGGGTCACCGCCGAGTACGCGATGCTGCCCCGGTCGACGAACACGCGGACGCCCCGGGAGAACCGCGGCCCGAGCGGCCGGTCGCAGGAGATCCAGCGGCTCGTCGGACGAGCGCTGCGGGCGGTCATCGATCGAAGCAAGCTCGGCGAGCGGACGGTGTGGGTCGACTGCGACGTGATCCAGGCCGATGGCGGCACACGCACCGCGGCCATCACCGGCGGCTTCATCGCGGTGGCCGACGCCATCACGCGCATCCCCGGGCTGCAACCGACGGCCGCGATCCGCGACTGCGTCGGCGCGATCAGTGTCGGCGTCGTCCAGGGTCAGGCGGTGCTCGACCTGAACTACGTCGAGGACTCGACTGCCGAGGTCGACATGAACGTCGTCATGACCGGCGCCGGCGAGTTCGTCGAGGTGCAGGGCACGGCGGAGCAGGTGCCCTTTGGCCGAGCCCGACTGGACGCGCTCCTGGCGGTCGCCGAGGCGGGCATCCGCCGTCTCGTCGGGCTCCAGCGCCGCGCCCTCGAAGCGCGTGCCGAGCGCACCTTCACCCTCTAGCGCCGTTCTCGTCCTCGCCACGCTCAATCCCGCCAAGGGACGCGAGCTGGTGGCGCTCCTCGGCGCCGTACCGTTCGAGGTCCGGCTGCTCGCGGAGGTTCCCGGCGCCCGGCTCCCCGAAGAGAAGGGACTGACTTACGCTGAAAACGCACTCGAGAAAGCCCGCGCCGCCGTCGCGCTGACGGGCGAGCTGGCGCTCGGCGACGACTCCGGGCTGGAGGTGGACGCGCTCGAAGGTGCGCCGGGCCTCCATACGGCGCGGTTCGGCGGCCCGGGGCTCGACGACCGTGCGCGATGGGGCCTCTTGCTCGAACGGCTCCGCGGCGTGGAGCCGGCGCAGCGGACCGCCCGCTTCCGGTGCGTGATCGCTGTGGCGGGCCCGGCGCGGGCCGAGAAGGTCGTGGAGGGAGTTGCCGAAGGGCTGATTGCGGAGGCCCCGGGCGGCGCCGGGGGCTTCGGCTACGACCCGGTCTTCTTCTACCCGCCCCTCGGCCGCACGTTCGCGGAGCTCTCCGAGGAAGAGAAAGCCCGCGTCAGCCATCGCGGCCTGGCGCTCGCGGCGGTCCGGCGCCTCCTCACCGGATGATATAGTCGGATTCGGATCGACTCGACAGATCGACTCGACACGTCATGCAGCCGGGGTGTGGCGCAGCCTGGTAGCGCACCTGCTTTGGGAGCAGGGGGCCGGAGGTTCAAATCCTCTCACCCCGACCACTTTCCTCCTCGCCGCACTTGAGGACGAGCGCGGCGTCATCAGCGATACACCACGACGCGGCGACCATCGGGAAAACTGGATCGCTCGGTTCACGGCGCACCGGATCGGGCTAGAATGCCGACGGGTGGCCTGGAGGAAAAGGAGCTCGGGCTCACACCGACCGCAGAGGAGAAGGCACGCATGAGAACCGCCGTCGTCCTGGTCCTGTCCGCAGCTCTCGTCCTCGCCGGCTCGGCGTCCTGGGCCTACACCTGCCCGGTCGTGATCAAGCAGGCGGAGGACCTGATCAAGAAGGCCGAAGCGGGCAAGGTGACCCCCGAGACCAGGCAGCTGATCGACGAGGCGAAGAAGCTCGTGGCCGAGGCCAGGGCCCACCACGAGAACGCCAAGACGAAGCGTGACCACGGCGACTCGGTCCGCAAGGCCAAGACCGCGGTCGCCTTTGCCGAAGAGGCCATCATCCTCCAGAATCCATAGCGCCGGCGGTGCGACGTCGACGGCAGCGATTTGTCGACAACGCGGTCTTCATCACGGGCGCCTCGTCGGGGATCGGAGCGGCGCTCGCCCGTGAGTTCGCCCGCGAGGGCGGTGACGTGGCGCTGGCGGCGCGACGCCTGGACCGGTTGGAGGCGCTCGCCGCGGAGATCCGAGCGCTCGGCCGCCGGGCCGTGGCGATTCTCTGCGACGTCACCCGGGACGGCGACCTCGAGCGCGCCGCCGCCCTCGCCCGGGCCGCGTTCGGCAAGCTCGACGTGGTCGTCGCCAATGCCGGCTTCGGCGTCGTCGGCGCCCTCGAGAGCCTCTCGCTCGACGACTATCGCCGCCAGCTCGAGACCAACGTCTTCGGCGTCCTGCGCACGGTGTACGCGACCCTCGACGACCTCAAGAAGACCGGCGGCCGGCTCGTCCTGCTCGGCAGCGTCAGCGGCCACGTCGGCGTTCCCGGCTCGTCGGCCTACGCGATGAGCAAGTTCGCGGTGCACGGCCTCGCCGCCTCGCTGGGCTACGAGCTGGCGCCCCACGGCATCGCGTTGACGTTGATCAGCCCAGGCTTCGTCGAGTCGGAGATTCGCCAGGTCGACAACCGCGGAGTCCGGCGCGACAAGGCGCCGGCGAGGCCGCTTCCCGCGGGCCTCGTCATGTCGACGCCGACCGCCGCGCGGAAGATCGTTCGCGCGGTCGCACGACGGCGCCGGGAGGCGGTGATCACCGGCTTCGGGAAGACCGCGGTCTTCCTCCAGCGGCATCTGCCGGGGCTCCTCGCGGCCGTGATTCGACGTTTCGGTATCAAAGGACGACGCGAACCGCGTTAAGATGGGCCGGGCGCTGACGCGCCAGGGGGAGGAGCATGCTCCACTTCACGATCGACGGGTTCCGGGGATTCCGCTCGCGCTTCGACGACGCTCACCTGATCCAGGAGGTCCTCGAGGACGCGCCGGCGCAGCTCGGACTGCGGCGGGCGATGCCGGCCTTCGTGCTTCCGTACTACAACGGCGTCGTGTCCGAGGACTGCGGCATCAGCGCGTTCGTGTTCCTGCCGGGCGGGCACTTCACGCTCCACACCTTCTCGTTCCGCGAGACGTACTTCGCCGATCTGGTGGCGCCGGACGAGTTCGACGCCGGCAAGCTCCGCGCGCTGCTCGAGGCGGTCTTCCCGTGCGCGATCACGAGCGTCCGGACCGTCGAGCGGCAGGACCTGAAGGATTCCGAGCCGGACGTCGAGAACGACTTCGGGCCCCATCTCTTCCTCAACATCGACGCCTACCAGGGCCCGCGGAGCCTCGACACTCTCTTCGAGCTCTTCGACCGGTTGCCGGCCGAGATCGGCATGACGCCGATCATGCGGCCCTATGTCATCCGCGACACCGCCGTCGGGCAGCCGGTGCTGAGCGCGATGACGATGATCGCCGAGAGCCATGTGAGCCTGCACGTGTTCCCCCAAGAGGAACGCGCTTACTTCGATATTTTCTCGTGCCGCTTCTTCGACCGGACGTTCGTCGTGCCCCGGCTTCTGGCCCAGTTCCCCGGCGGCAGCGTTCAGGAAGCGCTCGTCGCGCGGGGAAGCCGCTACCGCTATCTCCGGACCGAGCGGGCCGACGAGCACGCCAAGTCGCGCACCTGGCTTCCTCAGCGATAGGAGCGACCATGACCCGCGACGCTCGTTTCGACGACCCGAACCTCGTCCGCGAACCCATGACCGTGGCCGAAGACGGCGTACGGGGCAGCGTGCTCGGTCTCCTCGGAAGGATGCAGAAATCCGCCTTCCAGGGGCGGAAGCTCGGTGAGGCCTTCGAGGTCTGGAAGAAGATGATCGAGGGCGACAGCCTGATCTGCCTTGGCTACGCGGCGTCGATGTCGAGCGCCGGCATGTGGCCGCTCGTCACCTGGCTGGTGGAGCGCGGCTACGTGGACGTGCTCGCGTCCACCTCGGCCAACATCACCGAGGACCTCCTCGACCAGATGGACGAGACGCGGGTCTACCGCGTCGATCCCGAGCACGTGGACGACGTGGCCCTCGCCGACAAGGGCTACTACCGCTTCTACGATCACATCGTCTCCTCCAAGAAGTACGATCAGATGGAGACGGTCATCACGGGCCGGTTCTTCGACGACCTGGCCGAGACCTGGCGGAAGCCCACGATCCCGACGGTGCGCCTGCTCTTCGAGCTCGGCCTCTGGCTCGGCGCGAAGGGCTTCCCGAATTCGATCCTCGCTACCGCGGCGCGCGCCCAGGTGCCGGTGTTCTGCTGCGGGTTGCCCGACGGTCCGATCGGCGAGGGCTACAGCACCTCGCCCAAGGCGGAGCAGGCGCCGGTGGTCGACTTCTTCAAGGACTACCGGATCGCGACCGACATCATGGACACCGCCATGATCTCCAAGCGTGGGACCTCGGTGGTCTTCCTGGGCGGCGGCGTGCCGAAGGACTTCCTGCAGATCACGGCGACGAGTGTCCGGACCCGCCACGGGAACGTGGACGCCACGCCGCACAAAGCGTCGATCCAGATCACGACCGACAACACCGTCTACGGTGGGCTCGGCGGCGCCACGCTCGCCACCGAGTGCATTTCGTGGGGTAAGGAAGCGCACGGCAGCGACAACGTCATGTGCTTCGCCGACGTCACGATCGCGCTGCCCATCATCTGCCAGGGGCTCGCCGAGCACTTCGGCCGCGGCCACCGGCGCGAGCGGCCGAAGCCGCTGAAGCTGGCGGAAGTCTTCTAGACCCATCGTCATGCGGCGAAGCGCTCTGCTGCTCGCGGTGGCGATGCTCCTCGTCGCCGGCCCGAGCGCCCACGCCCAGGCACCGGGCCGTCCGTCACCCGAATCGTTCCGGATCGAGTGGACGCGACGCCCTGGCTGGATGCGCCCGGGCGTGGACGGTTACCTCTACAATGACTCGCGCTGGCGCGTCACCAACGTCCGCGTGCGCGCGGTGGTGGTCGACAGCTCTGGGAGCGCCGTTCGCGAGATCGTCGTCTCGGTCTTCGGCAACGCGGTCCCCGGGGCTCGTACGTTCTTCGTTCTGCCCCCCATTGCTGACGGCGAGAGCTATCAGCTCACGGTCGCGACCTTCGATCTGATCTCGCAGGAGAACCCGTAGGACCCGCCCGGGTCACTTTCGTCGAAATCGCACGACCGTGTGGCCCAGGGACGACTCCTGACCAAGCCGGAGGCGCCGCTGTAGCCGGCGGCGGTCGGGCGCCCGGGCGTGAACCTCGCGACGCCGGTCGGACACGCGGCGCTCGAGAAGCACCTTCACGCCGCGCACATCGTCCAGCCGTCGCTGCAGGTATTCGAACAACATGGGGTCGTGACGGCGAACCACGATCAGCAGCTCGACGTCAGGGAATGACATCGACGGAAGCGATGAGAGCAGCAGCGCCGCGTGGCGCGGACAGTAGCCATGTGTCTCCGTGGGATCGCCGAACGGCGCCTTCTCACCCAGGCCGCCGGACTTTCCCTCGACACGGCACGACGCGCAGATGACTCTCATCCCGTCTCAGAACCTTTGCCCCCCGGCCGCGGCGGCCATGACCGCCTATAATTCCGGAAGGATCTGAGCGGCCGCCACGAGGGCGGGACACTGTAGCACCTTCTCGAGAGCCATTCGAGCGCTACGCGGCGTGGTCACGCGCCCGCGGGCTGGCCAGGGTGTACCATGAGAAACGATCCCGACGAATGTCACGTCAGATGAGCAGGTCGGGAGGCCATCGCTATGACTGCCAAGCTGATAGCGCTGAGCGCGTTGCTGTTGCTGGTCGCTGCCTCTGGCGCATGGGGCCAGGACCCGGAGAGGTTCGCCATGGCCCACGTGCGACTTTCGACAGATCAGACCATCGCCGCGGGCTGCGCTCGCATGGGTCGGGTTAGCGACGATTCGGTCAAGGACCTGCGGCGGAAGATCGTGCGAGCCGGAGGCAACACGGCCGTGATCTCGTTCGCGGCGGACGACCTGTCGGTGATTCTTGCCGACGTCTTCCGGTGTACGCCGGCGACGAGCCGTCCAGCCGGGGTGCCCCCGCCGCCGCCCGGGTCCCCGCCTCCCCCCCCACCGCCGGCTGGGACGGCACCCGCTCCGCCAACTGGGGCGCCGCCTCCGCCACCCCCCGGCCCCTCCCGCTAGGGGCGGTCGTGTGCTCGACCCAGAGGCCCGCCGGCGCTATGATATACAATAGTTAGGGCGCGCACGCCGGAAGGAGTGTCGGGAGCCATGAAGAAACGCGTGTGGGTCGCGCTGGTCTTGGCGACGCTGATCCTGATGGTGGCGGTTCCATCGTTGAGCGAGGCATGGGGCGGCGGCGGCTTCCATCAATGGGGGGGCCGCGGCTTTCATCATGGGGGCCACGGTCGCGTATTCATTGTCGGCCCCACCTTCTGGTGGGGGGCGCCCTACCCGTACTATTACCCTTATCCCTACCCCGTCTATGCCCCTGCGCCGGCGCCGGTGATCGTCGAGCAAGAGCCGGCATACGCCGCACAGCAACCGACAACGCCGCAGTCGTACTGGTACTACTGCCAGAGCGCCAAGGGGTACTACCCGAACGTGCAGTCGTGCCCCGAGGCATGGGTCAAGGTCGTGCCGCGGGCAGAGTGACGCGCTAGATCAGTGCGGGGCGCCGACCAGCCCGGCTAGCGTCCGGTCGACGCCGAGAGTCGCTCATCGGACTCCCTCCGTTTGGGGCGAGGCCGTCGCGCGCGTCGCGACGAGATCGGCTTCCAGCGTTCCTCGGCCCACGAGAAGCACCACGCCCGCCGCGGCCAGGAGACAACCCGTGACCAGGACGGGGACCCGGAGCCCGATCTGGTCGGACGCGACGCCGATGAGCCACGGCGAGGCGGCATCGCCGAGCAGATGCATCAGGAGTGTCGTCACCGCGAACCCGCGCGCACGCAGCTCGGCCGGCAGCACGTTCGCCATGGCCGCGTTGAGGGGGCCGACGTTGACGAAGATCAGGAGCAGCGTGACGAACATGGCCGGCCAGAACACGGCCGGCTGGGGCGCCAGCACCGCCACGAGCGTGAACACGATCGACGCCGCCAGAGACCAGCCCGACACGATGAAGTCGGCGCCGGGCTGCCGACGCGCCACCGCGGTGGCGATGCGACCGCCGAGCAGCGTCCCGGCGAAACCGGCGACCACCAGGAGCAGGCCGAACGTCGCGGACGCGCTCCCCAGTGGAAGGCCGCGCTCGCGCACGAAGTACGTCGGCATCCACGTCGCCAGGCCCCCCATGGTGAACGTGTAGATGACCTGCGCCGCGGTGTTGACGACATAGCTCCGGCGGCTCGCTAGCGCGCGGAGTGACGGACGGAAGCCGAGTGGGACGGCTGCACCGCGCGCGACGTCCTGGGCGCCGCGCGTCGGCTCCGTGAGGCGCAGGAGCAGGAAGGCGAGGACGGCGCCCGGCGCGCCCGCGATGAAAAAGGCGGCCCGCCAGCCGTAGGCTTCGCCGACGACCCCACCCACGATGTAGCCGAGGGCGGCGCCGATCGGGATCGCCGCGTAGAAGACGCCGAGCACTCGCGCCCGCCGTTCGGCCGGATAGCAATCCGAGAGCAGCGACGGGGTGACGACCGCGTAGCTCGCCTCCCCGACGCCGATGACCGCGCGGGCCAGCAGCAACCAGCCATACGTCGGTGCCAGGCCCGACGCCACGGTGGCGAGGCTCCACACGAACACCCCGCTTGCGACCAGCCGCAGGCGGCTCCCGACGTCCCCGAGCCAGCCGGCCGGCGCGCAGGCCAGGGAATACGCGACGATGAAGAGCGACTGGAGGAGACCGCCCTGAGCGTCCGAGATCGCCAGGTCGGCCAGAATGAGGGGCAGCGTCGCCGCCGCGACGTATCGGTCCAGGTAGTTCAGCGCGTTGAGCGTTGTGAGGGCGCCGAGAATGACGCCAGGCGCAGACCAGCGACTACTCGGCATCGCGGGTGTGACGCGACCCCAGCACCTCCGGGGGCACTCGATCGGCCAGCTCGCGCAGCTCTCCGACGAGCGCGCGACGCTCCGCGAGGAGCCGCCGGTGAAGATCACGGTCGGCGAGGAACAGGAAGAACGCCCGGGCCTGTCGGACCACGCGGCCGAGCCGCTCGCGCCAGACGAGCGCCAGCAAGCCGGATGGCACCAGCAGCAGCACGAACAGTACTAGCGCCGGGAGGCCAACGAACCGCCAGACGAGCCAGCCCTCGACGCCCCAGAGGAGCGGATAGAACACGAGCCCGACCGCCATCTTGTCCGTTGCTTCCTCCTCGAGGGTTCGCCCGAGCCGTCGCACGATCTGTCCCGTCATCCAGTAGGGCACGGCGTGACACGCGATGCCCCAGCACGCCAGGGGCAGGCCGAGCGCCAACCACAGCCCATTGGTCACGACGTAGGACATCACGAGGCGGGCGGTGTACGGCTGGCCGAGCTGCTCGCTCGTGATCCCGACCTCGTCGAGGTGGACCCGGTACCGCTCGACCCTTCGCCGCAGCTCGGCCACGCGCGCGGGCTCGCGCTCGGCGAGATACCGCTCCGCCCGCATGACCCGCTGCTTCCACGCCAGCGCCTGCTCGGCGGCCTCGCCGGGCGCCGGCTCGGCCTCACCGCGGCGCGCCGCCTCCTCCCACCACGCGCGCTCGAGCACCGCGAGGAGCCCGAGCGTGTAGTGGTCCTCGGCCTCGACGATCCGAGCGGCGATCGATTTCGTCAGTCTCGCGGTGATCGCCCTGACCGCCTCTTCGGGTCGCTCACGGTGCGCGACGGCGAGATCGGCCGTCGCCATCGGCGTGCCAATCGTGAGCTGGACCGAAGCCGACCGAAAAGTCCCGGGATCGTGGAAGGCGATGCCGACGGGCAGGAGCGTCACGGGGCAAGGTCCGCCGGCGGCGCGCTCCGCGCCCAGGGCCAGACGCGCGGCGCCCGTCCGCAGCGGCAGCAGGATCGGCTGCGGCTGCGTCCGCCCCTCGGGAAAGATCAGGATGACGCCGCCCGCGCGCAGCGCCTCGATCGCGGCCGCGAACATCGCCTCGTTCTTTCGCGGGTCGTCGCCGGCCTCGAGGCGGCGGTTGACGGGCACTGCGCCCAGCATGCGCAGAGGGGGACCGACGAGCGGGTGGCGAAAGAGCGGTGCGTTGGCCAGCACCGTCACCGTGCGGGACACCGTCGCGATGATCAGCATCGCGTCGACCACGGAGTTGTGGTGGTTGGCGGCAACGATCACGCCGCCGCTCGGCGGGATCCGCTCGCGCCCGACCACGTCAATCCGACGGTAGAAGAGCCAGAGAAGCAGGCGGATCATCGCCCGGATGAGCCGGTAAGCGAGCGTCCCCTGCGTGCGTCCGGACTGCGGCCCCGCTCCCGTGTCTGTCCCGGTCATGACGGGCGTCAGAGTCAACCTATCCGATATCGCCGGTAGATCGGACAGACATTCGGCAGCCGTGGCGGAGAGACACGAACCCCCGAATCGCTGCCGCCTTCACGCCGGAGATGCACGCGCCTTGACTCGTCGTCTCAAGACGCGCACTGTTCGGCCCAGATCAGACGGCTCTCCAGGGAGGGGCGATGCCCAGGACGCTGCAGCACACGGTGAGCTTCCGTGTGTCGCCCGACACGCTGTTCGACATCTACCTGAGTTCGCGGAGGCACGCGGCGGCCACCGGGGCGAAGGCATTCGGGGTGGGGGGCGGATTTCGATGGCGCATGTGAATGTCCCGGATGCGCACGCGGCGAGCATCAACCGCGGCTGGGAGGAATATTACTGGAGGCCATGGAAAGCGTACTTGAGGCGGAAGTCTCGAGCGCGCTGAGGTTGCTGCGTGGCCAGGCGACTCTGGCTGGAGGTCGTCATGAGTAAGAATCGTCGACTCGTGGTCGCGATCGCGATCGTCCTCACCGTCGGCCTCACCGGCACAAGCGCCGCCGCGCCCTCGGGTCCGCCCGTGCGGATCGGAGGGACGCTCGCATTGACCGGCCCGCTCGCCGCGACGGCGCTCCTGCACAAGATCGCCGGCGAGATCTACATCGACGAGATGAATCGGGGCAGCGGACTGCTCGGCCGGCCCGTGGAATGGGTCCTTCTCGACGATCAGTCCAAGGCGGAGGTGACCCGGAGCCTCTACGAGCGGCTGATCACCGTCGACCGGGTCGATTTGCTCATGGGCCCGTACGCGACGAACGCGATCCTCGCCGCCATGGCGGTCGCCCAGCGCTCGCAGAAGATGCTCATTCATCACACGTTCGGCATTCCGTACCTCGCGAAGTACGAGATGCACTTTCCGACCGCAGCGTGGGGACCCGAGCCCAATCGGACCACGCCGAGCATGGTCTTCGATGCGCTGGCCACGACCGCGAATCCGCCGAAGACGATCGCGATCGTGACGAGCAAATTTTCGTCCGCGCAGTACCAGTCCGCCGGGGCGCGAGACGTGGCGCCGCAGCGGGGACTGAAGGTCGTCCTCTACCTCGAGTACGAGTTCGGCGCCCGTGATTTCGGGCCCATTGCGGCGCGTATCAAGGACGCGAACGCGGACTTTCTGTAGATCGGCGCTCTCGGCCTCGACGGCAACCAGATCCTCGAGGCGCTGAAGAGGCTCGACTACACCCCCCGACGGCACTTCCACCTGTTCCCGGCCCCGGGCCCCCTTGCGGTGGCGCCAGAGGGAAAGCTCGCCCTCTCCTTCACGCAGTTCGAGGAGCACCCGCCCTTCACGTCGAACCCCACGACCGCCCGTCTGGTCAGCCTCTTCCACGAGCGGGCGGTCAAGGCCAACCTTCCCTATCCGTACGTGGACACGCAGCCGGCCAATTCGTTCGCGGCGTGGCAGGTGCTCGAAGCGGCGGTCAACGCAACCAAGAGCCTCGACGACAAGGTGCTCGCGCAGTGGCTCAGGAAGAACCGCGTGGATACGGTCCTCGGTCAGCTCCACTTCGATGGGCCGAACAACTACGGGGACGACCTCACGAAGATCAAGCAGGTTCAGGACGGCAAGTGGGTGGTCGTGTGGCCAAGAGAGTTCGCGGCTCCGGGTGCCCGGCTGCTGTCCCCCTGACGAACAGCCGATTGAGCGTGCGCCGCAAAGAGCTCGGGCTGCACCGCGCCATCACACGGCGCGACTTCCTGAACGGCGTCGCGCTTACCGTCAGTGGAGCGCTGCTCTCGCCGCGCGAAGCGCTCGGACTGCGTGTCGCCGAGGCGCCGCTCGGAGCGGCGCCGTACCCCCCCGCGCTCACGGGCCTGCGGGGCAGTCCCGACGGCTCGTTCGAGGTCGCCCACGCGCTGCGTGACGGGATGTTCTGGGAGACCGCGCGCTCGGCCGCCGATAGCGGAGAGAGCTACGATCTCGTGGTCGTGGGCGCCGGTATCAGCGGGCTGGCCGCGGCCTGGTACTTCCGCAAGGCCGCCGGCCCATCCGCGCGCATCCTCATCCTCGACAACCACGACGACTTCGGCGGCCATGCGCGGCGCAACGAGTTC
>Ga0066709_100000505_pt1 | contig 21323 bp, 18 predicted proteins | sample GraSoiAngelo_158_FD_79665 | JGI IMG/M metagenome (GOLD analysis project Ga0066709, IMG submission 79665) | Grasslands soil microbial communities from the Angelo Coastal Reserve, California, USA - 14_1009_16_30cm | ecosystem: Environmental > Terrestrial > Soil > Grasslands | place: USA...
AGCCGCACTCCGATCTTCAGCATGAGGACACCTGCGACAGGGGACTCAGCACCCTTTACATCTGCGCGCCGAAGACCACGACGATCCGCAGGGCCAGCCCGCCCACGAGGGTCAGGACGGCCGCGAACATGGCGGGCACGCGGCGTTCAGTCGAGAAATGGAGCGCGAGCGGCACGAGCGTGCCGATCAGCACGACCACCCAGAGGGCCATCCAGCGGGGCGCGAGAAACCGCGAGCCCACCGCGCCCAGGCTCAGGAAGAACACGACGAGGAGAACCAGCTCCAGAATCGTGAAGTAGCGATCCGCCCGCGTGAGCTTCGCTTCGGCACTCTGCTCGTGGCGCCCGAGACGCGTCACGAGGCTCAAGGTGGCGGCCGCCACGCTGAGACCCGATGCCAGGAACAACGCGCCGAGCGCCCACGTGTCACTCCAGATCGGCTGGTTGCTGACGGATAACAAGATGCCGGTGTAGCCCGCCAGGAACAGCCCGAAGACGGCGCCGACGATCACGAACACGCGGCCGAGACCGCCGGCCAGGAACGGAGCCCGCGAGCCCCGCAGGCTCGCCAGCGCTTCGAGGAAGGAGACGAACGCGAACACGCTGAAGATCAAGAGCACCCAGACACCGACGGACATCGGCGACCAGTACTTGAAGTTCAGGCCGAAGGTGCGGCTGTCGATCATCATGTGCCAGAACCTGAGCGGCCGCCCCAGATCGAGCGTCAACAGGATCGGGCAGACCGCCAGGACCGGCAGGCTCAGCAGGAAGGCCAGCCGCGCGACCGGCGCGTCACGGTCGTCGCCCAAGAGGCGCAGGATCGCGCCGAGCGCGTAGACGCCGCCCGCGATGCCTCCGAGGAAGAAATACCAGACGATGTACCACTCCCACTGCGGCGGGGTGACGAAGTGCTCCACCATCGCGCTACTCCTTCCCGCCCCGCTCGCGGAACGCGAAGACGGCGCCGGCGACGCCCAGCGCGGCCGTGACCAGCGTCCCGAGGTAGCCGCGAACGTTGTTCCGGCTCGGCAGCACGGCGCTCTCGGTCGGGGGCAGCCCGTAGATCTCCGGCTTGTCGGTCAGCAAGAACAGCGCGTGCAAGCCGCCATATTCCTTGTCGCCGTACAGGCGTGCCTCCGACATCCCCTGCCCGCGCAGCTGGTTCAGGCGGGCGCCGGCCACCTCGCGCATCGTGTCCAGGTCACCGAACTTGATGGACTCGGTTGGGCACGCCTTGGCGCAAGCGGGCGTCAGGTTGGCCTGCAACCGGTCGTAGCAGAACGTGCACTTGCGGGCCAGGCCGCTCGCCTCGTCGAAGCCGATGACGTGATACGGACAGGCCGCGATGCAGTCGCGGCAGCCGTTGCAGACGCTCGGCTGGATGTAGACGGTGTCGAACTCCGTCCGGATGATGGCGTTGGTCGGGCACACCTCCATGCAGCTCGCCAGCGCGCAGTGCTTGCAGACGTCGCTCATCATGTTCCAGGCGACGCCGCCCTTGGCGGTGGTCCGCTCGTGGAACTGGACGTGGCGCCAGTTCTGCTCGTCGAGCTGCGAGGTGTTGTCGTAGCCGTCGCCGAACTGGGGCGCGTGGCCGGGGAGCTGGTTCCACTCCTTGCACGCCACCTCGCAGGCCTTGCAGCCGATACAGAGCGTCGTGTCGGTGAAGAAGCCGACCGTTCGCGCCATTGTGGTTCTCCTATCCGATCGCCATCAGATTGGGCACGATCTTGGTGAAGCCGCGCTCCTTGACGTAGAGGTCGAGCGGGAGCGCCACGAGCTCGTCGACGACCGGCACCGCATTCGGGTCCTTGCGGAGATCGATCGTGATCAGGTAACGGCGACACGTCTCGCAGGCGTCGGCCCGCAGGTGCGGGAAGCGCTCGGCGTCGGCGAAGATCGGCAGCTTACTCGTGGATTGCTCGCCGCACACGGCGCACGTCATGCGCTGGTGGACCCAGCTATCGCCACAGCGGCAGCACAGGAGCATTCGCGGTCCGCTCACCAGGGATTCGCCCGCTTCGGTCAGATACGAGAGCTGCGGCAGGCCGCCGCAGCGGGGACAGCCTCCGTCGGCCGCCGGCCCCGAGCAGGCACCCGCGGCCGCCGGCCCCAGCGCTTCGAGCACGGGCGCGGCCGCGGCGCGCCCCAGATATTCGTCGACCGCCGCCTGCGGCTCCCCCGCAAGCCAGCGGGTGACGAACGCGGTCGGCTCACCATCGCGAAGCCGGTCGCGCACGGCCGCCGCCAGCGACGGGGGCCCCGCGCTGATCGTCGCCTCGGCGACTCCGCCCATGACGCGGTCCACCGCATAGGTGGCGAGGCTCGCCGGCTCGGGTCGATCGTCCCGGGCCCTCAGGAACGCGGGCTCCTGAACCTCCAGTAGCGCCTGGTAGAGCTGCAGCAGGTCTCGTGCGAACGCATGGCGCTCGCCGAGCTGCCGAGCCCGGCGACGGCGCCGGGCCCAGGCCTCCGTGGCGAGCGATGCGACGGTGACGTCGTTCATCCGATCTTCTCGATGTTCACCAGGAACGCCTTGAACTCCGGCGTCCGCGAGTTGGCGTCGCCCACGAACGGCGTCAGCGCGTTGGCGAGCCAGTTGGCGCCCTTGGTCGGGTCTCGGTCGGCGGCGATGCCGACGTAGCCCCAGTGGATCGGGATCCCGATGTGATAGACCGTCTTGCCGTTCACCTCGAGGCCGCCCAGACGCTTGGTCACGACCGCCAGCACCTCGAGCTTGCCGCGCTTGGAGCTGACGCGGACGCGATCGCCGGTCTTGATGCCCCTCTCCTTGGCCACCTCTTCCGGGATCTCGACGAACGGTTTCGGCTGCAGCCCGACCAGAGCGGGCACGTGCTGCGTGACGTAGTGCTCGTGCTCGGTCAGCCGGTAGCTGGTCGCGATGTACGGATAGTCCTTGGCGGTGCCGAAGCGGTTCTCGCGTCCGCCTTGCTTGTCGTACAGAAACACGACCGGTGACTCCGACTGCTTGGGATGCAGCGGGTTCTCCACGGGCGACTCGACCGGCTCGTAGTGCTCGGGGAACGGTCCGTCGAGCATGGAGCTGGAGAAGAGCCGGCCGACCCCCTCGCCGTTCATGATGAACGGCCCCCACGCCTTGGGATCCTTTGGGTCCATCGTGGGGGGATAGTCGGGCACGTCGCCCTTCCACTTCTTGTCCGTCATGTCCCACTCAATGCCGGGACGCGACGGATCCCACGGCTTGCCTTTGAGATCGGCGGAGGCTCGGTTGTACATGACGCGGCGGTTGAGGGGCCAGCTCCACGCCCACCCGTGATAGAAGCCCATGCCGGTGGGGTCGTTCTTCTTCGGATCCTGGATGCCCGCGCGGCGCTTGGACAGGTTGCCGGCTTCGGGATACGAGCCGGTATAGATCCAGTCGCCGGCGGTGGTGGTGCCGTCGTCCTTCAGCTTCCCGAAGCTATCGAGCCGCTTGCCCGTCGTCAGATCGAAGCCGTTGATCTCCTGACAGAGCTCGTCGAGCTCCGGCTTCGCCGGGTCCTTGTAGTTCAAGGTCATCGCCATCAGCGGGGTCGGGAACTTGCCGCCCTGCTGCGCGTAGAGCTTCTTCACGCGCTGGAACACGTCGGCCAGAACCCAATGGTCGTGGCGGGCGCCCTCGGGCGGAATCGCGGCTTCCTTCCACTGCATCCACCGGCCGCTGTTCACGAACGAGCCGTCCTTCTCGATCCAGTGCGTGCTCGGAACCATGAAGACTTCGGTCTGAATGGCCTTCGGATCCGCGCCCGGCCTGCGCCAGAACTCCGAGCTGGTCGTCGGCAACGGGTCCATCACCGCGAGCCACTTGAGGTTGCCGAGCGCCGTCATCACCTGGTTGGCGTCGGGACCGATGCTGGTCGCCGTCATACCCGACAGGATGACGCCTTCCATCTTCTTCTTGAGCGCCTGGTCGTAGATCGAGATCCACGACGAGTTCGTGGCCGGCTTGGGGACGAAGTCGAACGCGTACTCGTTCTTGTCCGTCGCCGCGTCGCCGTACCAGGTCTTGAGGAGACTGACCATGAACTTCCGATAGTTCGTGCCGAAGAAGTTCCACGAGTTCGCGTCGAACTTCTTGGGTGCGCTCTGGGTGACGTAGTCGTCGAGGTTCTTCTGGCCCGGCGCCGGGATGCGCAGGTAGCCGGGCAAGATCTCCCACGAGATCGCGTTGTCGGTATTGCCCTGGATGTTGGCGTGACCGCGCTCGGCGTTCATGCCGCCGCCCGGCCGCCCCATGTTGCCGAGCAGGAGCTGGAGCAGCGCGGCCGAGCGAATGAGCTGGCCACCGGTCGTGTGTTGCGTCAGCCCGACCGCGTAAACGATCGTCATCACCTTGTCGGGCCGGCCGGTCTCGCCGACGATCTTGGCGATCTCGAGGAACTGCTCCTCGGGAATGCCGGTGATCGACGCGACCATCGCGGGCGTGAACCGCGAGTAGTGCTTGCGCATGAGCTGAAACACCGAGCGCGGGTGCTCGAGGTGCATGTCCCGCTTGGCGAGCGCCACGCCGGCGCCCGCGCCCGCCGGCGCGTGACCACCGGCGACGATCTCCTTCTGGGCCCGCTCGAATGCCGCCTGGGCGGGCACGTCGCCCTCGTAGGCCCACGTCGAGGTGTCGTAGAGGCGCTTGGCCGGATCGTACCCGCTGAACAGGCCCTCGTTGAAGCCGAACCCCTGCTTCACGATGAACGAGGCGTTCGTGTAGTTCCGGACGTACTCGTGGTGGATCAGGTTCTTTTCGAGCACGTAGTTGATCAGGCCGCCGAAGAAGGCGACGTCCGTGCCGGTCCGAATCCGCGCATACACGTCCGAAACCGCCGAGGTCCGGGTGAACCGCGGATCGATGTGGATCATCTTGGCGCCGCCGCCGCGGCCGATACCGCGTCGCGGATCGAGCTTCGCCTTCAGGAACCACTGGAACCCGACCGGGTGAGCCTCGGCCGGATTCGCACCGTTGATCATGATCACGTCGGCGTGCTGAATGTCACGCCAGTGATTCGTCATCGCGCCCCTTCCGAATGTGGCCGCCAGACTGACGACCGTGGGGCCGTGTCAGACTCGGGCCTGCTGTTCTAGGTGCACCACCCCCAGGGTGCGCATGAGCTTGGCGGCGAAATAGCCTTCCTCACTGCTGAAGGTGGCGCCACCGGCGAACGCGACGCCTTCGCAACGGTTGACGGTGTTGCCCTTGGCATCCTGGGTCACGAAGGTCGCGTCGCGCGACTCCTTGATGCGCTGGGCGAGCTTGTCGAGCATCTCGTCCCAGGAGATCTCCTGCCATTTGTCGCTGCCGGGCGCGCGGTAGAGGGGCTTCTCGACCCGGCGGGTCGACACGGCGAGCTGCATCGCCGTGGCGCCCTTCGGGCAAAGCCGGCCCTCGTTGACCGGGCTATCGGGATCGCCCTCGATCTGCAGGAGCTTCGCGTGGCCCTTGCCGTCGTCCTTGGTGAAGGCGATGATCGAGCACCCGACCGCGCAGTACGGGCACAGCGAGTGCACTTCCTTCGCGCCCTCGATCCGGAGGTCCTGCTTGACCTGGACCGCCTCGGCGAGGTCGAAGCCCAGGGGGGTGGTGCCCAGCGCGCCCGCACCGACGGCGCCGAGCTTGACGAAGTCCCTTCGTGATATCTGGGGCATGGTCGCGTCCCTCCTACGAAGCGAGAGCAGCGTTGGTATCGTCGAGCCATAACATCCGAATCCTCACGCGTGTTCCGCAACGCTCGGCGTCACCCGATGGGCGCCGGCGTAGAGATTGAACCCGCCGTTTCGCACGAACCCGATCAGGGTCATGTCGGCGGCGAGCGCCATCTGCACCGCCATACTGGACGGCGCCGACACCGCGGCGATCACGGGAATCCGGGCGGTCAGGGCTTTCTGCATGATCTCAAAGCTCACGCGCCCGCTGATCATGAGCACGTGCCGGTCGAGCGGCACGGAGCGGGCCAGCACCATGTGACCGATGACCTTGTCGACGGCGTTGTGGCGACCGATGTCCTCCCGCAGCACGATCAACCGCCCGTCGGCGCCGAAGAGACCGGCGGCGTGTAGCCCTCCGGTCTTCTCGAACGTCGACTGGGCGTCGTGCATCGCCGCCGCGAGCCGGTTGAGCCGATCGATGGGGATCACGAGGTCGGATCGCACCGGGGGAAGCGCCGCCCGGATCGCCTCGATCGTCGCCTTGCCACAGAGGCCGCAGGACGAGGAGGCGACGAAGTTGCGACGCAGCCGGTCTTTCGCGACCCGCACGTCGCCCTTCAGCAGCACGTTCATCACGTTCCCGTCGTCAGGATCTCCGTCGGGGCCGCGGTACCGGGCGATGACGTCGAGATCGTCGGCGCCAGCAATCACACCCTCGGAGAAGAGAAAGCCCGCGACGAGCTCCTCGTCCTCGCCTGGGGTTCGCATCGTGACGCTGAGGCTGATGCCGCCGAGGCGGATCTCGAGTGGCTCCTCGACGGCGAGGTGATCCTGGCATTCCGAGGCGCCCCGATCACGCACCTTGACAACGCGATGACGAACGACGGGAACGCCCCGTGGAACTTCTAGATCAGGATCTAGACTCATCGGCTCTCCCATAGAACCAGAGTCTATCTTTTGGGATTCTTGTCGCTCGAATTAGCCTACGGCGTACGCGCCATATGCTATTTCGGACATGATTCTAGACGTTTATGGAACGCCCAGTCAAGCGCTATTGCGGGCGGCCCCGCGGCCGCTCGCGAGGCGCTAAAGGTTCCAGGCGGGGGTCGCGCGTGCTTACCGCTTGGCGGTTTCTTCGTTGACGAGCGCTTGAAAGGCCTCAGGGGACAGGGCTCCCCGAATGACGCGATCGCCGATCACGAAGCTCGGAGTCGCATCGAGCCCGAGCGCGGCCGCGAGAGTCAGGTTGGCCTGCAGGGCCCGGTCGGTCTCCGGCGACACCATGTCGGTCTTGAGCTTCGTGGAGTCGAGTCCGACCGACGCGCCAAGGGCCAGGATCGCCTCGAGCGTGAAGTCACCGTCGAACGCGAGCAGGGCCCGATGGAGCTTCGGCCATCCTCCCTGCTGCTGGGCGGCGACGGCAGCTCGGGCCGCGAGGACCGAAGGCTCGCCGAGCACCGGGAAGTTCTTGTAGACGACGCGCACGGACGCGTTCGAGCTCACGATCTGATCGATCGTGGACGCGACGTTGCGGCAGTGGACGCACCGATAGTCGAAGAACTCGACGATGGTGACCTTCCCCTGCGCGTTCCCCTCGACGGGCGAGCCCTGATCCGCGAAGAGGCCCTGCCGGTGATCGTGGATGGCCTGCTTCGACTTCGTCGCGGCCGACGCCGACTGCCGTTGCTGCAGGCGCCGGAAGGCCTCCGCGAGCACCTCGGGCTCCCGCAGGAGATAGTCGCGGACGATCTTCTCGATCTCTTGCTGGGAGAGCTTCGGCTCATCCGCGCCGACCGCGAGGCCGGCGACGAACACCGCCATGACGAGACCGACGAGACCGGCGACAGCGAAGCGTCGGACGCTATGCATGGGTCGTTTTAAAAGTATATCCCGACCCCACCCCTCAAACGAGTAATGCCAGGGGCTCCTCCGTGAGGTCGGCGAGCGTCCCGAGGAACTGGGCGGCGCGCGCGCCGTCGAGCGCGCGATGGTCGCAGGACAAGGTCAACACCATCGTCGGCTGGACGACCGGCTGGCCGTTGAGCGCGACCACGCGGTCGGCGATACGCCCGACGGCGAGGATCGCGGCCTGCGGCGGATTGACGATCGCGTTGAACGCGTCGACACCGAACATCCCGAGATTACTGATCGTGAATCCCCCGCCCTGGATGTCGGCCGGGCGCAGCTTGCCGGCCTGGGCGCGGCTCACCACGTCCGCGCGCCGGGCCGCGAGCTCGGGCAGGGGCAAGGTATCGGCGCGATGGATGACGGGGACGACGAGGCCGTCGTCGATGGCGACCGCGAGTCCGATGTTGATGTCGGTGTTCTGCGCGATCGCGCCGTCTCTCCACGACGCGTTCACGCGCGGATGCCGCGAGAGCGCCGCCGCGACGAGCTTGACCAGCAGATCGGTGTAGGTGACGTGCGCGCCCCTCTGCTTGCGCGCCTGGTCGAGCCACGAGGCCAGACGGGTCACGTTGACCTCGCGCACGAGATAGAAGTGAGGCGCGGTCGTCCAGCTCGTCGTCATGCGCTCGGCCATGATCCGCCAGACGGTGCCGACGCCCGGGGCGGCCTCGCGCGGCGCGGCGGGGACCGGGGGGGTCACCGCCGGGCGAGCCGCCGTCGGCACGTCGTCGGCCAGGACGGCCCCGCCCGGCCCCGAGCCGTGAAGCGCGGCGATGTCGAACCCGCGCTCGGCAGCGAGACGACGCGCCTTGGGTGACGCCGTGACCAACCGCCCGGCTCGCCCGTTACCGGCCGCGGACGACTTCTGGCTCTCGACGTAGGCCAAGACGTCGGCCTTCTCGATCCGACCGCTCGCCGTCCTGACGCGTCCGAGATCGACACCATGCTGCTCGGCGATCTTGCGCGCGAGTGGCGACGCCTTCACCGCCCCGGCCGACACGCCGCTCATCGCCGGCGGCGCCGGGATGGCGCCGGTCGCGGCCGCGCTGGCGGGTGCCATGACAGGCGCCGCGGCGGTCGCGCCGCCGGCCTCGCCGGCCGCGACGATGAGGGCGATCGTCCGTCCCACCGGCACCACGTCGCCCTCGGCCGCGGTCACGTCGCGCAACACGCCGGAGGCCGGCGCCTCGATCTCGACCGTGACCTTGTCGGTCTCGATCTCGACGATCGGTTCGCCCTTGTGGACGGCGTCACCCGGGCGCTTGAGCCAGTGGACGACCTTGCCGGTCTCCTGCGCCAACTCGAGGGCGGGCATGATGACGTTGGTCGGCATCAGGGCTCCGCGCTCACGCGGTGAACACTTCGCGAGCTACCGAGAGCGCCCGCTCGATCGCAGCGGCATCGACGTCCAGATGGGTGACGGCGCGAATCGTGCGCGCCCCCGAGGCACCCATGCGCACGCCGCGAGCGAGCATGCGCTCGACCGCAACGCCCGCCGCCAGCGCGCCGGTCAGATCGAAGAAGACGATGTTCGTGTCGATCGTCTTCGGATCGACGCTCACACCCGGGAGGCCGGCCAGGCCTTCGGCCAGACGGCGCGCGTTCGCGTGATCCTCGGCCAGGCGCTTGACGTGGTGGCGCAGCGCCCACACGCCGCCGGCCGCGATGATTCCGGCCTGGCGCATGGCGCCGCCCATTTGCTGCTTGCATCGCCACGCCTCGTCGATGAACGCGCGCGAGCCCGCGAGCGCCGCGCCGACGGGAGCGCCGAGGCCCTTGGTGAAGTCGATCCACACCGAGTCGAACGTCGCCGCGTAGTCCCGCGCGGACACACCGCTCGCGACGACGGCGTTCATAAGGCGCGCGCCGTCCATGTGCGTCGCCAGGCCGTGACGTCGCGCGACCGCCGTCACCGCCTCGATGCGCTCGAGCGGCCACACGGAGCCGCCGCCGAGATTACTGGTCTGCTCCACCCAGACCAGGCGGCTGCGGGGCGCGTACCGTGAAGAAGGGCGCACCGCGGCCTCGACCGCGGCCGCGTCGAACTGACCGCGCGCGCCGTCGACGGATCGCACGTTGACACCGGCGAGCGCCGCCGGCCCGCCCGTCTCGAAGTGGATCGGATGCGCGGTGTGATGGGCGATCACCTCTTCGCCGGCCCGCGCGTGCACGCGCAGCGCGATCTCGTTGCACATGGTGCCCGACGGGAGGAACACCGCGGCGTCCTTGCCGAGAAGCTCGGCGACCATCTCACAGAGTAGATTGACCGTCGGGTCCTCGAGCTTCTGCTCGTCGCCCACCTCGGCGTCGCACATGAAGCGGCGCATCTCGGCGGTGGGTCGCGTGACCGTGTCGCTGAAGAGATCGACGTCGATGCGCATTATGCTTTCCGGCACAGCGCTTTCGCCGCGTCGGCGACCGCCTTCTCCGTCGGCACCGTGAGGTCCTCGAGCACCGGGGAGAACGGCACCGGCACGTCCATGGCGCCGATGCGCTTCACCGGCGCGTCGAGATGATAGAAGGCGCCTTCGGCGATCACCGAGGCGATCTCGGCGGTGACGCCGTAGCGCTCGTAGCCCTCGTCGACCACGATCGCGCGCGAGGTTTTTTGAGCTGACTCGATCAAGGTCTTCTTGTCGAGCGGCCACGTCGTGCGCGGGTCGATCACCTCGGCGCTGATCCCTGCTTCCTCGAGCAGCTTGGCGGCGCCGAGGGCGACCGCGACCATGCTGCTGGTCGCGACGATCGTGATGTCCGTCCCGACCCGCTTCACCTCGGCGACGCCGAACGGGATCGTGTAGTCCTCGGCCGGGACCGGACCCTTGACCCGGTACATCATCTTGTCCTCGAAGATGACGACCGGGCTGTCGTCGCGGATGGCCGTCTTCATCAAGCCCTTGGCCTCGTACGGGCCGGAGGGCAGCGCGACCTTGAGGCCGGGGATGTGGCTCACCCACGCGTGAAGCGACTGCGAGTGCTGGGCGGCCGAGCGGCGCGTCGCGCCGAGGGTCGTGCGAAAGACGATCGGCACCTTGATCTTGCCGCCCGACATGTAGTGCGCCTTGGCGGCCTGGTTGACCATCTGATCCATGGTCAAGGTGATGAAGTCACCGAACATCACGTCGACGACCGGCCGCATGCCCGTCATCGCCGCGCCGACGCCGATGCCGGCGTAGCCGGGCTCCGAGATGGGCGTGTCGATGATCCGCTGGGTGCCGAACTCCTGCACGAGCCCGGTGAGCGTCTTGAACGGGTGGCCGGCCTCGGCCACGTCTTCGCCGATGAGGAACACGCGCGGATCGCGTCGCATTTCCTCTGCGATCGCTTCCTTGACCGCCTCGCCGTACGTCAGCTCCCGCTCGCTCATGACGCCCTCCGTTTATAGGCGCGTTATAGGCGCGCCTCGGCGGCGGGGCCCCAGCCCCGCGACGGCCTGCAGCGCGCACGACTTATAGGCGCGCCTCGGCCGGCGGGGCCCCAGCCCCGCGACGGCCTGCAGCGCGCACGACTGGTAGCCCGGTGACCCCCGGCCCCACGCGAGGCTCGCCCGATCGGGCCGCGGAGTCAAGAGGATGGACTAGAATCTCCTCCGTGGCGACGGGTGACGACGCGGGCGCGACGGCGAAGGGGGAGCTCGGGCTCGCGGAGGCGATGGCGTACGCGCGCGATCTGGAGGAGGAGGATCGCCTGGAGGCCGCCGAGGAGCTCTATCGCCGCATCCTCGCGCTGGTACCCGACTATCCCGATGCGTGGAACTTCCGTGGAGTGGTCGCGTTCCGGCTCGGGCGTCCGGCGGAGGCGGAGACTTCGATTCGCCGGGCGGTCGAGCTCGCGCCGGAGTACGCCGATGCGCACAACAACCTCGGCAACGTGCTCCAGCAGCAGAAGCGCGCCGAGGAGGCCGCGAAGTGTTACGAGCGGGCGATCGAGCTGCAGCCCGACATGGCCGACGCGCACAATAACCTCGGCAACGTGCTCCAGCACCAGATGCGTCCCGAGCACGCGGTGGCGTTCTACGAGCGGGCCATCGCGCTCCGGCCCGAGATGGCCGACGCCCACCTCAATCTCGGCAAGGCTCTCGAGGCGCTCGACCGCATGTCGGAGGCGCTCACCGCGTACCGGCAGGCGGTGCTGCTGCGGCCGTTTCACTTCGACTCGTATCGACGACTCGGGGCTGCGCTCTACGGGTGGGGCCGCATCGACGAAGCGGCGGACGTATACCGGAAGTGGCTGTCCCTCGAGCCGGACAATCCAGTCGCGGCGCACCTGCTGGCGGCGTGCACGGGACGCGAGGTCCCGGCGCGCGCCTCGGATGCGGCCGTACGGACCATCTTCGAGAGCTTCGCCGACAGCTTCGACCAGGTCCTCGAGAAGCTCCAGTATCGCGCGCCGGCGCTGGTGGCGCAGGCGGCGGCCGACGTGATGGGCTCCCCGGCCCGCCTCGACATTCTCGACGCCGGCTGCGGCACCGGACTCTGCGGCGAGCACTTCAAGCCGTTCGCCCGGCGCCTGGTCGGCGTCGATCTCTCGCTCGAGATGCTCAAGCGGGCCGGCCTCCGAAAGCTCTACGACGAGCTGATCCTCGGCGAGCTGACGGCGTTCGTCGGGGCGGTGCCGGCGGCCTGGGACCTCGTGGTGTCGGCCGACACCCTGGTCTACTTCGGCGATCTGACGGTCGCGATGGCGGCGGCGCAGCGCGGGCTGCGGACGGGCGGGCACCTGGTGTTCACGCTCGAGCGCGCGAGCGAGGATGAGGCGCCGCAGGGCTACAAGATCAACCCTCACGGCCGCTACAGCCACACCGAGGCGTACGTGCGGCAGGTCCTGGCCGGCGCGCGGCTCGAGCCCCGAAAGGTCACGCACGTTCACCTTCGGCTCGAGCTGAAGAAGCCGGTTGACGGGCTCCTGGTCGTCGCCTCGAGACCGGCCTAGGCTTTGACCGTCAGCTTCTCGTAGAGCGCGGCGAGGATCTCGTCGATCCCGGCCGAGGCCCATACGTCGAAGAACGGCGACCCCTGCAGCGCGACGAACTCGCGCTGGCCGCGCTCCTTCGTCTGCGCCTCGCTCTCGCCGGCCCGGGCGGTCTGCATGTATCCGCGGATGTAGTCCTTGCGATAGATGGCCGGGTACTCGATGTACCGGTGCAGCTCGCGGAAGTCCCCCGTGTAGATCACCACGACCGGCACCGAGGCCCACTCGCCGCCGTTCTTCGCGTTGAGGAACTCGAGCATGATGTCGTGGTTGCCGTCGGGATGGGCGGCCGGATCCGGACGCCGAGTCCCGAGGATCTTCTTGCCGTCGCGGTTGAAGATCCGGAGCTCCAGTCCACCCGCCTCGGCCAGCCGCGCCAGCATCGGCACGTCGCGCCGGCAGTCGGACGACCAGTCCTCGGAGACGACGAGGATTTTCGCCGGCCCATCGGGCTGCGCGGCGAGCCACTCGATGGCGGCGACCTGCTGGTCGGTGAGGCGGGCGCGCGCGTAGCGCTCGCGGAACACCGCGCTGTTGTCCCGGCGGGTGGTGCCGATCGAGCCGCCGTCGGGGTAATAGCTGGCGAACGCCTCGCGGGCGAGATTCTCCGGGCTCCCTGTGTATTTCACGTACTGATCGAACGTCATCCCTCTGGCGAACCGCTCGGGCGTGACGACGCTCTTGGCCATGCTGTCCTCCTGTCTGTCGACGCGCCTGCCGCGGCGCGCGGGCTAGCGAAGCTTTGGCATGACCGCGTCGGCGAAGCGGCGCATCGCGCGCTCCACCTCGGCGCGCTCCAGCATCGCGCCTTGATCGAACCAGCAGATGATCTGCGAGAGCCCGAACTCGTCGCGCACCGCCTGGAGCCGATCGACGACTTCGGCGGCGTCGCCGAACACGGCCTGGTCGCGGAAGAACCGCTCGTACGGGGGATCGGCGATCGTCTCGCGGATCATCTTCAGGCGCGGGAGATGGTCGGCGTACGAGTCCGGGAGCTGCGAGAAGATCACTTCGAGGTTCTTGTAGTACTTGAGTACGCCCGGACGCATGGCATCGCGCGCCGCCGCGGACGTAGGCCCGACGTGAACCGGGAGCATGAGCGCCATCTGATCGGGCCGCCAGGCGTGCCCCGCGGCGGCGAGGTGTTCGCGATAGAGCGCCATGTACTCGCGCAGCTGCGGCAAGGGCGTGGTGGTCGTCCCCGAGTAGATCGAGAGGCCGAGGTCGCCGATGTGGGCGAAGCTCTCGGCCGTGTGCACGGCGACGCGGATCGGGGGGTGCGGCCGCTGCAGCGGGCGCGGCACCACCGCGACGTCCTCGACCTGATAGAACCGGCCGCGAAAGCTGAAGCGCTCCTGGGTCCACGCGCGGCGGATGATCTCGAGCGCTTCGTCGAAGCGCGCGCGGTTCTCCGACACGGGCACGCCAAAGCCGTGGAACTGGCTCGGGATCGAGCCGCGGCCGACGCCGAATTCGAGCCGCCCGCCGGAGAGCAGGTCGGCCGTCGCCGCTTGCTCCGCGCAGCTCAGCGGGTTGTGGAGCGGCAGCAAGGTGACGGCCGTCCCGATGCGGATCGTCCGCGTGCGCTGGGCGATCACCGGCACGACCATCAGCGGGCTCGCCAGCAAAGAGAACGCGCCGCCGAAGTGCAGCTCCGCCAGCCACGCCACGTCGAACCCGAGCGTGTCGCCGAGCGCGATCAGGTCGAGCATCTCGGCGTAGCGCTCGGCGTGCGTCTGCCCGTCCGCCTCCGACGCTTGATAGAAGAGCCCGAATCGCATGGCGGTCGAGCCTCAGACCACCGGCGACGGCGCCCGTGGAGTCGTCTCCCACTGCGCCGGGTCGTGACCGTAGAACATCGTCGCGCCGGCCTGATCGCGCAGCTTCCGCAGTGTCGCCAGCGATTCGAACATGACCGACGGGTTCCAGAGGATCTTCGGCAGCACGTCGCGGTCCATGTTCTCCCGCGTGTAGCACGCGTCGGACGCGCAGACGATCTGGGACTGCTTGCCGGCGCGGACCAGCAGCGACTGGTGGCCCGGCGTGTGCCCGTACGTCGGCAGCAGCACCACGCGGCCGTCGCCGAACACGTCGTGCTCGCCGTCGAGCATCCGATAGTCGAGCGGGTGGTCGAAGTCGATGGGGCTCGGGCTGTAGCTCGGCACGAATCCCGGGCGGCGCGCCGCCTCGAGCTCGGCGCGCTGCACCAGGAAGGTCGAGCGCGGGAAGAACTCGTTACCGCCGCAGTGGTCGAAGTGCAGGTGCGAATTCGCCACGAAGCGGACGTCGTCCGGCGTGAGGCCGAGCCGGGCGAGCTGCGGCACCACGTCCTCGCCTTCCCGCGACTTGACCGTGAGACGCTTGATCCGCTCGGGGCCGAGCCGGGCCAGCGGATCGAGGCGCGCCTGGCAGTGCACGCCGGTGTCGAACAGGAGCTTGCCGCGCGGATGGCTCACCAGGAAGCTCACCACCGGCACGGTCCAGGGCTGGCCCGGCGTGAGGTCGGACACCATGCTGGCGCGGTCGAGCTCGATGGAGCCGGTGCAGAGCGCGTAGACGTTGATCACGGTCACCTCGGCTTGGTCAGGCCTCGCAACACCTCGAAGAATTCCGGGAACGTCTTCGACACGCATTCGGGATTGGCGATGGCGATCCCCGGCGCGCGCAGGCCAGTCACCGCGAAGCTCATCGCGATTCGGTGATCGTCGTACGTCTGCACCTCGCACGGCTGCGGCGCGCCCGGGTGGATCGTCACCGAATCCCACGTGCTCTCGACCGAGAGCCCCATGCGCCGGAGCTCCGTCGCGGCGGCGACCGGGCGGTCGCTCTCCTCGTAGTGCGTCTGCGCGACGCCGCGGACGGTCACCGGTCCATCGGCGAACGGCGCGATCGCCATCAAGGTGGTCGCGACGTCGCCCATGCGCGTGAAGTCCGCGTCGACGGCGCGAAGGCGCGTGGGCCCCTGCACCGCGATCGCGTCGGGCTCGATCGTCACCTCGCAGCCCATGCGCGCGAGCACGTCGAGCAGTCCGAGGTCGCCCTGAGCCGAGCGGGAGCCGAGCCGCGGCACCACCACGTGGCCGCCGGTCACGGCCGCCGCCGCGAAGAAGTACGACGCGCCCGAGGCGTCGGGCTCGACCGCGTAGCGGCGCGCCGCGTAGCGCTGGCCCGCCGCCACGCTGAAGCGCCGATCGCCGGCGCGCTCGGCGCGCACGCCGAATTCCGCCATCGTGGAGAGCGTCATGGTGACGTACGGCGCCGAGACCAGATCACCCTCGATCTCGAGCTCCACGTCGCGGGCGGCGTACGGCGCCGCCATCAGCAGGGCGCTCAGGTACTGGCTCGAGATGTCGCCGCGCACGCGCGCGCGGCCGCCCGCGATGCCCCGGGCGCGCACGACCACCGGAGGGCAGCCGGTGCCCTCGCGGCTCACGGCGTCGACGCCGAGTGCCTGGAGGCCGTCGAGCAGCGGCTGGATCGGCCGCTTGCGCATCGCCGGCGAGCCGTCGACCACGAACGTGCCGCGTCCGAGCGCCACCGCCGCCGTCAGGAAGCGCGCGGCGGTTCCGGCGTTGCCGATCTCCAGGGTCGCTTGCGAAGCCGGGAACCGGCCGTCGGCGCCGTCAACGGCGAACGACTGCGCGCTCTCGTCGGCCTGCACGCGCACGCCGAGCGCCTCGAGCGCCCGGTGCATGGAGCGCGTGTCGTCCGAGAACAGCGCGCGCGTGATCTCGGAGCGCCCGCGCGCGAGCGCCGCGACGAGCAGCGCTCGATTCGAGTAGCTCTTCGATCCGGGCAGCTCGACGACGGCGTCGAACGGCCGCGTGATCGGCTCGATGGCCAGCGCCACGTGGGGGTCCTCCGTCCGGCCAGTGTACACGAGCGCGTCGCGCCGGCTCGCGCCCGGGTTCGCCGGCCGAGGCGCGCCGGTGAACGACGGAGATGCTATGATCGCGCGCTGTGACCGACGATCAGCGGCCGCTCGATGAGGGCATGGCCGGCCGTCTCGTGCTCGTGACCGACGTCGACCTTCCCGCGGCGGTGCGACAGGCGTGCGCCGACTTCGCCGCCGCACTCGCCACCCGGGCCGGGATGCCGGTCACCGTCGCCGCGGTTCCCGTCCGATATCTCGACGCGCTCGAGGATTCGCTCCGCCGCGACGACGAGGCGCAGCGGCGCGAGCACGCGCCGGCGGCTCGTCTCGACCCGGCGGCGCCGATGACCTCCGCGCCTTTCCGGTGGCGGACGGACGGCCGACCGGACTGGGGCGGCATGTGGACCACGTTCTGCGAGCTCGCGCTCTACGGCGGCCCGCCGCAGCGTGGCCCGGAGCGCCCGCTGCGAGCCACGCGAGGCGCGGTCGCGGATTCTGACGGCGAGATGCTCGCGGAGATGCGCCGGGGCATCTGGGAGACGACCGGCCTCTACACGGAGACGGCCGAGCCCGGCTGGCTCGCGGTCACGTGTGACTCGCCGGCGATGGCCGCGTGGATGTGCGCGGCCATCATTCTCGAGAACGTCGGGGCGCGCCTGGACGACGATCGACTCCTGCTTCCGGCCGGGCCCGACTACCGGCTGATGGACGAAGTGAAGAGCATCATCACGGTCGTGGCGAAGACGCATCACTACTGGCAAGCGCACGTGGCCGACACCGGACGCGTCGCGCGCGATGGCGCTCGGGGCTGACCGGGAGTGCGCTACCCGTTCCGCTGCGCCGCCTGCGGCCTCGAGTTCGAAGTGTCCCGTCCCGCGCGCGATTCGGCGGCGGAGGCGTCGTGCCCGACGGATGGCGCCGCGGCCACCGGACACCACTCGCACTAGCATGGGCCAGGCCGGATCGCCGACACGGTACGGAAGGATCCGCCCGCCGGACGAGGCATGGCTCGCCAAGGCGCCGCGCGAGCCGATCCTCGAGCCCGAGCTGCCGATCATCGACACGCACCATCACCTGTGGGAGCGGCCCGACCACCGCTACTTGCTGCACGAGCTCCTCGCCGATCTCGGCACCGGCCACCACGTCGTCGCGACGGTGTTTCTGGAGTGCCACGCGATGTATCGTGCCGGCGGTCCTATCGAGATGCGGCCGGTGGGCGAGACCGAGTTCGTCGCCGGGATCGCGGCGATGAGCGAGAGCGGCCAGTACGGCTCGACGCGCGTCGCCGCGGGCATCGTGGGCTTCGCCGACCTCACGCTGGGCGATCGGGTCGAGCCCGTGCTCGAGGCGCTGATCCGCGCCGGCGGCGGCCGGTTCCGCGGCGTGCGTCACTCGGCGGCCTGGGACGCGAGCGAGGTGATCGGCAACAGCGCCGTCGCCAGGGGCCCGCACCTGCTGAAGCAGGCGGAGTTTCGCGCGGGCCTGGCCCGCCTGACCGCGCTCGGCCTGTCCCTCGACGCGTGGGTGTTCCATCCGCAGCTCGCCGATGCGATCGACCTCGCGCGCGCCTTTCCGGCGGCCAACATCATCGTGGGGCACGTGGGCGGCCCGCTCGGCTACGGCCCCTACGCCGGCAAGCGCGACGAGGTGTTCGCCGCGTGGAGGGCGGGAATCACCGAGCTCGCCCGATGCCCGAACGTGGTCATGAAGCTCGGCGGGATGATGATGCGGCTGGCCGCGTACGACTACGGCACGCGGCCGGCGCCTCCCTCGTCGAGCGAGCTGGCGGACTCCTGGCGCCCGTACATTGAGCCCTGCATCGAGCAATTCGGGGCGGAGCGCTGCATGTTCGAGAGCAACTTCCCCGTCGAGAAGATGGGGATCGGGTACGCGGCGCTCTGGAACGCATTCAAGCGCATCGCCGCCCGCGCGTCAGCCGACGAGAAGCTGGCGCTCTTCAGCGGGACCGCGAGACGAACCTATCGACTAGCCTGATCCGCGCTCGGTGCGCCGAGCGATGCGGCTGGAGCCAATGACGTCCCCGGCAACGGAAGCGCCCCCGATCTCCTCCGCCCGGAAGTGGGCCATCACCTTGACGGTCATGGTGGTGGCCTTCATGCAGATCCTCGACACCAGCGTGACCAACGTGATCCTTCCGCACCTGCAGGGATCGCTGTCGGCGGGGCTCGACGAGGTCTCGTGGGTGATCACCTCGTATCTCGCCGCGAACGCCGTGGTCATCCCGGCCACCGGCTGGCTGACCGGCCTCTTCGGGCGCCGGCGATTCTTCCTGATCTGCGCGACCCTGTTCGTCGTCAGCTCGTTCGTCTCGGGCGCGGCCCCCGACCTGACCACGTTGATCGCGGCGCGCATCTGCCAGGGGCTCGGCGGCGGGCCGATCATTCCGCTCTCGCAGGCGATCCTCTGGGAGATCTTCCCCTTCCACCAGCGCGGCCTGGCGATGGCGGTCTGGGGGCTCGGCTTCATCTTCGGCCCGATCCTCGGGCCGACGGTCGGCGGCTACCTGGCCGACGAGTGGTCGTGGCGCTGGATTTTCTACATCAACCTGCCCGTCGGGATCGTCGGCTTCTTCCTGGCAAGCGTCTTCCTCTTCGACCCGCCGTATCTGCGCCGCGCTTCGCGGATCGACTGGTGGGGCCTGGGACTGATGGTGGCGGGCTTCGGCTGCCTGCAGCTCGTCCTCGACCGGGGCGAGCGCGAGGACTGGTTCGCGTCGCGCACGATCGGCGCGCTCAGCGTCGTCGCCGTCTGCGCGCTCGTCGCCTTCCTGATCCGCGAGCTGACGACCCGCGAGCCGATCCTCGACCTCACCGTGTTCGCCGACCGCAACTTCGCGACCGGCGCGATCGTGAGCATGATCGTCGGTTTCGGCACGTTCTCGGGCATGCTGCTGGTGGCGGTCTTCACGCAGAAGCTCCTCGGCTACGACGCGTGGACGTCCGGCCTCGTGCTGGCGCCGGGTGGGCTCGGCAACGTCTTCTCGCTGTTCGCCTCGGGGATCGTGACGCGCGTCGACCAGCGCCTGATGCTGGGCTTCGGCTGCCTGCTCAACGCCGTCAGCCTCTACATGATGACCTCGCTCACGCTCGGGATGGACTACTGGGCCCTGGCGCTGCCGCGCTTCATCCAGGGCTTCGCGCTCGGCTTCGTCTTCGTGCCGCTCTCGACGCTCACCCTGGCCACGATCCGGCGCGAGAAGCTCGTCAACGCCACCGCCGTCTACGGCATGTCGCGCAACGTCGGCGGCAGCGTCGGCATCGCCGTCGTCACGACCCTGCTCGCCCAGCGGAGTCAGATCCACCAGACCACGCTCGTGAGCCACGTCACCGTGTGGGACCCGGCGACGCGTGAGCGTCTGGCGCAGTGGGCGAGCCATTTCGTGACCCGCGGCAGCGACGCCTTCACGGCCGAGCGTCAGGCGATCGTGATGCTCTATCGCGAGACGGTGACGCAGGCGCAGCTCCTCGCGTACGCGGACGACTTCTGGCTGCTCGCGACGATGTTCGCCGTGGTCCCGCTGTTTCTTCCGCTGATGCGGCGCATCCGGATGGAGCCGTCGACCGCGGCCACCGCGCCGGCGACCGAGCGCGAGGCCTCGCGCGTGGCGGAGGAAGGCGTCGCGTGATGGGGCCGGCCGCTCAGCGGCTGGCGAGCTGCTCGGGACGCCACTCGACGGCGCCGAACCGCGTGTGGCCGAGGAAGTTGTAGGTGAGGTTGACGGTCTCGACCCGCTGGTGACGATCGCCCAGGCCTTGAACGCTGGTGTCGCGGGTCGAGCGGAGATACTGGACACCGATCCCGTGAGGGCCCCAGACGCGCACGGTGAACCCGAGATTCACGCGGCTGATGATCTCGCCGCCGATGTCGCTGGTGCTGATCCCGCCTCCCGCGCCTTTGCCGGCTACGTAGTACTGGCGCCCCGTCGCGTCGATCATGACGCGCTCGCCGAAGATCGCGCGGAGGCCCAGGAGCACCTCGGGAATGATTCCGTAGTGATAGTCGCGCTCCGCCTGGTCGCCGACCGTGCCAGCCGCGCCGAAGCCGACGCCGCCGAGGACCGTCCCCTGGAGCGCGACGGCGCGGGAGAGCCACCACTGCCCGACAGTGCCGAGCCCGAGCGCCGTCGTCGAGAGCCGAAAGACCTGCGGCGAGAGGTAGTCGAAGATGCCGAAGAGGCCCCAGATCCCCCGATAGTCGTCACCGAGCTCGTAGCTCGTGCCCAGGAGCATGCCGCGAATCGCGGCGTTCTCGATGAGGTTCGAGATCGGATTCGCATCGGGGACCACGTTGATGTCGAACTGGAAAAAGTCGAAGGGTCGCGTGTACTTGTAACCGGGCTTGCCGGGGAGCCCGTAGATGATCGAGTAGTCGAGACTGCCCTCGTACTTCCGGGTGCCCTCGGTGAGTCCGTCGGTGTCGATGTCCGTCGTGAGCGTGGCGCCGAGCCGGAGCCGGATGAAGATCTCGGGATTACGGCTGGGAAACACCGCGTCGAACCGGTCGCCGAAGACCAGGCGGTTGAAGCCCAGCGGGGGCGAGATCGCGGCGGCTCCGAGCTCTCGCCAGAAGCCCGGCTTCTCGCCGCCGCCCTCGAGCAGAAGGCTCGCCATCCGGAAGAGCGCCTCGCCGACGAACGACCCGGCGATGCCGCTCGCGATGTTGTCGTTCAGGGAAGGTGGCACGGTTTCCCCGACCGTCTCCCACAGAAGGCTGCCGGCGAGGCTGTAGGCCAGCGATTGCCAGTAGTTGAGGCCGGCCGATCGGGCGAATCCGTAGTAGATGCTGCCCTGATACGGATGCCCGATCTGGTTGATGCTGAACGGGTCGTCGTCGATCACCTCGTGAGTCGTGAAGTTCTTCTTGATCGACTGCCAGTCGGTGCCGTACGTATC
>Ga0066709_100000508_pt1 | contig 21255 bp, 27 predicted proteins | sample GraSoiAngelo_158_FD_79665 | JGI IMG/M metagenome (GOLD analysis project Ga0066709, IMG submission 79665) | Grasslands soil microbial communities from the Angelo Coastal Reserve, California, USA - 14_1009_16_30cm | ecosystem: Environmental > Terrestrial > Soil > Grasslands | place: USA...
ATAATAAAATAAGAATAATAAAATAAGAATAATGAATAACGATTTATTAATAGTCATCGAAGGAAAAAAGGTTACTGAAAACTATTATCGCTATAAGTACCTAATCAAAGAAAAATTTTCGGCAGAACAAATTAGACCTTATGTGTTAAGATTTCCACGAAAACTCACTGAAGAAGATAGAAAATATATTAGCGAGACTCTTAATAAGTCAAGTGTTACACATAAATGGTTTACAATTTTGGAAGAAAGTTAATAAACACGCACGTGCATATGTGTATTAGGGGAAAAAAGCAATATGAAAGGAACTATGACAAAAGATAAAGTAAAATGCGAAATCTGTTTTAAAATGTGCGACCCCACCAGCGAGGTCAAAGCAGTTTTTAACAAAGATAACAGCTATAGAATAATTTGCAAATCATGCTGGACACAAGAAAATAAACAAGGCTAATGATAGCGACCAAAAAACAATCGAATAAGAAAAATGAACAATAATATCCAACAAAAAATATTAAATATTCAAAATGAGATCCAACAGTTAAATAAAGACGAGTTAAATAAATATCAACAATACAGATATTTTACCGAAATACAATTATTAGAAAAATTAAAACCTCTTTTGAATAAATATAAGTTATTAATTACTATTAGTGACGAAAACCACGATTTAATTTATGAAAAGCCCGCTTTGGTTTCTAATACTCAAAGAGAACGAGAATATTTAGTTAAATATTTAAAGAAGATAGAAATATGAGATACGGAGGCGAAAGAAAAAGAAAATCAACAACTCAATTATTATTTTTGGGCAGTAGGAAACAGTACTGATATTGCCAAGGCAAAAGGTAGTGCTGAAACCTATGCTATGAAATACTTTTTAAGTAAATTCTTTTTAATTCCAGTAAGCGACAATTTAGATCCTGATCGTTCACAAGAGAAATAAATATACTTTAATATGCTTTGCACTATTTGTTTAAAAGAAATTCCCACAGGAAGAGAAATCCAAAAGCCAGTAAAAGGTGGGGGAACAGAGATAATTTGTAAAGAATGTGAAGAGAGGCAAAGAACAGGTAGTCTCTACATCTTTTTATTTTTGGTGGCATTTGTTTTGATTATAATAGTTGGCGGAGCAATTTTAAAGAAGTTAGGCTTTATTGATTAAAAAATATAATAGGTATGGCTCAGAATGTAATAACAGTAAAAGATATTCATACCCAGAAGAATCTTTGAAAAGGTAAAATTAGACTTTTTAACTTTAAGGCTTGAAACAGAAATTATAAATTTCTTCCGCTTTATAAAACTTGAAAAAAAGTTGTTGAGAAAATAAAAGATCCAAAAAAAGAGCAGGAAGACACTCAACCTTGCTTTGTTATTAGAAATCAAAACAATTTAATTACTCTTACTTTTCAAAATATTAAAGGCTATAATTTAGACAATCCTAACTTAGCTTTATTTTGGAACAACAATCTTTATTTTGTTAAAGAGTTTGATTACATAAATACTAGTACCTTATATGTAGAGATAAAAGCTCAATTAGATTTTATTTTCTCTTTTTATTCCGATTTTTGACGCAGTTCGGGTTATGCTCAAATTACTAATTCACCACTCTTTCTCAATGATCGAACTACTTGTCGTGAATTCTGTCAAGAAACGGGAAGAAAAAGCATCTATGAGTGAAGAACGCAGACACAGCCATCTTATAGCATTTTCCAGATTAACACTGAAAACTGAACAGGGAAATTTTCTGAAATTAAATTAGGAGGAGGAGATGAAAAAGGGGGGGAAGGAAATAAATTATCTTTACCAATTGATATCGGAATTGCTCCACTAGGTTCCTTTACTAAGTCCGATCCATTAAGTGCTACAGGTAAAAAAATGGGTATGGCTGGTAATTTTTCTGGCGGTCCAATATTAGCTTTTTTAGCTCCCGAGGATTATCATAAAGATGGAAGTTTGTATTATAACAAGTCAGTTACCGAAGATTGAAGTTTACCGCAACCTTTTAATGAAACTCCTCATTTATTATCACATCATACTACTTTACAGTTCTATTATCTCAATAAATTATTATTTGGTGCTAGTTGCGATTTACTAGATATTATAGAAAAAGTTCCTGATGTTCCCAAAGACTTTTCGACTGAAGAGAGAGAAGAGGCACTAAAAATAACTAACAAGACTTACGTTTTACGTTACACTTTAAGGACTACTGCTACTCCAGCAGGAATTTATCATATTTTTCGAAGCGGATCAATCAGATACAAATGAGAAGTAGATGTAAGACAAAAGTTACAGTCAGGGAAATATTTGCAAATGGCCATAGAGATGGGAATAGATATTGGAGTTGGTTTTATTAAGGGAGTTTTGAAAAAATGAGTTTCGGACATGGATAAGACTAAGTTAGAAAGAGAAATAGAGAATGAAGAAAAGAAAAGAAAAAGATTAGAATTAAAGTCAACTAAACAAATATTTGAAGCTATTGGGGTAAGTAAAGCACCTGATGACAACCCAGAAAATGAGCAACAGACCGAAAGATCTTTTAAATCAACTCTAGCTACAGTAAGTAAAGACGTAGCTAACAAAAAAATAGAACCAAGCATTTTTTACAGTAATACTATCGATTTTGATTATGATTTTTCAGAGTTTGCTAATCGTTATTCGAAACCAATTTTAAAAATTCGTGCTGAGTGAAGCACAGACCTACATGATAATCTAAAAGCTAATAACAATATAAGTTCTTCTGTAGCACAAGTTTATAACACTTTTAATCATTTAGGAAGTATTATAAGAAAAGGATTTTGAAAAGGTAATTTTACAATTAGTGGCGACATAGGTAATTTTTTTCAATCAATATTCAGCCAAGGAGTCTTTTTTTATGAAGATTTGGATAATGACTTCTCTAATCCTTCTTTGATTCGAAGCCAACCATTTAGAGAAATTATTGCTGATGTTAATCCAGCTAAAGTGTTTGTTAGTGAAGAAATTACTGATACTAAACATTTTCGCGAAGTACTTGAATTTGATCCTGATAAAAGTGATGGATGGCACAAAACATATATTACTTTTGATAAGATAGAAGCACAAAAAAGTTTTAAAGAAAAATTTGATCCTTTACTAGATCCTGAATCAATTCATTACAGTGAAGGAATTTATGGAAATCCACAAGAAAGCACAAGATCAAGAATGAGTCTGCTTTGAGAATTAGGAAAAGCTATATACAGACCAATTTTTCATCTATTAGGGATTAATTTTAAAGGGTGTGGATGATGTTGAAATTGTACTTACTACATTTTAAAGAGGAAAAATTATTGCACTGTTTATAATTGAAAGTGTCCTGTCGATTGTCAGTTAATAATGGTATTAGAAGAAAATAAAGAAAAAAAGTGAAAATTAAAAAAAGATGTTTGTTATACAATAGAATTTAATCCGACTGATGTGGCAATTAGTTGAGATGAAGTGAATGAATCAACAACTGAACTTTTTGCTGAAGAACAAAACTTTTTAAATCTTGGAACAGACATCGAGGAAGGCGTGCAACTTCAAGAAGAAACTAACGATATGAGCAATGTAGAAATAGAAAGAGTAGAGTCACTAGTTATACCAGAATTTCCGATTAGTGGAGAAGGAATAGAAAAACCTTATGAAGAAGAAGAGAAAGAGTCTGACAAGGAAAAGGAACAAGAAATAGAAAAAGAAGCTGAGAGACATAAAGAAAAAACTAAAGAGAAAGCAAAGCAAAAAGAACCTGAAAAACAGCAAGAATTTTGAGGATCAGAAGATAAAGAAAAAGAGAAATAATATATAAGTAATATGAGTTTTGAAATGAATTGTTGTTGAATAGCACTAGTATTAGCGATAGTCAATTTAATAAGTTTGGCTGTATTCTTTAATTATTCTATTAGAATAAACGGAAGAGATAAAGCATTTTTATTTACAGGTAATAAAAAAACTTTACCTATTAACCTTAAAGCTCAAACTAATTATCACCAATCAAAGGAAGAATCTTACAAATGGGAACTAGAAAGCAAAGTAGCAGAACTGGAAAAAGTAATTACTAACTTACAAGGACAAATAAATAATAATGCTGATCCTGTTATTAATTCCTTTACCAGCAGGAATCAGCAGACAAAAAACACAATACCAACTCCTCCTCCATCTCCTCCAATTTCACCAAATAAAAATGAACAAGGAAAAAGTCGAAACGAATTTAATGAACAATTAAAAGAAGAATTGAAAAAAAGAAGAAAAAAGATAGAAGGAAATAATGAATAACCAAAGAACTATCGAAGAGACTATTCGGGAAAAACAGATCAGGCAAGACAAAAATGGAAAAGAATATCTTTTGTTAAAGCTAGAAAATGAAGAGGCAATATTTGTTTTTTCTAGCAAAGTAAAAAGTGATGATTGAGAATTACTCCAAGAAGGAAAAAGATATGTTTTTGCTGTGGAAGAAGGAAACAATGCTAATAATTTATTAATATTTTTTGAAGACATTTATTTATCTAATACGCACGTGCATATGTGTATTAATTAGAAATAGGTGTAAAAAGATTGTGTTATGGTTTTCATTGAAAAAGAAAAATGAAACTGACATAATATTATTAAAGTCTGCGAGAGAAGTCATAATTGAAAACTAGATAAAGATTTTAAAAAAGTTTTCTGAAGTGCTTTAACAAACTGACCAGCACCTGAAGGATATCAAAAAGAAAAAGAAAAAATAAGAACTATTATCAAGAGATATCGACCAAAAGAAGAAGAATGGTGATATCCCGAAGTATCAGAATATTTTTATCCTCGTTATTTAAGTAGCAAAGGAGGAGTATTTTTTACTCCTAGATCCTATTGTGAGCTATTAAGTGAATTAGCTCTCCTGTACATTAAACCCGAATGAGAAAAGGAAGGATTAAAAATTTATGATCCAGCTTGCGGAACAGGAGCTCTCCTTTATACTTTTCACCAATATAAACCCGATTGCGAAGTCTACGGGCAAGAAATAGAACATAAAAACGTATTGGTTAGTCGTTGATTTTTAACTCATCGTGGATTAGATATAGAGCAACAACAAAAACTAGTAAAAGGAAGACCAGGAGTAGAAAGAATTAAAAGAGAAGGCAGGGGAATAATCAAAAGCGGAAACACTCTCCTTGACGATAAATTTTTAAAGAAGTTTCATATAGTCTTATGCAATCCACCATTTAATCAGCACTTGGAACAAGAAGTACATAAAACCAAAGATGGAAATAGTGCATGAGTTCGTCAATGTTTAAAACATTTAAAGGAAAAAGGAAGAGAAGGAATAACTCTCATAATTTTGCCTACTTCAATATTAGTGATTGAAAATTTTTATGAAGAAAGAAAGAGGTTAATCAAATACAATCTATTAGAAGCTATCTTTTATGATTTTGCTAACAAAGGAGAAGATACAGGACACAAGTTCGATAATGCTCAATTAGATACTTGCGTCCTATTGTTAAGAAAGAGAAAACAAGAAGAACAGGATATTTTTTTTATTAACTGTGCTGGAAAAACTAAAAATGAAATAATTAATGAATATGAAGCAGAGAGAGAGAGAGACAAGAAAACAGAATCAGTCGAGAGCAACTGCGAAAGTGAAATTTTAATTTCGTTAAATTTGTTTTTACTAAACTAGATGAAGAGGGAGGAATAGAAATTGGAAAACATTTTAAAACCAAGAATAGCCGAAATGTCAAAAAAACAATTAAGCAATTAACAATAAAGTTAGCAACCAAGCTGTTTGAAGCCAATCGTGATCCAATCGCCTCCCTGGAAGAAAAAGTGACACCAATCAAACAAACAGAATATGTTTATTTATTGCATAAAGAAAAAAATGAAGAACAAACGAGAAAACTTTATAATTTTTTAATAAGTAGTGAAAAGAAACAACGAAAATTTTATTATGGAGCAGTAATTAAACATTTATTAGTAAAAGATTTTCTACAATGAAAAATTAATATATAAATAAGTAATTATAAAATATGACAGAACGAGAAGAAAATAATAATTCAACAATAGCAAAAAATCCAGTTAAGACTTCACCGCTCGAAAAGATAGAAACTCAAAGATTAAGGCACGAAGTGGAAAAAAAAGAGTGACAAGAGCAAATAAACGAAGTTCTAAATAAAAATATTGACTTGGGTGACAGATTATCGGAATCAGAGGAAAGAATAAATAAATTAGAGATCACCAATAAAGCTCTTGATAAAGAATTGTGAAGAGAGAGAAGACAAACTAACGTAGAACAAATAGAGAAACAGACTGAAGCTCAAAAAGTAGGTAAAATGGCACTTGACATCATTAAAAAAAGAGTAAGAGAAAGGTATGGAGTAAATTGTTCATGCGATGATTGTAAACCAATAAACAGATTATAATATAAAGTAAATAAAATATGGCAGAAAAAAATTTATTATTAACAGAAATAGAAAATGTGACTCTTAATGCAGGAGTTAATCATATTTTGCGTCATGCTAGTATAGCAGTTAAACGTTTCGGAGGAAGATATAAAAATCGCATTAATCATTATGGAGATAAGATCTCTATTCGTTATAATCAATGACAAGAAAATTTAGCTAAATATAAGAAACCTCAAGGAGATAAAATGATGACTCACGCCGATTTAGGAAAAGGATCAACCCATGAACAATTTATTCCTTTAACTGAACATGGATGTGCTAGTGAATTAATTAGTCACCAAATTATGAAACAAGCTATGGGATCTTCAGAAAAAATGGCTGAATTTGTTGCTGATAAAATAGAAATTGCTGCCGCTCGAGCGCTTTTTGAAGTAGACAAAAAATTTATTAATGATATTACGAAAAAGGATAATTATACAGCTAAAGCCATTATCGAAAACAAAGAGGATTATTATAAACCTGGGAAAGATAAACAGGGATACGAAAATGTCCGTCATTTAGTAAATAGTATTAATTCTACTGCTGCTGCCATGAAATGACCAAGTAAGAATTTTAATCAAATGGAGCTTGTCAGTGCTAGTATGGACTTTAAACGAATGGGGTTAATTATTAGTGATGAACAATTTGGACAATTAGAAGATTATTATGGTCATTCATTTCATCTAGAACACACCGAACTAGGACGCAAATTTGCATGAGTAGAAGTCTTACCAATCCACGAAGAAAACAAACATGCTATTTTAATGGACATTGATGGTTATGTTTGTGAGTTAGATGATGAAGCTCCTACTGGTTGGGACTTAACCCGACAAGGATTTTTAGAAACTTGATACTATAAATGAGTATTTGCATTCCAAGAAGTGGCAAAAGGACATAATATGGCATGCTGAGCAGTAAGTAGCGGTACAGCATAATATTATGAGAAGAAATTATTGATGAGAAGAAAAACTAGAAGATGAAGAAGAAACAACAACTAATCCCAACTCTTCAACTTCTTCTCTGGACGTTAAGTCTTCGTCCGAATATAAGAATTTAAAAAAAAACAAAGAAGAATTGGAAACAAAGATTAAGAATCATAAAGAAAAACAGAAAAAAATAATTGACGATGCTTTAGAAAAAATATTAAAAAATAATGATTAAAATTATTATATGGTACAGCAAGATGAACTTTTAAAACAAAAAAATGAGTTAAGCAATTTAGTAAATAACAGTAATTTTTTAAGTCGCTTTCAACATAAAAATTATGAAATGCTGATTAATAATTATTACGACTCAGCTGAGAGTATAGCCCAAGATTGGGAAACATGAAAAAAGAAATACGATAAACTAAAAGACGAAGAGCCCGAGAAAGCTAAATATAAAGTGAAATTAGACCAAGCTGAGAATGACTTTAAACCTTATCAGCAAGCATTAACTGAGTTAAAAAATGAATTAATTGATATGGAAAAATTAATAACCAAAATAGATATCATAAATACTAAATTAGATAACTTAAAACCTGCAGGAGGAACTCAAGAATCCAATTTAGTAAAAGTATGTTCTTGTGATATTACAGAATTAAGTAAAGATATAAAAGATGTAAATTATAAATTAGACAGAGCAAAAAAAATATTAGGCATCGAAGAAACCGAAGTGATAACACCCGAAACTCAAAAAAACTGAGCTGAAAAAATATTAAAAAATAATGATAAAATTAAAGCTTGAAGTGAATGAGCCGAACAAAACAAGAATCAACAACCGCTTTTTACTACTGATAAGGCAATATTTATAAAAGCATTACAAGAATTAGATATCCAAGGAGAAAGACAAAGAAAAGATCGCTATTTAATATGGCAGGATGAGCCAACCCAATTTTGAGGAGTTATACATGGTTCAGTCAATAACAGAGACCGATTATATTTTTATACTTGTTTCGATCAGAATACCCATAAAGTAATGGTAGACCGAGCTGAGACTTGATGGATTAAGCAAGAATTGCCTCTTAATCCGAATCGCAACTTTGATAAAGGTTGAAGATGATGAGACATGAATAGAAGTAATAATGTAGAATATTCGCTAAAATGAAGTTTGGGACTGATTTATATTATAACTAACGCTTGAAACCGAAATAATAATTCTCCTAATTGAGATGATATGAAAGACGAAAGAAATTGAAAATCTCAAATAGAAAAAATTTAAATAAAAAGAACTATGACGATTAAACCGCACGAAGCATATCAGCCAAGAAAAACTACCTATATTTATTTAGACGATATCTATTTTGCTGATTTTAAGGGAACTCCCCGAGGATTATTAAAAGAAGCGGAGGAAGCCAGTCAAACAAAAATTTTTTGTCATTTTGATAATTGACGAATGTGGGGGAAACAACCCATTAGAGAGGCATACGAAAACAAAACTCATAATTGGATTATTTGACCTTTCCAAACTAGCAATAAACAAAAATGAGCCGTAGGAGTTATTAATGTTAACCAAAAAAAAGCCGTCTTACATAGTGCCAGTCAAGCAGCCGAAGGAAAGTTAGAATTGGTTGAATTAGCCAATTTGTTATCCGATCTTACTGATTTTAAAGTAATAAAAACAGGAGCTTTTACTAATTGAAATCCTACTCTAGACATTGACAACAGCACCGATGAAAAACAAGAACGAGAAAGCATTTACCTTACTATGTGATATGTGGGGGAAATATTAAGGAAAATTAAAAAAAAGAGTTATAATTATGAAATAGATGCTGGTAAAGCAAAATTAAAAGAATATGAAATAGCATATAATGCTATTCAAAAAGAAACCAAAGAACTACCAACTATTAAAGATTTAGAGGATAACCAAGAAAAGCACACAGAAAAAGATCTAAAACCCAAAACCCTGCCTGATGATTGAGAACAACAACTAAGAGATAGTCAAAAGCTCGCTGAGAACTCAAAAATGTCAAAAGATAAAATTAATCGTTTGGAATCTGATTTGAATGATGAAAAAATAGCTAACGAGTTATTATTAAAAACCATTCGAGAGATAATTTCGTTAGATAGAACCCGCAAACGAGAATACAAAGTAATTGACGACCCCGATGCCGCTTTTAATAAAATTGGAGAGATATTGAATGATTTAAAAAAAGAGTGAAGTGAACATTTGGAAAACAATCACGAAAGTCTTTTATTGAGATTGGCATTGAATAATGAGGAAAAAAAAACAAAAGCTAAAGAAATATTGAAAAAAGTGAAAAATATCGCTGAAACTATGGAGGATTATGAAGCATTAGAGCAATTTTGAAATAATGACAAAACTGAATACGACGACACTGATGATTATGATGGAAAACTTTATCAAATTAGAGAATTATTGGAAAAAGCAGAAACCACTAAAGAAAAACACCAAAAAACCGATCAGTTTCAATTTAATTATGCCAAAGGCACTAAAGCCACCAAAAAGGAGAAAAAAAAGTAAATTAATAAGCTCTTATGAACTATATAAACAAAAACACTTTTGAAAATAGACTAAATGAATACTTGGAAGAAATAAAATTATTGATTGATAATAAAATTTCCAGCAATAATATTCAGCCACCAATAAATAACGTCGAAATAGATTTATTAAAAAAGAAAGTAGCCGAATTAGAAACCAAATTAGCATCTTTTAAACCAGTAGATTCCAACATTGATTTAAAAATTGACTTTGCTGATATTATTGCAATGGTAGATGATTTGAAACTTGACGAGACCAAACCAGCACCAACCCCTGAGTTATTAAACAAAGTATTTAAAACCAAGGGAGCTGATAAAAATGCCAAGGACAGGGATTTAATAATCCAAAACCCGACTTTTTGAAAAGGATATGTTATTGAACCTGATAGGAAGTTAAATTTAAAAGAATGGATCACTGAACCTACTAGTAAATTTCCCAAAGGAAAAGAAACTGTTAATAATGTTTTTGATACAGCTAATCCTGTGGAAAAGGATGTAGTTTTGGGGACTGGAACGGGTAAAACAACTTTATTTGCCCGTTGCTTTGCTTTTAGGCAATTGTCTAATGAAGAAATAACTACTATTCCAGCTAGCCAACGAAAAGAAAAAGTGGGATTATCAATTATAGTTCCTTTTGATTCTTTAATAGGATCAGCCCAATCAGCCCATAATGAATGACTGAATGACGAAAAAAATGCGGTTGCTAAATATAATGAGGCTATGGCAAACTTTGAAAAAACCAAAGACGAAAAATGGTTAAAAGTAGCATTAGCTCACGAGCGGGTTTTTAAATGTCCGATATGTGATAAAAAACATACTGAAATAGATGGCAAACCTTATGAAATGGAATATAATTCAGGTGGATTTTTAAATATTTTCACAGGTATACAATTCTTAGATGCTTATGTTAACCGACCTAATGAAATAAATAATTGAGTATTATTTGACGAAGGACACGAAGATATGCCAATTTACCGAGCTATTATGACAGGATTAATGGGTGATGACAGTAGTGGAATAACTTATCATAGTAAAATACGACCTTTTAAGATAGTTAGAATGTCAGCCACGTTCGGTCATTTGCCAATTAGTAAGAAATTAGATGGAATAATGTCTGATTATTATATCACTGATTTTAGTAAAGCTGAGGATAAGCATCCAGGACTATTTGGTCGCAAAGCAATTGCCTTTATTGATAAACCTGATAAGGACGAACAAGGAAATAAAATCGTTTGAGAAAAAAAGGACGCCCAAAGGGGAGATAAGGTGTTTGATAAAATTGACATTACTACTTTAAAACAAAACACCAAAGTGTTAATTTTAAATGATAGTATAAAAGATTACGCAACTGATATCGTTAAAGCGTTAGAACAACCATTAACAGTTATTGCTAGCCGTGATTATTCAGTAGGATTCAGTTTTGGAGATGTGATTGTTTACATGTCAGGAATTTCTACTCGTCAGATTGTAGTTGAAAACCCCGCTACTAAAAATTGAGAATATAAAACTATTGTTGGAGGAATGACTTTACCCGATTTGTTGCAGGGTAGAGGCAGAGGAGCTAGAAGCATATTTATGATTTCAGCCTGTTTATTTTTGGTTGATGATTTTTATAAAGAATATAAGAAAGACCAAAGAAAAGACTCAACTAGCGAAGCATTGTTAAGAGAATTTGCCAAGAAAGCCAAAGGAACTGAGGCAATGAATAAAGAAAGAATTAAAAAAATAGTCGATTTTTACAGTAAGCCGAAAGAAGTTCCACCAATTAGTGATAAGGAAGGTAATCTTTACTTAAATTTGATTCTTGCCAAGGAATTAAAAAACGCTATGAATTGAAGAATATGACAAGTAAGTAAAGAAGAGATCGCGAAAGTGGAGGAAAAAAAAAGAAAACTGTTGAAGAGAGCTGATAATGCTAAGAAAGCCGGGAAGTCCGAAATATCTACAACACTGATAAAAAAAGCCAACGAACTAAAACTTCGTAAACCGGGGGAATTTCTATTTAGCAGTAGATTATTACAATTTTTCAAACCCGAACAATTACCCAAACTAATTAAAAAGGCTAATGCGGAAAGGATAGCTAGTTATAATACTGAGGATTTAAGCGAAGAGTATGTCTTCACTAACAAACAAGATGCAACAATTTGCGGATGATTACTCCAAAGCCAAGACCCCAGAAATTATACTGTGAATTTGAAAGGTAATGATTTGAGTATCCTTTTCAATTCTTACAATAAACATGGGATAAAGATAGAAAAATTAAAATTTGGGTAAAATTAACTATATGGACAACCAAGAATTAAATCCCCAATTTTTAAAGATAAGGCAATATATTAACGTCATTATTTCCCACTGACAAAGAACTAACGCCAGCGACCCACTTTTTAAAGATTTACGAGAAGCAATGAAAACCGATACTTTGAAGGAATATAATGAATTAGTAAAAAAACTTTATCTTGATGCACACTTTATGGAAGGGGATACTTTACAGAAAATTATTGATGAAGTAGAAAGCAAACTTATAACCCACAAAAAATATTAATATGAAAGGAATTAATGAAGAAAAAAACATAGCACGCCGCCCTTACGAGGATATAATTAAAAACAATTGAAAAAATATACCCGACAGCTTAAAAAATAACCCAAATTATCAGGTTGAGGATATTTTAAGACCTATTGACGAATGAACGCCCGAAACACCCGTAAAAGGATTAGCATCCGAACAAGAATCTAAATTAAAAAGGTATGATGATCTACATTTCGAAAAAGTGCCCGATGATTGAGAAAAAAAATTGTCAGGTTTGGAAAAATGAGAGAAAAATTTTCCTAACTTAACACCCGAAAAAATTAAAAAAAACCAAGGAGTAACTGAGGATTTAATAAAAGTTTTGAAGGAATTACGAGAGAATGAGATCTAAAAATTTACTTAAAAGTATAAATAACTCATGACAAGTAACACACTAATTAATTTTAAATACAAAATTCCCGAAATAAGAAAGTATTCTACCCATCCATATCCTTATGTTGATAATCAACATAGAGCAATGCCTTTAGATAAAGTTAAGAACGAACTATTTTTTAACCAAAAAGAGTTAATTGAAAAAATAAATAAAGGAATTATTGATGAGATAGATATCCAACGAACATTCATTATATTTATAAATTTTATTGAAGAATTATATGTAATTATAGCAAAATACCAAAATTGTTAAATGTAAAACCTTAAAAACTTATATGGTTCATGCTAACTGTCAAATTTGTGTCAAGAAAGTATTTTTCAGTAAGGCTGATTTTGCCAAAGCTCATGGTAGGCAAGAGTTACCTCCTAGCGTGTGAGCACTAAAAGCAACCAAGAGAGGAAGCAAGCAATCACCAACTATCTCTTATAAGTGAGTATGCAAAGTCTGCAAAGAAGAGAAACATAAAAAAAATTGTAAATACTATTGATAAAATAATATATTATGACGGAGTTAAGACAAGTCAATAAACAAGATTTTTTACAAGAATTAAAATATCGAGTAGAAAGTGAAGAAGTAACCAAGGAGGAAATAATTTCCCTTATGCGGAACTATTTATTAAAAGAGGAAGAGGAAAATAAAACAAATATTAGTAATAATAAACATATATGTCCAAAAGAATTGAAAATGCAGAAAAAAGAAGCTTCTACTGTGACATGTGCCGAGGTTTCAAATATGATAGTTGGTACTGGAAAAGAAAAGTAGATAGTCCTTTTAATAAAGCTACTCATGGGAGAGAATGTCGCATTTGCCAATATTGTGGTCCTCGGACTAAGGAATGAAATGAAGCTCAAGATGATCCCAAACTTAGTAATTTAAATAACATTAAGGGACCAATGGATTGGTATAATTGATAGAACCATTAAAATTAATATATGGTTAATGACAATGCAATTATAGCAGTAAGTGATTATCTATTTAGAAATCAAAGTAAGTCTGCCAGTAATTATACTTCTCTAGTTAAAAATTGATGCTATCGACAATTACTTGGTCTTTTTCCACTCGAAAGAGAAGAGGAAGGTTCGAGTGTCAATTTAAAAGATCACTGAACAGAAATTAAAAGAAAAAATATCTTATTAGGTAAATGCGTATCACTTGAACTAGGAGAAGATATAGTAATTGCTAGCGTGAATAAAGTGGAGAGAAATCTCTCCCGAAAAATTATCAGTGTAGAAATTATTTTGGAAGATGACCAAAAAACAACTTTAATTCTTTTAACCGAAGTAGGAAAAGAAATCATCCAGAAAAAGATAAACGAGTTGAAAGAGGCCAAAGAAGAAATCCAAAAAGAAGAAAAAATAAAAGAGCTGGAAGAAAAAATTATCAAAGGAAATCGCAAATTTGTCTATTGACAAAACAACTGCGAGGAAACTCCTGATATGAAGTATATTGAACCTCTATTAACTGATTTAAGCGATATTCACGAAGACATGATGTGAGACCGAAAAAAGTCTCGAAAGCAAGTGGTAGTCCCTGCTTTAAGAAAACCCAGTGATCAAGCATGAGGAGCCACTGTCGACTCGCTCGAAAAAGATTATGTTTGTTTGGTTACTTTTGATGATGAGACCAAGCCCGAATTTAAGATTACTGAACCGCAAAGTCGACAAAAAGATTTATGAGAAGATCACTATCAAACATTTAATTTTTTACGAAGGATGCTAGGAATAGCCCACAACACCAATAAAAAAAGGGAAAGACAAAACAATCCTGAAATAGAAATGATAGAGAGCCAATTTTTAACTTTTCAACAGGAAAAAAGAGAATTACTGGAAAAAGGTATCCGAGAATTTATGGAAAAGTTTGGAGGGAAATACCAGATAGTTCCAATAGAAACAGTAGAAGGAAACTGAACAGAAGAAGAAAACGCAGAAGACAAACAAGAAAACAATAAACATGGCAATACCAACACTAGCAAATAAATTCCCAAGCTTTGGCGTTTTTTATGAAGAATTCAAAGGAGTAGTAGCCAGTGATTATCATCCCGAAGGAAGGATAAATAATATATTTATCAGTAATAATATTTATAATTATTTTCGCAACTGACCCTTTTGGGAGGAAGAAGACGATGCTATTAACTCTTTTATGACTGAATTAGCTTTTCTTTGTGCGGAAATTCAACAAAAAGATGTTATTCATGACAAAATATACTCCCGAATTAAAGAATTCTTAACCATTAGAACTGAATCCCGTCGAGTAGTAAGAACTAACGAAAGCAAAGGAAAAATGGTGAGAAGTTATGATATACCATTAGAGTCACCCGATATGACGCAAATTTCTTTTGGAGGACATAACCGAGCTGATTGAGTACAATCTTATTCAAAAAGTGAAAAAGCACCCGAAATACTAACTAATGAAGGTATTTTTGCTACTAATGAAAAAGGAGAAAAAATAATTAATCCTAATTGAGTAGAAACCGAAGATCCAGCTGCTGTAGCTCGTTTAATTAATTCTTTTGCTAGTGTAGAAATTAATTTTAAACAATTTCTACCCCGTTTTTATAAGATATTTCAGCCGTATTTCTCTCCTACTGGTGATTTTGTTTTTGATGAAGAAACCCAAGAAAGGAAATGAAAAAGCAGAGTAGAAAGAATTAAAGAAGAAGAAGAAGAAGAAGACTTAAAGCCCAAAATAAAGGTTGCAGAAGATGACATCACTGAAAAAGAATATTTAAGACTAAAAAAAGAAAATCCTAAACAAGTAGCTGAAAATTGGCAACTTGAACGGTTAACCAGGAGAAAAAAATATTTAGAGAATGAAGCTAGAAGAACTAGTGGAACTTTCAAAGATAAAATAATTTTACGATTAATGTTCTGCGAAGCATTAATAGAAGCTTTTGGAAAAACACCACAAATGCCACCCACAGGAGATCCTAGTGAAAAATTACCAGTCACTGCTGAACCTGAAGAATGAGATAAGGCTACTTTTTGAGCTCGTATTAATCGCATTCTCGGATTTAAAGAACTCAAAGAAACCTTTGCCGACTTTGTTGAAGGTTATAACGAGCTAGTGAAAGACAATATAGATAGACCTTCGCAAATGTTTTTATTATTAGGACCGCCAGGAGTAGGTAAAACATTTATAGCTACGATGCTGGCCGAATCTTCTGATCGTCCCATTGAAGTAATATCTTTAAACGGAAAAAAAGAAACCAGTCTCTTTTTTGGAATACCCCAAGAATATGGAGGAGCAGGAATAGGAGAAATTTTAAAAACCATGGTTCGATTTAAAACTAATAATCCCGTTATTCTTTTCGATGAGATTGATAAGTGTGACCAACAAGTCCAAAGAGTACTGGGAAACATCACTGATAAAACTGTAAACAAAAAATTTAAAGATGTATTTTTTGATTATCCAATCCCAATAAGTGAAATAATAATTTTTTGCACCGCTAACAATCCGCAAGAGATCGAACCTTTTATAATGTCAAGATTAACTCCTGTACAAGTAATCCCCCCGACCTTTAATGAAAGGTTAGAGATTATAGAAGACTTTGTAGCTATCGCATTTAAAAAATACAAGATAAGCCATTTAAAAGGTAAGGTAAGTAAAAAATTAATTAAAAAATTTATCACTTGAGAATGAGGAATGCGAGGAGTCGAAGAAAATGTCGAAAGAGCTGCCTATCGTGCTTATTTATTAAATAAGAAAAATAATCTTCCAGAGAACTGAGATGATTATAAATGACCAATTTCCCAAAAAATAGAACTAGACGCAGGAGATAAAGACATAAATAGACCAGCTTGCCCAGTATATAAGGATCACCAAGCCGAACATCGTGAAGGATGTCAATGTTTTAAACCCGAAAAGATAGAAGGATGAGTAGAAGCGATGGGAAGACAATATCCTAATTAAAATAATAATATAATATAATGTATAAATAATGTATAAGTGTTATATTTGCAAATGAAGTTCTCCTCAAAGAACTCATTTTCAAAAAGTTAATGATAGAACAGGACGAATTAGAAAATCTAATTCCGGTCCTTTATGAAAATGTAATAATTGTTATAAGCAAGATAGTTTTTCTCAGAACCTTTCTCTAGTCAGTAGTCAAAACGTACACCCAGATAAGAAGATGAAAAATTTAGAAAAAAGAGTAGATTGTTTGGAAAACAAAACGATTATTATGAGAAAAAACATAAAATCTCTCAAAAACCCTAGTGAAAAAGATGTAATAAAAAATTTCGAAAGAATTAGAAAAGTGTGATTAACTAAAAAATATGCTTTAATTTGACTTCATAAACACCGAGAGTTGAAACGTCTTAAAGAAGAAATAAAAAACACAAAACAAGCGAAAACGGGGCTTTTTTCTTTTTTGTCTAATTGAGAAGATTGAGAAATAGAAAGAATACAAAACACCAAAAATCTAGAAGAATTTACCAAACTTAGAAGAGATAGCGAATTTGGTAATATTAAGACAAGAAGAGAGCAGTTCAAACTTTTCTGACAATTTTCTTTTTTTGGTTCGATTCTTATAATTTTAGTAACACAAAGAAAAAAAATTGCCAATTGAATCAAAAGTGATGAAAAAAAAGTAATTCATAAAGCTGAAAAAGAATGAGAAAAATTAACAAAGATAAAAAGATAATAAATTTTTATCTAAAAAAATACAAGATAATCAATAAACATGCAAACGAGAGAAGAAGTGAAAAAAATAGCTCAAAGTTTAAAAAAACAAGGATGAGGGAAAAAAGAAGTAGAACATTATTTAAAGCTTTATCAAGAAGAAACGGGAGACAAGATTAAATATAAAGAATTATAAGACTTTATGACAATAGCCAAGCTTAAAAATAACCATATAGAATGTTCAATCTGCCAGCAAAATCCCAATGAAGGAAAATATTTTCCTGAAAATATTATTTATTACACAATAAGTAAGGAATCACATGAGTCAAGCCAAAGAGGTGCTTTTATCAGAATGGGGAAAATTCTCTGAAATCCTCAATGAAAAGTTTATCAGGAATGAGAGGAAACGGATGTAGAAGATATGGAAGAAGAAGACAAAGCGAGACTTTTTGCTATATTTTGCCCTAATTGCTTTTGTGAAGAATGCGAAAAATTAACTATTTATACTGAATCAGATGATAAAGGAAGACAAAATAGTTATTGTGAAGGAAGATGCTTACCTGCCTATCATTACTGACCAAAAGACGAAAGAAAAGAATTTGAAAAAGCGATTAAAAAAGGAAAAATAGAAATGAAGGAAGAAGAAGAAGAAGAGAAGTGCAAAAATTAATATTTTAATATAAAAACTTTATAATATATAATAAAAAGCTGAAAATAATTAATTTGTTGAGATAGTTAAGTCAGTTAAGCCTCAACAACTGACTAACTACCTGAACATTTTAGTTTAGTATGTTGAGGCAAAAAATAAAAAAAAGTATATTATTAAACGAAGCATTCGGAAGAAAAAGAATACTTTGAAGATCCAAAAATGATAAGATATGTGCTGATTGTCAACATCCTTTTTCATTTAGTGATAGCGTAGTCTGTGAACACTGCCATTTCAAAATTTTAGCAGAAAAGGAAAAAATTACCGAAACCAGATCAAAAGTGCAAACTTTATCTCGAAAGTTATTTAAAGAACTTAAATTAGAAAGGCAAGAAATAACAAGAACAAAAGATAGAATTTACACTGTAGATTATGATATTGAGGTTTCTGATATTGAAAATAAACGTGGTCATATAATTTACTGAAGTGCTACCTGCTGCCACGGATTAAAACAAAACGGACCTGATCGCCGATCCCTTTATGAATTTTGACAAACCTTAAGAAAACAAAAAAAAGAAGTAGTAATCAGAGCTCATAATGGGATCAGATTTGACTTAACCTTTACTTGAAAAAAAATAATAGAAGAAGAGTTAAAAGAAAAAAAACTATGTAAGGTGTGAGGAGACTGGGACAAGTTCCAATATCGCAATATTACCTTTTTAGATACTTATAATATTTTTTCTTGTGCCTTGGAAAAGTGACCATGTAGCAAGGAACAAAAGAAAATCAAAGAAGAAGGACTAGAAATGTGAAAAAGTGAAGAATACAGGACAATTAACTATACTGAAGAATTTTATAGAAAGTTAGCCAAGTACTGCGACAATGACGTGCAGATGCAAAAGCAAAACATGGATCAGCTCCATACTCGAACTATCGGAGCTATTGAAAAGATAACAGGTAAGAAATTTGAACGAAAAGCTAACATTCATAAGAGAGCAACCAAAGCTAGTCTGGGATTATATATTTTAAAACATATCATACCAGAAGACAAATTTAAAGAATGATGGCCAAATTTCTCTCATCCTAGCTTTGACGAACAAAGAGAATTCTGACAAAAAGCCTATCATGGAGCTGATAATGATCTCTGAAACGAACAGAAGCTACCCAAGGAAAACTCTGTTTACTCTTATGACGTAGTCTCAATGTATCCCGAAATTATGAGAAATAGTCCGTTGCCAATTGATGTGGGAGAATGAGTGAATGGTATCAGACAAGATAAATTAGAACAATTAAAAGATACAGGAGCCTATCAGATAAAAGTAACCAAGACACTCAAATTAAAAACAGAACTCTGTGAAATACCCCTGATCAAACTTTTTAATGAGAAAGGAGTTAAAGAAGGACGTATCGAAGTGCCAGCAGGAGTAACTATGCACTACACAGGAGCAGAATGAAAGTTTATCGCAACTTATTATGAAGGAGAGTGATGAATACCTCGTGGACTAGAACATAAAAACGAGACAGGACTATTTAAAGAATTTGTTGATCACTTTGCCAAGGAAAAATTAAAGTCTAAAAATGGAGAATTTAATTATCTATTTAGTAAGTATATGCTTAATTCCTTAACTGGAAGATTTGGACTTAAATTGCAGCGCCGTAATTATGAATTAGTAAATAAATCAAAAAAACCTCGTAAAGGGGAAGCCAAATTTCTCTGCCCCGAAAGAAAAACCTATTGACAATGAAAACTTGGAGAAGCGAAAAGAGTTAATGTGTTCAGCTATGTGCCAGTTTCAGCCATGATAACTAGCTGAGCTAGGATTAAGTTATGGAAAGTGGTGATAGCCAATCAAAAGAATGTTCTTTATTGAGATACTGACTCTATATACTCCAAACAAGAAATTATTTTACCTGAAGGACAGCAAATAGGATATAATCTAGGAGACTGAATGCCTCGTCAGATTGAGTATGAGTGAGAAGCAAAAGCCTCAAAGTGATATAGGACTGGCGAGACCGTCAGAACAAAAGGATTGCGAAAAGCCTCACAAATACAGCTCACATGAGATGATAAGCAGGAAAAAGTGGAACATCAACTATGACGTGTTACTGAATATGGTGTTATCATACAGCTACGAGAGAAAAGAATAGCCATACCCAAAAACAATCCTAAACGAAAACTAATCAATAGCATATGAGCACCTCGTAATGGAAAAATAGATGCTAGGTATTATGTTTAAAATATTAAAAAACAAATAATAAGCAATTGATATGACTGACACTAATAAAAAAAAGTTTTTATTACTTACTAAACAAATCAAACACTGATTAGAAAAAATCAAAGAGAAAAACAAAACCAGCACTGAGGATGTTGAACAATTTGCTAGCACTAAAATAGAAGAATTAGAATTATTAGAATCAGATCTAGAAGGCATAGGAGATTTAGAACAAGTTAGTGTGGTTAATGAAATTAAGAATAAAATTAGTGCTTTGTCAGTTTCTGATGAATGGAAAAGCAACTGTCTAATGTTTCTGGCTCTTATTAATTTCTTAGCACTGTTAGTAAAAAGTTGATGAGATGAAAAACAAAAAAAACAAACTAGGGAGAACCTAGACAGCATGCTGGCACTTGCTAGAAAGAACCTAGAAGAGGACAAACTCAAAACAAAGAATAAAAATAATTAAAATGACAAAACTTTATGATGCTCAAAAAAAAATACTTGATCGCGGCTTCTGATTAGGTGCAGGAATAATTATTATCATCGTCCTATCAATAGCTCTAGTAGTAGGTAGAGAAGAGTCCAAGAAATCTCCCTAACCAGTTAAGGAAGAGACAGAAGACGAAACAAACTCAGAAACCGAACAAGAACAACCAAAAATATATCACTGCACAGAATGCCACAGTGAAATAGTAAAAAGAGAAGGAATAACATGTCAAGCATGTTATAGGATCAAGCAACCTCCACAACCAAGAGGTAAATATGATTGTGCTCGCTGTGCTTCTGTTAAAGTGAAACATAAAACTCAATACTGCCAGGTTGCAGGAAAATAGTAGATGAAGAAAAGAAACAAGCTAAACAACAAACTGAAGCAGGAAGTATCAAACTAACCTTCCGCTGTTTGAAATGTCATACTAACCCAGTCGACTCCTC
>Ga0066709_100000509_pt1 | contig 21227 bp, 16 predicted proteins | sample GraSoiAngelo_158_FD_79665 | JGI IMG/M metagenome (GOLD analysis project Ga0066709, IMG submission 79665) | Grasslands soil microbial communities from the Angelo Coastal Reserve, California, USA - 14_1009_16_30cm | ecosystem: Environmental > Terrestrial > Soil > Grasslands | place: USA...
CGGAACGATCTCGTCCGCGAGCGTGGGATCCCAGAGCGGAGGGATGTAGCCAATCCCCACGCCCTCGATCTTGTGAGGCCCTGGCTGACCCCCGAGCAGCACCGACGACTCGGCGGGCTCGACGACGGCGATCCTGACGCTCGGCTGGTGTCGCCTGAGCACGGCAGCGACCCCCCGCGAAGAGGCTGCGGTGCCCACGCAATGAACGAAGGCGTCGACTTCTCCTTCCGTCTGGGTCCAGATCTCCTCGCCCAGCGGAAAGTAGCCCGCGATGCTGTCGGCGTTGTTGAGCTGGTCGGTCCAGTAGGTGTGCGGCTCCCCGCTCAGCCCGCGGGCGGTCTCGATCATGTCCAGGATCAGCTTCTTGGTGGTGAGGCCTCCCTCGCTTCGAACCAGCGTGAGCTCCGCGCCCAGGGCCGACATTTGATCGCGCTTCTCCTGGCTGAATGCGTCCGAGGTGACGATCTTGAGAGGGTAGCCCCTGGCGGCGCAGACGAGCGCCAGCGACGCGCCCGTGCTGCCGCCCGTGTACTCGACCACGGTGTCCCCGGGCTTCAGTCGACCGTCCTCCTCCGCGCGCGAGATCACGGCGCGCGCCATCCGGTCCTTCATGCTGCCGGTGGGATTCTCCCACTCGAGCTTCGCGAAGACGTCCGCGCACCGGGGTGGAACGACCTTTCGCAGTCGAACCAGCGAGGTGTCTCCGATCGCATCGAGAATGTCGATGGTCTTGATGGTCCTCTCTCCCGTTCTTGACCGGTGGTGCTTTCCCCGCGCAATGTGATGGCCGAGGAGGATTGCCCCGATGCCGACCTTGCTCGAGCTCCGCGCCGCCGCGCGCATGCGCTCCGCCGGCGATCATGCCGGCACCATCCGAGCTTACTACCCCTACTGGGACGCCCAGTACCGGCCCTATCTGCTCGAGGCCGTGAGCCGGTTCCCCGCGGCGCAGCTCGACTACAAGCCGCAGCCTGAGATGCTGACAGCGCGGCAGATCATCGTCCACATCGCGGAGGCCGAGCATGCCTGGATCCACGCCGGGATCGACGGCGGCCGCCAGGAGGAATGGGTCGCGCCGGCAAGCGACCCGGCCGAGGGATGGCGAATCGTGATCGACGCCCCCGATCACGCGGCGTTGTACCAGTTGCTCGAGCGCTGGCACGAGCCGACGAAGCGCTGGCTCGATCACCCCGCCGGCGATCTGGGGCGCGTGGTCCACCGCCGCCTCGACGACGGCAGCCAGCGCTCCTACACGGTGCACTGGATCCTCGATCACGTGCAGGAGCACGAGATCCACCACCGCGCCCAGCTCAACCTCTACCTGCGGCTGCTCGGGATCGAGCCGCCCTCGATCTGAGCGGGCGGATCCCGCCCCGATCATCTTAGCCGCTGCGCGCGATCGACAGCTTCACGGTGTATTCGTGGCTTCCGGCTGACCTGGGCTCGACCGACATGGTGCCGTCCCAGGGCTCGCCGTTCCGGCCCGTGAACCTCCAGGCCCTCGTCCCGTTCGCCTTGCGGCCGTCGCCCGCCGCCGCGAGCCACTTGCCGCGGCTCGCGAGCTCGCGCCCGACCTGGTCGAGAAGCGTCTCGGCGGCGAGGTCCGAGGTCCCGTGCAGCACCAGCTCCCAGTGGTCCCTGTCGCCCTCGGTGCGGACCACGTCCCAGGTGCCGAGATGGTCCATGGGCACGTCGGGGATGAGCTGATCGGCCAGCGCGGCGCGCGCGAACCGGGCATGCCCGCTCCATTCGTACTCCTCGCCGAGCGCCACTTGCTGGGCCTCTCCCACACCGCGCAGGCGCTCCACCACGTGGAGCGCCCCGTCGATTCCCGCCGACAGTCCGCCGGTCGTGATGATTCTCCCGTTGTCGACGAAGCGCTGGTCATCGACCACGTGGACCTTGGGATACTGCTCGCGCAGCCTGGCGATGTTGTGAGCGGTGGTGGTCGCGCTGAGCCCGTCGAGCAGTCCGGCGCTGGCCAGGATGAAGGCGCCGTTGCACACCGACATCGTGAGCCGGGTCCCCGGCGCGGTGGTCCGCACCCACGCCATGGTGGATGAGTCATGGAGCGCCGAGCCCACTCCGCCTCCCGGCACCACCAGCACGTCGGCCCGGGGAGCCTCGCCGAGGGCATACCTGGGCACCAGCGTCTGGCCCATCGCGGAGGTCACGGGCCGCTTGGCGGCGCCGACGGTGTAGACGTCGAAGCCCGCGGCGCCAAAGACCTCGTAGGGGCCCATGGAGTCGATGATCTCGACGCCGTCGAAAAGCAGGATGGCCACGCGCGCGCGCGGGGGCGCCGGGTGGGCCGCCACGGCGGCTGCATCCACCAGCGTCATGCCGCAGCTCGGGCACGTGCCGGGGCGGTCGAAGACCTTGTCGTCGCAGGCCTGGCCGCAAGGGGGACAGATGTAGCGGGTGGCGGCGAACCCGTCCGGCGTGGCGGCCACGCCGAGAAAGAGCGCGACCATCCACGGGAGCAGGCGGTGGTTGGCGGAGTTCACGGGGCTCTCCTTTCGGAATAGTGCGGCGCGGAGCGGCGCGCCGCGGATGGAAAACGGGCGAAGCGCTGGCGGTACTGGCCGGGGGCGACGCCCACCCGGCGCAGGAAAGCGCGGCGCATGGATTCCAGGTTGCCGAGGCCGCTTGCCTCGCAGATCGTCTCGAGGGGCTGCGACGTGTCCTCCAGAAGCCGTCGCGCGGCCTCCACGCGAACCGACGTGACGAATCGCGCTGGGGTCATGCCCACCTCGCGCGTGAAGACGCGCGCGAAGTTGCGAGGGCTCATCGCCGCGCGGCGCGCGAGCGCGGGCACCGACAGATCGGCGCGCGGGTGCTCGACGATCCAGGCCTGGAGATCCCTCAGCGGCTCGGGCTCGGCGAGCTGCACCGAGAGCTGGGCGCTGAACTGCGACTGGCCGCCGGGCCGGCACAGATACATCACGAGCTGGCGGGCGGTGGCGAGCGCCACCTCGCGGCCGTGGTCCTCCTCCACCATCGCCAGCGCGAGATCCATGCCTGCGGTGACCCCGGCGCTGGTGTAGAGCGAGCCTTCCCGGACGTAGAGGGTGTCGGGCTCGAGGCGGACGTTGGGATAGCGCGCGGCGAACTCGCCGCACGAGGCCCAGTGCGTCGTGGCGCGCCGGCCTTCGAGCAAGCCGGCCTCCGCGAGCAGGAACGCGCCGGTGCAGATCGAGGCGAGACGGCGCACCGAGCGGCTCTGGCGTCGGATCCACGCCAGCAGCCGGGCGTCCCTGCAATAGCGATCGGTGCCCCGGCCGCCGGCGACCAGCAGCGTGTCGATGCCGGAGCCGGCCTCGTCGTACCGGTGGTCGGCGTGGATGCGCAGCCCCGAGGAGGTGCGAAACATTCCACGCGCCACACCCAGGATCTCGACCGCGTAGGAGTCGTCACGGCGGCGGCCGGTGTCCTTCAGCAGCCGCGAGGTGCGAGAGAACACCTCGAGCGGCCCCATCACGTCCAGCACCTGGGTGTCGGGGTAGGCCAGCATGGCCACGCGGCGCGTGGCCGAGGCGGTGGCGCCGGAGGGGGGCTTGGCGCGCGCGGTGGACTTCGACATGGAGGCAGCATGGGGGAGGCGGGCGGGTGGCACAATGACAATGTTCCCACGATTTCTGCCATCGCCCGCCAGGCCGATCCGCTGGCAGAGCGTGAGCGTGGGCGCCTCGCGCGCCGTCCGGGTCGGCCTCCGCGGGGCTATCGAGGGCCTATCCGGAGCTCGACACCTTCCTCCCGAAGTCGCTCTGGAGGGGGATCCACAGGGCGGCGATGAAGCTCGGGATGGTCGCGAGGATCACCACGGTGAAGAAGCGAGGGTAACCGATGTGGTCCTGCAGCCAGCCGCTCCACATCCCGGGCAGCATCATGCCCAGCGCCATGAAGCCGGTGCAGATCGCGTAGTGCGCGGTCTGATGCTTACCGCGCGCCAGGTAGATCATGTACATCAGATAGGCGGTGAAGCCGAAGCCGTAGCCGAACTGCTCGAGCGCCACGCCGAGCTGGATCAGCGGCAGGCTGTGCGGCTGAACGTGGGCCAGGTAGATGAACACCGCGTCGGGCAGGTGAATCGCGAGCATCATGGGCCACAGCCATTTCTTGAGCCCGTGACTCGAGATCGCCCAGCCACCCAGAATCCCGCCGAGGGTGAGCGCGAGGATGCCCACGGTGCCGTAGATGAATCCGACCTGCGTGGTGCTGAGCGCGAGCCCGCCCTTGTCCCGCCCATCCAGCAGGAACGGGGCCGCCATCTTGACGAGCTGCGCCTCGCCGAGACGATAGAGCAGCAGGAACAGCAGCACCACGCCGATCCGCGACCTCCGGAAGAACGAGCCGAACGTGCCGAGGAACTCCCGGACGAAGTGCGGGATCCGATGGACGTCGCCCGGCCGGTCCACGCCGGGGCGCGGCAGCACGAAGCGATGCCAGAGCCCGAACCCGAGGAACGCGACGGCCAGCACTCCCATCACCACGGTCCATGCGAGCCGCGTATTGCCAGTGCGAGCTTGAATGGTGCCGGCCAGCATCACGAGCAGGCCCTGACCGGCGATGGTCGCGATGCGGTAGAACATGGTGCGGACGCCGACGAAGAAGGCCTGCTGCTTCTCGGTGGTGGCGAGCAGGTAGAAGCCGTCCGCTGCGATGTCGTGAGTGGCGGAGTTGAAGGCCAGCAGCCAGAAGAACGCCAGCGTCCACTGGAAGAAATGCGGCAGCGGAGTGGTCAGCGCCACGCCCGCCAGTCCGCCGCCGATCAGGAGCTGCATCGCCCAGATCCAGCGCCGCCGCGTCCCCAGGATGTCGACGACCGGCGACCAGAGCGGCTTCACCACCCAGGGCAGGTAGAGCCAGCTGGTGTACAGCGCGATGTCCGTGTTCGAGATGCCGAACCCCTTGTACATGATGACCGAGACGGTCATCACGACCACGTAGGGCAGGCCCTCGGCAAGGTAGAGCGTGGGGATCCACGCCCACGGACCTCGGGCGACGGCGGGCTCGTCGGAGACCTGGTCCGCCGGGCGGGCAAGCGAGTGCATGGAGCTCCCCTCTAGCACGGGCGGCAACCCCTGACAAGGCGGCGCCTCGCCGCGACGGGGTGACCGGCTCTCGATGCGTCCCCCGGGTTATCGGAAGCCAGGCCTCACGCCCCGGGGAAATCTTCGGCCGAGGTCGGCCTCTCCGAGCAGTGGGGCCCTGAGCGCAGGGCGGAAGTTCGAACCTCCCACGCCAAGCCTTGCCGAATCCCTCGCGCTCGCTCGCCGAGTATGAGATAGCATGGGGCCGACAGAGCCGCATGCGGCCGGAGGGGCCGGCGCGATCGGCTCGCGCTCATCGGAGCAGGAGGATCCATGGCCAGGCGAAAGTCGGTGCGGAAGCCAGCCCGGAAGGCAGCCAAGAAGGGGACGAAGAAGGCGGCGAAGAAGACAGCGAAGAAGGCGGTCAAGAAGCGGTCGGCCCGGCGCCCTCCGGCGCGGGCGAAGGCCGCGTCCCGGAAGCCCGCCCCACCCAAGGTTCGCCCGGGACTCATCACGCACACGGAGCTCGCGAGCTCGGACCCACCGGCCACGCGAAACTGGTGCGAGAGGGTGCTGGGGTGGAAGTTCGGAGAGCCGATGCCGACGCCGGGGGGTCCCTATCACATGTGGCGCTTCGACAACGCCACGGGAGGCGGCATCCGCGCCAACAATCCGCCCGAGGCGCCGGGCTCGGTCCCCTACTGCGAGGTCACTGACATCCAGGCCACGTTCTCCCGGGCGCTCCAGGCCGGCGCCGCCGAGATGATGCGACCCGAGCCGCTCCCGGGCGGCATGGGATGGATCGCGATCGTCGCCGCCCCGGGCGGGGTCACGATCGGGTTCTGGGCGCCGCGCTGACGCGGGGGCTCTTCATGGCGGGGCCGCCTCGCTCTTCGCGCCCGCAGCGAGTCGGCCCCCGCCGTGCAGCGATCAGCCCTCGATCTTGTAGATCTCGCGCCGCCCGTGATCCACCAGGTCGTGGTACCCCTTCATGATGGTCTCGAACTCCTTCATGTCCTTCTCGCTCTGCCCCTGGCCCTCGAACATCTTCTCGAACGCCTGCAGGCTCGGAACCTCCATCTCGGCCACCAGGGTCCAGTACCGCTCGGCGCTGAGATCGGTGAGCACGCGCATCTTCCCCATGCCCATCTTTTCGCTGATCTTCGACATCGCGAGGAACTTCTCGACCAAGGGGCGCACCTTGCCGGGCTTGCAGTGCATGACTTCGCGGACGAGCAGCATGACGTCTCCTTTGGGGTGAGATCGAACGGACCAGCGGGGTGGCAACCGGCCGAGCGTATTCTTCCGCGCTCGGCGACCGCAAGTCGCAGGTCGATCCACTCCCTCGCGGGTCTCGATCTGAGCGGGTCGGCCTGGGGTGTCGGGGGGGCGCTGGTCGCGGGGCTCGAGGGCGGCGGGATCCAGCTGGCCTTGCGCCGGGTGTCCACGGCGCGGGCACAAGCACAGCCGCAGGGAGCCTAGCCTGTTCCCGGGCCCGAGTGGGGAGCGATCATCGCACGCGAGACAGCGCCTCCGCGTTCTGCACCAGCACTTCGTTCCGCCGCGCGCGGGCGATGAGGGTGTCGTCCGGCACGTCGCAGGTGGGCAGCGAGTCGGCGGGCATCGCGCCGAACGTCGTCGCCGAACACACGCCCCAGGCGAGGCGGAGGCCGAGCCCGTCCTCGGGCATGAGCGGAACGCGCACCGAGGTACCGCTCTGGGGCGGCAGGTTCAAGTCGATCCGGTAACGGCGCACCCGGTACTGATTGCCGGTCTCCTGTTTCACGCGCACCACGTCGTAGTAGGTGACGGAGCGAAGCGTGTCCTTCATCCCGTTGTGGAGGTACTCCCAGGCTTCGGAGTCCGCCGCGGAGCTCTTCACGCTGTCGGGGGCCTCGCGGGTGTCGTAGTTCATTTCCACCTGCTGGAGCTCGGCCCGGGTCAGCAGGCGCTCCACCGGCCTCGGCTCGGGGAACTTGTCGCGGCACGCCTGGCATGCGAGCTCGACGGCTTCCTTGGTCATGCTCGGCTTCACGTGCTGCAGCACGCAGTCGGCGTATGTCTTGGGCTCCGGAGCGCACCCGAACGTGAGGGCCGGCACGGCGAAGCCGAGCAGCAACAGAGTGACCTTGTTCATGAGGTTTCCTTCCCGCTCGTGGGTCGGGGCCGGGGCTCTCCCGGGGTCATCGGCAGGAGCCGTCCGCGAGAGCACCGGTGACGTGCGCTACAATGTCGGGCGGCTGGTCGATCGCCTGGGGCAGGGCCGAGGAGGTTCCGAGGATGTCCAGTAGCTGCACGCACCTCGAGCACATCCACGACGTGAAGCCGGGCACCCCGGCGGGCTGCGAGGAATGCCTCAAGACCGGGGGCCGGTGGGTGCACCTCCGACTGTGCCTCACGTGCGGTCACGTGGGGTGCTGCGACAACTCGCCGGGCCGGCATGCGACCCGTCACTTCCACAATACCGGGCATCCCCTCATCCGCAGCTTCGAGCGGGGTGAGGACTGGGGCTGGTGCTACATCGACGAGCTGTTCCTCGAGCCCGCGCCGAAGGCTCACCGGGCCGAGTCGTCCCGCTGAGACGAAGGGAGCCGCGCCGCCCTCTCAGGCCGCGCGGTCCCTCTCCTTCTCCGAGCCTCCATCCTCTTCTTCGTCGCTCCGCCGGACGACCGACACCGCGGCGCGGACGCGGGCCGTCATCTCCCGCTCCTCCCTGAGCCCGTCGATGGCTGCCTCCGCCTGCTTCAGGAGGAACTGCAGCGAACCGGCCTTCTCCATCGCCTGCTCGACGATGGCCTTCTGACCCTGGAGCGCCTCGAGGCTGGAGCGCACGTCCACGAGGAGCGCGTCGGCGCGGGCCAGCCGCTCCTCGGCCTTGGTCATCTGACGCTTGCGCTCGTCGAGCCCGTCCGCCGTGTCCCGGACCTCCTGGAGCCGGCCGGTGACATCGATCAGGAGCTCGCGGCTCTGCTCGATCTCCTGGTGGGCGGCGGTGATCTCCCGCACGTCTGAGGCGGTCTTCTCGGCCATCGCGAACATTCTTTCCAGGTCCGACTGCAGGGACTCGACCGTGCCCTGACGCACCGAGATCTGCTCCAGCGAGCGGGTGATCTCCTTCTCCACGGGATCCCAGCGGGTCAGGCGCTCCTCGAAGTCGGCCAGCCGCTTCTCAACGGACCGCAGGTTGCCGGCCCGGATTTCGAGCTGTGAGCACATCTCCTCGACCAGCGCCGTCTGCCGCTCGGCCGTGGTCAACGAGGTGCCGAGCTTCTTGGCCACCTGGTCGAGCTTCTGCGCCGAAGTGGCGGCCTCCTTGCGCAGCGTCGATGCCCGCTCGAGGTCCTTGGTGGCCTCGGTGACGGCGTGTTGCCGCTGATCGAGCTCCGGTCGCAGCGCTCGCGTCCGCTCCGCCAGCTCCTCGACCGACTCGCAGCGGGTCGCGATCTCGGACACGGCCTTGCCGAGCTCGCCGGTCTTCCGCTCGGCCTCCATGAGATCGGACGACACGACGGCGATGTTCGTGCTCAGCCGTTCGGCTTCCTCGACCCGCGCCGCCAGGCCGACGAACCGCTGCTCGGCGGCCTCCATGCGGGTCTGGAGTTGCTTCTCGCGCTCGTCCAGCCTCGCCCCGAGTGCCCCGAGCTCGGCCATCCGGCGGTGCAGGTCGTCGACGAACTCCCGCCGCGACTCGATCGCGGTCAGCGACTCGCCGACGCGCTGCGCCTGCTTCTGGACCACCTCGATGGTGGGCGCCATCTTGTGCAGCCCGGCGACCTGCTCCTTGAGCTCGTTGACGAACTGCTCCAGATCCGCCAGCCAGGTGCGGGTATCGGTCTGAGTCTCCCGCACGCGGAGGATCTCGCTGTGGGCGAGCTGCGTCTGCTCGAGCGCGTCCTTCACCATCGCGTGGGCGCCGTTCAACTGGCCCAGATCCGCGAGCGTCGCCTCCAGAGTCGGCCGCGCTTCCTCGATCTGCGTCACCTGGGCGCCGATGCTGCGGACCGTGCGGCTGGTCTGGTCCAGGTCCCGCCGGATGGCGCGGAACTGTGCCATCTCTTGGTCGACCTGCCCAACCTCCTCGGAGAGGCCTTGCAGGTGCGCCGCCAGGGCCTTGGCCTGGGTCCGGAGCTCGCCCACGGCCAGGCTCGGCTCGGCGAGCCCCTTGAAGCGGTTCTCGCAATCCGTCAGGGAGCCGCGCAGGTCGGCCACGCGCTGGCTGACCGATTCGAGGCCGCGGCTCTCGAAGTCGAAACGCTCCACGGTCCTCTTCATCTCGTCGGTGAGCGAGGTGAGGTCCTGTCGGGTGGCGCGCGTCTGCTCGTCGGTCTCGCGTTGGAACTGGGAGATCTCGTTGGATCGCTCCACCACCTCCTCGTGCAGCGACCGCAGCGCCGTGACGTTGTCCTGCAGCGCGGAGAGCGACTTCTCGTTCTGCTGCTGCTGGCGCACGCCGGCGTCGAGCTGGCGCATCGCCCGCTCGAGCTGGTCCGACTGGGCGAGCGCCCGGTCGACCGCCGCGCTCTGAGCTTCGAGCGCCGCGGCCTTCTGGACCACGGCGTCGCCCAGGGCCTTCAGCGTGCCGATCTCGCGCTTGACCTCGTCGACCGTGTTCTGGACGCCGTCCATCCCGCGCACCGCCTGCTCGACGCTGGCGACGCGCCGCTCCTTGTCCTGGAGCGAGCGGCCCAAATCGTCGCGCCGGCGGTCCAGGGCCTCCATCTTCGACGTCGCGAGCTTGTGCTGATCGATGAGCCGGTCGTGATGCTCGCGCAGCCGCGCCAGGTGCTCGCCCGTCCCCTCGACCTGCCGGCGGATCTCCTGGGCTTCCCCCCGCAGCTCGTTGAAGGGCTTTTCCACCTCGAGGAAGGACCCGAGGCGTTCCTTGAGATCCAGGGCGACGTCCACCTTGCCGCCGAGGTCCTCGAACAGCGACCGGATCTGCTGGATCTCCTCGAGCGTCTTCGCGAACTCGGTCTCGGTGCGGTGCTGGTCCTGGGTCAGGACCTCGGCCCGCTCGTCGAGGTTCTCGAACCGGGACGCGAGCTGCGCCATCGACGCGAAGCGCCGTTCCAGCTCCTGGAGCCGCGCCGTCATGGCCTCCACCTCGCCGCTGGCCTTGACGATCGGCTCGCCGAGCTGCTGGAGCTTGTCCGCCGAGGCGCGAGCGCTCTGGATGAGGGCTTCGTAGCGGCCGCGCTCCTGCTGCATCTCGTGCAGGACCGCGCGCATCTCCTCGGCCGTTTCCCGGTCCTTGGGGTTGTTTCCGAGCAGATTCTTGAGCATGGGTGGCATCACACGCTCCTCTTAGTCGCGCCGGCCGCTCGGCCTGGTTGGGACCGCCGGATCAGCTTTGTGGTGGTGTGGCCGTTGGTCGTCGACGGGCCGCGAGCAACGGAGTTGCAAGTTGGGGCGGCGACGTTGCAAGAGGCGGGCCTGTCTCCGCGGGACCCCCGGGGTGCCTTGCAATCGGCACTTGGGTGGGCGGGCGGCGTTGCGCGGGCGCGGCAACGGCAAAATCCGAGCCGCGGCATGGCTCGAGCGCTGCCGCCAGCGCTGGAGGCGGGCTCCTTCCCCGTCGCCGAGCCCTCAGCAGGTCCGGTCGGCGAGGGCTTCCTTCACTTCCTTGCTGGCTTTGAAGATGCCGCGCACCATCACCGATTCGATGGTCTCCCGCGCCAGCTCCGGCTCCACGTCCTCGGCGATGGAGAGCATGCCGACCACGCGGATCTGGAGGCCCTCGCCCGCGCCTCGTCGCTCCTCGAGGATGCGTCGGGTGTATAGGGCCGCGCCGATCGTGAGCCCCTGTCGCGTGGTCGTCTCCCTCACCGTCTCCGCGTGCTTGGCGAGCAGGTCGCGGATCGCCACTCGGATGAACTCGGCGCGGTTCGAGTAGAAGCCATGTTCGACCAGTAGCTCGATCTGGCCGACGTCGACCGGGGTCAGGTTGATCGTCAGCTTCTCCATCTCCGCCATGGTTACCTCCTTGGCCATCCCCATGGATGGCGTTGGAGGATAGTGCCATCTGTACGGATGGCTTTCAACATCTGTATGGATGTCCTCATGGTGGAGGTTTCGGCTCGAAGGGGCCACTCCAGTGCGTTCCGGGATCCCGAGGCGCCGCATCTTGCCCGCGGCCGTGTGCGCCATGCACGGCGGCTGCTCGCCGTGTGTCCGCCCATGTGCTGGCGAAGGAGCGGGGACGCGTGGCGCAGGCGGTGGCCCGGAGACGCCCAAAAAACGCCCCGAGGGGCGAACCCCTCGGGGCTATTCAGCGCCAGATGAAGCAGGAGCTACTGCGGGATCGTGGCGCAGGCCTGAAGCGACTGGTCGGACTGGAGCTTCACCGACACGGAACCGATCTGGGTCAGGCTCGCATTCACGCTTCCTCTCAGCATCCCGATTCCGGCGGGATTCGCCGTGAAGGTACCGATGAGGTTCACGCTAGCTTCCTGGGTGCAGCTGCCGTTCGTGTACCACGAGATGAAGTACTCGGCTCCTGGCTGGAGCCCCTTGAGCTGCGCCCTCACCGCCGTCTGAGTCCGGCTCGGCTGCTCGGTCAAATCGACCGTGCCGGCGATGCCGTTGCTCGCGAACGGGGTGAAGTCCGCTTTCACGTGACGCTCGGCTTGTGCGAAGGCGAGGGTGGTGATGCCGACGAGCGTTGCGGCCAGGGAGGTGAGGACGAGTCTGCGCATCGGATTTCCTCCTTAGTGCGGGTGCAGACTGGTTGACCACGCGGCCCCTACCGCGACCTGGGAAACAGTCTGCCATCATCTCGCGGTGGTGTTGTTCCAGAGATGCCAGAGTGCGGTGAGAAGTTCTTCAGGGATTCGTGTCGCGTCCGCGTCATGCGACTGGCGCAACTTCGTTCGAGGGCGAACGCTTGCTCAGCGATGAGCGGGATGGCTCCGCTCTGGCATCTCTCTCGCATGAGAGGACACGCATCGCGCGAGCGCGCGAGTTTCGTCTCGCCGGAGCCTCAGGCATGCCCATGACCGGCGCGCGCGAGCCGCGGACGCCACGAGGCTTCGCCGCAGCCGCTGAAAAAGCGCGAGGCGGACCCGTTGCCAGGCCCGCCCCTCGAATCGATCCGGCGCCGGATTATTCGGCCAGCGGCACCGTGGCCGTGGCCCTGCCTTCAGCGGTCGTGATGCGTGCGAAGTAGAATCCCGAAGCCGCGCGCCCCTGGGTGGTCGCGCCGTCCCATGCGATCTCGTGATTGCCGGCCGTCTCGACCGCGTCGACCAGCGTGGCCAGCTTGCGCCCCGCGACGTCGAACACCTCGAGCTTGACGCGCCCGCCGGTCGAGAGACCGAAGCCGAGGACCGATCCGCCCGTGCGCGGGCGCGCGGTGAGGCCGAGCCCAAGGCCTTGCGTCCCACGCGAATCCGGCTCCATCGCGGTGCTGGCGATCAGGCTCGCGCTCCTCGGAGGATAGCGGCCGTAGATGCAGTTGAGCGCGTCCATGTCGTCGCTCTCGAGGCTCCGCCCCGCCACGCCGAAGTAGGTGGCGTACATGCTCGGGCGGTTGCGCGACCTTTGAAGCTCGGTGTGGTGGATCCCCAGGCTGTGGCCGAGCTCGTGGGTCACCACGGCCTGGACGTCGTAGTCGCTGCCGCCGGTGTTCCAGCTCGCCGCGTCGTTGAGCGAGATGTCGGCCTCGGTGATCACCTGTCCCGACACCAGGACCAGCGCGGTGAGGGCGAGGCAGCTGCCGGAGCAGCCGTTGCCAGTGCCCCACAGCACGCTGTTGATTCCGTCGGTGACGAACCCGGCGTTCGTGGTCCCGGCATAGTTGAGCGTGTAGGGCGCCGGAGAGACGTTGTTCCACGACGTCATGGCGCTCTGCACCGCCGCCGCCACTCCGGCCTTCCCTCCCTGACCGGCGGGGTTGAGGCGCCAGGAGAGTGAGCTGGTGTTCCAGTGGACGTAGCCGGCGGGGTCGTCACACGTCACCCGGGCTCCGGACGTCATCCGGCCGCTGCCGGTGTTCTGAATCAGTCGAAAGGCGAGCGCATCCGTGACGCCCAGGGTCCCCGGAACGGCCAGGGCGAGCGTCGCGACCCGAATCATCATCTTCTTCATGAACGGCTCCTCCCTAGCGATTCTGGTGGGCGCGGACTTGACGGGTCAGCTCCTCGATCGGGAGCCCGTCTTCGCCGCCCGGGACGTCGATGCGTCCCTCGCCATCGGGCAGGAGCGGATCGCCGAACGCCTCGCTGAACGCCCGGCCCTTGTCCACGTTGAACGCCCCCTGGGCGTGGTCGCGCACCGTGAGCCGGTTCGCGGCGCCGGGGAGGTCGGCGTGGCTCAGGAACAGCACGTAGTCGGAGCCGGGGAGGAGCTCGGCCCCGCCGATGATCAGGGTGGTAACGTCACCGACCGTGCCGCCCAGGACGGTGAACGTGACGTCACCTTCCTGGCGGCCCTTGAGGACCTGGGACGGGCGAACCTTCACGTCGGTGAAGATGAGGGTGTGGCCGTCGTTCCAGTGACTGTTGGTGTCCAGCACCCGCCCCTGAACGACGAGCTCGTTCTCGGCGGTGAGCTGGTCCAGCCCCTCGCGCATAAGGGTGGTGGCGCGCGCCGGGATGGCCATCGTGGCCAGCAGGGCGGAAGCCAGAGTGAAACGGGACACGATAGCGGGGACTCGCATGCACGGCCTCCTTGAGACACGAACGATTGGCGCCGAGGCGTCGGTCCGTCCCTGGAGGCCGGTGCCGGCCGTCGGCCGCGTCGATCATGAGATCGGCCGAAAAGCCGCCGATCTGAACGGGTCTCGCCGGAAAAACCACCGGGGTGCTGTGCTATAAGATGCAGACGCAACGTCTGAACGCCGCGTTCGAATCTTCGCGTCGCACTCCGTGACCCTTCATGCCATTCGTGTCCCTCGTCCCCGCTACCAAGCCCAGCACCGGGCCCGTCATGGGCCCCGTGGCCCTCGCGATGACCTTCTTCACCCTGCTCTGCGCCGCCGCCCTCGTGGCGATCCTGTGGCTCAACCAGGGCACCTTCACCTACACGCTCGACGATCCCTATCTCCACCTCTCGCTGGCCGAGAACATCGCGGCCGGCCACTACGGGATCAATCGAGACGACGTGGCGGCGCCGTCGTCGAGCGTCCTCTGGCCCTACCTCCTCGCGCCCTTCTCGAGGCTGCCCTTCGGCTACCTCGTCCCTCTCTTCCTGAACTACGCGGCATCGCTCGGCACCATCGCGCTGCTCGGGCGCATGATAAGCACGTCGCTCGAAGGCTCCAATGAAAAACCCGTGAAGCTGGGCGTCGTGTTCCTGGTCGTGTTCCTGATCCTCGCCGCCAACCTGGTGGGCCTGGCGTTCACGGGAATGGAGCACTCGCTCCAGGTGCTGCTTTCGGTGGCGCTGGTGGCGGGCCTGATCGAGGAGACCACGACGGCGCGGGTGCCATCGTGGCTTCCGGCCGCGATCGTGGCCGGGCCTCTCGTCCGCTACGAGAACCTGGCTCTGTCGCTCCCGGCGCTGGCCCTCCTCGCCTGCCGGGGGCGAGCGATCCTGGCTGCCGGCTGCCTCGCCGCGCTGCTTCTCGGGCTTGGCGGGTTCTCGCTCTACCTCCACGGCATGGGCCTGGGCTGGGTTCCGCTATCGGTGAGCGCCAAGTCCGGCGTGATCGCCGGCGGCGGGAGCCTCGCCTCGGTGCTTCGCAACCTGCGGCTCAATCTCAGGCCGGGCCTCGGGCTCCTGTTCTGCCTGGCCGCCTTCGTCGCCGTCGCGCGGCGTCCGAGAACCCCCGCCGATCGAGCCCTGGCGCTCTGGGCCGCGGCGGCGGTGGTCCTCCACATGCTCGTCGGGCGTTTCGGCTGGTTCTTCCGGTACGAGATCTACGTGTGGATCTCGTCGCTCGTGATGCTGATCTTCCTGTTCCGCGACGGTCTCCGCCGGGTGGTCGAACGGGTGCCCGCTCACGGGATCGCCGCGGCCCTGGCGGTGCTGCTCATCGTGGCCTGCCGCGGCTACCTGGGCGCCCTGGCGCTCACCCCGCTCGGCGCCAACAACATCTACGAGCAGCAGTACCAGATGCACCGGTTCGCGGCCGACTTCCATGCCGCCCCGGTGGGAGTCAACGATCTCGGCCTGGTCTCGTACCGGAACCACCACGATGTCCTGGACCTCGAGGGTCTGGCCTCGCCCGAGACGCGCGAGGTGCGAAGGGCCGCGGCCAGATCGGCCTGGATGGACACGCTGTGTGCGAGGCACGGCGTCAAGCTGGCGATGGTGTACGACTCCGTGTTCCCCGAGATCCCGCCGAGCTGGGTGCCGCTCGGCAGGCTCCGGCTGGCGAAGCGCCGCGTCACGCCCATGGACAGCGTGGTGACGTTCTGGGCCGTCGACCGGCCGGCGGCTGCCGCTGCCATGGCGGAGCTGCTCGAGTTCCGGAAGACGCTCCCTCCCGGTGTGCGGTTCGATTTCGAGGACGCTCGCGCGCGCCGGTGAAGCGGACTACCCCGGACGTCTCACGACCTCGTAGGCGACATCGTCCCCGAACTGGGTCACCCTGCGGAGCCCGGGGGCCCGGTCCGCCGCTAGTCGCAGCCGCCCGGCCACGGCCGGTGGCCAGTCGCCGTAGTGAGCGATCAGGATCCGGGTGCCGCGCTCGCGGGCCGCGCGGATGGCATCCGCCTCCGGGAAGCGCTGCATCACCTGGCGGAAGATCCGGTGGCGCGGGGAGGTGAATCCGCTCACGCCGTCCACCAGCGGTTTCCGGTGATAGATGGCGTAGATCTGGCGCGTCACCTCGCGCTGGCCCTCGTCGGCCTCCAGCCGGGGCACGGGGAGCTCGAGGACGGCGAAGTCGCCCGGCTGCCTTTCGAGCCACGCGTAGATCGCGGGAATCGAATCGTGCTCGGGGAACGGGACCAGGGGCCAGGGAACCGACCAGGTCGTGACGACGGTGGCGGCGAGCGCGGCCGAAAACAGGAGAGCTGCCGCCGCACTTCCGCGCCCCAGGCGTCGCCGGAACTCCTCGTGGCCCCATGCCGCCAGCACGACGGTCCCCATCAGCGCAAGAACGGCATAGCGATCTGGAGAGCGCATGACCGAGAACCCGGGCACGGCGTAGAAGAGCACCGCGTAGGGCAGCGGCACCCACAGCCGGTGGCCGGCCACGCGCAGGATCGGGCCAAGCGAGAGAACGAATCCCGCCAGGCCGAGGAGCGCGAAGTAGCCGGCGTCGGCGGCGCGTGGCGGCGGGGGCGGAACATCCCGCGCCGCGGCCACGCCGGAGCCGGGCTCAGGACCAGACCCGCGGGGCCGCGAAACCCGCCGGTGTCGAGCTCCGCCCCACCAGGCCCACAGCGCGAGCGCCACCGCCACGAGGCCTGGAAAGCACGGCTGTTCTCCCGTCGGCGGCCCGCCCAGCAGCCGATTCTCGGCGTTGACCTTCACGTAGTCCAGGAGGTCGGCCGACCCGTACGCCGCCATGCCGATCGTCCGGCCGAAGGCCGGCATGGCCGATCGCTGCTCGAGGTACGGCCAGAGTCCCGGCAGGGCGAGCGCCCCGGCCACGAGGCCGGTCGCGAGCCAGGGCCGCCGCAGGCACTCGCGCCAGTGAAGCCTGCCCCTCGCGATCTCGTAGGCCACGAGCAGCACGAGCGCGGTGGCGAGGAAGAACGTGTAGTACCAGCCGAAGTACGACTGCACGGCGAGCGTCGCCCCGGTGGCGAGGAGGTGGCGCGCCTGCCGGGTGCGCAGGAAGCGGAACCCGAAGAAGAGCCCGAGCGGAATGAGCTCGGTCTGGAGCAGGTTCAAATTGGCCATGTTGAACCAGCGATAGGGGCTGAACGCGAACAGCAGGCCCGAGAGGAAGCTCCCGGACCGGGACACGCCCAGCAGTCGGACCAGACGGTACGTGGCCCATCCCGAGGCCACGAACGAGAACAGGACCACGCTGTTGTAGACGACGGCATGGTTGCGCGTCAGGGCCGCGACCGGCGCCGCCACGATCGCCTCACCGAGCAGGCTGTCCATGTAGGTGAGGGTGTTCGGCTCAGGGTGGAAGATCGGTGCGTCGAAGACCCCGAGCGGCCGGGTGAAGAGGGCTCGCAGGTCCCAGTGCAGGATGAAGGCCTGCATCAAGGCGTCGGGCAACGGGACGACGGTGGGAATCGCGAGCCCCAGCTCGCGGGCCAGCGGCCACGTCAGGAGCACCGCGGCCGCCAGGTAGGCGGGGACGCACAGGACGGCGAGGGCGCGGCGCGAGGCGATCACGCGCGCGCGAGCTCGAGCCGCATGGCTAGGGGCTCTCGCTTCCCGCCGCCCCGCCGTGCTCCTTCTTCTCCTTTACCACCACGGCCGGGATCTCCTTCTCGCGAACCAGGTGGTTGAACGCGACCAGATCCTGGCCGAGCGCCTCCTTCAACTTCCCCAGCTCGACATCGATCTTGCCGGCGATGTCGTCGTAGACCGCGTAACACGGGTCGGTCGGCGCGGCGTCGGCGCTCGACACTACCCCGGTCAAGTTGCTGAGCTTGTTGTCGAGCTTGATCGGATAGTTGAGCGGGTCCTGGCTGCTCTTGCTCTTGGTCTGGTAGAGCGCCTCCTCGATCGCGGTCAGCCTCTCGGACAGCCTCCGGGCCGCCAGCGCGATCGTGGTGTCCTTCGACACACCCTTCGCGCGCTCCGCCACGGCCCTCACCTGGTCGCGAACGTCACGCAGCCGGGCGATGGCGTCGTGCGTCTCGGTGAGCTTGTCGCGGATTCTGAGGTGCAGGTCGAAGCGCTTCTGGTAGTCGGCGAGCGTGGTGGCGAGCCGGGGGTCCTTCCGCACCTCGAAGCTCTGCGTCTGCGACTTACCGAAGGCGGTGAGCCGCACCTGGTAGGTGCCCGGCACCACGCTCGGACCTTCGAGCCCGCCGCCCCAGAGGATCATTCCCTTGAACCGGGTGGCCTCGGGATAGCGCAGGTCCCAGGCGAAGCGGTTGAGCCCCGCCTTGGCGGGGATCGTGCGCGGGCCGCGGGCCGAGAAGCCTTCGTCCTCGCCGCCCGCCGGCGACGGTCCCTCCTCGCCTTCCTCGGGGCGGTTGGAGATCTTGCGGATGGACTTTCCCTTCTCGTCGAGGAACTCGAGCGCCACCGTTTCCTTCTCCTTGGGCTCGCGTTCGAGGCGGTAGTAGATCAGCGCCCCGGGGGGCGGGTTCGCTCCGGTGTTCCGGCGGCCGCCGGGCGGCCCTCCGAAGAGGTAGGCGGGCGAGGGCTTGAAGAGCCACGCCTCGGCAGCCTCCGCCTCGGGCGTCATCTGACGCAGCGGACCCAGGTCGTCCAGGATCCAGAAGGCTCGTCCCTGAGTGGCGGCGACGAGGTCGTCGTCCTTGACGACCAGGTCCGTGATCGGAACGACCGGGAGCGCTCCCTTCCCCTCGCCGTCGGGCTTCGCCGGATCCGCGATCAGTCCCGGGCGGTTCAGGCGCAGCGGCCGCCAGCGCGAGCCCTGGTCGAGCGAAAAATAGAGGCCGGTCTCGGTGCCGCAGAAGAGCAGGCCCCTTCGCACCGGGTCCTCGCGCACCACGCGCACGAAGCCGCCGTCGGCCGGCAGGTCGCCCGCGATCGAGCGCCAGGTCTTGCCGTAGTCGTGGGTGGCGAAGGCGTAGGGCCGGTAGTCGTCGAGCTTGTAGCGATTGGCGGCGACGTAGGCGGTGCCGGGGTCGTGGGGGCCGGGGTCGATCTGGCTGATCAGGCTCCAGGTCGGCAAGCCGCGCGGGGTCACGTTCTGCCAGGTCTTGCCGGCGTCCCGCGAGACGTGCACCAGCCCGTCGTCCGAGCCCACCCACAGGAGCCCCTTCTCCAGCCGCGACTCGGCCATCGCGAAGATGGTGCAGTAGTACTCGACGCTGGTGTTGTCCTTGGTGATGGGGCCGCCGGACGAGGCCAGCTTGCTCCGGTCGTTGCGCGTCAGGTCCGGGCTGATCACCTCCCAGCTCTGGCCCTCGCTGGTGGAGCGGTGAAGGACATTGGACCCCGCGTACACGGTGTTCGGGTCGTGCGGCGAGATCACGATGGGAAAGGTCCACTGGAAGCGGTACCTCGCTCCCTCGGCCCCCCAGCCCATCGGGTTGTCGGGATAGGGATTGACGTTCCGGAGCTGGCCCGTCCTGTGATCGAGCCGGGTGAGGTAGCCGTCGTACGAGCCAGCGTAGACGATCTCCGGGTCACCCGGCTTGGGGGCGATGAAGCCGCTCTCTCCCCCGCCCACCGCGTACCAGTCGTCGTGATCGATGCCGAAGCCGTCGGTGCGGCTCAGGATCCCGACCGTGCTGTTGTCTTGCTGAGCGCCATAGACCCGGTAGGGAAAGCCGTCGTCGGTGACGACGTGGTAGAACTGCGCCGTGGGCTGGTTGTCCTCGAGCGTCCAGGAGAGGCCGCCGTCGAGCGTCACGTTCACGCCGCCGTCGTTGCTCTCGATCATCCGCTGGGGGTCGGCCGGGTCGATCCAGAGATCGTGGTTGTCGCCGTGCGGCGTGCCGACCGGCCGGAAGGTGCGGCCGCCGTCGATCGAGCGCATGAACTGCACGTTGAGGACATAGATCGTCTCGGGGCTGCGAGGGTCGGCGTAGATGTGGGTGTAGTACCAGGCGCGCTGCCGCAGGGTGCGATCCTCGTTGACGTTCTTCCAGGTGCGCCCGGCATCCTCGGAGCGATAGATGCCGCCCTCCTCCGCCTCGATGAGGGCCCACACCCGGTCGGGGTTGGCGGGCGAGACCGCCACGGCGGCCCGCCCCCAGACGCCCTTGGGCAGACCCTCGCCCGAGAGGCGCTTCCAGGTGTCGCCGCCGTCCGTCGACTTCCAGAGCCCGCTCCCTGCCCCGCCGCTCACCAGGCTCCAGGGGGTGCGGTAGACCTGCCAGGTGGTGGCGTAGAGGACGCGCGGGTTCACGGGGTCCATGCACAGGTCCACGGCGCCGGTGCTGTCGTTGACGAACAGCACGCATTTCCACGCGGCCCCGCCGTCGCGCGAGCGGAACACTCCACGCTCGTGGCTCGGGCCGAAGGTGTGGCCCAGCGCCGCGACGTAGACGAGACCGGGATCCCGGGGATCGACCCGGATGCGGCCGATCTGTCGCGAGTCCGTGAGGCCGACGTTCTTCCAGGTCTTGCCGCCGTCGAGAGACCTGTAGACGCCGTCACCGTGCGAGAGGTTGCCGCGGATGCAGCCCTCGCCCATCCCGGCGTAGATCACGTTCGGGTCCGAGGGCGCCACCGCGATGGCCCCCACCGAGCCGGTACCGAGCTGGCCGTCGGAGAGGTTCTGCCAGGCGACTCCGCCGTTCACGCTCCTCCAGATTCCGCTGCCCGTGCCCCCGAAGTAGTAGACGTGGCGCTGGCCGGGAACCCCGGTCACGGCGGTGACGCGGCCGCCGCGGTAGGGCCCGATGCATCGCCACTCGAGCCCGGCGAGCTGACTCTGATCGTAGGGGTCGGGCTTCCCGGCCGGTCGCGCGGCGCGCGCGCCGGAGGCGATGAGCCCGGTGGCAGCGGCGCCGAGGGCCAGGAGCGCGACGACTCGAAGGAGCGTGAGAGCGTGCTTGGTGGGCATGGGAGCAACCTCCGGCTCGAGATTCTTGGCGCAAGGATCCGGGAGGCCGCGAAGGTAATCGCGCCGCACCAGGGCAGCAAGACGCTCCGGAGGGACAGACGGGGCGGAGGGGTAGCGAAACTACCGGCGGGGCGTGCTCGTCGCCCCTCGGGCCGGTCCAGGCACGATCTCCCCCGGGCGGCGCGTCGATCGCGGCTGGGCGCGATGCGAAGGCTTGGGGTGGGTGTCCCGCGGCTTCGAGCCGGGTCGATCCCCGAACTCGCGCGAGAATCCCAGTCCCCAGTAGATGTTCCAGGCAGCCGGGAAGCGTGGTCCGGAGTCTCGGGCCCCGCACACGGTCCCGGGAGCGCTCCGGTTCGCGCAAGGGCCGCAACCGTTCTCCCTCACCAGGCGACTTCCTCAAAGCGGATCACGACCTCTTCGGCAGGCGCGCCGCGCACCGCCACGGCGGCCACGTGGTGAGGCTCGAGGAACTTCGATCCGAACCGCCAGAGCGACGCTTCCGCTCCCCCGCCGGGGTCGAGCTCCAGCTCGGGGGCGGGAGCCGGCCCGAGGCGCAGCGTGATCCGCCCGAGGTCGAGCCGGAAGCCGAGGCCGGTCGCCTTGGCGAAGGCCTCCTTGAGGGTCCA
>Ga0066709_100000510_pt1 | contig 21225 bp, 20 predicted proteins | sample GraSoiAngelo_158_FD_79665 | JGI IMG/M metagenome (GOLD analysis project Ga0066709, IMG submission 79665) | Grasslands soil microbial communities from the Angelo Coastal Reserve, California, USA - 14_1009_16_30cm | ecosystem: Environmental > Terrestrial > Soil > Grasslands | place: USA...
CGGAGGGATTTCATGGCTTTCGGGGGGCCGGGACGCACCGGAACAAATTGGCGAGCGCCTCGGTGTCGATCGCGTGGAGGTAGGGCTGCAGCTTGGCGCGGCTGATCACGGGGCAGCGGACGACCAACCAGTAGTCCTCAGGTAGATCGGCGATGACGGGCACGGTGGGCCAGATCTCGTGGTAGGAAAGTCGCACGACCCTTGCGGTATCAATCGGAGAGTCGGGTCCGACCGCTCCATTCAAGAATTGCTCCATGGTCTCATGCCCCGGGAGAGAAGCATCGACCTTGAATCGCCCCAGAGTGGTCGACGGGGACCCACCTAGTCGCGGGAATGGCAGCAGATCATCGCGGAAGAGTTCGTGATTTAGCCGCTCGAGTGCTTTCAGCTCCTTTTCGTGGAATGGATCCGCGAAGCCGCTCTGATACGGTCGCCGCACGGCTGCCGTGAGTTGCCCACGGGCTCCGATTCCGCTCTCCCAACGTGTCCATCCAGTCACTTCCCGAATGTGCGTGGAGGCTTCCCCCGGCCAGAACACCGCAACGTCCAAATCTCCGCGCTCGAGGGCGATCTCCTCGTCCGCGACCTCATCGAAAAGACGGACGAGCAGCGTGTCGGGCCAAGGAGCGGCAGCGGAGATAGTGGGATCTCGCACCAAACGATAGGCTCGGGTGCCAGACGCCTCCGACTTGTAGACGCGCTGGACCGGCGATGCCCCGATGCCTCCCACCTGAAGCGAAGAGTCGAGTGATTGATTGGAGCAATCGAAGAGGAGGCTGTTCCGGCTTGGGGACGGATACCCGACGCGCAACAGAGGCATCGGTCGGATGGCAGGACGATCAGCCGTGACTTCGAGCTTCTCCAGATGCTTCACCTTCGCGAGCGAACCTGACGTGAGCTTCGCAACGATCAGCTCACCGTCGTGAACGGCCGTGACCTCGCCCGTGGCCACCTGCTTCCCGCGATTCTTGAACGCGAGGATTGTTCCTGGCTCTAGCGAGACGGAATCAGGCGAGACAACATAGACCCGATCGCCCCGCACCCAGACGACACGCGCTCCGCGCAGCGAGGAATCGGCGCGGGCGATCTCGGGGAGACCGAGAGCGCAGGCCAACGCGAACCAGACAGCAACGCTCCGTGTCAGGAATGCCACGTTCGTCTTACCCCATAGGAACAAGTCGCTTGGCCCTCTGCTGCTAGCGTCCGCCCAATGTAGCTCTGTGTCAAGGGTGACACATCTTACACGCAGGGGCCGGAGCATCGATTCTGTAAAAGACTGCGTCACAACAATTTAACCAACAGGCACGCCGCTTGTATTAGAGCCTCCCACAGAGCGGCGCTGCACAGACCACGCCGACCCGATCCTGGTACTCGGGGCATACGCCACAAACCAGGCAGCTGGGAATCAGGAGCCGGCCACCTGACCGCTGTAAGCATCCTCGAGCCGGCCGGGAGAAGGGCAATGAAGAACGAACGAGTGGGGAGGGATCAGTTGGCTGCGCTGGGCGTCACGGTGATCGTCGCATCGCTCGCCGTCGGCTTCCTCGCGATCGGATGCGGCCAGCAACAGAGTGAAACGGCCACGACCGAGACAGGCACCATCCAGTCCGCCGACGCCGGGAAGGCTCCGGTCGCGGCGAACACAGCCGCGTCGGCGACTGGAATCAAGGAGACCACGCCGCAGGCTGGCCGAGCGGCGGATGCTGCGGGCGATTCAATGCCGCCCGATGTTCTTGCGAAGGCGTCGGCGGACTACGTCACTCCCGGCGAGATCGTCGAGATCACCGCACAGGGCACCCCGGATGTGGTCGAGGTGATCCTCAAGGACGGCGGAGGGAAGACGCAGCCTCTCCATTATGACCAGGCGGCAGCTGCCTGGCGGGCACGCTACCGCGTGCCGCTTCACCCGGCGACGGAGCGCTTTGGGCTCTCGGTGACGGCGAAGAACGCGCAGAAGCTTCAGCAGCGAGTGTGGGTGTTCCTGCAGGTGCGGGAAGCGGCTGTGGGGGAGGCCGCAGGGACTGCCGCGGAGCCGGATTCACAGTGAGGCTCTGACCCGAAAAACGCGAAAGGGGCGGTACCGTGAGGTACCGCCCCGATGCGTTAGAGACTTGCGGCCTGCTAGAACTTACGCCTTGCGGACGTTTGCGGCCTGCAGTCCCTTCGGTCCCTTAACGATGTCGAACTCCAGACGCTCGCCCTCCGCCAGCGTCTTGAAGCCCTCGCCGGAGATTGCCGAGTAATGAACGAACACGTCTTCGCCACCCTCTTGCTGGATGAATCCGAAACCCTTCGACTCGTTAAACCACTTCACGTTTCCGACAGCCACTATGACTCTCCTTACGTACGGGGCAATCAGCCCCAACTTGCCGCCCTTTCCGGACGGCTGACCCAGCCACTTTGGCGGGGCCTCCGGACGATCTGTCCGGATACAAAAAACCCGCAGGTAGCATCTCCTGCGGTGTCGTTCCATGCATTGGTGCTGCGTACGACCGTCAGGTACCTACTTCCTATGTTGTTAGATGAAAGAATCGGCCAAGAGGTCCGGTTTGTAAAGGCCTAATTTCCAAGTCCCCTGCCGGGGCAGGGATACCCCGCCCCGAGATTTCGCTAGGCATTCGACGCCGCTCCGCCGATACTAGTTAAGTCTAGTTAAGTCCCGGGTTGTCCACGGACTCGCTCCAGCGTTCTCTGCTGGCGATCCCCACCCCGCCTTCTCGCCCATGGAAAATCAATTTGATACTAGTCGCGGTCCTGGTTGGCTTCTCGGTCGCCGTGGTCCAGTCCAGCTTCGTCGAGTGGGCGTTCCACCGCTTCTGGCTGCACCGTCCTTGGCTCCCCGAGAACTGCTTCACCCAACACACGCTGATCCATCACCAGCTTTGTAAATTCGACGACACGTTCCACGTCACGGATGAGGAGCAGCATGAGGCGCTCACGTTCGCATGGTGGGGCGGCCCGATCCTCATCGCGATCAGCGCGACACCGTGGGCGTTGGCATCGTGGGCGCTCTACGCCTCGGGAGTTTCGCTCCCGTACGTCGCGTTTGTGATCGCCATCATCGCGGGCGTGTCGGTATACTACGTGGGCTACGAAAGCCTCCACTATTTCATGCACAAGCCGACGATCGCTTGGATCGAGCGCTCGCGCCTGTTTCAATTCATCAAGCAGCATCACCGCATTCACCACGTGCGGATGAATCGCAATCTCAACGTGCTGCTGCCGCTCGCGGATCTGGTCCTCGGTACGTTCGTGACCAAGATGCCGCCCCACGCACCGACCTCCACGGGTGCACGTCGAGTGGCGCGCAAGCACAGCCGGTTCGGTCGGAAGACGTCGGACAGCGATCTCGCGGGTTAGACTTCGGGTGAGCGGTTGTCCCTGCCGGGCAACCGCATGCGAAAGGAATACGGCGTGGCCGGAAGCAGAAGACCTTCGTTCCTGAAACGACAGAAGGAGCAGAAGCGCCTCGCCCGGGCCACCGAGAAGCGGGAGACGCGTCTCGCGCGGAAACGCGCGCAGGCGGAGCAACCCGAACCCACGGATCAGGTGGCTCCCGCGGAGCCGGTGGATTCCGCGCAGGGAGCCGACTCCGAAGCGACGAAACCGATCGACGACTCGCCCGAGATCAACTAATCCGCTTTAGCTCGATCCCGCTCTCAGCTCGTCCCCGACCAGAACCGCACGATCCGACGACCCAACTTCACGATCGGCTTGAACTGCCGCAACTCTCCCATCCATTGCGCGGTCCAGGTGTTGGCGCTCAGGTGCATGTTGTCGTCCTGCAGCCACTCGCGCCATGCGATGGGGCATCCCAGCCGGTTTGATGGGATCTCGTCGGCCACGAAACCTTCGTTTTCCCCCACCCGCACGAGGAGGCGCGGCCCGATCCAAATGCGGTCCTCTTCGGCCGTCGCGGGGGCGAGACCGTACCAGGCGAGCGTTCCGAAATATTGCCTCCGCTCATCGCCATGCTTCGGCGTCGCCGCGTGGGCCCAGTGCCCGTACCGGTCGAGGATGCTCGCCCAATCCTCGATCGCGGTGAAGTCCGCGCTCGAGAGATCGCAGCTGTCCTGGGCCGCCCGACTCACAGCCTGAGCGAACGCCGACATCGCGCGCGACTCGCGGACGGAGCCGGCCGAATCCAGACGCGCGACCTCGTGAGGGATGAACGCATTGCTGTCGTCGAGGGCCATGCGGAAGAAGTTCGTGTAGATCCGCTGCGTTCCGCGTACCGAGGCGAATCGAACGGCGTCGCTCTCGTAGCCCATCACGACCGGCTCGAGCAGAACCCGCCGCCAGGCCTCCCGCGCGATGACGCGCCCGATGGCGGGAGTGTTCAGCACACGCTCCTGAACGGCCGGATTGCTGAGTGAGCTGCTCCAGGTGGCCATGCGGTATCCGATCGAGTACCCCGAGACCATCCCGACCACGAGCGCCACGGCACCCGCCGGCTTCACATAGTCGAGGCTCGCCCGGTAGAGCTCGTCGAATTGGTCGGCGGCGAAAGAGCGAGCGGAGGAGCTGTGGAGCTCGAGCCAGAACCCGCGATCGACGTGGCCGCGCACTTTGAGCGGAGGATAACGCGTGCCGCTGATCGAGCGCCGGTAGTCGTGACCGAGAATGGGCGCTGCGAAACGCCGCTCATCGATGTCGTACTGCCGGAACACCCGGCCGCGGGCCGCGAGCTCGACGACAAAGCGGGCGATCGAGTCGGTAGGCGCCTCTCGGTAGGAGAGGACGCTCATGTTCTCAAACATCTCCTCGAAAGGCAGTGTGCTGGGCGCGGGGCGTGCTTGGGAACCTACCAGGGCGCCGAGAGCGCAGAGCACGAGCCAGAGGGTCAAGAGCTGGCTCTTGAGTACGAATCTCGCGATCCTCGATACAAACGAACCGAGTCGGCTGGGGAGCAGGCGGTTCTTTTTCACGTAGTTCGCTCCATATGGCCCGTTATGGGGGACGAGAGCGTCGCGGCCTCCGGGGAATGCCCGAATCGCGCGGATGCCTAGTAGTTATCGGCGGGGACTCGGCAATCCTAGAGTCCCGCGGCGTGGGCACGCAGGCGTCCGATTAAAGCGAAGCGCCCCAAGGAGATGTACCTCCGCGGGGCGCCTGCCTCGGTTTGGGTGCCGCTCTACTATCTGGCGGCTCCTGCAAGCTTCTCCGTGCCGATGAAGGCAAGCAGCTCGCGGTTCACCTCGTCAGCGTGCGTCCAGGTCAGGCCGTGCGGCCCGCCCTCGATTACCGACAGCCGGCCGCCCTTCACGGTCTCGGCCGTGCGCTTTCCGCTGGCCGCGAGGGGGACGATCCGATCGGAGTCGCCATGAATGACCAAGGTGGGAACGTCGATGCGTTCGAGATCCTTTCGGAAGTCGGTCAACCATGCCGAGACGCAATCCAGCGTGCCCTTCGGCGAGGCAGAGACCGCGATGCTCCAGCTGAGCTGAACGAGCTGATCGCTGACCAGCTTGCCGCCCAGCACGTCCACGTTGTAAAAATTCGACAGGAATCCCGCGAGGAATGCGGGACGGTCCGCGACGAGGCCCTTCTTGATCCCTTCGAAGATGCCGCCATCCACTCCGCCCGGGTTATCGGCCGTCTTCAGCAGAAAGGGCGGGATGGACGAGATAAAGACCGCCTGGCTGACGCGCTTCCAGCCGTACTTGCCCAGCTAACCGGCCACCTAACCGCCACCCCTGGAAAATCCCACCACTATGAGACCTTTAAGCTCGAAATGCGTCACCAGCTTGTTCAGATCCTCGGCGAAGGTATCGTAGTCGTAGCCCGACGTCGGCTTGCTCGATTCGCCGAATCCCCGCCGATCGTACGTGATGACCCGATGACCCGCCTCGAGCAGCGCCATGGTTTGCTTCTCCCACGAACGACCGCTTAGGGGCCAACCGTGAATCAGAACGACCGGCTTCCCGGCTCCGTGATCCTCATAGTAGATATCGATGTTCCCTGAGTTTTCCTTGCCAACGGTCGTGTACGGCATGGCGGGTCCCCTTTCGTGCGGGCGAGTGCGGTACATGGGCAGAGCGATCGCTGCCGCGCGGGACTATAATTGCAATCGATGCGGGGCGCTGTTAGCCGGTTCAGTGTACCCTCAGGGATCGTCGCGCATCCAAACATTCCTAATCCGCCGAGCCGCCGCGGGGGAGGCCAACCACGATGACAAAGCGCAAGCTGGGACGACAGGGCCTCGAGGTGTCCGCCCTTGGGCTAGGGTGCATGGGGATGTCGGAGTTCTACGGGCAGTCCGACGAGACGGAGTCGCTGGCCACGATCCACCGCGCGATCGACCTCGGTGTCACGTTTCTGGACACAGCCGACATCTATGGCCCATTCAAGAATGAGATCCTCGTCGGCCGGGCAATCCAGGGTCGCCGCGACCGCCTCGTGGTCGCCACGAAATTCGGAAACGTGCGGGGCCCCGACGGTAGCTTTTTGGGAGTCAACGGCCGTCCCGACTACGTTCGCGCCGCCTGCGACGCGTCACTGAAACGTCTCGGCGTGGAGGTGATCGACCTCTACTACCAGCACCGAGTGGACCGAAGCGTTCCGATCGAAGACACCGTGGGCGCCATGGCGGGCCTGGTCCGGGAGGGGAAGGTACGCTACCTGGGCCTCTCGGAGGCGTCCCCGGCGACGATCCGCCGGGCCCACAAGGTGCACCCGATCACGGCGCTCCAAACCGAGTACTCCCTCTGGAGCCGCGATCCCGAGGACGAGATCCTCCCGACCTGCCGTGAGCTGGGGATCGGGTTCGTCGCCTACAGCCCCATCGGCCGCGGCTTTCTCTCAGGGCGATTCCGAAAGCCGGAGGATTTGCCGGCCGACGATTTCCGCCGCAACCATCCTCGGTTTCAAGGCGCGAATTTTCAGAAGAACCTCGACCTCGTGTCCAGGGTTGAGGAGATCGCGCGCGAGAAGGGTTGCACGCCGACCCAGCTTGTCCTGGCCTGGCTTCTCGGACAAGGCCAGGACATCGTGCCGATCCCGGGGACCAAGCACCGTCGCTTTCTCGAGGAAAACGTGCGCGCCCCGGAATTCGTCCTGACGCCCGCGGAGATGGAGCGGATCGCCGAGGTCGCGCCGAAAGGTGTCACGGCAGGGGACCGCTATCCTCAGGCCGGGATGCTGACCGTAAACGGATAACCGGTCGCTGACCGGCGTGGAACGAGGAACGCAACCGAAAGGAGCGAAACTCCCATGACCAAGACCCTGGATGCGGACGAAATCCTAGCGCAGGCCACCCCGCTGCAGCGGCAGAATGCGCACGAGATCCAACCGTACGGCCACCTCGTCCGGATGCCGATCGCCCTGGACGAAACGGTCTGCAGGGAGAGTGTCTCGAACCTGAATCAGCTCCTTGCCGATTCGATGACGCTGCGCGATCTTTACAAGAAGCACCACTGGCAGGCGGCCGGGCCCACCTTCTACTCCCTTCATCTCCTGTTCGACAAGCATTTCGAAGAGCAGAGTGTGCTCGTGGACGCGCTCGCGGAGCGGATCCAGGCGTTGGGCGGAGTGAGCCTCGCCATGGCGCCCGACATCGCCGAGACGACCTTGATTCCACGTCCGCCGAAGGGCCGTGAGGATCTGCCGACGCAAGTGTCCCGTCTCATGCACGCGCACCAGATCGTGCTCAAGGAGGCCCGCACGATGGCGCGTCTGTCCGCCGACCGAGGCGACGACGGCACGAACGATCTCATCGTGAGCTCGATCATCCGGACCAATGAGTCCCAGGTCTGGTTCGTCGCCGAGCATGCGGTGGATACACCGCTGGTGCGCGCGAAGTAGCGACGCTCGCGGTGGCGTGGTACGGCCCGATCGTGATGAACACGCAGGATCAGCTTCGGGAGGCGTTCGAGGAGCTTCAGGACGGGACGTTTCTGAAGACGAAGAAGGGGCGGTAGGAGATGGCCGGCGCCGCAGCCAGCCATGGGTGATGGCCGCGCTGATCCTCGTCCTCGTCAGCCTGCTCTGCGGTCCGTCCTTCAAGGACGCGCTCGCGGCGCAGGCCGGTGACACGCTCGACGACCTCCCCCTCACCGAAGTTTTGGCCGACAGCAGTTCCACCGGGACGATGGCGGTGACCCTGACCGGGGACGGCGGCTACGGAGTGACCGACAAAGGAATCGCCAGGACTCTCGCCGAGCACGGGGTACCGGTCGTCGTGCTGAACTCGCTCCACTATTTCCAGAAGCGCCGCGCTCCCGAAGAGGCCTCCGCGGACCTCGAACGAATCCTCCGCCACTATCTTCAGTCCTGGAAGATGAAGCGGGCCGTCCTGGTCGGCTACTCCCTGGGCGCCGATGTGCTCCCGTTCATGTTGAACCGCTTACCGCCGGACCTTCGTAGCCGCGTGCCGGTCCTCGCGCTCCTCGCCCCGAGCGCGGAGGCTGATTTTCAGTTTCATCTGACCGATTGGTTTGGCACCCATCACCGCAAGACCGCGCTCCCGGTCCCACCGGAGCTGGAGAGGCTGCGTGGTCTCCGGATCCTCTGTTTCTATGGATACAAGGACAAGGAAGCGATCTGCGATCGGCTGGACGCCGGGCTCGTGACCTCGTTTCCGATCGAGGGCGGGCATCGTTTCGCCAACAGGTACGGTCCCGTTGCCGAGCAGATTCTCAAGGCGGCGCGCTGAGCCCAGGAGGCTCAACCCTTCATCAGGCGATCGATTTCGTGGCGAATGGCGGGAAGCGTCATGCCGCTACGCGCGATGGCGAGAAGCCCCAAGATCCACAGCGGCAGCGTGAGCAGGAAGAAGGCGACGAACGAGAAGCCGACGGCCGAGCTCTTCTCGATGCCGAAGAGGGTGAGGCCCACGACGCAGAAGAACTGATACGTGCCGATGTTGGAGGGCGCGTTGGGAAGCGCCGTGCCCAGATGGACGATCAGGAAGACCGCGATTCCGACCCAAATCGAGAGCGGGAATCCGTATGCAAGCATCATGATCCAGAGGGCGATTCCCTGGAATACGAGGATCAGGGGCGAGATCAGCAGGGAAGCGATTGAATCCCGCGAAAGGCCGATCCGCCCGATGCCCTCCGCCACGTGGGAGACCATCCGCGCAAGGGAACGGTGCCCTTCGCGCTTTGACCCCGCCGCGTCCCCCGCGCTGTCCTTTCGGCGACAATAGACGAGGAATAGAAACAATGCGGTCGCCGCGATCACGATCACTCCAAGAACGTCCCCTCCCGCGATCAGATCGCGCGGGAGCGGGACGAACATCGCGGTGATTCCGATCGCGATCGCGAGCCAGACTCCGTCGAAGAGGCGCTCCGCCGCGATCGACGGCACGATCGAGAGAAACCTCACCCCCGTCCAGCGCGAGACCAGATACGCCCGAACGAACTCCCCGGCCCGGAGCGGCGTCACCTCGTTGGTGAAGAGCCCCGCGTAGATCGCCTGCGTGGCTCGGGCCGCGGAGACGGGCCCGACCGGCCGAAGCAGGTAGCGCCACCGCACGCCCTGGCAGACATAGCTCATGACGTCAAAGAGGATCGCGGGCGCGACCCAGACCCAACGGATGTGTCGCATCGAGGCGAACACGGTGCCGAAATAGACGTCATGAAGGACCCAAACGAGGCCGAATACCGCGAGGGCGTAACCGATGAGGTGACGGGCCCGCGGAGCGTCGGGCTCGACCGGCATCAGTCCTTCCGTTCGCTGATGCGGCTCAGAGCGATGGCAAGGCGGGGGAGGTCGAGCGCGTTTCGGTAGACCAGGTACCGCGGCTCCCAGGAGGTCGCGAATTTGGCCTTGTAGCTCCGGAGGCCTCGATAGCTGAAGAGGAAGTTGAGCCGCTGGAAAAAGGCATGGATCGCGCGCTCCTCGCGGGAGCCTTCGTCCTGCTCCGCGAAGCCGGACATCGGCGCCAAGCCGAAGTTGAACCGCGTGAATCCCTTCTCTCTGCTTTCGAGGAACAGATTCACGAAGAGGAAGTCCATGATCCCGTTCGGGGCCTCGGTACGGCGACGCATGAGGTCGATCGTCGTCTCGCCCTGGTGGTAGGAGGGGACGATGTTCACGAAGGCGAGGATCCGACCGCCGGCATCCGTGGCGGCGACGATCGGCGTACTTCCCACGTAATCCTGCTGGAACGTTCCGAGGCTGAACTGACGCTCCCTCCGGCCCGAGAAGAGTAGCCACTCGTTCGAGACGTCGCGCACCTCATGCATGACCTCCCTCGTGATCGGAGGATCGTAGCGCCGGAAGCCGATGCCCACCTTGCCCATCCTGGTCAGCGCGTTCCGGAACTCCCGCATCTTCCTTCCCTCGAGCGAGAATCGCGTGAGATCCACGATGGCGTCGTCGCCGATCTTGAGCTTCTTGAAGCCCAGCCGGCGGTAGATCGGAAGGAAGTCGGGCAGCGTCTGGTGAAAGCCCAATCTCCAGTCGCTCTCCTCGCAGAGGATCATGAAGGGTCGGATCGTGTTCTCGATCTCCTCCTCAGGCCCCACCGGATCGCCGAGCACCACCGCGTCCGACCCCGCCACCCGGTACGCCAGGAACGCGCGGCGCGAAGGGGAGAAGAACAGGGTTTTGTCGGGCCACGTCTTGAAGTAGTCGAGCGCCGACCGCCCGTAGCATGTCACGATCTCGCTCGCAGCCGCGTGGTCGCGCGGCCCGATCGAGAACCTGTATGCCACCGGACGATAGAGCTGAAATAGCGAATAGCCGGCGGCGATCGTGGCGATGACGTTGAGCGAGTTCAGGAACCAACGTGCGTGCCTCGTGTGCGCGACGATCGCCGGATCGCTCTGAAGGGTGAGGAACTCCAGCGTCCGCCGGATCGAGTCAGGGACCGTGAAGTCGATCCCGAAATCCCGGCGGTCCATGTACCAAAAGCCTGCGATTCCGTAGCCGAGGACGACGACCGTCGCCACGGCGATAACGATCAGCGCGGCGCCGATGTTGGGGACCGCGCTTCGCACGCGGAACTGGTCGCGTGCGGCGAGGAACAGCGCCACGAGCGCAAGCGAGAGGATCGCATCCTCGTAGTTGAGCCCCCGAGTCAGATGAAATACGACCGAGGCGCAGGAAAGGACCAACACGCTGTGAAACGCCCGCTCCTTTCGACGATAGACGTTGAGCGAGGTGACGATGAGGGCGAAGCCGATCAGCAGGGTGATGAAGCGGGAGACGTGGAGAAACTCCATGGGGAAGAGCTCGATCAGCCCGGTTGTCCTGCGGGGCCACGCGCGGTCGAGCAGGGAAAGCAGATTCGCGATCCCGCTCCCGAGGGTGACGAGCGCCAGGATCGGAATGATGAAGCGGCGCCGCTCCGACTCGGCGGGGTCCGCCGGATGGCGTACGAAGCGGTACGGCCCCTTCGTCACAAGACCGCCCTCTGTCGGGTTTGCGCCGACATGAAAGCTCCGCCCGGTTGCCAGCTGCGAAGCCCGTTTCAGGTTCATGTCCGGCAACTATAGCCCCGAGCGCCTCGGCGGGGGAAATGCCACCTTTTTGCCGAGCGGGGCAGGCTTCTTGCAAGTATCTGTGCAACTGCGGCCTTGTCTTGGGGTATTACTGGCCCACGGGGGTTTCCTGGGTAGCAGGATGTCCGAACGGCTCTGGGGCAAGCCGAAGCTTCGAATCCGCTGGGAGGGCAACTGCGATGTGTGACCGTTGAGACTGGGCCCCGCAAGAACACTCGCAGCAATCTCTCTGTTTGCCGCAATCGCATTCACCGCAACCTCACTGGCCGAGCAGCCCGATCCTCCCGCGCCTTCGATTGGACGTGACGCCCGCACATGGGCGAGCGGAGACGGATGGTATCTGCACCTCGGTGCCGCTCAGCATGACACGCTGGCGACGCCTATGAAGATGGCCCTCGTCGCGGCCCGGGCGGCGTTGGAGGAGGACGATTGGGTGGTCGAGCCCTCGCGGGCGGCGGATCAACGATTGAGAACCAGGTGGAAGCCGATCCGCAACTTCATCTTCCGGCGCCTCTCAGGGAATGCGTTCGGCCGTTGCTTCGTTAACATGCAGCCCCTTCCCGGGGACAGCGTGCTGGTCACCTTTCAAGCAGGCCTGGCCACGAGGCGCGATATCGAGCATAGCCCCGTGAAAGCTCTCGCGGACGATTCCTACGCAACGGCAGCCCGCGATTGGCAGCGGGCGGTTCGGGAACTCCTGGCCGGCCGTCCGAGAGAGCGTAAGCCGGACCGGTAGGGATCAAGCCCGCCGTGGCCCTCGTGGCCGCCCTCCGTCGTAGTTCCCGCCTTGCCATCGACCCTCCTCGGGCCCAGACTGGCGTGCTGAAACTGGGAAGCTAGCCGTTGTGGGGACCTTTTCAGGGAGGCAAGCATGGCCGTTCAGATTGGAAACGCGGCTCTTCAGATCGGCAGCGTGGCCCCGGATTTCGAGGCTCAGACGACTGCGGGACCGATCCGCTTCCACGAGTGGATCGGAGATTCGTGGGCGGTGCTTTTCTCGCATCCCAAAGACTTCACCCCGGTTTGCACCACCGAGCTCGGCTACATGGCCAAGCTCAAGCCCGAATTCGACAAGCGAAACACGAAGGTCATCGGGCTGAGCGTGGATCCCGTGGACAATCACGTGAAGTGGTCGAACGACATCAAGGAGACACAAGGGTTCGCGCCGAATTACCCGATGATCGGCGACACCGATCTGGCCGTCTCCAAGCTCTACGGTATGTTGCCCGCGGACTTGGAGGGGTCATGCGACGGCAGAACCGCCGCCGATAACCAAACCGTTCGGAACGTGTACGTGATCGGACCCGACAAGAAGATCAAGCTGATGATCGCGTATCCCATGACGACCGGACGGAATTTCGATGAGGTCCTGCGCGTCATCGACTCGATGCAGCTGACCGCGAAGCACAAGGTCGCGACCCCGGTGAACTGGAAGCAGGGGGAGGACGTGATCATCGCGGGCTCGGTCTCGGACGATGATGCGAAGAAAACGTATCCGCAGGGATGGAAGGCGCCGAGGCCGTATCTCAGGATCGTGCCCCAGCCGAAGTCTTAGGAGACTACTCCTGCGACCCGTTTAGCTGGCGGGCGGCCATCAGGTGGCGCACGGCCTCCAGCCGCCGGCCGAGCGACACCAGCAGCAATCCAATATTGCAGTGCGCGTCGGCAAAATCGGGATCGCGGAGAATCGCCTGGCGATAGGCGTGGACCGCTTCGTCCCGCCGTCCCACCTCCTCGAGCAGGACGCCGAGGTTGAAGTGCGGGGTGGGGTCGTCCGGATCGAGCCTCGCGGCCTCACGGTAGTGGGGCTCCGCGCGGCCCAGCTCGCCCGCGATGTGAAGCTGGCGGCCGAGATTGATGTGCGCGTCGGTCACGCGCGGGTCGATCTCGAGGGCGCGCTGATAAGCCTCGCGTGCCTGCTCGGGCGACGTCGCTTCCAGAGCGCAGCCGGCCTCGTACCATTGCTCGGCGGTGGGCCCAGGGTCATACGCGGAATCGCCCGGCGCGGCATCTTCACGGCCGACGGCGCCGATGGCGGCCCGCTCCACGATCTCGCTGGCCTCGAAGTTGAGGAGAAACTGACCCGAGTCCGGCTGCCAGCGAGAGCCGCCGTCCGAAGCAACTACCTCCTCTCCGTCCGTATGGATCGCGATGCTCGTGAGCGGAAGCCCGGCATCGAGCTGCTCGCGGAGAGAAGCCCAGATGCGACGGATCCGCCGCATCGGCACGCCCGATTGGAGGAGTCCCTTCGTGGTCCGGAGCAGGAGGAGGTCCCGGAAGCCGAACGAGAGGGGACCGACCGGCCCGCGTTGGGGCGCCAGAAATCCGGCGCGGGCCAGGGCGCGCAGGCGCGCTTCGGGCACTTCGAGGATGCGCGCCGCCTCGCGCAGGGAAAATCGCTGGTCCGACTGAGGCTCCGAGAGGCCGATCTCAGCGTCTACCCTCACCGGTCTGCCTCCCCTGGGTTCCGCGTCAGCGCTTGTTCCCCTGGACCCTCTTCTCGCGCGGGGCCGGCTCCGCCTTCTGCCGCGCCCGAGTGGCAGGCTTCTTCTGGAGGGTAGCCGCCTTCTTGGTGCCGGCGTCTTCAGCTCCCGAGCCGCGCTTGCCGAGGCTCTGCTTGAGAGCCTCCATCAGGTCGATCACCTGCGCGCGCTGCGCCTGCGGCGCGAGCGACGTCACTTCGCGCCCTTCGACCTTGGATTCGACGACCTGGAGGACGCGGGTCCGATACTCGTCGGAGTACTGCTCCGGACGGAACTTCTCGCTGGTGAGCTCGCCGACCAGCCGCTCCGCCAGGTCCAGCTCGCCGGGCTTGACCTTGGCGGCATCGCCCTTGTCCACCTCGCCGAAGTCCCGGATCTCATCGGCAAAGTACATCGTGTGCAGCATCAACCCGTCCTTCGCAGGGCGGATGAGCACCAGATTTTCCTTCCCCCGCATCACGAACTTGGCGAGCGCCACACGCTCGGACTTCTGCATGGCGTCGGTGAGCAGCCGGTACGCCTTCTCACCGCCCTTGTCCGGGCCCAGGTAGTAAGTCTTCTCGAAGTAGATCGGATCCACCTCGGCTAGCGGGACGAACTCCGCGATGTCGATCATCTTGTTTGTTTCTTCCTCGAGCGCCTTGAGCTCCTCTTCCGTGAATTGCACGTACTGGTCCTTAGCGAACTCGTAGCCCTTGACCAGCGCGCCTCGCTCGACGACCTCGTTGCAGGTGGGGCAGATCAGCTGCTGGCGGATGCGTCCGCCGCACTTCTGGTGGAGCTGGTTGAACGAAACGCCGGCCGAGGTGGCGGCCGAGTACATCTTGATCGGGATCGAAACCAGGCCGAAGGAGATCGTCCCCGACCCGATGGAGTGCAGCGGCATTTTATATCCCTCCAGATGGGGCAGTAGCGCCTAACGCTAGCACCGTGCTTTACTTTGCTCAACGCCTTATCCATCGGCCGATAAACCTTGGAACGTTAACCAGCCCCCATGTCGCCCCGCACCGGCGCTCCCGGTAAGTCTCGCCCCAGCAAGCCAAAAACCGGCGCCCTGAAGCCGAAAGCCCGCGGTGCCGCGAAGCCAAAGGCGTCCCCGACGCCGAAGCCCAAAGCCCCTCCAGCGCCTGCCCCGCTCGAGACCTATCGCCGCAAGCGGGACCCCGGCCGCACGACGGAGCCGTTCGGTGGCGTCTCGGCCGCCCGCGCTCCTTCCGTCGCGACGTCCGGCGGCCAAGCTTCGCGATTCGTCGTGCAGCAACACTGGGCGCGCAACATGCATTTCGATCTGCGGCTCGAGTTGGAGGGGGTGCTGAAGAGCTGGGCGGTGCCGAAGGGACCCTCGCTCCGCGCGGAGGAGAAAAGGCTCGCGGTGCACGTCGAGGACCACCCGATCGAATACGCGAACTTCGAGGGGGTGATCCCGGCCGGGAACTACGGCGCGGGCTCGGTGATCGTCTGGGACCGCGGCGGCTACGGCTCGTTCAAGCCCGAGGACATCCGCGAGCAATACGCGCGCGGGAAGCTCGAGCTGGAGCTGTTCGGTCACAAGCTCGGCGGGCGCTGGACGCTCGTTCGCATGAGCAAGAGCGAGAAGGACTGGCTGCTGCTGAAGAAGGCCGATAGCGCGGCCTCGGAGCAGGACGTGCTCGAGCGTTGGCCGCGCTCGGTGATCTCGGGCCTCACCGTCCAGGAGATGCGCGACGTGCCCGGCTGGACCGCCGCCCTGCGCGCCCGCGTCGACTCCCTGAAGGCCCCGCGCGGAGACCTGCGCGCCGACAAGGTTCAGCACATGCTGGCCACGTCGGCCGAGAAGCCCTTCTCGAGGGCGGGCTGGGTGTTCGAGATCAAGTACGACGGCGTGCGCGTGATCGCCGAGCGCCGCGGCGAGGAAGTGCGGATGCTCGGCCGGAGCGGCGAAGATATCACCGCGCGGTACCCCGAGATCGCCGCGGCGCTCCATGGGCTCACCGCGGAACACTTCGTGGTGGACGGCGAGATCGTGGCGTACGACGCGTCGGGTCGCCCGAGCTTCGGCCGTCTACAGAAGCGCATGCTGCTCTCGCGCCCGCACGACATCGCCGCTGCGATGGCGCGGGTTCCGGTGCGCGCGGTCTTCTTCGACTGCTTGGCGCTCGAGGGCCACGACCTGCGCAAGCTCCGGCTCCTCGACCGGAAGGAATGCCTCGCCCGCATCCTGCCGCCCGCCGGCATCGTCCAGGCGAGCGACCACATCGCGGAGCACGGCGAGGCGTTTTTCAATGCCGCATCCGAGATGGGGCTCGAGGGGATGATCGCGAAGCGCGCCGACAGCGCCTATACGGGCAAGCGATCGTCCGACTGGGTCAAGATCAAGTGCCAGCGCCGGCAGGAGTTCGTGATCGGCGGCTATGCCGAGCCGCGCGGCGGCGACCGGCATTTCGGCGCGTTGCACGTCGGCGTCTACGAAGGCGATCAGCTCCGGCACGTGACGCGCGTCGGGAGCGGCTTCGACGGGGCCATGCAAGACCATGTGTGGCAGCTTCTCCAGCCGCTGGCCCGCGCGGAGTCGCCCTTCGGCACGACGGGGCCGACCGGTCGCGGCAATCACTGGGTGGAGCCGAAGCTGGTGTGCGAAGTGCGCTTCACCGAGTGGACCGCGGACGGGGGCGTGCGCCATCCGATATTCATCGGGCTGCGTACCGACCGGAAGCCCGAGGAGATCCGGCGCGAGGGCGGGCCGGAGAGCGACGCCGCTCCGGAGCCGGACGATGCTGACTCCGGGACCGGCCCAGGCTCCTCCGCCGGTCCGCCGAGTGCGCCGACGCCGGCCGCCGAGCCGCGCGAGGTCCGCCTCTCCAATCTGCGCAAGGTGTTCTGGCCGGACGAGGGCTACACCAAGGGCGACCTCGTCGCCTACTACGACACGATCGCCCCGCTCATGTTGCCCTATCTGCGCGATCGGCCCGTGGTGCTCACCCGGTACCCGGACGGTATCAAAGGGAAGTCGTTCTTCCAGAAGGACGCCCCGGTGTTTGTCCCCGACTGGATGCGCATCGAATTGGTCTACTCCAAGGACTCCGATCGCGACATCCGCTTCTTCGTCCTCGACGATGAAGAGTCGCTCCGGTATGTGGCGAACCTGGGCACGATTCCAATCCACATGTGGAGCGCCCGGTCCGGCTCGCTCGAGCGCCCCGACTGGCTGGTGCTCGACCTCGATCCCAAGGGTGCGCCCTTCTCGCACGTCGTCGAGATCGCGCGAAGCCTGCATCGGCTGCTGGAAGAGCTGGAGCTGCCGAGCTACCCGAAGACATCGGGCCAGGCCGGGCTCCACATCCTGATCCCGCTGGGCCGGCGCTACACGCACGAGGAGTGCAAGACCTTCGCGCGCGTGCTTGCGTCGCTGGCGTTGGAGGCGAATCCCGAGATCGCCACGCTCGCGCGTCCTCTCCATGCACGCGGCGGCAAGGTCTACGTCGACTGGGGGCAGAACGGGCACGGCATCACCATCGTCGCGCCCTTCTCGCTCCGGCCCATCCCGGGCGCGCCGGCGTCGTGTCCGCTCCAGTGGAGCGAGGTGAACGGGAAGCTCGACCCCGCGAAATTCACGATCCGGACGCTGCCCAAGCGGTTCGAGAAGATGGAAGACCCGCTCGCGGGCGTGATGGGGAAAGGGGTCAACATCGGCGTCGCGATCGCGGCGATCGAGGAGCGATTGAAGCGCAAGGCGAAGCGGAAATGACGAAGGCCGCGCATCCCAGGAGCGCCGAGCCCGTCGGCGGCGCCATCCGCGTATCCGGAGGCATCGATGTCTCGACGCTGCTGCTCCAGCCAGCGCGGCAGACCGCCCTCTATGTGCTCGCCCACGGCGCGGGCGCCGGAATGCGGCACCCGTTCATGGAATCGATCGCGCAGCGCCTCGCCGCGCATGGAATCGGCACCCTGCGCTATCAGTTCCCCTACACGGAGCAGGGAAGCCGGCGGCCCGATCCCGAGCCGCTGCTGCTCGCCACCGTCCGCGCCGCGGTCGCGGCGGGGCGCGAGGCGGCGGGCACCCTCCCGCTCCTGGCCGGCGGCAAGTCGATGGGCGGACGCATGACTTCGCGGGCCGCCGCATCCGAGGCGCTTCCCGGAGTCGCGGGGGTAGTCTTTCTCGGGTTCCCGCTCCACCCGGCTGGGCAGCCCGGCGTCTCGCGCGCCGAGCACCTCGCGCGGGTCGACATTCCGATGCTGTTTCTCCAGGGTACCCGCGATACGCTTGCCGACCTCACGCTGCTGGGGCCGGTCGTCGAGCGACTGGGGGACCGCGCCACCCTGCGCGTGATCGAGCAGGCCGACCACTCGTTCCACGTCTTGAAGCGCAGCGGTCGGACCGATGAGCAGGTGTTGGACGAGCTGGCCATAGCGACGGCCGAATGGCGGGAGAGCCTGACGTGAGCGTTGACGTGCGGATCGGTACCAGCGGCTACTCCTATGCCGAGTGGAAGGGGAACTTCTACCCCGAGAAGATGGCCGCGAAGGACATGCTGCGCTTCTACGCCGAGCGCTTTCCCACGGTCGAGATCAACAACACCTTCTACCGGATGCCGAAGGAGGCGTTGCTTGCGGGCTGGGCCGAGCAGGTGCCGGAGAGCTTCACGTTCGTGATCAAGGCATCCAAGCGGATCACGCACGACAAGCGGCTCAAGGAGTGCGGCGAGCTGCTCGCGTATCTCTTCGGGGTCACGTCGACGCTGGGCTCGCGGCTCGGGCCGCTCCTGTTTCAGCTTCCCCCGAACTTCAAGAAGGACGTGCCGCGTCTCAAGAGCTTCTTCGAGGAGATGCCCGAGCGCCGGCGCGTGGCGGTCGAGTTCCGGCATGCATCCTGGTTCGATGACGAGGTCTACGAGACCCTGCGCGGCCAGCGCGCCGCGCTCTGCGTGGCGGACACGGGGGAAGAGCCCGCCGCCCCGCTCGTCGCTACCACCGATTGGGGGTATCTTCGCCTGCGGCGCGAGGACTTCAGCGACAAGGATCTGCGCGACTGGGCCCGGCGTATCCGCGAGCAGCCGTGGGGCGACGCGTACGTGTTCCTGAAGCACGAGGAAGAGGGGAAGGGCCCGAAGCTCGCGGCCCGGCTGACGGAGTTCTGCCGCGGGTAGGGTGGCCCGCGGAGATCGAGGCATGGACGCGCGGTGAAGCTCGAGACCGGCACCCTGAGGCTTTCGGCCACCGACCTCGCGAACCACCTCGCCTGCCGCCACCTGACCGGCCTCGATCGAGGTGTCGCCGAGGGCCGGTGGAAGCCGCCGGATTGGTTCAGGCCCGAGGCAGCCCTGCTCCGCGAGCGGGGTCTCGAGCACGAGCGCGCTTACCTCGCTCACCTCGAGCGGCAGGGACGGCGGATCACGCGCGTCGATGAGGAGCTCGAAGGCCGGCGCGCGCTCGAGCTGACAGTCGCCGCGATGTACGCGGGAGCCGAGGTGATCGCGCAGGCGACGCTGGCGGTCGGGCGCTGGCTCGGACGGGCCGACATCCTGCTTCGCGTGGAGCGCCCGAGCGGGCTCGGCGCGTGGTCCTACGAGGCGCTCGACACGAAGCTGGCGCGTGAGACGAAGGCCGGCGCCGTCCTCCAGCTCTGCCTCTATTCGGAGCTCTTGGGCGAGATCCAGGGAGTCGTGCCGGAGCGCATGCACGTGGTGCCGCGGCGGCCCGACTTCCCGCTCGACACCTACCGCGTCGAGGATTACCTCGCCTACTACCGCCTCGTGCGCCGCCGCCTCGAAGCCGCGGTCGACGCGGTCGAGGGGAACGGCGCCACCACCTATCCCGATCCGGTGCCGCACTGCGAAATCTGCCGCTGGTGGCCGCGATGCGATCGGCAAAGGCGCGCCGACGACCATCTCTCGCTCGTGGCCGGGCTCTCGCGCCTTCAGGCGCGCGAGCTCAAATCCCGCGAGGTCACGACGCTCGCGGCACTCGCGGCGGAGCCGTTGCCCATTCGCTGGAAGCCGGCCCGCGGCGCCAAGGACGGCTACGGCCGCGTTCGGGAGCAGGCGCGCATCCAGCTCACCGGCCGGACCGAGCACCGACATCTGCACGAGCTCCTTCCCATAGCGCCGGGACGCGGGCTCGCCTGCCTGCCCGCTCCCTCGCCGGGCGACCTGTTCCTCGACCTCGAGGCCGATCCCTACGTCGACGAGGGCGGGCTTGAGTACCTCTTTGGTTGGGCTGTCGCGGACGATCCTCCGCCCGGGACGCTGGAGCTGGAAGTGCGTCCGCCCGTCTACCACAGCCGCTGGGCGCTCGACCGGGCGGCCGAGCGCCGCGGCTTCGAGACGCTGATGGACGCGATCATGGGTCGCTGGGCGCTCGACCCGAACATGCACGTCTATCACTACGGCGGGTACGAGACGGGGGCGATCAAGCGGTTGATGGGCCGGCACGCCACGCGCGAGGCCGAAGTCGATCGCCTGCTGCGGGCGGGGCGCTTCGTGGATCTGCACGCCCTCGTGAAGCAGTCGCTGCGGGCGAGCGTCGAGGAATACTCCATCAAGAAGCTCGAGCCGTTCTACGGTTTCGAGCGCAAGCAGCCGCTCGAGGAAGCCGGCGCCGCCCTGCGCGTGATTCAGGGGAGCTTGGAGCTGGGCACGGCGGTCGCCGCGGAAGACGAGAGCGCGCGCATCGTGGAAGCCTACAACCGCGAGGACTGCCTTTCGGCTCGCGCCTTGCGCGACTGGCTCGAGGTCCTGCGCGCCGGCGCGGAGGCCGGCGGCGTCGAGATTCCGCGGCCGGCCGAGGAATCCGGCGACCCGAACGAGGCGATCGGCGATCGGGAGCGCCGCACGCTCGAGCTGGCGGGGCGACTCCTGGCCGGAGTACCTGTGGAGGCCGAGGAGCGTTCCGAGGAGCAGCAGGCGGTATGGCTTCTCGCCCACATGCTCGACTTTCATCGGCGCGAGGAGAAGGCGCCGTGGTGGGAGTACTACCGCCTGCGCGAGCTGCCGGATGAGGAGCTGCTCGACGAGACGTCGGCGCTCGCGGGGCTCGAATTCGCCGAGCATCTCCCGGCGAGCGGCCGTACCGCGGTGGATCGATACCGTTTCCAGGCCCAGGAGACGAGGATCCGAGAAGGCGACAAGCTCCACCTGCCGCTCCCGGACGGGCGCCGGTTCGGCGAGGTGGAGAGGATCGATTTCGCGGCGCGCACGCTCGATGTGAAGAAGAACGCTGTGTGCGCCGCGCATCACCCGGCCAGCGTCTTCGCGCACGATACCAGGGCATCGAAGGTGCAGGCGGATTCGCTCCTGCGACTCGGCGACTGGGTGGCC
>Ga0066709_100000511_pt1 | contig 21215 bp, 23 predicted proteins | sample GraSoiAngelo_158_FD_79665 | JGI IMG/M metagenome (GOLD analysis project Ga0066709, IMG submission 79665) | Grasslands soil microbial communities from the Angelo Coastal Reserve, California, USA - 14_1009_16_30cm | ecosystem: Environmental > Terrestrial > Soil > Grasslands | place: USA...
CGCGGCGCACAATGCGTGTCCGTTCGACCTGACGCCGTAGACGGGAGCTAGGCCGGGCTAGGTCGCGCCGGGCGGGTCGCCCAGGCGAGGCCGTCGAACGTCCACCGGATGGTGGCGAGGGTGATCGCGCCGAGGACGAGAGCGGTGATGAGCATGCGCTTCTTCATGCGATGAAGCCTGCCGGTGCGAGGCGCTCGTGCCATTGGTGTCTGCCTCCGTGTCGGGGTGTTGCTAACCGGCCGTTCTCGACAAGCTGTGCTTGTCGTCCTACCTTCGACTGGTACAGCGCGCGATTCTCATCGGCCCGGCCGGTACTACCCGCGCGGCGCCTCGACGTCGAGCTCGTCGACGCACGTCTCCGGATACTGGTGCTCCGTGCCGGTATGCCAGGGACCGTCTCGGATGACGACGTCCTCGAGCCCGTCGACGGGGATGCAGCGCCACTCTCCTCCAGGAGGGAGCGAGGAGGAGCTGCCGCCGCCGAACTGGAAGAAGAGCGCCTGCCGACGTCCCTCCTTCGTGCCGAGCACGTGCGGGCAGAGCTCGCGGCGGTGGCCCTTGTAGGTCGCGACGACCTGCCGCCTCGCGAGCGTCGCCGCGCGGATCAGCTCGTAGACGTCTGTCAACAGACGCCATTCTGCCAACCGGGTGTGCGATGGGCGGAACTTGTCAGTTCGCAAACCAGGTCGTCCTAGGTGAGCTGCTCAACCTCGTGTGACGGGTGTCTAGTTGCTCTAGCGCGAGAGCGTTCGCGCAAGAGATAGATCAGGGCGAGTCTTGCGCTCACTTCGCGGGCGGCCGACGTAGGCTGAGCGCCGTGCGTGCGGTTGTTGTCGGTGCGGGGATCGGCGGGCTCGCGACGGCGATCGCGCTCGAGCGGACGGGCGTCGAGCCGATCGTGATCGAGCGCGCGCCGGAGCTCCGTGAAGCGGGATTCGGGCTCGTCGTCTCCGCGAACGCCGTCACCGCACTGCGCTCGCTCGGGCTCAGCGACGCCGTCGCCGCGCGCGGGAGCAGGGTGCGGCGGGCCGAGATTCGCAATCCGCGCGGCGATTTGCTGACGCAGATCGACTACGAGGCGCTCGGGTGGGAGACGTACGGGATCCTGCGTAGTGAGCTGCAGCAGGTGATGCTCGAGGCGGTTCCGGTCGAGCGTCTGCGTCTTGGGACGACCTGCGTCGGCGCGACCGAGGACGGTCGGGCCCTTCTCGACGATGCGGACCTGGTTGTCGGAGACATTGTCGTTGGTGCCGACGGCATCCGTTCGACGGTGCGGAGGTCGCTCTTCGGCGAGGAGCCGCTGCGCTACGGCGGACATCGCGCCTGGCGAGCTGGGACTCGCTTCGACGACGAGCGCGTCCATGACCGCTTCGTCGAGGTGTGGGGCGTCGGCGGCGGCTTCGGGTTCGGCCCCGCCGGGACCGGCCGCGTGTACTGGTACTGCTTCGAGACAGTGCCTGAAGGCGCGCCCGCGCCCGAGCGACCACGAGACGAGTTCCTCCGCCGGTACGGCGCTTGGTTCGATCCCATTCCGGCGCTGATCGAGTCGACGGAACACGACGCCATCGAGCCGACGTTCACGTACGACTGCCCGCCTCGCCGCGCCTGGGGCCGGGGACGTGTGACGCTACTCGGCGACGCCGCGCACCCAATGAAGCCGAACATCGGCCAGGGAGCGGCGCAGGCGCTCGAGGACGCCGTCGTGCTCGGCTCCTGCATCCCGGGAAGGGCCGACCCCGAGGACGCCCTTCGCGCCTACGAGCGCCGGCGCGTGCGGCATGCGAGTACCGTAGTCCGCGCGTCTCGCCAGGCCGGACGTGTCGCAGAGGTCCGCTCTCCGATCGTCGCACGCATGCGCGATGCGGTCATGAAGGCAATGCCCGACCGCCTTACGATTGCGCAGCAGCGGCGGATCGTTGAGTCTCGGCAGTAGCTCTCCGTGGGACCCGACAAAACACGAGCCTGTTCCGGTCAGCGTCGCCGCGCCGAGGTCCGCGCACCGCCGAGTTCAGTGGAGCGTACCGGGATCGAACCGGTGACCTCCGGCTTGCAAAGCCGGCGCTCTCCCAGCTGAGCTAACGCCCCGTGCGGGCGCATCGTAGCCGGGTCAGGCGGCTTCGAGCGGGTGGCCGAGCATCTTCTGCCACCAGTCGCCGTCGTCCCACTTCGTCGCGGCGACGTGCCGCTCGCTCGGTGACGCGAGGACGGGTTGCTTCGCGGCGACCTGCTCCGCCGGAGAGACCGGCGGCGCCGGCCGCGCGGACAGCGGCTCTACCAGGTCGCCTCCGCGTGCCGCCAGCGCCGCCGCTTGTGCCGCAAGCTCGCTCGTCACACGCCCCAGCTCTTCGCGCTCGAGCTCGAGCTCGCGTACCACTGCCTCCACCCTGGACGAGGAGGGGTCTTCGAACGTCGCCTCGCGTGCCACCAGCGCCGCCTCCCGTGCCTCGAGCTCGGCTGCGCGGCGCGCCACCTCTTCGCCTTCGCGCTCGAGCTCGATCTTTCGCGCCTCCAGCTCGGCGCGCGCCTGCCCACGATCGCGCGCCCGCTCACGGCGAGTCTCGTCGTCCTGTGCGCGCTGCGCGGATGCTGCCTTCGCGACCGCCGCCTCGCGCTCGGCCAATGCGGCCTCGCGTGCTTCGAGCTCGGTCGTCCGGCGCACCATCTCTTCGCGCTCGCCTTCGAGCTGCAGCTTCCGCGTCTCGAGTTCGGCCGCGCGCTTCTCCTCGCGATCGCGCGCCTGGTGGTCGCGAACGCCATCCTCCTTCGCGCGCCGCGCCGTCGCCGCCTCTTCGACGGCCTTCTCGCGGGTGGCCAGCGCCGTCTCCCGCGCCTCGAGCTCGGCGGCGCGCCGTGCGATCTGCTCCCGCTCCCGCTCGAGCTCGGCCACCGCGGGCGCCGCTGCGATCTCCGTCTCCCGTGCCGCCAACGCCGCCTCCCGCGCCTCGAGCTCCTCGCTGCGGCGCGCGACGTCCCCGCGCGCCTGCTCGACCTCGCCCGTACGCTCGGCGAGGGCCTGGCGGCGCTCCTCGTACTCCTCGCGAACCTCCACCAGCCGCTGCCGCTGGGCCTCGACCGCCTCGACGCCCTGGTCCAGCGCCCGCTGGCGCCCCGACAGCTGCTCTTCGCGCTTCGCGATCTCCTCCGCCCGGCGGAGGAGCGCACCGTCCCGCTGCGCGATCGCGACCTCGCGCTCGAGCTCGGAGCGGATGTCGGCGGTGAGGTTCGGCACGGCGGCGGTCTCCTAGGGTCGAACGATCGCCGCAGGCGCCGCAGAGCAACCAGAGGATCGACCCGGCGGGCGCCGGCGTCGATCCCCCGGGTGGGGGTTATCCCCCGTCAATCCGGCACCGCAAGCGGAGCCTAGGCCGCCCGCTCGAGGCGCTCTTCGACGCGCGCCCGGGCGACGATCTTGTCGCGATCGCCGAACCGCATGCGCGCGCGGAGCGCGCGGTGCTCGTCCCAGAGGCTGTCGAGCTCCGCGTTGAGGCGCCTCAGCTCGGCCTGCAGCGCAGGGTCGTGACCCTCGGAGAGGCGGTGCCAGATCTCAGCGCGTTGCTCGCTGGCCCGCTCGATCTCCTCGTGGATCTCGTTCAGGACGGTGTTGTTCATGCTCGTTAAAACGCCGTCCCGGAGGCCTTATTCCATCACTCGTACCCGAGCTCCGTCAGCCGGTCCTCGTCGATACCGAAGTAGTGCGCGACCTCGTGGAGGACGGTGATCCGGATCTCCCGCTCGAGCTCCTCGGGGTCGGGAAACGACTCCACAAGCGGTAGCCGGTAGATCGTGATCGTGGCCGGGAGGTACTCCTGCTCCTCGAAGAGGCCGAACAGATCGGGCTCCTCGGGGTTCTCGTCCTCGACGAGGATCGCGAGATTCTCGAGGGTGCGGGCCAGGTCGGGCGGGAGCGTGGCGAGCGCGCGCTCGACGTGCCGCTCGAAGGTCACGAGTATGCGGGCGCGGCCGGCGGCGGAGGTCGCCGCCTGACGAGGAGGGGAGTCGTCGCTACTCCGAAGACGAAGCCGCCGATATGGGCGAAGAACGCGGTGCCCCCCGCCGCGTGCGGGGCGACCAGCGAGAGACCGCCGGACCAGGCCTGCAGCAAGATCCAGATGCCGAGGAACCAGACCGCGGGGATCTCCCAGAAGAAGATGATCCCGAAGAAGACCGCGGTGAGCACGCGCGCCCGCGGCAGCAGCAGGAAGTACGCGCCGAGGACGCCGGCGATCGCGCCGCTCGCACCGATGTTAGGAACCTCCTTCTCGATCGGGCTGCCGAACGCGAGCGTGACGGCCGTCTGCGCCGCCGTCGCGGCAAGCCCGGCCGCGAGGTACCAGAGCAGGAAGCGGACGTGGCCGAGCGCGTCCTCCACGTTGTTCCCGAAGATCCAGAGGAACAGCATGTTGCCGAGGATGTGCTCCCAGCTCGCGTGCATGAACATCGACGTGAAGGCGCCCTCGTACCAGGGCAGATGCGGGCCGACGTGGCACGGCGGGGCGATCGCGCACGGGTAGTAGCCGTCGCGGGCGACGTGGACGTTCACGCCGGGCTTCGTCAGCTCCCAGAACCAGACGATGGAGTTCGTGACGATCAGCCCGACCGTCACGTACGGGAAGGTCTTCGTCGGGACGTTGTCGCGGAGCGGGAGGATTCGGCTTCCTTTACCGCATCACAAGCGCCATAACCGCTTTCTGCGCATGCAGGCGGTTCTCGGCCTGATCCCAGACGGCCGATTGCGGCCCGTGCAGGATCTCCTCGGTGATCTCCTCGCCGTAATGCGCAGGGAGATCGTGCATGACGATCGCGTCGGGAGCGGCGAGCGCGACGAGCTCGTCGCGAATCCCATAGCCGTCGAAATCCCGCAGCCGCTGCTTTCGCTCGGCCTCGTGGCCCATGCTCGTCCAGACGTCGGTGTAGAGGACGTTCGCGCCGGCCGCGGCCTCGCGCGGGTCGTTCGTCACGTTCGCCCCGGCGGCGGCGACCGCGGCGTCCGGCGGCTCGTAGCCAGGCGGCGTCGCGACGGCGAGCGACGCGCCGAGCTTCGCCGACGCGAGCATCAGCGACGTGCAGACGTTGTTGCCGTCGCCGACGTAGGCGACGCGGACGCCGTCGAGGCCGCCGAACCGCTCGCGGATCGTCAGCACGTCGGCGAGCGCCTGGCACGGATGCTCCTCGTCCGTCAGCCCGTTGATCACGGGAACCGTGGCGTAGTCGGCGAGCTCGTCGACCGTCGCCTGCGAGGACGTGCGGATCATGATCCCGTCGGCGTAGCGGGAGAGGACGGCGGCCGCGTCGCGGACGGTCTCGCGCTCGCCGAGCATGATCTCGTCGCGGTCGAGCTGGACGGTCAGGCCGCCGAGCTGGACGATCCCGGCGCCGAAGCTGACCCGCGTTCGCATCGAGGGCTTGTCGAAGATCATCACGAGCGTCCGGTCGAGCAGCAGGCGGTGGCTCTCCCGGATCTGCTGGGCCCGTTTCAGCTCGTCGGCCAGGTCGAGGACGAGGGCTACCTCGTCGGCGCTCCAGTCCGCGATCCGGGTCAGATGGCGGCCCTTGAGCGTCTCCGGAACCTCGTACACGAGGCGCCGATCCTAACCCGGCGCAGACTTGACAGTCTTGAACTAAGGTTTTATCCTGGCCTTGCGATTAAGTCCGTGAAAGGAGGAGAGATGGCCACACTGGTTCGCTGGGAGCCCTTCCGCGAGGTGGCGGCATTCCAGAACGAGATGAGCCGTTTCATGAACGGCCTCCTCGAGGGCAACGGCCAGACGACGCAGAGCTGGGTCCCGACGCTCGACGCGTGGGAGACCGACGACGAGATCGTCTACGCGTTCGATCTCCCCGGAATCCCGGAGGACCAGATCAGCGTCGAGCTCGACGACGGCGCCCTGACCGTGACGGCCGAGCGCGACCGCAGCGACACGCAGAAGTCGGACGGCTTCTATCGCTTCGAGCGGCGCTTCGGCACCTTCACCCGCAGCGTCGGCGTGCCCCAGGGCACGACCGAGGGCGACATCAGCGCGTCGTACGAGAACGGCGTGCTCGAGGTGCACGTGAAGAAGCCCGAGCAGCCGAAGCCGCGCAAGATCGAGATCGGCGGCAAGCAGCCGAAGACGATCGAAGGCACCGCCCAGGAGGCCTAGACCTAGACCTAGAGAGAGGGCCCGCGCGGGCCCTCTCTCTTCCTCCTCGCCCCCTAGCGGCAGAGCTGGTTCGCGGGCGTGACGCCGTCCCAGGCGAATCCGTAGGCGGTCACGCTCTTCAGCGTCGTGCGGTAGCAGCCGGACGGCACCTTCGACGACGTCGTCACCGTCAGGCTTCCGTCCGGGCCGGTCGTCCCCGAACCGGACGCGTACAGCCACGAGCTCCGGTAGATCGCGAGCGACACGGCGGCGCCGCCGACGGGCGCCCCGGTCGCCGCGTTCACGACCGACGTCGTGACGGCGAGCCGGCCGTCGGTCAGGCGGTAGGCGATAGACGCGACGCGGAGCGGTGCGACCTTGACCGTGATCGAGGCCGTCGCCGTCGCGCTGCCCGCGGTGGCGGTCACGGTCGCGGTCCCAGCGGTCGAGCCTGCCGTGAAGGTCACCGACGACCCCGTCGTCGCCGAGAGCGTTCCAGGCGCGCCCGCGCTGAGCGACCACGTCGCGCTCGGCGTGACGGGATTCCCGAACGCGTCGTAACCGGTTGCAGTAAGCGTTTGCGTGCCGCCGAAGCCGACCGTGGCGGCAGCGGGCGAGACGCTGACGCTCGCGACCGTCGAAGCCGAGACCGTCGCCGACTGCGTGCCGCTCTGCCGGCCGGAAGCGGTTGCAGTAAGCGTTACCGCTCCCGCCTTCGTGTCGCGGTAGTAAACGGCGTCGCCGGTCGTCGAGCCGACCGGGATCGTCACGTCGATCGTGCTCGTCCAGGGACCGCTCGCGCTCGCCGAGAACCCGCCCTGCGGCGAGCTCGTGGCAAGGGTGACGGTAACCGGATTCGCGTCCGGATCGGCGATGCCCTCCGTCTGCAGCTGCACCGTGATCGGCGCCGATGCGTCGCCGGCGTTGACGGTCACCGGCGCGCTCGAGAAGCCGAGCGCCGGCGGCGACCACGTCGCGAATGTCTTCCAGAGCTCCGTGAACGCGGCGCCGTCGACGGCAGCGGAGCACCAGAGATTCTGGCCGGCGGGACCGCAGGCGAGGTCGGGCGACTCGCCGGAGTCGCGGATTGCCGCGGCCAGCCGGTCGATCACCTGACCGCTCTCGCTCGTGTACTGGGTCGTCCACGCGGTGCCGTCGGTGTTGCGCGGCGCCCACGCGAAGCCGATCCGATCCTCCGCGAGGCCGAGCGGCGCGTCCAGCGAGCGCAGTGCATAGACCTGCGCGGAGACGTAGTCCTGCATCTGTGCGACCGGCACGGACGTGTAGCCGAAGCCACTCGTCCAGATCCACGCCGCGTTCGCGAGCGGCGTCGACGCCGTCGCGATGAACGACTTCGCAGCGGCGTCGAACTCGGGTGCGGCCGTCGCCAGCGCGAGCTGATGGCCGAGGTAGTCGTTCGCGTGGTCGGCGCGATCCTGCGCCGATGCGCCGGCGACGCCGTATTCGCGCACGTCGCCGTACAGCTCCTGCGACCAGTCCGAGACGTACGCGCTCATGTCCTGCCAGTACGCCGTGTCGCCGTACCAGTCCTGGAGGCTGACCTTGTACGGCGCGAGATTGCCGGTCGACTGGGCGATGCCGATGTTGAAAGCGACGCCCTTGACCGACGGCACGGTGCCGTCGCCGGTGTAGAGGCCGCGGAGCAGCTCGCGCGCGTTCTGCCGCGCAACGCCGATGCCGCGCCGCACCGCAGAAGACAGCTCGTTCATCGCCCACGTGTCGCCGCTGGGCACGTCGAAGCCGTTGGCGGCCATGCGCCGCCGCGCTTCGAGCCCGGCCTCGTAGTAGGTCGAGCTGTTCGCCGTCACCCACTGGCTCCAGCCGGTGAAGTTGATCTCCGCGAGCACGTGGAACTGCGGCCCAAGCGCGCGGATCCGCCATGGCTGGTCGTAGCGGAACTTCGTCTTGTCGGCCGCGAGCGGCGGAATCGAGATGTAGTACTGCGCGCACGGCGACGGATTCGCCGCGAGCTTCGTCGCGAGCCGGAGCCAGTCGCTCTCCGTGTAGAAGACGACGCGGACGGGGCGGCAGCCGGCCACGGCTGTCGCACTGAACGTCCGCGGATGACTCACGAGCTGCTTCCACAGCTTCTGCGTCGCCTTCGGCGTGAGCGATGGCACCGGCTCCTGCTGCTTCGGCGCGGCGAGTGCCGTCGGCACGAAGGCGAGACCAACGGCGACGACGACGAGCATGCGCAGGCTGCGCACCCAGCTGACGATCATCTGACCCCCCACGAGTCCTCGGTTCGCGCGGCCCCTGCCGCAGAGCGGCGGCATCCTAGCCGGGATTTTCGGGAGCCGCTAGGCCGCCGCGAGCGCCTCGCGGACGCGGTCCGCGACGGCCTCGAGCTCGATCGTCTGGCCCGAGACCGCCTTCAGCAGCTCGTCGGCGTTGTGCTTCTGCCCTTCCGCCCAGAGCTCGCGAAGGAGCGAGCCGGCGTCGCGGCGCGTGAACCACGTGTTCCCGAACGTCTCGCGGAGGTAGGCGCGCAGCTGCGCCTCGAAGGCCCAGGCCCGTAGGTACTCGGAGGCGTAGAACCCGGAGTCCATGTCGGAGAGGTAGTCCGTGTCGGTGTACTCGACCTTGAGCGCGTCCGAGAGCAGCTCCTTGTAGCGCGACCTCATCGACGTGATGTCGGACGACGTGTGGAACTCGAGCTCGTAGATCAGCTTCGCGCAGTAGCGGCGGACGAGCCAGAGCAGCTGCATCGCGCCCTCGGCTGCGAACTCGTTCGGGCGGGGGAAGTCGAGACGTCGCGTCAGCCAGGCCGGATCGATCGTCAGGTGCTCGAGCAGCATCGCCCAGCCCTCGGTGACCGCGTTGTCGCCCAGCCGGCGCTCCTCCACCGAGAGCGACGGCGACGTGTGCGCGAAGTGCTCCGTATGGCCGGCCTCGTGGAAGAGCGCGCGCCAGTCGTCCGGACCGCCCTGCGGCTTGATCACGAGGACGACGCGCTCCGGCACCTCGATCGGCACGCAGAACGCGCGCGGGCTCTTGTTCGGCCGGTCCTCGAGGTCGAGCTCGACGTTGCGCTGCGAGCGGAGATCGACGCCGAGGTCGCCGAGCGTCGCCTCGAGCGCGGGGACCATGCGGTCGCCAGGGAACGCAGGATCCCAGTCGACCCCGCGAAAGACGCGGATGACGTCCCAGCGTTGCGCCTCGCCGAGTCCGACGCCGACGCGTGCACGGAAGAGCTTGTCGCCGACGTCCTCCCAGAGCGTCTCGGTCGTGTCGAGGAATCCGCGGCACTGCTCGGCGAGCTCGTCGAGCCGGTAGCCGAACTTGCGGTAGAGCTCGGCGTAGTTCGGCGCGCCGAGCCGTGGCGACTCGCTGTGCACGACCTCCGTCGTCTCGAGGTGGAGACGATTCAGGTGCTCCTCGGTGAGGGCGTTCCGCGCCTCCTCGAGGCGCTGTCGCTTGGCGCGGTCCTCGGTGTTCGCCATCACCGGCCGGATCATCCGGTACGGAATCTCCTCGCCGTCGACGTTCGCCTTGATCGCTGCCTCGAGCTCGGCGAGCCGCTCCGTCGCGTCCCGCGTCAGGTTGCCCAGGTAGCCCTCGCACGCGAAGCGCCACAGCTCGCGGACGCGGCTACCGCCGTTGACCGCCATTCCGATCCACTGCGCCTTCTCGAGCTCGGTGAGATCGGCGTACTTCTCGTAGATCGGGACGAGCTCGTACGTGTCCTTGTGGCCGGCGAAGTGGAGATAGGTCTCCTCGTCCAGCTCGGCGATGAAGCGGTCGGCCTTCGCGCGATACGCGTCCAGCTCGCGGTCACTCGGCGGCGCGCTCGGCACGGTCGCTTAGGATAGCGGCCGATGCAGGAGATCTCGGTCAAGACCGATCGGCGGACGCAGCTGATCGACATCACGCAGCAGGTCAAGGACGCGCTCGGCGCTGCGAACGGCGCGGCTGCGGCCCTCGTCTACGTCCCCCACACGACGGCCGGCGTGACGATCAACGAGGGCGCGGACCCGCTGGTGGCCGAGGATCTCGCGAACGCGCTGGAGAAGGTCGTCGACGACAGCTGGGAGTGGAAGCACGTCGAGGATCCGGACGGGCCGAATGCCCCGTCGCACGTTCGCTCGTCGCTGATCAACCCGCAGATCCTCGTCCCGCTTCGGGACGGCGAGCTCGCGCTCGGCACGTGGCAGGGGATCTTCTTCTGCGAGTTCGACGGCCCGCGCGAGCGCAAGGTCTACGTCACCGCGCTGAGCTAGAAGTCGCACTTCCGGCACGAAGCCGGCACAGACGTGTGACGAGTTTCTCCGTAGGCTTTCGGTTGGGCGGGAGTGGTGGGTCCCGGCTAGTCGCGTCTCTCTATTACGCTGGCTCGATGGCCGCACCGGTCGCCAAGGATGACGAGCTCGAGCTGACGATCGAGTCGCTCGCGTACGGCGGCAACGGCGTCGCGCGCCTCAACGGCTTCGTCGTCTTCGTTCGCCGCGGGCTTCCCGGCGACACGGTTCGCGCACGCGTCACGAAGGTGAAGCGCAACCACGCTGAGGCGCTGGCGACCGAGATCGTCCGGCCGGGCCCGCATCGTGTCGAAGCGCCCTGCAGCCACTACCCGGCGTGCGGGGGCTGCCGCTTCCAGGACCTCGCCTACGATGTGCAGCTCGAGCAGAAGCAGGCTCAGGTGCTCGACGCGCTCCGCCGGCTCGGCGGGCTCCCGGACCCGCCGCTCGAGCGGATCCTCCCGTGCGAGCCGGAGATCTTCCACTACCGCAACAAGCTCGAGTACTCGTTCACGCGCACGCCGTCGGGCCCGGCGCTCGGGTTCCACAAGGCCGGCCGATGGGACGAGGTGCTCGACATCCGCAAGTGCTGGCTCACGACGGAGCTCGGCAACGGGATCCGCGAGGCCGTGCGCGAGTGGGCGCGCGAAGAGGGGCTCGAGGCGTACGACCAGGCCGACGGCACCGGCTACCTCCGCCACCTCGTCGTGCGCGAGGGGCGCAACACGGGACAGGCGCTCGTCCAGCTCGTCACGGCGCCGGGCGAGAAGTTCGAGCGCGGCTACCTCGTCGAGGTGCTGCGCCGCTTCCCCGAGGTGCGGTCGATCCACTGGGCCGTCAACGACACGCCTGCCGAGGTGACGAATTTGCCGACGAAGCTGCTCTGGGGCGACGAGGCGATCGAGGAGCAACTCTGCGGCCTGCGCTTCCGCGTCCGGCCGAACGCGTTCCTGCAGACGAACACCGCGATGGCTGAGCGGCTATACGGGCTCGCGGGCGACTTCGCGGGGCTGAGCGGACGCGACACGCTGTACGACCTCTACTGCGGGATCGGGACAATCGGCCTCTCGCTCGCCTCGCGCGCGCTCACCGTCTGGGGGATCGAGGTCTCCGAGGAGTCGGTCGCGTGCGCGCTCGAAAACGCGGAGCTGAACGGGATCACGAACGCCGCGTTCTTCGCCGGCAACGTCGGCCAGGTGCTCGAGGAGCTCCGCGACCGTGCGGGCGACCCCGACGTCGTCGTAGTCGATCCGCCGCGGGCCGGGCTCGCGGGCAAGGCTCTACGCCGTGTCGGCGAGCTCGCTGCGCCACGTGTCGTCTACGTGTCGTGCAACCCGACGACACTCGCCTCGGACCTCAAGGTGCTGCAGAACGACTACGACTACCGGCTCGAGCGCGTGCGGCCGCTCGACATGTTCCCGCACACGCCGCACGTCGAGTCGGTATCGCTGCTCGTCCGCGCTTAGTGCATCTGGCGGCGGCGCCGGGCGCGGCCGCCGGCCGTCTGCTCGTCGGAGAGTGAGACGTGGACGGCGCGATAGCCGCCCTCGACGTCCGCAGCTTCCCGCAGGAACGACACCGGCTTCTCGGCGCACCGGCCGACCGGAGGCCCGTCGGGCTCGAAGCCGGTCCGGTCGACGTACAACCGCTCACCGTCGTCGGTGCGGATGAAGCCGAACCCCTTCTCCTCGTTGAACCAGATCATCCTGCCGCGCATCAAGAGGACCACATTAGCATCGCTCAGCGGAGTGCCCACGCGCGGCGGCGCCATAGCAGGTCGCCGTTCGCGAGCAGAAACGCGACCGAGAGGAGCGGCAGCGCCGGCAGTCCGTCGACGCCCGCGCCGTTTGCGATCACGACGGTCGCACCGAACGACAACGCGGTGAGGACGAACGTCGTCCCCACGCGCAGGCCCCAGCGGTCGGCCGCGCCGAGGAAGACCGCGAAGAAGAGGACGTCAGGAAGGCCGAGCCGTGCCGCGCCGCTCGAAGGGACGGGGAAGACGATCGAGAGCGACGTGAAGATCTCCTGGCGCTGCGTGACGATGTGATGCGTCGGTCCCTTCCACACCGAGTACGCGTCGACGAAGGGGATGATCAACGCGACGAGCACGACCCACGACAGGCTCTCGAAGTAGCGGAGGAACCACCAGCCGAAGAACGCCGGCGCGAAGAGCTTCGCGAAGTTCGCCGGGATGCCCCAACCCGCGCGGTCGAACGCGAACGCGAGCAGCGCGAGCGCGACCGCCGCCCCGAGCAGCCACCAGCCCTCCACACGGCGCAAAGGCAGGACGAGGTAGATCAGCGCGAGGGATGCCGGGATGATCGGACAGACGAGCAATGCGATGTCCCACCAGCGCGAGACGTCCGGCAGGCTCGTGTACCAGACGTCATACGCGGCGACCGCGGCGAAGAGCGCGACGAACGCCGCCGCCCGCCGCGCGTCGAGTGGCCCGACTGGCCGCGCACGCCGGCGCCCGCCGGCTGCAAACCGGCGCGCTGCGGCGTCTTCAGTCGCGCCCGTGCGTTCACGCACGAGCGCTCTGCCGAGCAAAGCTCGGCCCTTTGCATCGCTTGGTTCTCGCTCGGTGGGCATCCGGCAGCGCAACCGGCCGGCCCACTAGTACGGCGGAAGCTCGGCCCACCATTGGCCGAGCGGCTTGAAAGCGTTCCAAAACGCCGTCTTCGCAGGCTGCTCGTCGAGGGACTCGTCGATGTCGGGAGCGTAGAGCGCATCGATCGTCGGCGTGAACTTCTGCAACTCGCCGGTCGTCGGCTCGAGCGGCCGCGAGAGCGGGAACTCGAGCGCGTTGAGGAACGCGAGCGCGTCCTCGCCCATCACGACGACGAGCTTCGGCTGGACGATGTGCAGCTCGCGGATCAGCCAGTCGCGCGACTCCTCCTCGTCGCCGTCGGCGAACTTCACGCAGTTCGTGCCGTAGATCGACATCGGGTCGACCCGTAGTCGCTGCAGCGACTTCAGCACCGCCTGGCCCGCGCGGCCGTAGAACGCGACGCCCTCCTGCACCTCCGCCGGGCGCGGCCTGTGCTTGAGCAGGAAGACGTCGGCCAGTGGATGGCCCGAGCCGATCACGGGAACCCGCGTGCCGCCGCCTGCATGCGCGATCTCGTCGCCCAGAGCGTTGATCTCGGTGATCGCCTTTTGCAGGTACTTCTCGTAGATCTCGTCGGTGGGCACGGTCATCACGGCGGCACTTGCGGAGTTCTGCCTCAGCGGACCCGTTCCTTGGCCTGCGCGACCCACTTCAGACCCTGCAGGTAGACGAGCGATTTCGGCCGGCGCAGGATCTCGGCGCTCCGCAGCGAGATCAGGAAGTCCTCCGGCCCGTCGAAACGGCGCATCCGGACGGCGCCCGTTCCGACGCCCTGGAGCACGTGCGCGTCGGAGCCGGCGCCCATCGTCAGGTTGTACTTGCGCGCGAAGCGCAGGGCCTCGTCGTTGTAGGCCTCGAACAGGAGTCTTGCGTTGTAGACCTCAAAGACGTCGATCTCTCCGAGGTGCCGGTGCAGGGTCGCCGGATCCGGGATCGCGTGCAGCCGGTCGAACGGGTGGGGGAGATAGACGAGTCCGCCCTGCTCCTTGATCGCGGCGATCGTGTCGGTGAACGAGAGGCGTGGCGGAATCTCGCGCTCGAGGAAGAGGCCGATCACCTCGCCCTGACGGTCGGTCTTGATCTCCTCACCGGAGATGACGGTCAGGGCGCGGCCGCGCGCGAGCTCGGCGGCCTCCTGCGCCCCGCCGAACACGTTGTGGTCCGTGACGGCGATCGCGCCGAGACCCTCGGCCTCCGCGCGGTCGAGCAGATCGTCGACCTCGACGGCACAGTCGTGTGACCGGCTCGTGTGCATGTGCAGGTCGCAGACGATCCAGTCGCGATTCGCGAGCGGATCGTCCTGGCGCCGTCGAGAGCGGCGCCGTGTCGAGAGCGAGCGATAGAGCTCGTCGAGCTCCGCGGCCACCGCCACGAAGCTCTGGCTCTCGGCCCCCGCGCGCGCGTCGGCCGCGCGCCGCTCGCGGAACGAGTCGTCCTCGGCGAGCCGTGCCGCCTCGGCGGCGGCGAGCTCCGGCTGCTCGCGCATTCCGGGCGGCGCGGCAAGCGCGCAACCCGAGGCGGCGGCCTCCAGCACGACGCGCTGCAGGCCCTCGAGCGCAGGGACGAAGATCGCAGCCCGGCGGAAGAGGTCGGCGCGCGCCCGCCCGTCGCGGGCCGTGCGGACGGAGAACCGGCCGCGGAGCGCCCGCGCGACCGGGGGGCGGCCCGCCAGCGGCTTCGTCCGGAGCACGACGAGCTCCCAGTCGGCGAGGTCTGCGAGCTCGCCGACGACCGCGCGGAGCAACGGTCGCTCGCCGGGCCGCCACTCGAGCACGATCGTGTCCTGCTTGGCACCGGGCGCGAAGAGTTGCGTGTCGACGCCCGCCGAGATCACGCGGTAGTGCCCGGGGAAGCGCAACGCCGCGGCGTCGGCAGTCTCGGGGCTCGTCGCGACCAGGGCGTCGATCCGTCCGAGCAGCCGCTCACGCTGTGCCCGACCGGGCGGGTATCCGAGCCGCTCGGGCGAGACGAAGGTTGCGACCGAGAGCGCCTTGGCGTCCCGCAGCGCCAGGTAGGAGAGGCTCGGCAGCCCCGGCTCGAAGCCGTGGACGACGTCGAAGCGGCCGGCGGCGAGGGCGAGCGCGAGGTTGGCGCGGACGCCGACCGGGACGCCCATGTGACTTCGGCGGGAGATCGGCACCGCGGGTCCGACGGCGACGACCTCGGCATCGAGCCCGTTCTGCAGCGCTCGGCGTCCTTCGGCGAGGTCGCGGGCCCGGCTCGAGGGGGCGAGCACCGTGACGGAATGACCGAGCTCGCGGAGCCCGTGCGCGACGCCTGCGACGTGCTCGTTCACGTCGTGCGGCTGCGACCAGGCGAACGGGGTGACGAGGCAGGCACGCAGTCCCATCCCCGTCCGAGTGTAGTGCGCCCGGCCGGGAAGAGGCCTTCGGTCCCCGCCGTCCTGACGACAGAGCGTCAGCCGTCAACGTCGTGAAAGGGGCAAGGTCCATGAGCGACCTCCAGCTCGAGAAGCCGCTGAGGAAGAGCATGAAGGGCGGGCAGGTGAAGCTGATCCAGGAGTGGGTCACGCTGCACGGCTGCGCCACGGGGATCGACAACGAGTACGGCCCGGCCACGGTCGCCGCGGTCAAGCTGTTCCAGGGGAAGGTGAAGCTGCCGCAGACCGGCGTCGTCGACCAGGCGACGTTCGACAAGCTCGTCGCGCCGATGCGGCGCGCGCTGAAGCCGATCGCGCCGAACGGGCGCACGCTCGGGCAGCTCGGGCTCGCCTACGCGCAGCAGCACCTCAAGCAGGGCCCGCGCGAGGTCGGCAAGCCGAACTGCGGCCCGTGGGTGCGGCTGTACATGGACGGCAACGAGGGCGAGCAGTGGTTCTGGTGCGCGGGCTTTGCGACGTTCTGCCTCCGGCAGGCCTCGCACACGCTGGACCAGAAGATGCCGGTGCTGCGGTCGTTCGGCGTCCGCCAGATCGCCGACGCGGCGAAGGCGGCCCGCACGTTCCTGGGCCGGCCCACCACCGTGGCGCAGCGGAAGCGGATCCACCCCGGAGCGCTCTTCCTCGAAGAGGGCGGCCGGACCGGCTATCTGCACACGGGGATGGTCGTGAACGTCGCCGGGTCGGTCTTCCATACGATCGAGGGCAACTCGAACCCGGGCGGCTCGAACAACGGCTTCGAGGTGATCGCGCGGACGCGGGCGTTCGGGCCCGCGTACGACTTCGCGCTGGTCTGAGGACATTGATCATGGTGCCTTGAAGCGGCGCGTGCGGCGCGCTAGCTTCGAGGCACCGCTGCGGTATGCGAAGAAAGGAGCCGGCCATGTCGACCGCCCAGCCGTTGTCCGACGTCCAGCATGGACAGGCCACGACGGCCCGAACGTTGCACCTCACGAACCCGCTGATGACGGGACCCGACGTCGTCCACCTCCAGACGCTTCTGGCGGCGTACCACCCCGGTGACGTCGACGGCGAGTACGGACCCGCAACGGCCGCCGCCGTCAAGCAGGCGAAGTGGTCGCTCGGCTATCCGGACGCGAAGTGCGACGAGTCGGCCGGACCACAGCTCGTCTCGTATCTCGAGGGCGAGGAGCTTCCTGCGGACTTCCAGGCGCGGCGCGCCGCTCGCCGGCACGACCAGGCGAAGTCGCTGACCGTCCGCGAGCACATCGTGACCGTCGCGCGCTGGGGAATCCAGCACGAGCCACAGGTGCATTACCGGCAGTCGCGGCCGATCGACGGTTTGCACGAGGCGCGCAAGCTGCCGGTGCTCACGGACTGCTCGGGCTTCTCGACGCTCTGTTACGCGTGGTCGGGCGCGCCCGACCAGAACGGGCTGAACTACAGCGGCGCGGGCTACACCGGGACGCTGCTCCAGCACATGCGGCATATCCCGAAGAGCGCCATCCAGCCGGGCGACCTCGTCGTCTGGGGCCCCCCGCCGGGCCACCACGTCGCGCTCGTGCTCGAAGCGGGCGACGACCCGCTCCTCGCCTCGCACGGCCAGGAGAAGGGCCCGATCGCAATCCGCTTCTCGCTCGAGTCGAAGTACCAGCCGGCGCAGGTGACCTGGCTCAGCTGTCTCCCATAGTCCGGTTAGGGACCGCTGCCTGGACGGGACAACGTCCCGGGACTTGGACCGGGGGAGGTCCCGGGACGTGGCTGTTGCGGACGTTGCCGCCGCCCGGCGCCGCCCTTCCCCGCCTCGACCGCGTGGTCGTCCGGGACACGTCCCCGGGACCTGGACCGGGGAGGTCCCGGGACGTGGCCGTTTTGGGCGGGAGCGGCGCGCGCGGCGTTAGGCCGCGGCGCCTTCCTTCGCTTCTGTTCGCGCGCGGGCGTTCTCGGCGATGAACTTCTCGGTCGCCTCGTAGGCCTCGTCGTCGACGATCTGCACCGGCGGCGACTTCATCAGGTACGAGCTCGGGCCCTCGAGTGTGCCGGCGAGGCCGTTGTTCAGCGCCAGCTTCGCCATCCGCACCGCGTCGATCACGATGCCGGCCGAGTTCGGCGAGTCCCACACCTCGAGCTTCAGCTCGACGTTGAGCGGGACGTCGCCGAAGGACGAGCCCTCCATCCGGATGTACGCCCACTTGCGGTCCGTCAGCCACGGCACGTAGTCGGACGGGCCGACGTGCACGTTCCCGGCGCCGAGGTCGTAGTCGAGCATCGACGTGACCGCATTCGTCTTCGAGATCTTCTTCGACTCGAGGCGCTCGCGCTCCAGCATGTTCAGGAAGTCGGAGTTGCCGCCGACGTTCAGCTGCATCGTCTTGTCGAGGTGCACGCCGCGCTCGCGGAAGAGCGACGTGAGGACGCGGTGCGTGATCGTCGCGCCGACCTGTGACTTGATGTCGTCGCCGATGATCGGCAGGCCCTTGTCCTTGAACCGCCCCTGCCAGTAGTTCTCACGAGCGATGAAGACCGGCATGCAGTTCACCATCGCGCAGCCCGCCTCGAGGATCTGCTCCGCGTACCACTTCGTCGCCATCTCCGAGCCAACCGGGAGGTAGTTGACGACGACGTCGGTCTTCGTCGCCTTGAGGATCCCGACGACGTCGTCGGTCTGGCCGGGCGCCTTCGTGAGGATCTCCGACATGTACTTGCCGATCCCGTCGTGCGTCATCCCGCGCGAGACCGTGACGCCCGTGCGCGGGACCTCGGCGAACTTGATCGTGTCGTTCGGGTGCGCCCAGATCGCCTCGGACAGATCCTTGCCGACCTTGTCGACCGTGACGTCGAAGGCGGCGGTGAACTCGATGTCGCGGATGTGGTAGCCGCCGAGGTTGACGTGCATGAGGCCGGGCACGAACTGGTCGTCCGGCGCGTCCTTGTAGTACTCGACTCCCTGCAGGAGCGAGTTCGAGCAGTTGCCCACGCCGATGATCGCGACGCGGACCTTGCCGTCGTCGAGACGCGCGTTGCCGTTCGGACTACCGTTCGTCGATGCCATTCGGTCCTCCGGAGACGAGAAGTTGCTTGCGGACGAAGAGGATGCGCTGCACGACGGTGATCCAGGCCGTGAGCGTGAGCAGGTAAATGGCCCCTTCGAGCAGCCAGATGCTGAGCGGGGCGAGGACGAGGCCGGCGGTGATCACGACGACGCGCTCCGCACGCGAGCCGATGCCGACGTCGCCGCGCAGGCCGATCGACTCGGCCCGGGCGCGCGTATAGCTGACGAGGAACGAGCCTGCAATCGCGGCCATCGCGAATGCGAGGGCAATCGTGTCGTGGTGCCGCGCGAAGATCAGCCCGATCGCGCCGAGCATCGCTCCCTCGCCGACGCGGTCGGTGGTCGAATCGAGGAACGCGCCGAACGGCGTCGTCTTGCCGCCCGCCCGTGCGAGGGCGCCGTCGAGGATGTCGAGCACTGAGCCGACGACGAACACCGCGGCCGCGAGCCAGTAGAAGAGGATCTCATTGCGGTTCTCGAACATCGCGAGCGCCGCGGCGGCGAGGCAGAGCGTGACCCCAACGGTCGTGAGCACGTTCGGCGTCACGCGCGTGCGCGCGAGTCCAGTGACCGACCGGGACGCGAGCGTGCGCGCGCCCGCCGTGTAACCCTCCTTCACCCGCTGGAGGGTCAGCTCGCTGTATCGCACATCTGCTATGCCGCGACGATAGCAGGTTTGCGATGCCGACGGCCGACCAGCGAGACCACCGTCAGCGAGACGATCGCGACGAACACGCCGCCCACGATGTCGAGCCAGAAGTGGTTCGCCGTCGCCATGACGCAGAACCAGACCCAGACGGGCCAGAGCAGCCAGAGCACCTTGCCGACGCGGTTGCGGACGATGCTCGCGAGCACGAGCCCGACGATCAGCGAGTCGGCGGCGTGCAGGCTGGGCATCGCCGCGTACGGATTCGCCATCGCGTCGATCAGGCCGCTGCCGTGGCTGATGCCGCTCATCGAGTCGAGCGCGTCCGCGAAGCCGAAACTCGGGAACATGCGCGGCGGCGCGGTCGGAAGCAGCGCGTAGCCGACAAGGCCGAGGACGTTCGCGAGCAGCACCGTGTTGCGGAGCCGCGCAAACGTGTCGTGTCGTCTGAGGTAGACCCAGAGCAGCGCGAGGCCGATGACTGTGAACTCGGAGTTCCAGTACGTCCATGCCGCGGCCGTCAGGAGAAGGTGCGACGAGTCGGCGACCCGCTGGGCGGTCAGTTCGAAGAGCGAGTGGGTCGTCCGCTGCTCGAAGTCGACGATCCACAGGCCGTTCGAGAACGCCTTCGACGGATTCCGGTCGGCGAGGCTGCGCACAGCGGCGTACGCGAAGTAGAACCCGAACCAGATCACGAGCTGCCGCAGCAAGTCGAGATAGCCGCGCGGGAGCACGCGACGGCCTGCGGCGATTGCCGCCGTCATCCGATCAGCTCCTGCGGCGTCATGTTCTGGACCAACGAAATTCCGCGTCCGCGATTCCCGTCCGACTGGCTGATTCTACTGGGCCGTCGGACGGCGCGTCAGCTCGTTTCAGCCGCCGATTTGGGACATCGAGCGCGAGGCGCGGACGAATCCGCGCTCATTGATCCGGTGCTTGAGCTCCTTGTGGATAACTGCCTCCCGGATCGCCGCCGCCAGCTGCTCGTCCGAGGATCCGTCCCGGAGCCGGGTCTTGAGATCCCATTCCCTGGTCGAGAAGAGGCACGTGCGGAGCTGGCCGTCGGCCGTGATGCGAATCCGGTCGCAGGCGGAGCAGAACGGCTCGGAGACGGGATTGACGAACCCCACCTCGCCCTTGCCGTCGGCGAAGCCGTAGCGCTTGGCGGTCGAGGAGGCCTTCGCGGGCAGCTCGACGAGCGGCCCGTAGACGTCCTCGATCAGCGCCCGGATCTCGTCACCCGTCAGAACCTGGTCGTCCCGCCAGACCTCGTCCGCGTCGAGCGGCATGAACTCGATGAAGCGGACGACGTACGGCTTCCGGCGCGCGAGCTCGGCGAGCGCCGGAACCTCCGGCTCGGTGAAGCCCTTGATCGCGACGCAGTTGACCTTGATCGGCCGCAGCTCCGGATAACGCTCGGCCTCCTCGAGGCCGGCGAGCACCTTGTCCAGCGCGTCGCGGCGCGCGAGCTCCGCGAAGCGGGTGTGGCTGAGCGAGTCGAGGGAGACGTTGATCCGCTTCAGACCGGCCTCGACGAGCGGCCCGGCGAGCCGGTCGAGCAGGACGCCGTTGGTCGTCAGCGAGAGATCCTCGACCCCGGGCGTCACCGCCAGCTGGCGCACGAGCTCCGGCAGGTCACGGCGGATCAGCGGCTCGCCGCCGGTCAGCCGCGTCTCGCTCACGCCCATCGCGGCGAGGATGCGCACGAGCCGCGCGATCTCCTCGAACGTGAGCACCTCCGCGCGCGGCAGCCATTGCAGGCCCTCCGCAGGCATGCAGTAGGTGCAGCGGAAATTGCACTTGTCGGTGACGGAGACGCGGACGCTCTCGATCCGGCGCCCCCACGAGTCGACGAGCGGCTCCATGGGAACAGCCTATCCCGCGGCGACCTCGATCGTCTGGCCAGGAGCCGCCGTGCTGTGCGGTTCGCGACGCGGCAGATTCCGGCGGCCGGACCGAGCTTCACGCCGGAGAGGCTGGCCACCCCTTCGTTTCCGATCGGCCCGGACTGGCAAAGCCCGCGGCGGGAGACGAGTGCCCGACGAATCTGCGGCGAACGACGCGCTGACGCGCGAGATCGAACAGCTCCGTGACGTCCTCGCGCACGCCCAAGGTCGACTTGGCGCGCGAACGGGACGAGCAGGAGACGACGCTCGTTGACCTCCG